>SDBU01000834.1_pt1 | contig 44666 bp, 49 predicted proteins | sample 2277071 | NCBI WGS metagenome assembly SDBU01 (sample SAMN10397929, study PRJNA504765) | marine sediment metagenome | isolation source: marine sediment core GS08_GC12, 126 cmbsf | place: Arctic Ocean: Gakkel Ridge, Loki's castle | collected 2008
TCTTTTATGCTCTTTGTTAGTTATATCCATTGTGTAACGTTTTGTGTTAACAGACATCATCTATTCTCCTTTATTTCTAATGATATCCAAAATACTACGGCACTGCAAGCAGTAAAGCAAATTTCTTTATCTCATCCAATTGATTTATTAATTGAAACTCTTTATTCATCACATTAGATTTCACAATTTTTACACATTGCATAAAAATAAACAGCAATATATTACAAAAAGCTACAAAAGAAAAAATTTGCTTAACATATTAAAAGTTATTTTGTTATAGTTTGTAGCTTGTTGTGGATTATTGTATTAAAACCGAATCATAATCAGGGTGTTGTTGGTTCGAGTCCGACTACCGCTATTTTTGTTAACCTTTGATTTTCAGCTAATTAAGAATAAAATTAATATCGATAAAAGTTCTTCTTCAAGGCACACTTAAATTATTAATTTAAAAAACTTGTAAATTTATTGTAAAAATAGTTTTCTAACAAAGGTACTCGCTTGACATTATTGTGTACCTTTATTAGAATAAGTTTTATGAGAAAGCATAAATATTTACACAAACTTCAACTCTTTTTAAATCGTCCTTTTTTTACGGCTAAAGAAGCTAAAAAAGGTGGCATCCCTTCATATGAATTAAGTTATTTTTGTAAAATTGGCATAATAGAAAGAATTGCTAGAGGAATTTACAAATCTGTTAAATATGATCTAAAAGTTGATTTTCATCTAGAAGAATTAGTGTTGATTGCTTCAAGTATTTCGAAAGGAGTAATATGTCTTATTTCTGCATTATGTCTTTATGATTTAACTGATCAAATGATGCATGAATATTGGATTGCAGTTCCTAATTCTTCTAAACCTCCTAAACGTCCTCATACTCGAATTATTCGAATGAGAAATATGACTCTTGGGAAAGAAAAAATAAAGTTAGGAAAATATTCATTAAATATTTTTAATCGAGAAAGAACTATTATTGATTCATTTCGTTTTTTAAATAAAGAAATAGCAATAAAAGCTTTGCAAGCTTATTTATCTCCAAAAGGTGAAAATAAACCTGATTTAATAAAACTACAAAAATATGCTAAATTGCTTAGAGTTAATATTAATGATTATATACTTAGCTTAACAACATGAATGAAAATCTAGAAAAATCTATAAAAGCGAAGCTTAGGCAAATAGCTAAAATTGAAAATAAAAATCCTTCAATACTTTTGCAGAATTTCTTTTTAGAAAGATTTTTGGTTCGTCTCTCTTATTCATCTTATTGTGATAATTTTGTTCTAAAAGGAGGTCTTTTATTATCAAAATATATTGATATTGGCAGACAAACACAAGACTTAGATTTTTTTGCTAAAAATTTAAAAAACAAGACAAAAGTCATTGAAAATATTTTTCAAGAAATAGCTTATATAAAAACAGAAGATGGCATAATTTTTAAAGATATTCGAGCCAGTGAGCTTTTTCATCCTCATATGAATTATCTGGGAGCTCAAGTTTCAATGTTTGGATATTTTGGTAAAATACGAGCTAAACTTAGCATTGATCTTGGTTTTGGGGATGTTGTTAAAGAAATCAAAAAAGAGATTGTTTTAATGAAAAGCTCCAAAGGGCCTCTTTTTGAAAATTCAATTACACTAAATTGTTATCCTCGTGAGTTCATTTTTGCTGAAAAATTAGAAACAATTATTTTTAGGGGAGCTGCGAATAGTAGAATGAAGGATTTTTATGATGTTTATCTCATGATGTTAGAAGACAAAGGTATAGAGAAAAAAGTTCTTGAAAGTGCTATTTTAGAAGTTTTCAATCATAGAAAAACTCCATTAAATATTCCTATTTCTTTTTCAGATGCTGATTTTTTTCATTTAGAAATTTATTGGAAGGCTTTTTTTCAAGGATTAAATCTAAAAGCGATAAGTTATGCTATCCCTAAACAAATTACTGAAATAGTTTTCGAAATAAATAAATGGTTAAAAATAAATACAGATTTATCTAACAAATAATGATTATAAAAAAACATATATTTCATGACATAGTGGTGACACACTAAGAGTCTATATTCATCATTATATTTCATGACAAATCATTTGCCCAAATAACAAAGTCATTCTATTATAGTGCTGTAAATTACTGATGAGTAATGAGGTATTAGGGATTAACTCGGAGTCATAATCCGGGTGTCGTTGGTTCGAGTCCGACTGCCGCTATTTTGATTCTTAAGAACTAAGAAATCGCAAGTGATAATTTCATGTGGGGTTCAAATTCGAATTAGAAGCGCTCTAAAAATACTTCTTTCTTATACAATCTCATATAATCTTATATAGTTAAAATATAACATTCTTAAACTCCTGTTTATAAAGTGTTTAGTTTTTGCGTTAGCAAGATAGAACATGCGAAAATTGACGTTTATTATACAATCTTATATAATCTTATATAGTTAAAATAAAAGGTTCTTATGGTTAAAAATCGTTTTGAACAAAGATTAAATTCTCTATCTTCTGAGCTCTGGACAAAAATAGCACAAATTGACGAATTAAAAGGACGATGGATTGCTGGTATTCAGCTAAGCTCTCAAGTTCTGGGCCGTCTAAAGCGTTCTATTCTGATCACTTCTACTGGTGCATCGACTCGCATTGAAGGAGCTCGACTATCTGATGAAGACGTAGAAAAACTTATGCGTGGCTTAGACATTCAAAAATTTACTGATCGTGACAAACAGGAAGTGAAAGGCTACTTTGAGCTGTTGGAAAATGTTTTTAATTCATGGAAATCTATTAAATTATCAGAAAGTACAATTAAACATTTTCATAAAGAACTTTTAAACTATGTAAAAAAAGATAAAATTCATCGAGGGGAATATAAAAAAAATGAGAATAAAGTACATATGATCGACAAAGCTGGCAAATCTATTGGAGTTCTCTTTGATACAACCAAAGCTTTTTTAACCCCAAAAGAGATGCAAGAATTAGTAGAATGGACTAGAGATGCTTTTCTTGAAAAAAAAAATCATCCTCTTTTGATCATAGCAAATTTCATTGTTGAGTTCCTGCAAATTCACCCCTTTCAAGACGGCAATGGACGACTTAGCCGTATTCTGACAAACTTGCTTTTGCTCAAAACAGGTTATTTGTATATGCCTTATGTTTCACATGAAAAGCTAATAGAAGATAACAAACCTGATTATTACATGGCGCTTAGGAAAAGCCAAAAAACTTTCAAAACCTCTCATGAAACCATTACATCTTGGCTGGATTTCTTTTTAGAAATTTTGCTTCAACAATCAAAAATAGCCATAGAACTTCTTTCACAAGAAAACATTGAAAAAATTTTATCTGTTAAACAATTAGCTATATGGCAATATCTCCAAACCGTTGATGAAGCTACACCAAAAGAAATAATGCAAAAAACCAAAATATCCCGACCTACTGTTAATCAGGTACTTGATAAATTAATTCGCCTAAAAAAAATCGAACGTCTTGGCCTCGGTAGAAGCACAAGATATCGTAAATTATAAAAAAAGTGACAAATGCTATTTTGAAAAAATTAATCTCAGTTATATTAATTTTATCAATTGGTTCTTATATTTCATGGTTTTTGATAAATAAACATAACAAATATTTATTTAAAGAAACTTTTGTTAAAGAATTAAACAAAAAAGTTTTTAAATCTAAAATTAAAGATAAACCTCCAACGTGGATGATTGAACAAATTCAAGAAGAATTTGAACCTTTTGTTTCAAATGGCATCACATCTAAAAGAGTAGATGAGACATTTAAAAAAATAAGAAAGACTTTTCTCTGCAATGAAATAATTCGTTATCGTATTATAAATAATGAACTTTTTCGTTATTTTAATAATGCTGAAACTGTATCTCTAAAAGATAGTTCTCTTGAGAAAGCTATAAAAACCATATTGTATTTTGAACCTATAAAAGATATCGATATTATTATTTCTCACCAAGATGGTATTCCCATTGGAGAACAATCTGAGGGATTTTATATTACAGAAAAAGAAGAGATGCAAGCACCGATTTTATGTTCTGCAAAAAAGAAAGATTTACCCTTAGTAATTTTAATCCCAGATTGGCGCTCCATTTCCAGATGGTGGTGTAAAGAAATAAAATGCGTTTTAAAGGCTATTGATAAAAATAGCTGGGAAAGTAAAAAAAATTATGCTTTTTGGAGAGGGAGTTTAACCAATGGTATTCGCTCGAAATTATGCAAGATGGCGCTGCAATATCCAAATCATTTATATGCGAAATTAAATGCAAAAGTTGAAAATAAGGATTTGCAAACACAACTAGAACAAGAGGGGATTTATTGTGCTAAAGGGTGGTATCCTATGGAAAAGATACTAGAAAATAAATATTTACCCCTAATGGATGGAGTTATGTCAGCAGCTCCAGCCTTTCAGTCTCGTTTATTATCTAATTCTTTAACTCTAAAGCAGGATTTTCCTGGGGTTCAATGGTTTTTTAAGCCATTGAAACCTTACGTTCATTATGTTCCTTTAAAACATGATATTAGTGATTTGATAGAAAAGATTGAATGGGCAAAAAAAAATGATAATTTATGCAAAGAGATCTCTAAAAACGCTACTGATTTTGCTTTGAACAATTTAACGTTTGAAGATGTTTATCTTTATTTATATCTCGTTTTAAAAAAATATTCTTCTCTATCTTTAATAAATAGTGAAGAAATAAAAAAAGATATAAAAAATGATTCTAACTGGATTAATATTCAAAAAAGAGAAAAATTGAAAAAGAAATTATTAAAAAGCAGCTTTAGAAAAGTCTGTAATTTTGCTACCCCTGATTTTTAAAAATAATATATATATTTTTTTCTTTAACGACTTGTTAAGTTTCTAGAAAATCCATTTAACAAATTTTATATTTTTCCATTCTATTGATCTATTAATTGAAACTCTTTATTCATCACGATAAATTTTTACACAATTGGCTAAGAATAACAAGCAACATATTACAAAAAGCTACAAAAGAAAAGTTTTACTTAACATATTAAAATTTATTTTGTTGTATTCTTAGATTTATGTGGATTATTGTTTTAAAATGGGATCATAATCCAGGTCGTTGGTTTGAGTTAGACTGCCGTTATAAATTTCTTAAAAAGCTTTGTCTTAGAATTGTTTAAAAAAAAAATGAGCAATATTTTTTATATATTGCTCATTTAATTGATTAAATCTTAATTAGATTATTTACTCATCATCTGCAGGATCCGTAATATCAGCCATTCTCGCTCTTGATCCTGATCTAGGCGATGCTGGTTCTGCTGGTGCCGCCGGAGCAGCTGGTGCTGCGGCTAAATCAGCCGGTATAAATGAAGCTGTTTCTACTGGTACTGATTCTACTCGTGGTGCTGGTGCATATGCAGATGGATCTGCTGCTGCATTATTTTCATCACTAATGTACTTTCTCCAAAGCCTACTACCTAAACTTTTTATCCAACTAGCTGGTTTTGATCCAAGTCCAATTAAGGCAGGTCCAGAAATTGATCCAAGGAATATTGCTGCTGTTGATGAAATTTTAACAGACGTTAGGGTTGATATTAATACTGAACCAAATCCAAATGTACCTCCTCCTATTAATGCAGCTAAAAGAGCTTTATCCCATTTTGTTACGTTACCGGTTTTATACCAATCTTTGGCTCTTTTTAATAATAAATATGAACCCATTGTTGAGCCTAAACTACTAGTAACTCCTAAAGTAAGATTTAAAGCTCCTCCTACAGAAACGAAATGAAAAAGTGAAGTTACACCTCCTGCAACTCCAAAAGCTGTTAATCCTACAGTTAAGGCGATGAGTACAATGGCTTTTATTCTATCCTTCTCTGTTTTAGTAAATGGCTGGTCACCAGCTTTTGAAAAATGATCAGAATGTAACGGTGCTGGCTTTGCAGTAGGACTACCGTATGCTGGAACTGGACTAGTTGCTGACATAATAAATTCTCCTTTTTTTTTAATTATTAAATTATTAGTTTCTTATTAATTTAACTTTATTTATATGTTTTAAATTATCAACTATTATTATATTCAATTATTAAATTTTAGTAAAGAAATATTAAGTTTATAAATAAAAAAAATATAAATTATTACATATAAAAAACAACCTTTACAAGAATCTATAATGATTAAATTATTTAATTTTTATACTTAAAAATTTAATTTAACATAGTTAAAATAAAAATATTAATATAATAACTAGAATATTTTTTTGAAATATTAAGCGAAAGTTAAAAAAAGGGGAGAAAGGTGGGTGAATATCATTCAAATTTTTACTTGATTAAAAGGCTATAGATTGAAATTAGTCATTAATAACCTATCTACTCAATTCAAAAACCACAAAAACCTCTAAACAGCAAATCTTGGTATAGAATCGACAAGCTCATCTATAGCGCTAATTATCCTATCTCTTACTGATATAGCACGCGCTCTCGCAAAGTCTTTACAACCATTGATAACCCCTTGAAAAAAGAGGGTAAAATGGTTATATGCAATTCTATCGATCAAGCCTATTGATAAACCAAACATATTATAGGCAATAAAGGGAAAAATTAGCGCTACAAACCAAGATAGTGCTTTTATAGCCACAGAATAGACAATAGCTCTAATAGGGTCATTTAAGACCTTATGTAATGGATCTAGCCAATAACCCTTAAGATCATCTTGTATCATTTGTGATATTCTCACATCTTCAGCGTCTACTCTAGGCCCCAGTACAGGGGCGGGAGCTGCAGCTGCCATGTTTTGGCCTCCATAAATTTAAATTCCGTAAGTATATAAAAAATGTTTTTAAATACTATAGAAATATTTTTATTTGATTAATTAATCTTATGGAAATATCTAACAATCAATAGTTTATAGAATGAGATATCTCCTTGATTTTAAAGAACTTAAACGAAGGTTAGGATTGATCTTTCAAATAGAGATTTATTGACTTATTTTCAAGACAACATAACGTCTGATAATACATGTTATGTTATACAAGAAAACTTTTTATCGATTGCCAAAGCAATATTTTACAAAGTTAAAAGTGATCCCAGATTCACATCAATTTACTTTACTTATCTATAAAGTCCATATGGAGTTTGAAGAATATCTTTATGCCCCTGCATTGCGTCTGTAACATTACTAAATTCTCTAGATTTTTCAATATATTCGTCATCTACTTTAACTTTAGATGGCTCTATCTCTAATTCCAAAATTCGAAAAATATCTTTTCCTGGTGTAGTTGCTTGCACAATGGTAAATTTATTTTTACTATCTGCATTTGGTAAAATTATATAAACGCCCTTTTCCCTTCTTTGCAAACGAGATTGAGCTCTTTCAATATCTAGATCATCTCTATAAGCTCTATTTTTCTTAATCTCAGCTATTTGAGCCTCTGTCTCAGGCTCGTACTGTAAACTAGAGCCTTTTAATGATACTGAAGCCATTTTTTACTCCTTTTATATTAATTGTTTTATTAAAATGTAATTCATTCAATTTCAAAAGCTTAGCTATCAATAACATCAGATTTTTAATATTTAGTATTTAAGTTGTTAATAATAAGACGCTTAAATCCGCAAGATTTAGAAAACCTTGGACTAAAAAATAGTAATTTCAGGAGTATAATGCTCCTTTACCAAATGTTCTGCTGTAGGCTCTTTAACTTCTATATTTTCTTTTAAGGGTAAATATCTAAAAGATAGTTTTCTGGAATTTTCCATATTGCATTCAAGAGGAAGTCTCCAATCCAATACACACTCATATATATCAAAAACACCTTTATACGTTCGGAGACCGGGATTGGCTGTCATAAAAACCCACTTTTTTTTAACTTTATAAAAAGTTTTCAAAACTATATGTCGATTGACTAACAAGTGACAAGTAAATATTTTAATTTTTTACTACTTTTTCATATAAGCTGCTAATGTTTAATTATTTATACAGAGAGATTAGAAAAATTATTCCCAAAAATTATATCCATCATCTTTATCTTCTCTAACTTTACAAGGAGCAGACTTATCTTTATCTTCTTTGGTAGAATCACTCTCTTTAGCGCTAGGAGCTTTAGTTTTTTTAGTAGAAGTAGTTGGTATTTTAGTAGGTGTTGTAGTTTTTTTAGTTGTTGGCGTTTTTGAAGTATCTACTTTTGTAGTATCAGTTTTAGTTTTACATTTATCACATGCATTAGTTTTTACAGCCTTTTTCGTACAGCAAGATGGCTTATCTTGAGAAACTGGCTGAGGTTGGGTGCTTTTAGGCTCTTCTTGAGAAACATCTATTTCAGTGGTAGTTGAAGTTTTATCATTAGTTTTTGTAGCTCCATCTTCACTATCCGTTTTCTTAGTAGTCGTTGTAGAATCAGTTGTAGTAGAAGCTGGCGTTGCAGGACTTAATGCTGCTGGAGTACTATCTTTAGAAGTTGTTGTAGTTGATTTTTGCTCATTTAAAGGAGCTATCATAGTATGTTCATTTTTTGGCCACTCTTCTTTATCATCAGTATATTTTTGTCTTTTTTCTTCTTGTCTTTTTTGCTTTTCATCATCTATATCAAACGTATATTTATAAAAATTATTCCCCCACCCTATTAAATGCCCTGATTCAAAAACTACGGGAGTAAAATTTCTTGTAATTAGTTTTGATTGTCCAAGAAGTGTTCTCTCAGTTATGTAATACCAGACTTCATAGATCTTGTTTTGAGATATTTTCTCTTCAGTCTTATATGGATATCCCATAGTATCAAGAACTTGTTGCTGTGTCATGCCAATTGCTAAAGATAACAAATTGATTCTATTTTCTTCAGAAATAGCTCCTGTTTTAATAGGATTTTTAAAACATCCATTTAATGAAAATATCAGCAGAATAAATAAAGTCAGCCTTTTCATAATAAAACTCTTCTTTATTTTTTATATATATCAAGTCCTATTTATTGAAAATTAAATTAATTAAGAAAAGCTTTATTCGAAATTTTCTTTTTTATATTTTACCTGTTTTTTTAAACTTCTTTTTCTTTTTTTACGGGACGTTTTAATATAATTTTTTTTCTCTTTTTCCTTTACGTAAAAGGCCACAATACCAAAAGGAGGCTGCTCAATTAACCTTGTTTGAAAAAGCTCAAAACGACCCTTTAAAGCTTGAGAGAGGGTTTCATTGAAGAGTTTGAGATTTAATTTAATTGTATTTTCTGAAGACTCTTTGGTGGATCTATTTGGATTTATTCCATCTAATGATTTTTTGTCGATAAACTCCTTTGGATTTTTATAAGAGCTTTTTTGACTAAAGTTATGTTGAGCTATTTTCACGAAACTTAAAACAAGTTTTTCTTGCTCATTTGAAAAACTTGGACTTTTAGATGAGCTTTTAGAAGTTTCAAGAATAGCTTTTTCTTTTGGATCGTTTAGATTTCTCATCTGATTACTATCTAATGATTTTGAGGGTTTGTTATTTGTAGCTTCAAAAACCTCCTTTTTGCCAGAGATATCACTATCTTTTCCCAATATCTCTGATATTTTAGTTTTTTCAATATTTGATATTTTTTTGATAAAATGAGTGCCATTTTTATATTCAGAGCCTTGAGATAGTCTAAAAAAATCTAAACCAAGTTTTTCAACATCTCTTTTTTGTAAATTAGCGCTATTTGCTAAACCATTAAAAGATTGAAAAAGATTGTTAAAAAGATGGGTTAATTTTTCTGAAGATGGATTTGTAAGCTTTATATCTAAAAAATTTATTACTGTCTCAAATAGATCTGTTGAAACACTTATAGAATCTATAGCTTTTTCAAAGTTCATAAGATGAATGTTTTTTGCTAAAAGCTTAACTTATAGCAGATAAATATTCAAATGAAGGATTCTATAACAATATTAATTATCAAAAAAATTAAAAGGTATAAACAAATAGTTCATCTTTGGAAGCCTTTAGCAGTTCTTTTCCATAGATTGCTTGGAAAACTGTTAATATTTGCTTATCTTTATATTCTGCAACGAGAACTGCTTCGAAACTCTCTTCTATTACTACTGGAGGTTCATTAGAGTTTTTTTTCTTAAAAGACAAAACCTCTGGCTTTTCTGGCTCGTCAGGAATTAATGCATTTGCAACTATATTACCAATAAAACCGACTATCCCTCCAATTGCGCCGCAAGACATATCTTTGAGACCCATGCCGCTTAGAAATTTATTTCCTAAAAATACTTTCATTTTTTATTCCTTTTATTACGTTATTATAATAAATATTATAACGTAATAGTTATTATTTTAATAGTTACTATTATATTTTTATTTAATTGTTAAATTAACACATAAAGCTTTAATAACAAGTTAATTGCAGCCGTGATATTATAAACTTAAGGAGCTAAAGATTAGAAGCTTACATTTCAATCACCCTAAGCTACTAAGCTTCAATGTTAAAAAAAACATTTAACGATGGAAATTATTTTACAAATCTGCTTTTATGAAAGAAAAAGTGGTTAAGATGATTATACACATAATAGCATATATCGTTGTAGGAATTCTCTCGGGACTCTTAGCTGGCCTTTTAGGCATTGGAGGAGGCATTATAATTGTTCCTTCTTTATTTTTTCTCTATACCTTTTTAGATGTTGGGATTGCTACGCCTATGCACTTAGCTGTTGGGACATCTCTTGCAATAATTACTGTCACATCTGTTGTGGCAATGTTTTTATATGAAAAACGGCAAGCTATTTTTTGGCATATTTTCAAAAACTTGAATATCCCTTTAATTATTGGGGGTTTTTTAGGTGTCTTTATTTCATATTTGGTATCAGGTGAATTTCTAGCTAAATTATTTTCAGTTGTAGCTCTTTTATTTGGCCTTTACTTTCTTTTTGCAAGAAAAGTTCATAAACGTTCTAAAAAACCTGAAAAAATTTTAACAATTTTTTTAGGATTAGTAATAGGTTCTTTAGCAACACTTTTAGGTATCGGCGGTGGTGTAGTTGGTATGCCTTTATTTATTATGCTTTTAAGAGTTCCTAATTATTCACTAATTGGAACGGCAGCAACAGCTACATTTATAACAGCTCTAGTTGGAACGCTCAGTTATTTAATAACTGGATTTAATATACTTGGAAATCCTCATAGTATTGGATACATTCATTTGCCATCGTTTTTTTCTATTGGACTAATTTCAGTATTTACTGTCTCTTTTGGAATAAAACTTGCTGACAAACTAAATGTAAAAATCTTGAAAAAGATTTTTGCTGTAGCTTTAATTGCGACTAGTATCTTTATGTTTTTCAAATAAATTCTTGTATTAAATCTTTATATTTATTATAAGTACGCTCCCTCTCATCCTTGAACTTAAGGAGGTCTTATGAGTGTAAATCCATCCACAAAAAATAATGAAATTAGCTCTTTTAGCTACGCTCAAGAGCTGGTAAAAGAAAATGGCAAAAACTTTTTAAAAATTATACGGTATTCATTTGAATGGACTCTGATATTTTTTCCGAATTTAGAGTCTAACTCGATCAATAATTTAGTAACCTTTGTTAAATCAGGAGAAAATGCTTTTGTTTTTCCAAATATAGGTCGATCGTTTTGTAAAATTTCAGATAGTCTTAAAAGCAATATCTCAAAACTTAGAAAACCTCTTTTCGATCTTATTTGGGATTTTTTTAAACTCTGTAAATCTTTAAAAAACTATAATATTCTAAATTTTGGAAAAAAAATATTTTTTTCTAGGTTAGAATTAATTGCAAATGTTTGCTCTTCTTATAACTCAGCAGAAGCTATCTCTTTTGAAGCAAAACAGCTTTATAAACTAAATTATGGAAATAATCAAAATTCACTAGATAAACGCTTAATAAGTTTTGAAGACAAAATAGATAGAGATCCTCGCGTACCTGATGATGTTAAAGTTTTAAGACGTCTTTTGAAAATGGTCGATCAAGTAGGGAAAATAGCCCTTGGAATACTATTTTTCTTAGCATTATTCATTGCTACCACAAAATTCTTTTTACCTATAGAAACAATAATCCTTATTTCAAACATTGGACATACAGCTTTTGAAAAAATTTACATCGAACCTCTTAAAAAAGAAGAAGAAAAATTACAAAAAAATTAATTTTTTTTCTTAAAAGTTAAAAACATCTTAGATATTATTTGAATGATTTTTCAAATAAATATAAAAAAAAACTTAAATTTAACTCTTATTTGATATATAACTATATAGCAAAAAAATTAAATTAAGGAGAAATATTATGAGCGCAGCAGCAACAGCTTCTCATTCTGTAAGCAGTCTGAGACCAACTAATCCAGTCCCAGAAGAAGAAAAAAAGTGTGAATCTAGTGTTTTTACAGTAATTGAAAGTATTATAAAAGAAAATGCTAAAAATGTCTTAAGAACAATTAGACAAGCTTTTGAATGGTTAAGACTTACATTTGAAAATCTAAAAGATAGCTTGTCAATTGCAAATTTAATTACATTCATAAAAATTGGAGAAAGTACATTTGCATTTGGAGACTTTGCAAGATCTATTATGAAAATTGGTCATAACGCTACTTCATTTGTAAAAATAGGCGTTGCAAAAACTATTTCTTCTTTTGCAGAAAACACTTTAGATCTTATGTGGGATGTTTTTAAACTATTCAAAGCTTTAAAAAATCCTATTTTTCCCATATTTAGTTTAGCTTCAAAAGTTTTTATTCCTTTGCAAGTTGTCGGAGGTGGTTGTTTTGCTCTAAGTTCTGCAAATAGAATATACAAGAATGTGAAAAGAGGAAATGAATCCATCAACAGGGTAAATGCAAATCCAGCTAGAGATCTTAAAACTCTTCAAAAAAATGATGCAACTATTTTCGCAAGAGTCTTTGAAACTGCAAAAAATATTTGCACATTCATAATTGGTTTTATGTTAGCTATTGGTTTTGCTGCACCAGGTTTAGTTTACTTAACTTTGGGAACATCCATATTAATTAGTGAAATTATGTCTAGCACTTTGCAAGCTAGCTTTAGATTTACTCTCTAGTTTGTAATAATTTGAGCAAAAGATTGATAAAGAGGTTTAAAAAATGTTAGATGACTGTCCATTTTGCAAAATTGTTAAAGGATTAGCGCCTTGCCATAAAATATGGGAAGATGATGATTTTTTAGCCTTTTTATCAATCTTTCCAAATACAGAAGGATTTAGCTTTTTAATTACTAAAGAGCATTATGATTCCTATATATTTAATCTAGAAGATGATCTTCTACATAAATTCATTTTGGCGGCAAAATATGTTGCAAAACTCCTCGATACAAAACTAGACGATGTTTCAAGAACCGGACTTATATTTGAAGGTAGTGGCATTGATCATGCCCATATCAAACTAATTCCGATGCATGGAACTGCAAATATCTCTAAATGGAACCCCACAACAACTTATTTAGATAAATATTTCAAAAAATACGAAGGCTATTTATCTTCACATGAATCACTCAGAAAAGATGATAAAGAATTAGAAAAAACAGCTAAAAAAATTAGACTTCAATAAAAGTTTTTTTTCGAACTATTAGGCCATTTATTAACGTGATACTCTAAGTTCATATCTTTATATTTTACAAAACAATAATTACAAAACCTTCTAGCTTTGCTTAAAATATCGCCTTCAGGGTCAGAAGAAACTAAATAAACATAAGATGCTATTAATACGATAATTAATATAATTCTTCTAATCATTTTATTTTCTTCCTCTTATTTTTTAAATTATTTTATATAATTATTATTTTCAATACTTTTTTTTATATTAAATTAGTATTAACTCAATCTAAATCTTAAGTTATTATTACTTAGAGATATATTAAAATTTAAAAAGATCGCTTTTATTAAGAGTTTAAATTAATAAAAAGGATCTGATGGGCGTAATATAAGAGTATATTACAATCTTTAAAATTATTACAAATTATTTAATAAAAAATTAATTTTGGAGGATTTGAGGATGTTTTTTAAACATTATAGATACTATTCTTGTCCAAATAAAATAGATAAGCATAGACATTATGCTTATGAGTATTATCACATTGAGACCTGTTGCATCTTGAATAAATATCAAAAAAAGTGAAGCAAAAGCTTTTGCACTTCTATATGCAAAAACATCTATGATTGCTTTAGCTCTATATTTTTCATCTGTTTTTAAAGGAATATAGAGCATCTCTCTAATAATACCAAAAAAAGAGTAATCTAAAGCCTTAATCGATGCAAAACTATAGGTTGCCATTGTAAATGATGGAAATATCAAAAATACAATGGAATTAAAAGCTAAAAATAGAGGAACTGAAAAATGCGATTTTTTAAATCCTAAAATATTGATTAGTAAAAATCCTCCAAAAAACTGAAATGCTGTTGAGATTAAATTAACCACACTTGTCAATTTACCTGTAAACGCTGTTCTAAAATCAACATTTGGAATGGCTTTTTCTAAATATACATTGAACTGATAATCGATAAAAGCTGTAGCTATTTGCATAGATATTACAATTAATAAAATAGATATTAAATATGGGGATCTTTTGATTAGAGAAAACCCCTCTTTTGGATTATCACTTTTCTTGGATTCTTGTTTTATAAAATCTTGCTTTGAAGCTGAGCTATTTTTTAAAGCTTTCAAATAGAATATAAAAACGAGTAAATAAATTGGAATAGACAGAAAAAAAAGATTTGTAGACTTTATTTGAACGGCAAAAAAACCAGATATCATACCACCTAAAACAGAACCTAGTCCCCCTAAACCAAACATAAAACCGTATAATAATTTAGCCTTTTGAGTATTTATAGTTGAATGAATCATCGACCAGACTTGTTTAAAAGCTAAAAGTATATAAAGATCTTTGAAGATAAATTGAAAAAAAATAATAACAGGTACTCTGCTTACAAATAAAGCTGTTAGAGTATTCACAACGATTATAGAAAATACAAAAACTAAGAAAGTTTTTAAACACCCGATAATCGGTAAAAATCTATTATATAAATATACTACAAGTAAATTGAATGGAACACTGAGTATCCAACAGTATGGAAAAGCCTTGCTTGAAAAGTTCGATAAAAAAATCGATGTACTAGCTGGCCTAACTATAGCATAGTCGCAAGATATAAAAAATACGGTCGCTAAAACACTTAAAATAAATACTTTTTGAGTCTTTTCAAACTCTAAAAAAAAGTTTTTAATACTCTTTATCATATACTATGAAGTTCATTAAACAGATCATAGTTTGGTGAATGTTCGCTTTTTTGCAAAGGCTTTTAATCAGACAAAAAAAATATTTTTTTATTATTAAAATATTTTTAACTTAATGAACCCTTGGAGCGCTTTCTACTATATAAGATGAAGTAACCTCTATAAATTCAGCTTTTCTTTGAAGTTCTTTTATTGATCTCGATCCACCATATGTTAATCCACTTCTAACCCCACCGAGCAGTTCATCTATTAATTTTTGAGCAGGGCCTATTATTTTTGCCCAAAAACTCACTCCTTCTGCTGTTGTTTTTTCTTTTAAACACCCAAAAAAAGCTTCTTGAAAATCTTTACTCGCCTGCCCTCTATATTTAGCTTCTATAGTTCCATTTTTCTCTCTTTTAGTAGCAGCGCTCTCTTTTGTTAAAGCAAAAAGCTTTCCAATCATTACAGTGCTAGCGCCAGCTGCTAAAGCAAGTACTACATCTCTACTTGTCCTAATTCCTCCATCTGCAATTAAAGGAACTCTGAGTTTTGCTGCGATTTCAGCGCATTCTTGAATTGCAGTAAATTGAGGAACTCCAAAACCTGTAATCATCCGAGTAGTACATACTGCGCCCGGTCCTATTCCAACTTTTACTGCATCAGCCCCTGCATTTACTAAATCGTGATAAGCAACAGCTGTGCAAACGTTTCCTGCTATTATCTCTTTATCTGGATGCTTTTTTTTGAGCTCTTTTATATAGTGCATCATCATATCAGAGTGGCCATGAGCAACGTCTATACAAACCCCCAAGGCTCCTAAATCTAAAAGTTTTCTAGTCTCATCTATCGTCTCTTTTCTGATACCTGATGATATAAAAATTTTGTTTGGAAACTTTTTTATACATTTAGCTTGATTCTCAAAGTTTGTGAATCTATGAAAAATAGGAATTGATCCATTTTTAATTAGTACCTCTGCTAACTCTTCAGATATTACTGTATCCATATTCGATGCTATAAGCGGCATTTGCAACTTTTGTTTTATAGTAAGCCATGACTCTAAAATAGGCTCTGTTCTAGATGGAATGTTATTGAATTGTGGAACTAAAGCTATATCGTCGAATGTATATCCTTTTTTCATTTTTTCTCCTAAATTAATACAAAAATTAAAAACATATCAGATTTTTTATTTTTTTGCATCCGTTAATTACTAGCTCTGATTTAATCTCTATGCTATATTAATCACTATGATTAGTGTTGTAATGCTTTGTAAAAACTCTTCTGATACTCTAAAGGTGGTTTTAGATGAACTACTAGATTTTGATGAAGTAATTTTAATAGATACAGGCTCTACTGATTCTAGCTTAGATATTGCTAAAAATTATAAAAATGTAAAAATCTTTTCAAAAACATTTGATGGATTTGGAAATTTAAGAAATTTGGGCGCTAAACTTTCTAAAAACGATTGGATATTAGCTCTTGATACAGATGAAGTAATATCCAAAGATTTAAAAAATGAGATTTTAAAAAAGCCACTAAATCCCAACAATATCTATAGTTTTTCCTTTCATAACTTTTACAACAACAGACTTATCAAATGTTGTGGCTGGCATAATGAAAAACACCTAAGACTTTACAATAAAAATAAAACGGGTTTTTCTAAAAACCTTGTTCATGAAAAGCTTTTAGAAAAAGATGTTAAAATAGAATATTTAAAAAGTTATGTTTCACATTACTCTTATAGAAAAACAGATGATTTTTTACAAAAAATGATAAAGTACACAACTCTTTTTGCTGAGCAAAATAAAAATAAAAAAAAATCCTCTCTTTCAAAAGCAATATTTCATGGACTTTTTGCTTTTTTTAAAAGCTACATTTTAAAAAAAGGATTTTTAGCAAAAAAAGAGGGTTTTATAATATCTATATACAATGCAAATGTAGCTTTTTATAAATATCTAAAACTCTCAGAAATCAACAAAAAAAATAAATGCTTTTAACATTTTCATATCACAGAATAAATTCAGATAAATATTCAAATTCTTATAAAATAATAGAAGATCACCTAACGTATATTGCAAAAAAATATAGAGTAGTCTTACCTAAAGATAAACTAAATCCTTTCAAATTAAACATCTGTCTTAGTTTCGATGATGCTTTTTATGATTTTTATAAATATGTCTATCCCCTCTTAAAAAAATTACAAATAAAAGCTATTTTAGCTATTCCCATAAAATATATCCTTGAATCAACTAGTGTTGATGATGAGATAAGACTAAATGTCCCCTATAAAGATGCTATGAAAAAAAATATCTATAAAACGCAAGCTCCTTTTTGTACATGGCAAGAAATTAAAGAGATGGTAGATTCCAATCTCGTTGAAATAGCCTCTCACTCATATAATCATATAAATCTAATCGATTCTAAAAATCTAGATCTAGAAATTATAAAGTCCAAAGAAATTTTAGAGAAAAAACTTAAAACTGAAATAACTACCTTTGTCTATCCTATGGGAAAATTTAACGAAGAAATTCATAAAAAGGTAAAAAAACACTATAAATATGCTATGAGACTCGGCTCAGCAATTAATTTTTCTTGGCAAAATATCTCTTCTATTACATATAGAATTATGAGTGACAATTTAAAAACAAAAAATGAAAATTTAAAACTAAAAAATTATATCTCTTATTTTTGGTTTTTCTTTTTAAACACTTTTAGAAGAAGATAAATTATGAAAAAAGATAAAATGCATAAGTTTTTCGATGATAAAGCTATGATTATTGATAATCTTAGATCAATAAAAAGCAATTTAGAAGAAATAGAAGAGATCTCACTTTTTGATCCAGATGAAGCTCTTTACAATGAAATCCTCTCTTTAATAGATGAAGCTAAAGCATCAGAGACTTCATCTGCTTTGGCTGAGATTATTCAAAAAGCGAAAGTAATTGAGGTAAAACTAGATAGCTGGTTTGCAAAAGAGGGAATTGAAACTCTAGAGCTTAGCTGGCCTGAGCTCTAATATAAGATATAACAATAGCGCTAGCCGCTGAAACGTTCAAAGACTGCAGTTTTCCTTGCATTGGAATAAAAATCTTATATTCTGCTTTTTTTAATAGTAGCTTTTGAACTCCTACTCCTTCAGATCCCATAATTAAAAGAGTTTTATCAGGAAATTTGAACTCATATAAATCCTTTGAGTCTTTTTCTAAAGTTGTAGCTACTATTGAATAACCTGCATCATAGAAGGTATTTAGAGCATTAGCTAAATTTGACACTTTAATTAAATTTACAAGCTCAGAGCCCCCCATAGAAGCTTTAGATACAACAGGAGTGATGTCTGCTCCCCTATTTTTAGAAAAAATAATTCCATCTACTGAAAAACACTCAGCTGTTCTAATTATAGCCCCTAAGTTTTGAGGATCGAAAATACTATCTAACATTAAAACTAAGCTTTTAGTTTTATCTTCATTTTTTTTAATAAAATCTTTTGGGTTTAAATAGTTTCTAGATTTGATTTTAGCTAAAATATTTTGATGAGAAGTAGAACCTGCCATATTATCTAAAGTTTTTTTAGATACAAATTTCATAGGTATTTTTTTCATAAGATCTAAAATCATTGGATCTGTTTTAGCTTTGGCTGTATAAATCTCTATAATGATATCTTTTTTATGTTTAAAAATTTCTAAAACTGTATTTTTTCCCATTAAAAAATCTGTCATTTGGTGCCTATTGGTTTTTCTCTTTTCTTCCAGTAAAATGGACCATAATTATATGTAAGTTCTTCATCTTTTTTTATAGCTCTTTTGGTTCTAAAAATTAAATGAACTTTTCCATCTAAATATACAGATAAAGGCTCAAGATTTGGTTTAAAGCTATGATTTACAAATCTAATTAAACTTCCCGACTCTCTAGCATCGATTGTATATGGTGTTTTTTTATAGCCTACAGAATACTCAAAAAGATATGAGTTTTTATCATCTATAATTTTTTTATACTTTCTGACGTTTCCGGTATACTCCCCTAAAAATGCGCGAATCTTAAAATCTTTATTTGCAAAGATACCAAATTCTTTTATGTTATCAATCCATTTAATATACACATCTGGAATAACATGTGATTTTATCTCTTTTTCATAATACGTACCAAACCAGATATTTTCTTTAGTCAAATACCCATCTTTTCCAGCGGATATACATATTTTTTTTACTTTGTTTAATATCTTTGAGCTATCAAATTTGAGGTTTGGTAGATACGTTATTTCCATAAGATCTTCAAATTCTTTTTTTGAATATAAAAAGATCTTGTTCTCTTTTTTGACTTTAAATAAATACTTTTCTTGCATAAAATAAAATTTTGTTTAAAAAAGATTATAACTAATTTTGCAAAAAAATAGAATCTTTTGCACAATAAAGAAAAAAGAGTAGGTAACTTATGATAGACTTTCCTTTAAAATTTGAAGTAAAAGCTGATTCAAAGCCTGGTGTATCAAACACTTGGCAATGTTCTGCTAATAATCTAGACCCAATTAAAGTTACTATTCCAGTAGAATTTCATGGTCCAGGGAAAGCCTATACACCAGAAGATTTATATGGACTCGCTGTTTTAAATTGTATAATTGCTGTTTATAAAGCCATTTCAGAAAAAAATAATATTGAATTTGAAAAAATTGAAGGCTGTGTTGTTGTAAACTTAGATAAGAAACAAGAAAATGGCAATTTAGTACTTACAAATTTAGATATCAAATTTAAAGTTACAGGTGCTAAAGATAAAGAAAAAGCAAAAACTTTTTTAGAAAAAGCGATAAAAGATTGCCCGGTTTCAAATTCTATAAAAACTGGCAAAACTTATCACATAGAGGTTAGTTAATAAAATAGAAATTAACTAATAATTTTTTTATAAATTTTTATAAAAAAAACATTCTTTATCGTAATTTAAATTTTTAATATTTTAAGTTTTTTATTTCAGTTTGAAAAACTTTTCAATTTCATGTAAAATACATCCATAAATATATCTAATTTAGAGGTAAAAAATGAAAAATATTCTTTTACTTTTTGGTCTAGCAGTTGTTCTGCTGATTGGACTAACAACTTATAGAAACTCAAAAAAAGAAAAACCCTTAGTTGTGATACTGATGGGAGCTCCAGGTGCTGGAAAAGGAACGCACTCTTCTGAGCTTAGTAAAACACTTAATATCCCCCATATTTCAACAGGTGATCTTTGTAGAGAAAATATAAAAAATGAAACTCCTCTTGGAAAAGCAGCAAAAGAGCTAATGGACAAAGGAGAATTAGTTCCAGACAACATAGTTGTTGAAATGCTTTTTAATCACATACATGATAAAGGCTATGATTTAACAGGCTATATTTTAGATGGCTTTCCAAGAACTTTAATTCAAGCAAAAGCTTTAGATCAAAGGCTCGATAAAGATTATAAAAAAATAGCTCTAAACTTAAATATCGATGAAGAAAAACTAATCGATAGAATTACAGGAAGACTTATTTGCACATCTTGTCAAACGCCTTTTCACAAAACCAATCTGCCTCCAAAAGTTGAGGGTAAATGTGATAAATGTGCATCAGATCTATATCAAAGAGATGATGACACTAAAGAGGTCTTAAAAAATAGACTAGAAGCTTATAATAAAGATACTAAAGCTCTTATAGACTATTATCAAGATAGTAAAGTTCTAAAAGATATCGACTCTAATGGATCTAAAGAGATTGTTTTAGAAAATCTACTAAAAAACATTAATCAAAAAAAATCATAGAAAAATTTAAGGACCTAAAAAATAAAGAGCAGTTTTAAAAACTGCTCTTTCTAAACTTTTCTTAGTTTTTTTTATGCTGCTTATTTTTTTAAGATGTTTTATTTATGACGTTTTATTTTTTTTGAAAAAACTAGTTAAAAATCTCAATTTCTGAAACAACTGGCATATGATCAGATGGGAATTTACCATCAAAAGTATCTGCTAAAATCCCATGTGACATTACATTTATTTTCTTATTAACGAATATATAGTCAGGCTTTATTCCTGGTTGACCAGCTTCTTTAAATCCCGACCAAGAACCAGTAGGGCCATGATGAGGAAATACAGCTTTAAATTGAGCATCTATTAAAAAATTATCTCTTGTTAAAATTTTATAGGTCTCTTCTCCTCCCATTTTTGGAAAGAGATTAAAATCACCAGTTACTATAAAAGGATAGTTTTGAGAAATTTGCTCTACTTGTTCTCTAAGTAATTGAGCACTTTTGTTTCTAGCTAAAATAGAGTGATAATCAAAATGTGTATTAAAAAAATAAAAGATTTGATTAGTTTTTAAATCTTTTAATTTTGACCAGGTAACCCCCCTTATAAACTTTGCCTTCCAACCTCTACTCGAGACTTCAGGGGTTGAAGATAGATAAAAATGAGAAGATTCTAATACTTCAAAACGATTTTTTAAAAATAATATAGCATCTATAGAACCCTCTTCTATACCATCATCTAAACTAACTCCATGCCAGTCATATTCAGGCAGAAAATGCATTAAATCATTTAATTGATCTTTAGTTGGTTCTTGAAGCCCTATTAAGTCCATATGATGAAATCGGATCATAGAAGCTACAAATTCTTTTCTGCGTTTCCATGAACACTCTTCTGGCTGTTTCTCTTCACAGTCTTTTAGATGAATATTAAAAGACATAACTCTGATAATATTGTCTTGAAGAACTTTAGTTTTTAAAGCTTTCTTTTTTACCTTTTGCCAGCTTGGCTCAGCCTTGGAAGATGACATAATCCTCTCATATGTAAATTCAACCATAACTTATTATATCAAAAAGATCAAAATTTTTGAACAATAATAAATGAGACTTACTATCAATGGCTTAATATTCAAGTAAAAATTTTAATTGATAAAAACCATCAGTCTAGCTAGTCTATCTAGACAATTAATAAAAAAAGTGTTATAATATTATATACTTGTTAAGTTAATATAGATAATTACTAATATTATTAGTAAAAACATATTAAACATAAAAAAGAGATAAATTAATGAATATTATTAATAATCAAAAAGCCGCTTCTTATGCTGCTGTTTCTATTGGATCTTTTCTAACTGGCTCTGCTGTTTTATATAACAGCGTTGAAAATTCAGAAAGCGCAGTTGAGTTCATTACCCAAATGGCTGGTTTTTATCTACTCGCTGTTGGTTTTGTTTCAGCGCTTACTAGTTATAATTTCAATAAAAATTGATCATAATTTTTCTAGAAGTTTAAAAAGATAGAACAAAAAATTATCTTTTTTTTCCTTTCAAATAATCATAGACTACTTTTCCATAAGCTAGTGTCAAATCGGAGACAAAATGAACAGCTGAAACGACTTCTAGTACGGGTAAATCAGCAACAGGTGCCAATGAGTGAGGATGAAGCTCTAAAGATGCTGGACCTGTCCAAGCATCTTTAATTTTAATATTTTTAGTATGATATTCAACTAGCTCACAAATCTTTAATTTACCATTAACATCCGGAATAATTTTAAGTAAAAATTGAGGCTCATTCATAGCTTTTAATATAGTTTTTTTATCTATTTCTTTATGTTTATAGCCCATTGTTCCTGTCGCTATTCTTACAGAACCATAATCTAAAGTACCCAAAAGAGTATCTTTTTCTATCTTCAAGGTTGGATAGGCAAGTTTTTTTGGAAATCCCCAAATCTCTCTACCTCCTGATATTGGAGATTCTAAGTCTAAATACATCGAATGAACATAGCCTCCTTTTTTTCCTTTATATGTTATTGGAATAACTTGGCCAGATTCTGTATAACTTCCAAAACCTGAAGAATCTGGCATTTTTATAAATTCATATTTAACTAAAGGCTCTTTTACTTGAAGTGGCTCTGGAACAATCTCTTTTAAAGCATCGAGATCTGTTTTATATGTGATTATTAGATATTCTCTATCAACAAACTTATATGGTCCTTTTGAATAGCTAGGAGATGTTATTGGCATAGCATAAGCATTTTTTATAATGTCTTTTTCTTTCATTATTTTTTATGCTCCTTATATAGATCAAAGGTGTGCTTAGCTATCATTATCTCTTCATCTGTAGGAATCACATAAACAAAAACTTTTGAGTTATCTTTGCTAATTTTTTCAGCCTTTTTTTTGCATTTATTATTTTTATTCAAATCTAGATCTACACCAAGCCAAGACATTCTTTTTGAGACCATCTCTCTGATTTCAGAAGAATTCTCTCCAATGCCTCCTGTAAAAACAAAACCATCTAATCCTTGAAGCTCAGCTGCTAAAGACCCTGCGAAAAGTGATATTCTATGCACAAATATATCTACAGCTAGTTTAGCATTTGGATCTGAGCTTTTTATAAGCTTTGCCATATCCGCACTAATACCAGATACCCCTAAAAGACCTGAATCTTTATAAAACAGCTTCTGAACTTTATCAGCAGACCATCCTAGCTGATCCATTAAATATACACCTAAATATGGATCTACATCGCCAGGGCGAGTGGCCATTGGAAGTCCTCCCATAGATGTGAGACCAATAGATGTTGCTAAACTCTTTAAATTTTCAATAGCGCACATTGTAGATCCACTCCCTAAATGCGCTACAATTATTTTCTTTTTAGCCTCTTTTTCATCCATATAATTTGGCAACTGAGATGCTATATACTCATATGAAAGACCATGAAATCCATATCTTCTTATACCGAGCTCCGTTAACGATTTTGGAAGAGCGTAGCTCTGAGAGATTTTATCGCAAGTAGAGTGAAAAGCAGAATCAAAAGTAGCTACTTGAAAAAGATCTTCAAATTCCTCTTTAAAAAAAAGATATCCATTTAAGTTATATGGTTGATGAAGAGGGGAAAATGGAATTAAAGTTTTTAGATATGCTAGAGCTTTATCATCAAAAACAACTGATTTTTCAAAATTGCCACCATGAACAACTCTATGTCCTGCTGCTATTATCTTAAGATTTTTCTTTTGAGCCCAATCTAAAATAAAATGTAAAACTAATCTAACATAAGCTCTTGTATCCCCTTCTAATTTTAAATCTTCGTCAATTTCTACATCACCTGTAACTTTTGTTATTTTTATATGTGGCTTTGTTAAAAGATTGGAAACTGAACCTAAAAACTCTCTTTTCATCTTACCCAGAGATATAGAAAAAATAGAAAATTTTATAGAAGAAGATCCGGTATTTAAAACAATTAAACTTTCCATTTTATCTCTCTACTGCCATAGCAATTCCCATACCACCGCCAATACACAGGGCAGCTAAACCTTTTTTGGAGTCCCTTTTTATCATTTCATAGAGAAGAGTGATTAAAATTCTAGCGCCAGATGCCCCTATTGGATGACCTAGTGCTATCGCTCCTCCATTTACGTTTACAATATTTGGATCAAAACCCATCTCTTTATTTATTGCAATTGAAGGAGCTGCAAAAGCTTCATTAATCTCGAGCAAATCTAAATCTTTAATTTCCCATTTAGCTTTTTCTAAACATTTCTTTATCGTTGAAATAGGGCCTATTCCCATGTATTTAGGATCTACTCCCAAGCTCGCTACTGCTTTAATCTTTGCTATTGGTTTTAGCCCGAGCTTTTTTGCTTTTTTTGCGCTCATAATAATTACTATTGCAGCTGCATCATTTAAACCAGATGAGTTGCCAGCTGTAACTGTTCCATTATCTTTAAAAGCTGTAGGGAGTTTTGAAAGACCTTCTAGAGTAGTATCAAATCTTGGATACTCATCTTGATCAAAAACAGTAGGATCTTTTTTTCTTTGAGGCACTTGTATAGGAACTATTTCCTCTTTAAATTTACCCTCTTCAATTGCTTTTTTAGCTCTCATCTGAGACTGAAGTGCAAAAGAGTCTTGCTCTTTTCTCGAAACATCATATTTTTCAGCTACATTCTCTGCTGTAATTCCCATATGATAATGATTAAAAGCATCAAAAAGTCCATCTTTGATCATAGAATCTGTAAGTTTCCAATCCCCCATACGCTTGCCCCATCTTGAACCTAAAAGAACATGGGGAGAGAGTGACATATTTTCTTGACCTCCAGCTATTATAACATCCGCATTTCCAAGTAATATTTCATTAACACCAAGCTCTATAGCTTTAAGCCCAGATCCACATACTTTATTAATAGTAAATGCGGCAATATCATGAGAGAGCCCAGCTTCTATTAAAGTTTGACGAGCTGGATTTTGCCCTACACCTGCTGTTAAAACCTGACCTAAAATAACTTCATCTATAGTATTTGGATCTATTTTTGTTTTTTTTAATAGCTCTTTGATAACTTTTGATCCTAAAGTTGAAGCTGGCATCTCTTTTAGAGTTCCTAAAAACTTTCCTATTGCAGTTCTGCCAGCTGCTACTATTACAACTTCATCCATTTTTCATCTCACTTGTTTTGAATATTTTCATAATATAGTTTAGCAAATACGCAAGAGAGTGCTCTTTCTTTCGCTGTAGTATTTCTACTATTTATTAAAACAGGCACCTTAGCGCCTAAAGCTAAACTACCGCACTCAGCCTTTGAAAAAAGCTCTAATTGTTTTACAGCAATATTGCTAGCATCTAGATTTGGGAAAAGAGCGATATCAACATCGCCAGCTACTTTAGAAGGAAAATTTTTATCATCTGCAATTTTTTTAGAAAAAGCAATATCAAAAGATAAAGGCCCCTCTAATATTACATCTTTAAAAATTCCCTCTTTTGCCATATCTACAAGTGCTTTAGCATCCATAGTAGATATTATCTCTTCATTTACTTTTTCAATACAGGATAAAATTGCAATTTTTGGCTTTTCAATACCAATCGATCTAGCTACATCTATAGCATTTAACAAAATATCTACCTTCGTTTTTAGATTCGGTAAAATGTTGATTCCCACATCTGTATAAATTAAAGTTTTTTTATAAAAGGGGGTGTCACAAATATAACAATTACTGATCCTTCTATTAGCTCTAATTCCTGTATCTTTAGATAGTACTGCCTTGAGCAGTATGCTAGTATCTAATGAGCCTTTTAAAATAGCTTTTGCTCTGTTTTCTTTAACAAGCTCAACGGCTTTTTTAGCCGCCTCTTTCATATCTAAAACATCTATAACTTCATATTGAGATAGATCTTTATTTATGTTTTTAGCGATCTTTTCTAACTCTTTTTTCGGTCCTATGATAATCGGATCAACAAGATTCATTTCATGAGCTAAAATAGCACCCTTCAAAGCCTCATCATTTAAAGGATAAACAGATGCTATAGGAAGTTTTTTAGAGATTTTTAAAGCTCTTTCAACAAATTTTTGATTCTTTTCTTGGTATTTTTCTGACATTATTTATCTTCCTTTAAGAGTTCTTTTTTCATCTTCTTTTAATCGTCATTAAAAAAGATAAAAATAAAATTGTCAAAGAAATTCTACTATATTTAAGGTATTTGAAAATTACTTTATAAACTAAAGATAATCAAAGCTTTAAGCTAAGCCTTATGACAGGTTGATCTTTTACTTTCTCAAAAGAAAATCCAAAAGATTTACATAGGTTTTTAATAGCAATATTATCTTCTAACATCTGAGATATTAAATACTCTCTTTTTTCTTCTTTTGCTATTTTTATAATATTATCTAGTAGTTTTTTTCCAAGTCCTTTTTTATGCCAGTTATCTTTAACAAGAAGTGAGAAAAAACCATCATTTGAGTTTTTCAATTTAGTAAATCTACCTATCGCTATAATTTCTCTGCTGTCTTTTAGTTCTGCAACTAAAGTTATTTCTCTATCGTAATCTATGAAACACATTCTAATTAGTCTTTCATGAGCAACTAAATCATCGTAGTGAAGCGATTTAAAATACTCTTCTTTTAAAGATTTTTCAGAAACATCTTTATAAAATTCTCTCATAAGCGGTTCGTCATCAGGATGTATCGGTCTAATTACAATTGGAGTTTCATCTTTTAATTTATAGTCCATCACTAAATGAAGAGGATATGGTCTTATAGCGAGTTTTGGATATTTTTCTTGCTTTTCATGAAGTATTATTCGAGCGTCTAAAGCTATAATCTCGTTCTTCGAGGCTAAAAGAGGATTAATATCACACTCTTTTATCTCGGGATATTGAGCTATGAGAGAGCTAAACTCGACTACAATTTTCTCTAATTTATCTAAATCTACAGCTTTTTTCCCTCTAACCCCTTGCAGAGCTTGATAGATTTTTGTTCTCTCCATTAATCTTTTTGCAAGAGTAATTGTGAGTGGAGGAAGAGCTATTGCTTTATCTTTAAATACCTCTACGAGCTCACCTCCTGTACCGAAAAGCATAATTGGTCCAAAATCTGAATCAACAGTGCTTCCAAGTATCAATTCATATCCATCTAAAAGAACCATCTCTTGAACTGTTACGCCATCAAAATCCTTTTCTTTTCCAAGATCTTTTAAAGATTTTTGAATTTCTAAAAAAGCATCTTTCACTTCACTCTCATTGTGTAAATTGAGCTTTACTCCCCCAACATCCGTTTTATGAGTAATTTCTTTAGAAAATACTTTTAAAACAACTGGGTAGCCTATTTTTTTAGAAAGTTCAATTGTCTCTTCCAGATTTTTTGCAATAAAAGTCTCAACTATCGGAATATCAAAGACTTTTAAAATATTTTTTGATTCAAATTCATCTAAAAGAACTCTATTTTCATCTCTTGCTTTTTTTATTATCTCGTTAATTATATTTTCTTGTTTTTTGATTTTTTTTTGAGTTGCTATTGAAGATTGAACTTTAGCTGTCTCATATATACCTATCATATTATAACAATATGACCACATGTAACCAAAAGATCGACAAGCTTGATCTGGAAATTCAAAATCAGGAATATTGCTAGCTGCTAAAATATTCCTACCCTCTTCTACAGATTTTGCTCCCATCCACGCTGCAAAAATAGGTCTACCTATATCTGCAAATTCTTTAATTTTATTAGCAACTAAAGTAGCGTCCGTCATAAATTGAGGGGTTAAAATAACCAAAATACCTTCTACATTTTCATCTTCAACTAATACTTTTAGAGTCTTATGATAAAGATCAGCTGTAGCATCTCCTAAAATATCGATCGGATTATTATGAGACCAAGCCTGAGGTAAAAATTCGTTTAATTTTTCATATGTACTATCTTGAAGCGTTGCTATTTTTGCTCCATGAATTATTAAACTGTCTGTTGCTATAACAGCTGGTCCTCCAGCATTTGTCACTATAGCAAGATGAGGTCCTTTTGGAATTGGCTGCTTTGATAAAATCTCATTCATACTAAATAGATCATTAATAGTATTAACTCTTAAAACCCCTACCCTTTTTAAAGCCGCATCTAATACCTCATCACTACCAGCTAGCGCTCCTGTATGTGACTTAGCTGCATGCGCTGATTCTTTGGTTCTTCCGGCTTTTATTAAAATAATCGGCTTTGTTAAAGCGACCTCTCTTGCAGCAGACAAAAAAGATCTAGGATCTGAAATGTTTTCCATATACATCAAAATACTTTTGGTATTTGGATCATCCCCAAAATAGTTAATCAAATCGCCCCAATCTACATCAATCATAGAACCTATCGATACAAATGCACTAAATCCTATTTTTTCTTTTACGCTCCAATCTAATACAGCTGTCCCTAATGCTCCAGATTGAGAAATAAAAGCAATATTTCCACTCTTTGGCATATCTTTTGCGAAAGTAGCATTAAGGTTTAAACTTGGATTCATTATTCCTAAACAATTTGGCCCAATAATTCTTATCTTTTTTTTATTTAGAAGAATCTGATCTTCTAATTCTTTGCCACTCTTGCCGAGTTCTTTAAATCCTGCAGATATTATTATAGCTGCGCTTACATTTTTTTCTTCTAACTGGGCAATAATACCCGGGACTGTTTTAGATGGAGTTGCTATAATTGCTAAATCAATTTTTTTTTCTATCTTATCAATACTAGGATATGCTTTTTGCCCTAAAATACTATCTCTTTTAGGGTTAACTAAAAATATTTCACCTTTAAAAGATGAGTTCACTAAATTTTCTACTAGAGTTTTTCCAACGCTATTTTCTTTATCAGTAGCACCAATTATTGCAATGGTCTTGGGATTAAAAATATAATCTAAGTTATTGAGCTCTTTATATAAAATATTTAAAGAGGGATCAAATTTATACTCTTCCATCTTGATATACCTCAATAATTCGATATATATTATGTAAAAGCTTAAGTAAACTATTTTTTCTTGAAATTTATCTAGATATTTTTAAGGTTTTATCTATTTGCTCTTTTGATATAGACCCAATTCTCAATATCTTATATGGCTTTTCAACTAAAGAAATAATAGTAGATGGGATTTTAAGCTCGCACTCTCCCGTATCGATAATTGCTGGTATCTTATTTAAAAAAGCATCTAAAACCATCTTAGCATTAACTGGACTTTTTCTATTTGAGATATTAGCAGATGTTCCAACTATTGGAGATCCTAATAGATTAATTAGTTTTTGAGTATAGTAATTATCTGGCATTCTAAGAGCTATTGTTAAGTCTGAAGATATTAAAGATGAAATTTTTGGGTTTTTCTTTAAAATGATGGTTAAAGGTCCTGGGAAAAATCTATTTGCTAAAATATAAAAATCATTTGGAATCTTAATAGCTACTCTTTTGACATCTTCAATTGAACCTAGATGAACAATCAATGCTTTATTTTTATCTCTTTTTTTTAAAGTATATATTTTTTCGATAGCTTCTTCCTTAAACATATGAGCGCCAAGACCATAGACAGTTTCTGTTGGAAAAGCAATTACTTTAGATTCATTTAAGTAATCTACAATATTTTTAAAATTTTGATCTGTTAGATTTTTTTTTGAAAAAATTTTCGTTTTCATCTTCATTTTTTTTGAAATTTTACAGCTATTTTACACTAAAATTTCAATGTTTTGAACACATAAAATAAAATTGTTTGTTGAGAAAAAATTTGAATAGGATATCCCCTCTATTATATGATTAAAAAAAATATTAAAATCTTATGCAAAGCAGTTTTTATAATAAAATTTTTCAAAGAAGCTTAGCCGAAAAGCTCTTGAGCTTTTTCATTTTTTTAACGATCTCTTTGCTTTTCTGGTCAATCTTAGTGTTTATCTTATCTAAAAGCTCTTGGAGCTTTATTGGATCTAATTGGGTCTTTAAAAAGCTATATACCACCCTTTATCTAACATATTTTATCCTTCTTTCGCTCTCCTCTTTTTTGCTTTGGCAAAAGTTTTCTTTTAAAAAACTTAAATTAGAGATAAGCTTTTTTTTGAGTATCTTTTTTCTATCCACCTTTTGGAATTATACTTTCCTTTTCAAACATGATTATTTTATTAGTTTAATCACTATCCTATTTACTCTTTTCTTTTCTATTGTCTTAAATATGCTTATCTGGAAAAAAACAAAAGTTGCAGCAATTATTTTCAGTAATTGTAGTCTTTGGATTTTATATTTATTTATTTTAAATATGGTTGCATCTATTACAAATTATTAAAGGAGAAAAATTTATGAAAACAACCGCTTACATTTCACTTATCTATGGATTGATTATAATCTTAAGTGGGATTATGGCTTTTAGATTTACTGACAAGCTTGCACCTCTTGTAGTTGAAGTGTTTCTTGGAATCGTAATACTTGCAAATGTCTTTTTTATGATGATGGAAAAAAAACCTTCATTTTACGTTCTTTTAGTTTTATCTTTCTTACTTGCAATATTTTACGGATATAACTTTTCTCAGACACATCAGTTTTTTCAAGGGGTTTTGACAGGTATTAGTTTTTTTGTTTTTATTTATGAACTTTTAAAGCTTTTTAAAGTTACTGGAGCTGAATAAAAAAAAACCGAGCTCGACCTAGCGGTCTTACTCGATTCTTTTATTAAAAACTTAAAACCAAAAGACTTAAGCTTTTGCTTTTCTTCTTTTTCTTCTTTTAGTAGCTTTTTTAGCAGGAGCTTTTGTAGCTTTTCTTTTTGTAGCTTTTCTTTTAGTTGTTTTTCTTTTAGCTGGTTTTTTAGCTGTTTTTCTTTTAGCTGTTTTTTTAGCAGCTTTTCTTTTTTTTCTTCTTAAAGGCATAGTGTCCTCCTTGTTGTTTTTTTAATGTCAATTGTAACATTTGGGTAAATACCCTTTTATTCTATTTATCTCTTATACTTTTAAATATAATAAATTATATATAAAAAACAAATAATTTTTATTATTTTTTCAAACTAAATAATTACTAAATTAATAAATAGCCTTTATAAACATTTCTCAAGGCTGTTTTTCAAAAAAAAAAATTAAAAAAAAAATTAAAATTATCTATTTTTTTTCTAATTATTCATAAAAATTATTAAATGCTGTTCTTTAGGGATCAATTTCACTTTTAAATAATCATTAATTATAAAATGAGTAATATTAAGTTATCTTTATCAATATTGGATGTATAAGATTTTAAAAGTAAGATCTTTAAAGAAATAAAAAGGGTTCTTTAAAAGCAATAATTGATTTTAAAGAACCCAAAAAGGATTAGATTACTATTTTTTCTTCCCAAAGCAGCAGAAGCATTTCCATCTGAACAATGCGTAAAATGCACTCACACCAACTAAGAAGTAGATTACTTTGTCAATCCAAAGTCTTCCAAATATATAATCTATGATGTTGAAATCAACAACACCCCAGAATCCCCAGTTAATTCCACCAATAATTAGTAAAATTAATACAAAAACATCGATTTTTTTCATAATACATTCCTTCATTAAAATTAGAAGTTCCTCACACTTTATTAACTCTCAAATATCAAATTATTAATCAAGTATTTTTTTTATTTAATTGTTGAAAATAACTGAATATCAGAAACTTATTGATTTTATTTTTTTTTTAATTTTTAATAGTTATTAAATTGAACAAACAAATAATTATATGAATAGACCACTTTCTGATTTATTAAGACCGTTATCATTCGATGATGTTTTTGGACATGAAAAGGCTATTTTTTGGCTAAAAAAAGTAATTGAATCAAAAAAGCCTGTCTCAATTTTATTTTTTGGACCTGCTGGATCTGGAAAAACAACGCTTGCTAAGCTATATGCGAAAGCGTTTAAAGCAAATTTCATTAAGATGAGCGCTGTATTTGGGTCTACATCTGAGATAAAAAAAATAGCCTCTGATTCAAAGAAAAATACTCTTTTTAATATCCCAACTATCTTATTTGTTGATGAAATTCACAGATTTAATAAAGCTCAGCAAGATTCATTTTTGCCATTTATTGAAGATGGAACAATAACATTAATTGGAGCTACAACTGAAAATCCATCCTTTTCTTTGAACAACGCCCTCATTTCTAGATTTAGAGTAATTGAGCTATTGGCTCTTGATATTAAAGACTTAAGCAAAATTTTAATGAACTATGAGAAACAACATGGATCTCTCAATTTAACTGAGAGAGCAAAAGAATATCTTTTAGAAGAGTCTTTAGGAGATGCTCGTCATTTAATCAATATGATTGAAAATCTCGAAAATCTAAAAGAAAATAAAAAAAATGATTTAGATGAAATTGTAAAATTTCTACAAAAAAAACCATCAAATTATGATAAAGCATCTGATATTCATTATAATTTGATATCAGCTTTGCATAAATCGATTAGAGGATCAGATGTAGATGCAACCCTGTATTGGCTCTTAAGAATGTTAAACGGTAAAGAAGACCCTTTATACATCACAAGAAGGCTCATTCGAATCAGCCTTGAAGATATATCACTTGCAGACCCTAATGCTTTAAAAATAACGATGCTAGCGGATGAAACTTACAGAAGACTTGGCTCTCCAGAAGGAGAGCTTGCTATCGCTGAGGCAGCTGTTTATCTATCTTTAGCTCCTAAAAGCAATAAAGTCTATGAAGCTTTTAAAAAGGCACAAAAGCTTGCTGAAAAAACTTCCCATCTTTTACCTCCCAAACACATATTAAATGCTCCAACAAAACTTATGAAAGATCTAGGTTATTCAAAAGGATACAAATATGATCATGATGAAAAAGATAGTTTTTCAGCACAAAATTATTTCCCTGAAGATCTTTCACAAGAGCAATTTTATTTTCCAAAAGATATAGGTTTTGAAAAAGAAATGAAAAAAAGATATGTATATTTTGACAAATTAAGGAAATTAAAATCGAAAAGTTAATTTTTTTCTTTAAAATAACTTTAAATTATAACTTGATTCAAAACACCAATTTAACTTATATTGCATCTAGGTACTAGCTCAATTGTAAATATGCAAGAAATAACACAGATTCGTAAAAATAAGATTTGTCTTTTAGACTATGATTATAAACAAGATATCGAAAATAGAGTAATGCTATCTAAACTCACTGAGTTTGAACTAAGCATTTTAGAAGAAATTTTATATAGTTCTATTAAAACATCACTGAGCAGACTATCCAAAGATTTAGAGACTTCCGAGAAAAAACTTTTATCTGTTTTAGAAAAATTTGAAAAAGCAAATCTTTTAAAAATTGATGGAGAGATCATTGATATCGATAAAAAAATGCGTAAGTATTTTGAATTTGAATATCAAAGGTTTGAAGAAAATTTTAAACCTGATCTTTTATTTATAAATAATCTTTTACACAAAATTCCAATCCATATTTTACCGATTTGGTATTCAATTCCAAAATCTTCTAACAATATTTTTGCATCTATTATTGATAAATACCTTCTAACTCCCCAAATATTTCAAAGGCATTTAGAAAATATTGAATGTGAAAACTCAACATTTTTAGGTATTGTAGAAGATGTATATAACTCTGAAAACTTTGAAGTAACATCAGCAGATCTGCAAAAAAAATACTCTTTAGAAAAAGAAACCTACTTAGAGATTATACTTTTATTAGAGTTTAACCTTTTATGCTTTCAGTCTTATAAAAAAACAAAAAATGGATACGTTGAGATAATAACTCCCTTTCATGAATATAAAGATTATCTTCAATATCTAAATCAGACTAAAACCCTTAGTATAAAAGATACAAAAAAGCTAATTCGTAAAAGAAAAAATCCTTTTGGATTTGCAGAAGATTTGTGCTCAGTTTTAAAGATGGCAAAAAAACCACTATCCAAAGCTACCGTAGAAAAAAACATCAAAATTGAGCTCTCAATTAAAGACTCCGCTATAATAGTTTCAAAATCTTACATAGACTCTATTATTAATAAATTATTAAAAATTGAATTTTTATCCCAAAAAAAAGACCTACTTCAAACTACAATTTCTGGAAAAAAATGGTTAGATTTCAATTTAGAAAACAAAGCTCTGCATCTTTATTACCATACTTTAAATACTCTTGATGAAGAAGAGTCTTTCAAACATTTAATAAATGAAAAATCTATAAGAGAAGCTGAAAAAAGTATAATAAGAGTTTTAGATTCTACTTGGGTATATTTCGATGATTTTTCCAAAGGCATTATAGCAGCTATTACAGATGAGCATCTTGTTAAAATTAAGCACTCTGGAAAAGCTTATAAATACTCAATTGCTTCTTATAGTAAAGAAGAGATATTATTTATAAAAAAAATTATTTTTGAAAGACTTTTTGAAGCAGGTTTTGTATCTGTTGGTTCTTTAAATGGCAGAGATTGTTTTTCAGTGACAAAGCTAGGTCAAAAGCTTTTTGAAATTAGTTGAGGTTTTTTTTGAAAGATTTAGTATCTAATAGAAAAGCTTTTCATGACTATGAAATTTTAGAGACTTATGAAGCTGGAATAGCTCTACTCGGCTCTGAAATCAAATCTCTTAGAGATCATTCAGGATCACTTCAAGATTCTTATGTAGATATAAAAGATGATGAGCTTTGGTTAGTAAATTGTTATATTGCTCCCTATAAATTTGCTACAACCACTGCGCATAAAGATAGAAGAAGAAGAAAACTTTTGATGCATAAAAGAGAGATCTTAAAAATAAAAAGACAGACCCATGAAAAAGGAACCGCCTTGATTCCTCTTTCTATATATATAAAAAAATCTAAAGCCAAAGTAAAAATAGCAGTCGCTAGAGGCAAAAAAGCTTACGATAAAAGAGCAAAGCTCAAAGAAAAAGCTGAGAAAAAAGAAATTAGAAATATTTGAATAAAATTTAACAAACCGTCTAAAATATATTTTTAATAAAAAAAAGGGTGAAAATAGATGAGTACTTTATCAGATATTAGCTCAACCAATAGACACGTATACGCTCCTTCTACTCTCCTTATTGCTAATGCTGAAAAAGCAAAAATATCAGCTAATTTAGTAGATCAAAAATTTAAAATATTTAATTTAACTACTGCTAAAAATTTAGCTATCAAGGTTGTTAAAATTGCTGCCATTATTTTAGCAACTTCTGCTATTTTACATCTAATTTCTATAGGAATGATACAAGCATCTACTCTTTTATCTACTAAATCAGTTTCGTATCCTCTTTCAAAACTATCTAATATATTGATGCAAGTTGGCTTGAAAATACAAAAACTTGCTGAAGCTTTATTTTTAAGTGTCTCTGTGCCGACTTATATGATTTTTTATAAGTTTCCGAAATATCTTGTACTGAAAATTCCAGCATTAATCAAAAAGATTAACACCTATATATCTAAATTTATTGATTTATCAATGAAACATGTAATCAGACCAATTATAAATCAAATCACCAAATTTATTAATTTTTTGAAACCGCATATCATTTCTTTAATAAATAAAATCGCTAAAGTTATCAATTTTATTGGAGATTTTTTTTTTAAACCTCTGTTAACTTGGACTTGGAAAGTAATCTCAAAAGCAATCTCTAATATATATAATAAAGTGATCTATCCTCTTTTAGATCTCACAAGAAACGCTTTAGTTTGGATTAGTAATAATATTGTTAGACCATTTGCAAGATGGAGCTATAGAGTAATCTCAACTGTTTTGTCTAACCTATATAATAAAGTAATCTACCCTCTTTTAAAGCTTACTAAAGATAGTTTTGTTTGGTTTGGGAATAACATTGTCAAACCATTTGTAAAATGGAGCTGGAAGATAATTTCTACGGCTTTATCTAATCTATATAGTAAAATGATCTATCCTCTTTTAAAGCTCACAAAACAAGTTTATAACTGGCTTACTACAAAAATTATTTTCCCTCTTTTAAAATGGAGCTGGGAAATAACTTCAAAAGCAAGCTCAATTATATATAGAAATGTTATCCATCCAGTGGCTCATAAATGTTTTTTAGTACTGAAATTTATAGCTCAAAAAACAGCTGAAATCTCAACATTTTTATACAAAAAAACAATCGGGCCTCTAGTTACTATAACCATTAATGCCATACAGAAAATCATTAAAAAAATTGTAGAAGAAGCAAATAGAATAATAAGCATCGTAACAGTAAAAATTTAAAAACACGGTTTTTATTGCTTAATTTTTAAAGTTCGTTTTCTGATCTATTTTTTTTTAGATTCTTCTTGACATAACTAAAAAAAATGACGTATCTTTTAATATTAATATAAATGAATTTACAAAGGAACTTATCCATGAAAGTTGTAATATCAAAACATGAACTTACTCAACTAATTGGGAAAATTCAAAATATCGTGGCTAATAAGCCAGCTATTCCTGTTTTATCCAATGTCTTAATAGAAGCTAGAGATGGGCAACTATATCTGAAAGCAACCGATTTAACAACGAGTATGGTATGCTTTTCTGAAGCTAAAGTTGTAGAAGAAGGAGCGATTGCTCTTCCTGCAAAACGATTTTTTCATCTGATAAAAGAACTTACTTCTCCACAAATCAAAATCACTTGTCCAAGCTCTGATGTAGCTGAGATCACTTCTGTATCTTCTCATTTCAAAATCAACGGTATGGTAAAATCAGAATTTCCATCTCTTCCTGATATTGCTAAAGCTACTCAAATTCCTATTTCATCAACTACTCTAAAAGAAATGCTATATAGAACATATTTTTCAGCAGCAAGAGAAGATTCTAGATTTGTATTAAATGGTATCTACATGAAAGTAGATAAAAAAATCGCATCTTTTATTTCTACAGATGGAAAAAGACTCTCTAAAATGTATACAAATATTGATATTGATCCATCCTTTCAAGGATCTTATATATTACCATTAAAAGCTGTAGAAGAAATGGTTAAATTACTTTCTGATGATGAGCAATTAGTAAATCTATCTTTAATGCATGATAAAGTGTTTTTAGAAAGCTCAAATCTTACCCTTATAACAAAACTTCTCTCTGGAGAATACCCTGATGTTGAAAAAGTAATACCTTCAAAGGCAACTACTACAATGACACTACATAGAGAAGAGCTAATTACACTTCTTAGACAAGTATCTCTATTTACTCCAGATAGCTCTGGATCAGTTAGGTTTATCTTTGATCAAGGTGAGTTACAACTTACAGCTATGAGCTCAGATATTGGAGAAGGTATTGTTTCAATGCCAGTTGATTATTCAAAAGAAAAACTAGAAGTCGCATTCAATCCATTCTATTTTATGGATATTTTAAGACACTCCAAAGATGAGACTATCAACTTTTCTATTCAAGATGCATATAACCCAGGAATGATAACAGACTCTACATCTGCTACTTTTGTTATCATGCCAATGAGATTAAACGATCTCAAAACTGATAGCGAAGCTGATGTTTCTCAAAACCCTGCGTTTGCGTAATTTTAGAAATTACTCTAATTTTACAATTAATTTCTCTGAACATCTAAACGTAATATGCGGGCAAAATGCTATTGGAAAAACCAATCTATTAGAAGCTATTAATTTTATTTCCACTGGAAAATCCTTTAGAACTCTAAATTTAAAAGAGCTTATAAAACATGGGACAAACTTTTTTTTTATAGAAGCTGAATTTTTTATAAAAAACATCTCTCAAATCATTAAAATATACTACGATGGTACTACAAAAAAAATAACTCATAATGCAAATTCTTATCCTTCTTTTACCTCTCTTTTAGGAATTTTACCCACAACACTCCACTCCCCTGATGATCTAAACTTAATTAAAGGAAAGCCAACTGCGAGGCGTAAATTTTTAAATCTATATCTAGCTCAAGAAGATCCTTTATATGTTCATCACTATCTTCGCTTTACAAAAGCTTTAAAACATAGAAACCATCTTTTAAAAAGCAAAAAATCTCATCTATTAAAACCATTTAATATTGAGCTAGCAAAATCTGCAGCTTATCTAACAACTAAAAGAAAAGCATTTTTAAAAACCCTTCAAAAACCATTAAATGAAATTTTAAAAAATCTATCAGATGTAATCGATAAACCTAAAATTTATTATCTTTCATCTATTCAAGATGAAAATGATATAGAAAAAACAAATCTTTCATATCTAAAAGCTTTAGAGCAAAATCAAAAAAAGGATCTAGATTTTAAAACAACTCTAATCGGCCCTCACAGAGATGATTTTTCTATTAATTTTTCAGGAAAAGCAGCTAAAAGCTTTGCTTCAGAAGGTCAGAAAAAAATTCTATTATATGCTATTCGATTCGCTGAGTGGGAGCTTCTACATTCTAAATACGAACAGAAACCTCCTTTTTTAATCGATGATTTTGATGCACATTTAGATGAAAAACATAAAAAAAACCTTAAGCAAGCTTTTAAAAAATTCTCTCAGGTTTTTATCACTATGCCTAAGACAACCGAAAGCTTTGAAAATGCTCATTTTATTAATTTAAAAGATCAAATGTTTAAATAAAAAATATTTATTTATGATCTTTATTTAAAAATTTATCTTTTTTAAGTTTATTTTCAACCATAGCTCTTTTTTTACTACTTAAAATCCCTCCTGTTTTTTGTATCTGCTCTAAAGCAACTTTAGGAAACCTTACAAATATTTCTAGACGTTTCATTATTTCTTTTCCTGATTCATCCATTTGTTCAATTTTATTCAAAGAACTCCTCGGTAGATCAAAACAACTTGCAAATTCTCTTTGGGTAAGATTCAACCATTTTCGAAATTCACAAACATCTTTGCCATCAAACTTTTGATAAAAAAAAGGCTCAAAAATGAAAGAAGAAGGTCCTCTCTTTCCAATTGAAACTAAAAGGACTAAAGGATCTTTTTCTTCTTTTGAAATTCCAGAAGATTTACAATATTCTTCATAAGCTGGATTTTGAGAACTTGGAATTCTATCTTGAAAAGATGGAAAAAGTTTTTTTGAACGATGAATTTTACGAGTTAGAGGAAGTTCCTCTCCAACTGGTATTACATGTTTAGCATATAGATACTTTTGGTCATATTCAAAAATGTAATCACCCTTCTTGCGATACAGCTTACCTACAAAAACACGGGTTTTTCGCTTTTTTAAATAAACTTCTACAGCTTGTATAGTTTTATTCTTATTCATTTAATTCCTCTATTCTGCGATTAATTAAGGCAGCAAAAGCTTTTTTTCTTTTATTACTCATGAAACTATCGTTAATTAATTGAAAAATTCTGCTTTTAGATTTCAATACAAGAGTCTTGAATTTTTCTACAACTCTCTGGCGTTTTAATCTTTTCCATTCTCGAACATAGTCACTTAAACTAGGTTCATTTGTATGATATGTTGCAATAGTACCTTTCGGCTCATGAATGGCTCCTAAAAGCATTTTAATTTCAATTGCCAAATAACTAGGATTATCATAAGCAGGAGCTAGTTGAAATCCAAAAGGAGTTTGAATAAGAGCAAGATTCCTTCCATGTCTATCATGATTTCCTATTAATGAATCAAAAAGAGAAATTTGAATAAATTTTTCAACATCATTTAATCTATTAGTCTTATTTTCAATAATTTGCGAAATCGTTTCACAATCAAAAGAATTATCTCCTAAAAAATGGTAGATATGAATCAAAGAACTATTAGGAATATTTTGTATAAAATTTTTGCTAACAAAAGTATCTAATTTATTTTGAAAACGAATAAAATAAAACTGTGGAACTTCAATTTTAAGAAGTTGAGCTATTTGATTGCATAGATATTCACAAGCAGGCAACTCCGGATAATCTTTTTGTTGAACTTTTAGGATATAATTTTTTCCTCCTAAACTTCCTGAATATTTTCGAAATTTACCATGAAAAAAGCTCGAATTTATCTTTTCAAAAACTTCTTTTCCTAAATAGCTATTTCTAACAACTATATTGCTAAACTCCTCTTTTATTCCAAACCACTTGATAAAGCATTCTGAATGCAGCCCTGATAAAATAGGATCTTTTCTTAAAATCTCTTTTTTGCAGCAATAACAAAACATCTTATATTCCAACGTTTTTAAATAATTAATATCAATATAACAGATAATGATTTTGGCGTCAAATTGGACCATAAAGTTTATGGTCCAATTTGAGACCATGTTTTATATGGTCCAAATTTGGACCAAGATAATCTTCTTTATTGTTGATTTATAGCTATTTAAGATAAATATATATTTTGGCTAGAGTTGTAAAAATTTCAAATATTCTTTTCCAATATCAAAATCCACATCTTTTTTAGCAAATAAATCTAAAAACTTATTTGCTAAAATCTTACCTAATTGAACGCCTTCTTGATCAAACGAATTTATATCCCAAATAAAACCTTGGAAAGCTACTTTGTTTTCAAAGTAAGAGAGCAAAGCTCCTAAAGTATAAGGATCTAATTGATTAGCTAATAAAATATGATTAGCTCTATTTCCTGAAAAGTTTTTGTTAGGATTTTTATTTTTTTGTCCTTGAGCTAAGGTTATGCTTTGAGCAAACATATTAGATAAGAGTTTTTCTTGAGATTTTGTTTCTTTTACTTTTAAATCTTTTTGATATTGCGATTTTTTAAATCCTATAAATTCAATAGGAATTATATCAGTGCCTTGATGAAGGAGCTGAAAAAATGAGTGCTGAGCATTTGTTCCAATATCCCCAAAAATTATAGGTCCACTTTTATATGAGATTTTTTCACAATTTTTATCGATAGATTTACCATTTGATTCCATATCAAGTTGTTGTAGATGCAAGGGAAAATATAAAAGCGCTTGAGAATATGGAATAATAGCCTCTGTAGAATAACCTAAAAAGTTTCTATTCCAAATCCCTAAAAGAGCTGAAAATAGTGGTAAATTATTTTGATCCTCTTCAAGAGCTATTTTATCCATATAAGATGCGCCCTTTAGAAAATCTTTAAAAGTATCTATTCCAAAACAAAATCCAAGTAAAACACCGCCTACCATAGACGAGGCTGAATATCTACCACCAACGTAGTCCCAAATATAAAATGATTCTAGATACTTGGAGGGATCATCCATAGGAGAGTTTTTACCTGTAACAGAGGCCATGTGATCTTTTGGATTTAAACCTTTTTTATGCAAAAAATCTTTTACTATTTCTTCATTGGTTAAAGTCTCTAGAGTAGTTCCTGATTTTGAAACTGATACAAAAAGTGTTTTTGAAAGATCAATACTATCCAATATTTGAGAGCTATCGTCTGGATCAACATTTGAGATAAAATAAAATTCTCTATTTTTTAGAGTATATTTTTTTAAAGCTGTTGCTAAAGCTTTAGGTCCTAAAAAAGATCCGCCAATTCCTATTTGAACAATATTTTCAAATTTGTTGTCTTTATTGATTTTTTCTAAAAATTTATCTAATTTTTCAATCTCTTTATAAGCTAAAGAGCTTGCCTCTTTTGCTTCTTTAGAAGGATTTTTTTGTTCAAAAAAATCTCTCATTGCTGTATGCAAAACTTTTCTATTCTCAGATTCACACCCTTTTAGAGAATTTACAATTTTGCCATCTTGCATATCTTTCATTTTTGAGATTGCATTTGTATCTTTTGAAAGTTCAAAAAGAGAATCGATTACATCTTTAGTAACTCTCTCAGTTGCATATAAAAGTCTTAGGTCAAGTTTTTTTTCTCGAGTAGAACTAGATATTTGCATTTTTTTGATTCTATCGAGAGTAAATATATCTTTATTCGTTAGATCAATTGGATCAGAGCCAAGCTTTTTTAATTTTTCATAGCTCTTTAGTTTGGTAAACATTATTTAACCTCTTTTTATAAAAAATGACACATCTAGTTTCTTTAGACAAGTAAATTTTAGATATTTTAATAAAAAAAAAAATTTGAATTGATCAAAAGACTTATTTTGATATAAAATAGTCTTTCATAATCGGGGTATAGCGCAGCTTGGCTAGCGCGGCTGGTTTGGGACCAGTAGGTCGGGGGTTCAAATCCCTCTACCCCGATCCATTTAAACAAACTCTACTTTTTTAAACTAAAAGGTTACTTCTCGAAAAGACTCTATATTCTGAGATCCTAGATCCTCGGATCTTAGATTCTCAGATCTAGATCTTCGCAAATTTAATGTAATTTATAGCTTTGCCTTTAGATTGAAACAGACTCAAAAAAAAAGAAGATCCAAAATCTTTTGCATCTTGAACAAAATACGGTTTTTTAAAAATAGCTTTATATTCTTCAACTTTTAAAAATTCACTTATAATTTCATCTCTATAATCTTCATTATCGGTTATTATAGTGATTGTTTCATCTTTTTTTTGAACTCTATTCACTTCTTGTAAAAACTCTTTTTTAAGGAGTCTATTTTTAGCATGCTTTTTTTTAGGCCAAGGATCTGGAAAATTTATAAAAACATCCATGGCAAAATAATCTTCTAAATAATGTTTTGTGAAAACAAATGCCTCTGATTGAACAACAAATAAATTTTTCAGATTATCTTTATGCATCTTAAACCAGATTTGTCTCGCTCTTAAAAATTTCATCTCAACTGCTATAAAATTTATATTTAGATTTTTTTTTGCTTTTTCAATTATCCACTCACCATTTCCCGAGCAATACTCAATATTTATCTCATTATCATTTTCAAAGGTTATTTTATCTGTAAACTGATCATGTGCATCATAATTATCTGGGACATATAAATACCGATTTAAGATAATCGGTCTTCTATCTTCATACTTAAATGGAATTACTAAATCACTTTTTTTCATAGCTATAAAGTATAAAAGAACCTAATCTAGATATCCATATCTAAATTTTTGCTTGCAGATTTAAAAAACAAATTGCTACTATGCAAAAAGCCCCATTAATGAATGGAGATTAATACTTTATGAGAAGAATAAAAAATTTTAAACTTTTAGCTATCTTTTTTACCTTATCAAATCTTTTTATATTCCCTATTTTTTCAGAAGAAAATACAAACATTTTAAAAGAGACTTTCACCACTACTCTAGATGTAAAAGAAATATTTTCAGCATCCCCTGTTATCTATGCAACTTTAATTGTATTATCTGTAGCCGCTGTTAGCGTTTGGATGTATTGTCTATTTACCTTTAGAGAAAAAAATAATATGAGCACTCAAGTCATTAAAGATGTGAAAACATATCTTTTAAATAAAGAGTTTGAAAAGGCAATAAATTATTGCAACTGCCACGGACATCTATTTGCGAGCATTATATCTTCTGCTCTTTGTGTTAGATCACATGGCCCGCAATTTGTTGCTCAAACTATGAAATCAGAGGGACAAAGATTCACAACTAAATTTTGGCAAAAAATAGGTCTTTTAAACGACATAGTGATAATAGCCCCGATGTTAGGTCTTTTAGGAACTGTAATCGGAATGTTTTATGCTTTTTATGATATCAATAGATCAATAGATACTATCTCATCTCTATTTGATGGTCTAGGTATCGCTATTGGGACAACAGTCGCTGGTTTAATTGTTGCGATTATTGCTATGATCTTTCATGCAACTCTAAAGTATCGCCTCGTAAAAATGTTGAATGCTGTAGAAAATGAAGCTTTTGGCTTGTGTCATCTAATAAATCCAAAAAATAAACGTAAAGGAGATGAGCTATGAGTCTTATCCCTGAAGAAAATCTAAAATCTAGATCAAATTTTAATTTTGCTCCTATGATTGATTTTCTATTTTTGATGCTAGCTTTTTTCGCAACACTTGCTGTTTCTCGCGCATCTTTATACGATACAAAACTAAATCTCGTTCAATTAAAAACAGAAGAAGGTGCTCAGCCAATAAAACAAGCAGATGAATCTCATCAAATCAATTTAAGTGTTACGGACTCTGGAAGTTATCAGTGGATTACAGAAATTCAATCATACCCTATGGAAGATCTACAAAGAATAAAAAAAGAGTTAAACTACCAACATCAAATTGGCTTACTTCCTAAAGACAAACGCCAAACTCAAGTTCTATTGCATATTGATAAAAATGCTTCTTGGGATCCCGTTGCAAAACTTATTTTTGCAATTAGAGAAGAAGGCTTTGATGCTTTTCCTGTATATGAGCCTGATGAAATTGTAAGTTCTGAAGAAAAGTGAAATATTTTTTATATTTTTAAAAATAAAAAATATAGCTGCAAATATCGGATTTCTTGACTAAAACCTAAAAAAATCATAAATTATATTCTTATTCTTTTACGCCCAGGTGGTGAAATTGGTAGACACGCCAGACTTAGGATCTGGTGCCGCGAGGTATGTAGGTTCGAGTCCTATCCTGGGCATTATTGGTT
>SDBU01000835.1_pt1 | contig 44638 bp, 49 predicted proteins | sample 2277071 | NCBI WGS metagenome assembly SDBU01 (sample SAMN10397929, study PRJNA504765) | marine sediment metagenome | isolation source: marine sediment core GS08_GC12, 126 cmbsf | place: Arctic Ocean: Gakkel Ridge, Loki's castle | collected 2008
GTTTATGGGTGGGGTCTCCGTAGTCTGGGATAGGGAGTTCGGTTTCCTCAAGGAGGTGCTGGTAGCGCCCATCAGCCGGGTTTCCGTGGCCGTCGGGAAAACCCTGGGAACATCGACGATAGCGCTATTCCAGGGACTCCTCATCCTGATGTTTGCCCCCCTGATTGGCTTCTCCTTTTCCATATGGTCGGTTTTGGGCGTGATACCATTGCTGCTCCTCCTCGCCGCTTCAATGGGTTCTTTGGGGCTCCTGCTTGCCACGCGTATTCGCTCCATGGAGGCGTTTCAGGTAGTGACGCAGATGTTGATGTTTCCCATGATGTTCCTCTCTGGGGTGTTCTTCCCTCTGGACGGACTGCCGGGCTGGATGAGTGTCCTGGTGAAACTCAATCCGGCTACCTACGGGATTGCCCCCATCCGCCAGGTAATGCTGGGGGTATCGGCCAGCTCTCCTTTTAGTATCGACCTGCTCGGGCATACTATGTCACTCTGGGATAACGTTGCCGTACTGGCAGCGTTTGGGCTGGTCATGCACCTCCTGGCTATTTGGTCTTTTGGCAGTCAGGACTAGTATAGGTACTATCCCCAGTATATTGTAGGTGTCAGCTACCTTGCTCAAGTCTCCTCAAGGCCCTGATAATGGTGCTATATTTATTTACTACTAGTAGTATCTTGACTACAACGGGGCGGTTTATGTATCGCTTGCTAAGGGCTGCTGTGGCTGCTAAGAAGTGATTCATGTTCTAACCCGTGGATAGGTCAATTCTAGGAGGATATTATGGGTGAAATACTTACCGAAAACACGTGTGCTCAGGACTGTGTGATGGAGGTGCCGTTACCAGACGGCACTATGTATAGTAAAAGCAAGGGAATCTGTCCTACCGATACGCCATTTTCATTTTCCCCGCTGGAGGACTACATCCCCATAGTTGGTGAGGAAAAAATTGCCAAGTTGCTAAAGGCGGCAGAAAAGTTCAAAGGGCTCAAGATTCTGGAATTAAACTCCACTCCTATCGGGGGTGGGGTCGCTGAGATGCTCCTTTCCAGTATACCCTTCGTGAATCAACTGGGAATTGATGTTGAATGGAAGGTAATCAGGGGCGATAAACCATTCTATGAGGTTACCAAGTGTATTCATAACCTTCTTCAAGGTCTCGGAGGTTGTTTTACCTCTGAGATGGAGCAGATATATTTCAAAACCATCGCGGAAAATAACAATGAGCATGCGGTGGACTGCGAGGCGGACATAGTTATCGTTCATGACCCACAACCGCTGGGCCTAGCCCCCAACTTATATCAAAGAAGCAGCCAGAAGGGTAAGTGGATATGGCGCTGTCATATCGACATGGATGAAGAGACCCTGAAAGCCAATCCGGCGCTGGAGTATTTTATTGACTACTGGGTCGAGCCCCTGGATGGCGCCATCTTTTCCGCCTCCCAGTATATCATCTGTCGCTGGCCGTTTCCCAAGTTCATCATTCCTCCATTTATTGACCCGCTGTCGCCCAAGAACCGGGAGCTGAGCCCAGGTGAGATAGAAAGCGTACTGGAGAGATACGGTATCGACCCTGAAATCCCCATCATCACCCAGATAGGCCGATTTGACCCGTGGAAAGGCCTGGACAGTGTCGTTGAGGTCTACAACCGGGTCAAATCCAGCGTTAGGTGCCAGCTTGTCATCGCTGGTGGCGTCGCTGGCGACGACCCTGAGGGGGAATTGATTCTATCGAACGTTCGCCGAATGGTCGGGGATGACCCGGACGTCCATATCCTCTGTCTTCCGGCTACCAGTGGCTTTGAGATTAACGCCCTTCAGCGGGCCAGCCAGGTGATAATGCAGTTGTCCACCAAGGAGGGCTTTGGACTTACCGTCACCGAAGCTCTGTGGAAAGAAAGGCCAGTCATTGCCAGCCCCGTAGGTGGCATAACCCAGCAGCTCCGGGATGGCGAATACGGGTTCTTTCACAACAATACCGCGGAAACTGCCGAGAACGTCTTATATCTGCTCGCTCACCCCAGAGCCGCCGAACTGATGGGCAAGAGGGGTCACGGTTACGTAAAGGACCATTTTATGCTTCCCGACCGGCTCACTGATTACCTGAAGGCTATCACCATGATACAGGAATCACAGTTAGACCCAGACAGCATTATTAGCTTCCATTCCTGGCATAAACTGGACAAGAGAAAGTAGATACGCATATCTAGCGTATACCCGGGTACGATTTATTTAGGAACGCCGATAGTAGCCGGCAATTGCCCCTCAACCTCCTTCTTCACCCAGCTTGCCGGGTTTTGTCCATAATCACGCATGTAGTCACCAGGGTAATTAATCCCGGGGATAGCAGGAAACCATTCCTCCTTGAGCAGCTCATCCGGGTCCCCATATTTAGCCGCCACCTTTCTCACCTCAGGGTCGTCGAGAATGGTGATACGCCCCTTGTCAATTATCTTCATCCACTCGCCAGTATCTCTCATCCTGGCTTCATAGGTGTTAAAGTAGGTATGTGCCGCATGACCTACATGGCTCTTGGGCACCTTGTGCTCAGCGGCAAACTTGACAATTTCTGGATGAGCACTGTCCACCCCCATCCCCCAATGGATTACCCCGGACCTATTTCTTTCTGGAGTGTTGGGCAGACGGTTAAAAGAGCCGAACAAATCTGCTCTTCTCCGGTACATTTTGGGGTTGGTGCCTAAAGCTGCTTCATAAAGACACAAATATCCGGGTCGAGGAAAGCCAGGGTAGTGTACATCCCTGGTTTTCTCCAGCAACTCTCTTAACAAGTCGCCGAACTTCCCGCCACCTTCAATCCTGTAGACCATTCCTTCCTTGAAGTACGTTTTCATGTGAGGAAAGAAGCCGTAATGGTTAGAAGCACCGGCGATAACTCCTTCCCCCATAGGCCGGATGATCAAGCCAAGGTCTCCCTTTTCGTCAGCAAGTATCATTGATGCCATTTGGGGACTCATAAGAAGATGTCCAGTAATTAGTCCTTTAGCAGCCCATACTTTACCTTCCTCGGGGGTGACTGAGAAGTGAAGGTCTGTTCCTTCAGGGTCGGTAATCCTCACCTCGGCAATCCTATCAAATAGCCCAACGATTTTAAGGTCAATTAATGACAGTGCCTCACCGGGCATCTCATCCAGTTTGGACATGAGCTCTTCGTGAGTCTCATATAACCATGGTCCTTTATACTTCCAAGCCTGCTCCCCCAAAAATACTTCCCAATTCCCTCCTAGTCCCGCATATACCGCTGTGTACTGTGGATTACGCTCCAGGAAGCCCTTCAGGTAGGGCTTAGCGTCGATGTATATTGGTTCTTCAATGCCAAGGATTCTGGTTGCTTCTTTGCTCGCTAAGAAGTGGGTGATTTCCTTCCACCCCTCTGCCGCACTTTCAGTTTGCAATTGTTCAAGAGCCAGCCCCTGTAACTCGTAGTCGCCCACAGATTCTGCTTCGATACCCTTTTCTTTGAAGGCCTGAATAATAGCATCGAGGACTGCCTCTTCTTGACCCGGCGGAACCACGAGTAACGCTTTGTCCCCGGGTTTAACCTGGCCTAATGGCCCCCTGCCTCCCGTCCTTTCAACAGCCTTTCTGGCAAAGGGCATTAGTTCGTCTACAGTCGGATTCTCCACATAACTGGGTTGACGGGGAACCGGATATTGTAACGTGATTTCAGACATTTCCCCCTCCTTATCTACTAATATTTAGTAAAAAGTATACCGATTCCCCTCCCCTTGTCAAGTGGTACTGACAGCGAAGGGAAGGCGGTGATGCTGGATTGCCGCTGTCGGTTGGTGACCGCTTGATAGTGTGGTATTATTTAACCTGACCTCCGGAAACTCAACTGGCCATGCTGTCGATTACGAGCAACTGAGCAAAAACGCTGGGGTCTTGTCATGCTGAAAGAAGAAAGGGAAACAGTGAGCAGTGAGTTTGGCCTGAAATGAGGGAAAAGCGCTCCTACGGCTGGGTGGTAGCTATCGCCGGTGCCTTTCTGCTGCTTTTTGGGGCCAATCTCCAGTACACCTTCGGTGTTTTTGTCAAACCCTTGATTAACAAATTTGGTTGGTCAAGAGCGGCCATTTCTGGTTGTGTCTCAGCCAGGAGTATAACCAGCGGTCTGGTTTCACCCATGGTCGGCATCTTGACCGATAGATATGGACCCAGGAAAATCATACCAGTGGGAGTTTTCATTGTTGGCTTAGGCTACCTGCTTGCTTCTCGCATAACCAGCATCTGGCAATTGTACCTCTTTCTCAGCGTCTTGACGGGTATAGGTATATCCACCTTACTGGTCCCGGCGATAGCTACGGCTATCAGGTGGTTTGGCAGTAAATCAGCGATGGCTATTGGTATCGTAATGACTGGCTTCAGCCTAGCACAAATAGTGGTACCACCGATAGCGACCTACCTTGTATTGCGGTATAGCCTGGAGATCTGTTTTATCACTCTGGGAGTAGCCGCATGGGTCTTTGGGTTGGGGATTTCCTATTTCATCAAAGGCGCACCACCAGTGGGGCCTGAGAAAGATACTCCTAAAGCTAGTGAGGTCCTGACTGAAGTCGAGAACGAATATACGATATCTGAAGCATTGCGCAGCACCAGCTTGTGGTCCATGTTTGCAGTTAACGTGGTGGCTGCCGCCTGTTACCAGATGGTGGTAGTTCACGTCGTAGCTTCCGCTATTGACGTAGGCATAACTCCTGAGGCAGCCGCGATTATTCTTACGCTAAGCGGCATCACCAGTGCTCTGGGCAGAGTATTGTTTGGCGCCCTGGCCGGTAAGTTTGGCAATCGACTTGTTGTTGTCCTTTGCCTGGGTATACAGGTGCCGGCACTCTTTTTCCTGGCTGGAGCTAAAGACCTGCAAGTTTTCTATATCGTTGCTCTGGTTTATGGATTAGGTTACGGTGGCCTAATGCCAATTATCCCTACGCTGGCCGGAAGTTTCTTTGGAACCAAGGCAATAGGTTCTGTTTTTAGCCTCTTAAATACGTCTTATCAAGTAGGCGTGGCTACCGGCCCGTTTCTGGCGGGGTATATCTTTGATGTTACCGGTAGCTACTATAGGGCCTTTTTGTCGGCAACAATCGCTATGGGGGCAACCTTTCTGCTTTCCCTGATACTCAAGCCTCCACAGAGGAAAACCTTGACCGCTTAGCTGCTTCCCTTAGATTTACTTAACAGGCATCTGGAATAGAGGTTGGCAAAATGACAGAAGTTATTCTCGCCCGGCATGGGGAAACTGAATGGAACGTGAACGAGGTGTTTCGAGGAAGGATAGATGTTGACCTCGATGAGACCGGAATGAAACAAGCCCAGTTGTTGGCCGAATACTTACGCAGCTCAAGAATAGCTGCCATTTACTCCAGCCCATTAAAGCGAGCACTAAGGATGGCCAAGATGGTTGCCCGTCACCATGGACTTGAGGTGGCCGTTGCCCCGGGTCTGATAGATTTTGACTACGGGGAATGGCAGGGCTTGTCTCATCAAGAGGTGAAGGACAAGTATGCGGGGCTTTATACTCAATGGGTGGAAAATCCCCACCGGGTGAGGATGCCGGCTGGTGAAAGCCTGAACGGAGTCAGGAGGAGAGCCATGGGCGTGGTGAGGGAGGTAATAGCGAAGCACGCAGGCACGGTAGTCCTGGTTTCACATCGTGTGGTCAACAAGGTTTTGATATGTGCTTTGCTGGGTCTGAACAACTCGCATTTCTGGAACATAAGGCAAGACGTTGGCGCCATTACCGTTTTTGCTTATGAAAACGAGCGGTTCATCCTGGTGGAGCATAATAATACTTCTTACCTGCAGCCTATCTCTCAAGGTAAACTTGCTGACTTCTAATTGCCTGGTTGCCTTACTGCCTTCCGCAACTGGTACAGAAGCACGAAATTAGTGTAAAATACACGGAGAAAGACTGGACTTAGGGCATATAGAAAGGTGGTTTCCACCTAACATTACTTTGCCGTAACCTAAAGGAGCGAGCGTGAAAAAGCGAATATTCTCTGGGATTCAACCAACCGGCGAAATCCATATTGGAAACTATCTGGCGGCAATCAAGTACTGGGTAGCGTCGCAGATTGAGTTTGACGACATCTTCTGCATTGTTGACCTGCACGCCATCACCATTCCTCAGGAGCCGGAAATACTAAAGGCCAAGATATATGAGGTGGCCGGTCTTCTCTTCGCTGCCGGCATCGACCCCAAACAATCCGTGGTGTTCGTTCAGTCCAATGTCAGCGCACATGCTGAATTGGCCTGGATTCTCAACTGTTTTACCCCGATGGGATGGATGCAGCGCATGACCCAGTTCAAGGAGAAGGCGGAGCAGCTGAAGGAGCAGGTTAGCGTCGGTCTCTTCGACTACCCGGCACTGATGGCGGCGGATATTTTGCTGTATGACACTGACCTTGTACCGGTTGGGGAGGATCAGAAACAGCACGTGGAGCTAACGAGAGACATAGCACAACGCTTTAACTCAATTTATGGCAATATCTTCAGGCTACCGGAGCCGCTAATCCCCCAGTCCGGTGCCCGTATCATGGGTCTTGACGACCCCACGAAGAAGATGAGCAAGAGTGAGAAGGGTTCGGCTCACGCCATTAACCTGCTTGATTCACCAGATGAAATCCGTTCTAAAGTAATGCGAGCCACCACCGACTCACGGCGCGAGATACTTTTCGACGAAGACCGCCCCGGTATCTACAACCTGCTGGTCATCTATGAACTATTTACCGGACTGGGCCGTCCCGAGATAGAAGCGCGGTTTGAGGGCAAGGGTTACGCCGACCTCAAGCGGGAACTGGCGGAGGTCATCGTTGAGGGTTTAAGCCCACTGCAGTCCCGTTGCCGGGAACTCATCGCCGACCCTGCTTACCTCAGCTCCCTGCTCAACGAAGGAGCCGCCAGAACCCGTCCCATTGCCGAGAAAATGATGAGCCGGGTTAGAGACAAGATGGGGCTGGGGTGACTTATACCGTTAACCGCCGCCTCATGGTAACCAGCGATATCGCAAAAAACCCCGCCGCCAGAAGCACGATAAGGGCCAGTGCCCAGAGAAGATTGGGCTGAAATTCCCCGTTAAATAGCGCCCGGGCAAGATGGACCACCGGTCTCAATGGTATTATCCAGCTTAGCGTCTGCACTATCTCCGGAAAACGAGTCAGGGGAAAGAATACCCCACCGAAGAAGAACATCGGCGTAATGAACAGGCTAAAAAAGTAGTTGAAGCTGTAAATCGATGGGACGATAGAGGTAAACAGTATGGCAATGGCGGCAAACATTATGCCCTCCAGGAAGACAAGTACCGGTATCAGCAGTGCCCAGGGCGAATGCACCAGATGGAAAGCGGCGGCAATAGCTAGGATGACGGTGCCGGTTATCAACGAGCGGGTCGCTCCCCAGAAGATTTCGCCGGCAATGACGTCTTCGACACTCAGTGGTGTGGCGATGATGGCGTCATAGGTCTTCTGAAAATCCATGCGGATGAAACTGCTGTAGGTACATTCAAAGCTGGCACTGAACATGGCATAGCTGACGATAATGCCCGGCGCCACGAATTCGATATATTCCTGGCCGTCAACCAGGCCGATGTACGCCCCAAGGCCTAGGCCCATCGCCAGCAGGATGATAATCGGTTCCGCGATGACAGCTGGTGCTTCACTGCGCCATAGTCGGAGGAAGACATCGGCGTTACGCTGCCACACCCTGATAAAGCGCCAGGAGAAGAGCTTCATTCGACCAGAGACCTCCCGGTAAGCCGGAAGAAGACGTCTTCCAGTGTAGCGGGCCGCCGCGTCAGCCCGCCCCAGGAATCCACCAGTCCTTCTACCTGCTCATCAGCCTCGACGTGGAAAATGTAGATTCTGCCGCTGGTCTCCTCAAAATCAAGCCCACGATTTGCCAGTTCCCTGAGCATCCTGTCCTTTTCCTGTGAATCCGGCTCAATTTCCCAGACATAACTCCCCACGTATTGCCGGATAAGCGCCTGGGGAGTGTCAAGGCTCAGGATTCTACCCTGGTGCATTATCGCCACTCGGTCGCAGAGGACGGTCGCCTCCTCCATGTTCTGGGTGCAGAGAAGCTGGGTGACACCCTGAAACTTTAACTCTCTTAGCTTGTGCCAGACCAGGTGTTTGGCCTGAGGGTCAAGCCCGATAGTCGGCTCATCCAGAATCAAGATTCTGGGCAGGTTAATCAGGCCGCGGGCAATTAGTAGCCGCCGCTTCATCCCTCCGGAGAGCTCTTTAATGGCGCTATTTCGTTTGTTCTCAAGCTCAAGCAGGCTGAGCACTTCCAGGCTGCGCCGGCGGGCTTCACTCTTAGGGATACCAAAGTAGCGGGCAAAGGTCGTCAGATTCTGCAGAACCGTCAGGTCTGGGTCGAGATTGTCCAGTTGCGGAACCACCCCCATTATAGTCTTCACCTCCCGGGAGTTAGTCCTTAAATCCTTGCCCATCACCCAGATATCACCACTGGTCGTCGGTGAGACAGCCGTGACCATCCTGATGAGTGTCGTCTTGCCGGCCCCGTTGGGCCCCAGCAGCCCGAAGCACTCGCCACCTTCTATCTCGATACTTACATTATCTACCGCCAGCAAGTCTTTGTATGCCTTGGTTAAGTTTTTAACCTTAATAGTGGCCATGGTAAGCCTCGCTATACCGTGTCAAAACTAATCTTATCAGCTTCACGGTTGTGTCGACAACACAGGGTACTGACTCGGTGCTGGTGGCCTGTCTGGCAAGAGTCCTCGAAGATTGGGCATAGCATCTCCCTCTTTTCCCTTCTTTACGAAAACTTAATGAAATCTTTATGATTCCTTAATACTCTTTACACGCCTCTTTATGGTTGTGTGATAATCTCAAGTTGGGAGAGACTGCGTATTTAGAATACCTGCAGGGTGCGAATTGTGCGACAAAACACCAAGAGGCTGAGAAGAGGACTTTTTCGGCTAGTACTATTGTCTTTATTGCTGGCACTGGTTCTGACTGGTACGAACCTGGGAGTGGCCCAGGCAGACCCCGGCTGGTACAATGCCTCATGGGCATACCGAAAGAAGATAACCATTGACAACACCAAGGTGACCGCCAACCTGACAAATTTCCCGGTCCTCATCAGTTTGCCATCTGACGACGACCTGAAAAATGATGCTCAGAATAACGGCGATGATATTCTCTTCACTGCTGCTGACGAAACCACCAAGCTGAGCCACGAGATAGAAGAGTTTGACGGCGGTACTGGGAAACTGGTCGCCTGGGTTAAGGTTCCCAGCCTTTCCTCCACGGTTGATACTGACATCTACATGTACTATGGTAATGGTGGGGCCAGTAACCAGGAAGACGTGACCAATGTGTGGGATTCCAGCTACAAGATGGTCCAGCACCTGCATGAGACGGCAAAAACAGCGGGGACCTACAACGACCTTCTTGATTCTACGTCAAATAACAACGATGGTGAGGCTGAGAATGGCGTGACTATGAATGCCACCGGAAAGATAAACGGGGCGGATAGTTTTGATGGAAGTGATGATTATGGGGATTATGGGGATAAATCGGATTTTGATTTTACGACAGGAGAGGATTTCACGATAGGGATATGGATAAAGACCAGCGTTGCAGGGGTTAGAAAGGGGATTGTCGGTAAGAGGTCTTCGGGTGGTGGCTGGGTAGGTTATGAGCTGGAAGTTACCGATAGTAACATAGTTCGTGGGAGAATCAGAAAAACAGGAGGAGCAGACGTAGACACAGTATCGTCATCTAATGTTACTGATGGCAGCTGGCACCATATCGTTTTTGTAGCTGATAGAGACGCAAATGGACAGATTTATATTGATGGTTCTACCGATGGTAGTCCTGTTGATATTTCAAGCCAAAATGGAGATTTAAGTAATTCTGATAGCTTCTGGGTCGCCAGAGACGATGCGGCCGGTTACTTCAACGGCATTATCGACGAAGTAAGAATTTCATCGACAGCTAGGAGTGCTGACTGGATTGCTACGGAATACAACAACCAGAGTTCCCCATCCGGGTTCTACAGCGTCGGTACTGAGGAGACCAGCGGGGCACCCATAGAGGTAGGTGGGCAGATTTTCCCTATCAATAAAGCTCGTGTTGTAGCACAATGGCTCATACTGATGTTTATGCTGTCTCTGGCTATTGGCGGAGGTGCCCTACTTATCGGGCGGTATGCGGTATCTCAGGTTGGGAATAAGGAGCGATGAAGCAGTATCTTCTAGTATCCATGGTTCTGACTGTGCTCATGATGCCAGCACTGGCTTCATGTAACGGTCAGCCGTTGGCCAGCGATAGCTTAGAGCTTAAGGCGGCCATCGTTGACCAGCTTTATGTCCTTGAGCCCAATCAGCCATTCATTGATGAAACGACCAAGGTTCTCAATGCCTGGGGATTCAGTGTTGATCTGTGGCAGGGTGAAGATGTTACCGTTAGCTTCTACCGGGAATTGCCCAAACATGGGTACAAGCTAATCATCTTTAGGGCACATTCAGGAATTCTGGGTCGGGTAACTAAATCGAAGGTAACACCCGTAGAAACAACCTACCTGTTTACTGGAGAAACTTACAGCACAACCAGGAATATTGCCGAGCAGCTGACTGACCAGGTGGCCAACGCCGCGATGACTGCCGACTACCCGCTGGTTTTCGCCGTTAATGCCGAGTTTGTTAGAGATGCTATGGCAGGAAGGTTCGATAATACCGTAATTATAATGATGGGCTGCTATAGTCTTAGTTTTGAGGACCTGGCTGTTGCCTTTGTTCAGAAAGGAGCGTCAGCCTACCTGGGCTGGAACGCTAGTGTCACCTTAGACTATGTGGATAGCGCTACGCTGAACCTCATCGCTGGCTTGTTCACGGAGAACCTGGCTGTGGAGCGGGGAATAGATAAGACATTGACCGAGGTGGGGCCTGACCCATACTATCATGCTTATCTAAGATACTATCCAGCCAACACGGTTAACCTTACTGTTAGTGAGCTTATCCAGTGACCTGCTCACTACCTCAGACTCGTTAGAATATATACTTCGAGAAAGCGTTTCCCACAGTATGCCAAGAGAAAAGTATTCGTTTTATTCAGATTCCCTCTCCCTGGCTGAACTCCCTCTCAATTTCAATTCTTTTCTTTTCTAGTTTATCTTCCGCAGGTACTATTCCACTTGAGCTTTCCAGTCTCTTCAAGCGTTCCTTTAAGTTCTTCTGCTCGCTGAGGACCAGTCTGACCGCATCGGCCACCGGGTCGGGTAATCTCCCGTGCTCCAGGTCAACGAGCGGTTTATGACGGTCCTCTACTGCTCTCCCAGGGATTCCTACTACCGTGGTGCCGGGTGGTACTGACTTCACCACCACTGAGCCTGAGCCAATTCTGGCACTGTTTCCTATAGTGATGGCTCCCAGGGCAATTGCCCCGGCTCCAATAACCACATTATTTTCAACGGTGGGATGACGCTTTTTCTTATCCAGTGTCGTTCCACCCAAGACTACCCCCTGATAGAGCAAAACGTCATCTCCAATTTCGCTTGTTTCTCCAATGACCACTCCCGCCCCATGGTCGATGAAGAACCGCCGGCCGATGCTGGCTCCAGGATGGATTTCAATACTGGTCAGGAAACGGCCAATATAGGAAAGCAAGCGAGCTGGAAATTGGAGTTTGTGGCGCCAGAGAAAATGAGAAATACGGTACAGCCACAAGGCATGTAGCCCGGGATAACAGAAGAAAACATCTAACCAGCTTCTGGCCGCCGGGTCCCGGGAAAATACCGTCCGTATATCCTCTCTCAACCTGTTAAACAAAATACCTGGCCCTACCTTCCCTGGTATCTCCGCTTCAGGAAGATGCCGTCATGTGAAGCAGAGCTACCGGTTCTAGATAAATATCGGGTTCCTATGTCACCCGCCCGCGATTAATCGTAGTATGTAGAGCTTATCCCCATCCTTAACCGGTTTCGCCAATTCCTCGGGGAAAGAACTCTTGCCATTGACGTAAATATCAACATATTGGAGCACCTTCCCATCTTCATCAAGCAACTCGTTCCCAATAGAGGGGAACTGTCCTACCAGATGGTTAAGGCACTCACCAACGGTACTTCCGTCTACCTCGATTACCTCCTGCTCCTGGGTAAAGCGCCACATACCGGAGGGAACGTTTATCCTTACGCTCATTGTCTACTCCACTCCCAGATGGCCGCAATGCTCACAATTCGGGTTTTTCTTAACCACCAGGTCGCTGAATCTCATGTTTCGCCCATCGTAGACCAATAGTCTATTGACTAGTAGCTTTCCAATCCCGACAATGTACTTTATTACTTCCGTCGCCTGGATACAACCGATGACTGCCGGAGTCACCCCAATCACCGGGAATTTCTCCGGTGGGATAAGCCCGCGATACACGCATCTCAGACAGGCCGTTTTACCCGGTATTACCGTCATCGCCCTCCCCTCAAAGCCATGAACGGCACCGTGAAAGAATGGAATATTGTTGTCGACTGCCGCCTTATTTAACAAATATCTGGTGGGCAGGTTATCCGTGGCATCAACGATTAAATCAAAGCCCGCCACCAGTTGAGCAATAGTGTTTTCTGTTATTGTCTCCTCCACCGCTTCTATTTTTACTTCACGATTTAGCTTCCTGAGCTTCTCGGTGGCGGAATCAACCTTCTTTCTGCCCAAATCCTCATCCCAGTGCAGGACCTGCCGATTCAGATTGCTGAGTTCCACCCGGTCGTGGTCAACGATGCGTATCGTCCCTACCCCGGCTGCTACCAAGTATATTGCTGCCGGAGAGCCAAGCCCACCACCGCCAGCGATAACCACTTTTGCTTGCTTAAGCTTTTCCTGCCCCTCTTCACCAATCCCCGGTATCATTATTTGCCGGTCATATCTTAGAGACTCATCGCCAGTTAACATACGCATCCTCCGCCAAGACCAGGTGAGACCTCCCTATCCACCCAGTCCAGGTAAGCCTGATTGCCACCGACAATTGGCAGCGCAATTACCTCGGCAACATCGTAGCTGTGCATCTCCCTGACCAGGTCAACAATCTCATCCAGCAGCGAAGCTTTAGTCTTGACGATTAAGAGGCTTTCCTCGGCTGAATCGAGCTTGCCCTGCCACCAGAACCGTGAACTGACCTGCGGTACGATGTTGACACAGGCCGCCTTCCTCTGCTCAAGTAAAACCCTGGATATTCGCTCCGCCTCTTCTTGGGTGCCGGTGGTAATAAAGAGGACGAGATGAGTAAACTGCTCCATCTTTTGACCTGTACCTTGCCTAGACTACTTGCAACATCCTGCCCACTGCCCCTTTTGCCTTCAGCCGGGTCTCCTCAGGAACAGTGACCTTGAGGGTCATTTCTTCTAGTGCCCGTAAGACCCGCTGCAGGGTGATTAACTTCATGTTAGGGCAAACTGCCTGCTTCGACGCCGGGATAAATTCCTTACCCGGGTTCTCCTTTTTCAGCCGGTGAATTATCCCTATTTCAGTACCCACTATCATCTGGTTGACATCATCTCTCCTGGCGTAGCGAATCATCCCCCCGGTACTCAAGACCTCGTCAGCGAGGGCGATAACCTCGGGACGGCACTCCGGGTGGACTACCGCCTTGGCCTTGGGATACTTCTGCTTAAGCCGGGTAATATGTTCCGGCAGTATTTTCATGTGGGTGGGGCAATAGCCGGGCCAGAAGACCATCTTTTTATCCGTCTTGGTAGAGACATAGTGGCCCAGATACTGGTCAGGAACAAATAATATCTTGTCCCCATCCAGGCTTTCTACCACCTTCAACGCATTAGACGAGGTGCAGCAAATATCTGATTCTGCCTTGACTTCCGCCGAGGAATTGACGTAGCAGACGACTGCCGCATCGGGAAGCTCCTTTTTCTTCTCACGCAACGCTTGCGCCGTAATCATGTCAGCCATGGGGCAGCCAGCTCGGATATGCGGCAACAGGACTACCTTATCCGGGGAGAGAATATAGGCGGTCTCCGCCATAAAGTGTACTCCGCAGAAGACGATTACCTCGGCATCTGTTTTGGCGGCTATTTGACTCAGTTCCAGGGAGTCCCCGACGAAGTCGGCAATATCCTGAATCTCACCTGGCTGGTAGTTATGAACAAGGATAACTGCTTTCCTTTGCTCCCTCAATTTCAGGATTTCTTCAACCAGGTTGCCGTTGTCCTTCATCCAGAAGCACCTTCCCAAGATTGGCAGGGCTTTCAACCAGCTACCACCCGCCAGCCATTAGTGTAAACGTTCATCCTTTTCCCGCGGACAAAACCGACGAGGGTTATGCCCATATCGGCCGCCAGTCTTACCCCTAAGTCAGTAGGGGCGGATATGGAGATGATTATCGGAATTCTACTCTTGGCCACCTTCAGCAATATCTCCGAGGGAATCCTGCCGCTGGTAACTATTATGCGGTCATCGGTTGGTATGTCTCTAAGAATACACTCGCCGAAGATTTTGTCAATGGCGTTATGTCTGCCTATGTCTTCGGCAAAGAGCAGGATTTCTCTGCTATCACACAGGGCGGCACTGTGAACGCCGCCGGTGGTCCTGAAAGTCTCGGAGTGATGCTGGAACTCCTTCACCAGGGCGAAGACTTCACGCGCTGATATTTCAGTCCGGGACTGCACTTCTGCCAGGTTTTGCGCATCAGCTGCCCGGTAGAAGGAGGCTGCTCCGCCACACCCTGAAGTTATCACCCGCTTGAATACCAGCTCGCCAGCAAGCTCCTTGTCCTCCCCGGTTTCCACTCGTACCACACCCCTACGGTCATCAACTATCATTTTCTTGATTTCATCCTTGCCGTTAATTATTCCCTCAGAGAAAAGAAAGCCGACCGCTAAATAGTCCAAACTTTGAGGTGAGCAAAGGAGTGTTACCAGCTCGCGGTTGTTTAAGATGATAGTGAGAGGTAGCTCCTTGGTTACCATGTCTTCCGTATCGGTCTTGCCTTGCTCGGTAACACGCTGGATAGAAAACCTCTCTGCTTTCTCCGTCACCTCTCACCCTCTAATACCTTTATGGCATCCCCAGCTTTCACCAATCCCCCCCGGATTACCCGGACAAACACCCCTTCTTCCGGCATGATGCACTGGCCTACCTGACGGTAGATAGCGCATCTGGTATGACATTCTTTGCCAATCTGGGTAACCTCCAGGATAGCCTGGTCCCCGACTCGCAATCGGGAACCAACCGGTAAGGAGACCAGGTCTATGCCTTTACTGGTAATATTCTCAGCGAAGTCCCCGTTGCCTACGTTTAGTCCCAGACGCTGCATTTTGGCAATACTTTCCACTGCCAGCAGGCTTACCTGGCGGTGGGTGCTACTATCAGCATGGGCGTCGTCCACCAGTCCGTAATCTTGCTGGAGGACACCTTCAGCGATGGCTTCCTTCCTGGTGCCTTTTTTCCGGCTGCGACAAACGGCAATTACTTCCGCCATGCCCTCCCCGCCTCATCAGGCCGGGCTCTACCCGGCGACCAGGGGCCGAAAGCTCAGCCCCTGGTTTCGGCTTCATCAGGTCATTGTTTGGGTGCTATTCCTTAGATATCCTAAGCAGGGCTATTCCGGTTATGCCAAGGGCAGCCCCAGTGACTACCATGAAACCTCCGGCGGCCAGTGTTACAGTGAGCAGACCGAAGGCGACCACCGCCAGGTATAGGTAGTTCTCCAGATTCAACGCTTGGGCATAGGTCAGATGCTCGGGGTTCGTGGGGTTAAATCGCTCCCCGCCCAACAGGTCTTCGTATGTCGCTGCTATCCCCCGGCGGTGTTCTCTGATGGTATCACCGGCTTTTTCTGCTTCGCCCAGAGAATCGATTACCCCACCTTTCAGTTCTACTCCCTCAATGCCGAGGACTACATGTTCTACTCGCATTGCTTCCTTTAGCTGATTGTTCTTAGCTACACCCTGGGCAATAAACACTATGCCCATGACTAAGGCTACCACGGCTAAAGCTATCACGATACTGGCTAATTTACGCACGATATCTTTGCCCCCCCTTCACATTTGTTGCTTTCTCTTGAAAATTGCTGGTCCCAGTTGCCCAAGATTACATTTCTTCTTCCTCTGTGCTCACCCCTCCACTTCCTAAGCTGATTAGCCCTGTGTTCTTTGCCGATAGCGCCGTGCTATTTCTATGGCTACCGTGGCCACTTCAACGGCGTCTTTGCTCCCGGCAAGGCATATGCCAGATTGACCCTCACTTCAGGCACCAAGGAGGAGAACTCAGGACAACTCTCCAGCATTTCAACGGCAGTCACTAAATTGCCCAGGACTATTTCAGTTTGCTCGCTTCTATTCAACTGCTATCCCTCTAAAGCACCATAGAAAGCTTTCCAGAAAGGGTCAACGATGGGATGTTCTAACTTCGTCTCCCTTCCGCCCTCTATCAGAACCATTCCCTGGTTAGGCGCGGTTAATTCTCCAACCACGGAACACTTAATCCCCTTTTCAGTTAGAGCTGCTACCACGTCCTGCGCCTTATGCTCGCGACAGGATATGATGAGTGTTCCCTCGCTAATCGAAGCATATGGGTCGATGTCAAAATAACGGCATATCTCCTCGATACAGTCCTCAACTACGATCTGTTCCTTCTCTATCCTAACTCCCAGGTTAGCCGCCTGGGCGATTTCGTAAAGACCACCCCACACGCCACATTCGGTGGCATCATGCATCGCCGTGACCCCATTCTCCCTTATCCCAACGCTTATCGCCGTCATCGCATCCTCTACCACGGACATCTTATAGAATATCTGCTGTGCCCTCTGGTTAAAGTCGTGCCCGAATTCTCGTTCAATAAGTTCCGGGAACATGGTAGCAAATATGCCTGTTGACTCAATAGCTGGTCCCTTGGTGATGATTATCTTATCTCCGGCCTTCGCCATCTCGGGAGTAACATATTCCCCTTTCTCCCCAATTGCGAGCATGGTAGCCCCACCTACCATCGGATAATGGCAATTCTCATATCGGGCAGTATGACCACAGATAACTGATATTCCCAGCTGCTCACACTCTCTATGCATGGTATCCCATAATACCTCCAGCTGCTCCTTGGTCATCTCCATGGGCAGGTTGAGGTCTATGGATAGAAATCTCGGCTTCAATCCAGAGGTTACGACATCAGAAGCGATAATGTGAATGGCAAACCAGGCTGCCTTTTCCCAGCCATACTCAGGGACAATGAATACCGGGTCAGTAGTAAGTGCTACCGCCTTACCCCCAATTTCTATTATACCGACGTCCACCCCGTGCTGTGGCCCCACCAGTACACGGTCACTCTTGGCGCCTAAACGGGGGAATATTAGCTCGTTAAAGACCTGGGCAGAAATTTTACCAATTTCGGGGATTTCAATCACTTCCGTCATCTCCTATCAAGATTTTTTAGTAGTGGTGACATGGCTCGGAGCCTGTTAACAACCCGGGGCATAACCTCCAGAACCCGACCGATATCCTCCTCAGTGGTCCACCTTCCCAGGCTGAACCTCAGAGAGCAATGGGCCTGTTCGGGAGGAATACCCATTGCCAGGAGCACATGGGATGCCTCAAGGCTTGACGAGCTACAGGCTGAACCGGTAGAGGCACTGATTCCCTCCAGGTCAAGGTTCAAGAGAACGGACTCTCCTTCGACAAAGTCAACACTTACGTTGACGTTGTTTGGCAACCTCTTGGTCGGGTGACCGTTTAGCCGGACGCGGTCGATTCGTTCCAGGAGGCCGTCAATGAGCCGGCCACGAAGGTAAGTCTGGCGCTCCACCTCATCAGTCATCACCTGCTGGGCAAGTTCCACCGCTTTGCCAAAGCCCACAATCCCAGGGATATTATGAGTACCGGCCCGCCATCCTTGCTCCTGCTCACCACCGTCCATAAAGGGGGCCAGTTTGGTGCCTTTTCTAATGTATATTGCTCCCACCCCGTTGGGGCCGTAGAGCTTATGTGCTGACATAGAGAGCAGGTCCACCCCGAGTTCATTGACATCTACCGGAATGCGCCCTACCGTCTGCACCGCATCGGTATGAAAATAGGCTCCTGCCTCCCGGGCAATCTCTCCTATCTCGGCTATCGGCTCGATGGTGCCTACTTCATTGTTGCCATGCATCACCGAAACAAGCACGGTCTGACCGGTGATAGCTTTCTTGACGTCATCGGGGTCAACCAGACCGTACTCATCCACCGGGAGGTAGGTTACCCTGAACCCCCGCCTCTCCAGGGACTTAGCACTCTCAATCACCGCATGGTGCTCAACGGTAGTGGTAATGATGTGATTCCTCTTGTGCTCGTTGGCGTAAGCCACACCCTTCAGGGCAAAGTTATCCGACTCAGTGCCGCCACTGGTGAAGATAACCTCCTCGCTCTCGGCACCGATGATGGCCGCCACCTTATCCCGTGCTTCTTCCAGCGCTTGCTTTGCTTCCTGGCCGTGGGAATGAATGCTCGAGGGGTTGCCGAAGGCCTCGGTAAAATATGGTAACATTGCCTTCACCACCTCGGGGTGTGTCGGTGTGGTGGCAGCACAATCCAGGTATATCCTTTTCATTCCTTATCCCCCCCCGCTATATATCGCCGACAACCGGGTCGACCCTTACTCCTTTGCCGGTTACCCAGGCGATGCCCTCTTCAATATCTTTTTCTTCACCTTCAAGCTCCAAAACCACCCAAGCTTTATCCTCGGTGACGTTAGCACGGAGGATATTGGTTATCACCCGGAACTGCTGCCCAAGGTTATAAATGATGGGTTCCCTGAGCAGCTCTTCGGGGAAAGTAAGCATTAACTGTCTTTTGAGCACTTTATCCTCCTCTGTCTTTCCAGCGTCGGGAAAAGCACTACTACACATTATAACTTAAACTGGCGTATTAAGCACTTCCCCGGTTATGTCTTGGTGCTGCTGGCTAAGGCTCTTGGAAAAGCCAGGTGGAAAGGTAGCGTTCACCGGTATCGGGTAAGACCACCACGATAAGCTTGCCCTTATTGTCTGGTTTCTTGGCTACCTCCAGTGCTGCCCAGGTGGCCGCACCGGAAGATATGCCGGCCAGTATCCCTTCCTCCCTGGCCAACCTTCTGGCCATTATTCCAGCGTCCTCATTAGAAACCTGGATAATTTCGTCAATCAGTTCTGTTCTGAGTACGCCGGGGACAAAGCCGGCACCGATGCCCTGAATCTTATGCGCTCCTGACTTCCCCCCGGATAGTACCGGGGAGTCAATCGGCTCAACAGCGATGACTTGAAATTGCGGCTTCCTCTTCTTGATAACCTCAGCCACTCCGGTAATTGTTCCCCCAGTCCCCACTCCGGAGACCAGGATGTCTACCCTGCCATTGGTATCCCTCCAGATTTCTTCGGCAGTGGTCAGCCGATGCACCTCAGGATTGGCTGCGTTATTAAATTGCTGCGGCATAAAGTAGTTGGAGTTCTCCGCTACCATTTGCTCGGCTTTTTTTATCGCTCCCGGCATCCCCTCTGCTCCCGGGGTCAGCACCAGCTCGGCGCCAAAAATGGAGAGGAGCTGCCGCCGCTCCACAGACATGGTGTCAGGCATGGTCAGGATGAGTCTGTATCCCCTGGCGGCGCAGACAAAGGCCAGGGAAATACCGGTATTGCCGCTGGTGGGCTCGACGATTACGGTATCGTCATTGATGAGCCCCTTCTCTTCAGCATTAACAATCATTGATACCCCAATCCTGTCCTTTACGCTGCCAATGGGATTGAAGGACTCAAGCTTGGCTACTACCTCGGCCTTTACCCCGGCGGTTAGTCGGTTCAATCTAACCAGGGGTGTGTTTCCGATTAGCTCAGTGGAGTCCCTGGCAATACCTCTGGTTAGTTTCGGTATCTCAATGGTCTTGTACTTTAGCTTATCCACATTTTGAATTATCTCAACCATGTTAAATTCCTCCTTCGACATACGCTGTTTAGGGGATAGACTGGTAAACTTATATGTAGTACATCGCCTCTCTGGGCAGTCTCTTTGCTTTATGCCGCTCGGCCAGGTCTTGTAACGTTGTTGACTCCAAAACTTCGTCCATTACCTTTTTCAGCTCACTCCAGATATCCCGGGTAGCACATAGTTCGGAGCGGGTACACGTCTCTGGATTATTAATGCACTCCACCGGAGCAATTGATTCCTCAAGAAGCAAAACAATTTCGCTCAGCTTTATCTCCCTGGGGGGTTTAGCCAACCTAACACCACCCCGGACCCCTCGCGTACTCTTCAGTATTCCGGCAGCGATAAGAGGGGCGATCAGATGCTCCAGATAAGAGAGTGAAACCTGCTGTCTCCGGGCAATATCCTTTAGCAATACTGGCTCTTCACCCTGTTGCAGGGCTAAATCCAGAAGTGCCCTGGTTCCATATCGAGTCCTGGCAGAAAGCTTCATTGGACTAGCCTAATTGTTGAGTTATTCAGTCAACAATTACTAGCATACCATAACCAGGAAAGAGGGTCAACATCCCGATATTACTTCTGAAGAAATAGCGGCAGGAATTTTGGCTTGCGATATATCATATCCTTAATATCTCGGCCTTGATTTCTTCACCGACAGTCAACAGGCCGAAAGAATCCCTGGCGCGGCCAGGGTTGAACATAAGGCATCCCTGGATGACCTGATTGGTAGCCTCATGCGAATGGCCAAAAATGATGACATCAGCATCGCCGAACATCTCCTTCACCCGGCGTACTATCCCCCAGGGTGCTCCTGAGCCGTGGGCAAGCCCAATCCTTTTCCCGTTGACCAAAAAGAAGTCACGCGGTGGTAAGATTTTCCTGAGTTCGCCAGAGTCCATATTGCCGTAGACTGCCTTCACCTCGCCCAGTGCCCTGAGCCCGTCAAGCACTGCCTTTTCGGTGAAATCGCCGGCATGAACAATCAGGTCTACCTCAGTTAGAACGGTCAGGATTGGGTTCGGGAGTTCGCTAAACGTCTTAGCGTGGGTATCAGAGATTACGCCGATTCTCAACTTGCGCCTCACCATTTGCCCTTGTGACTCCTATTTCTACCGGCCAAATATTCTAAAAATGAGGTTGCTAAGAATAGTCAGTAGAGATTCAAAACCTGGCGTCTCTAGCTTGCCCCTGCCATCCACCATAAGAAAGGCTTTCCGGCATCAGGTCTATTATACCATCCGATGAAGAGCAAGGTGGCGGGTTGAACCTGCGTTAAGAAAAGTCTTTTTGCGCGACAGTTGCTCTATCAGTTGAGTCGTTTTCTATATCCAACCTGGCTCTGCCTATTTTTGACAACGGCCGTCAAAGCTGGTAATTTGTTGACTGATGATTACATCTATCCTCATTCTGTTAATCGCCATTTTCTTGTTTGGAGTATGCTGCGGAACCGCTATCTGGTTTGTGTTCCGTTCAAGGAGGCTGCTAAAAGGCAATATGCCACCTGGGGCAACCGCTAACTTGGAGACTTTGCCTTTCCACTGGAGCTATATCATCCTGCCCGCAGCTATCTTCCTCCTGTCGGTAATTCTGGCCGCTTACTTCTACCCCCGACTTCCTCAAGAGGTAGCCTACCACTTTAAATTTGACGGCTCACCTGACCGGTGGCTCGGTCGAAGAACAATCATCGTCTGGATGCTGGCACCCCAGCTCATTTTAACCCTGCTGGCAGGAGCCGTTACTCTGGGGATAGCCAGACTGGGCATTCTTTCCCCCAAAACAGATGTTAAAGGGATAAAACCGGGAAGAATTCTAGCCCTCATGGGTAATATGATTGCCCTGCCCCAGCTCATTCTCTGCTTTGCAATACTCGATATTTTCAGCTACAATTCCTATGGAATACACCTCATGCCCCTGTGGGTATTCGGCCTGATTGTCATGGGCCTGGGGGGTGTTATCTTAGGCCTGTTCTTTATTTCTGCTATTCGGCAGGTTCAGAGAGCTGCCTGAGAGTACTGCGTGAACAAAGTCTAAAGGAGTAATGCGGTGACGGAACCGGCAACCAGAAGGGTTGACATGGAAAAGATTGTTTCCCTCTGCCGTCGGCGTGGTTTCATTTTCCCCAGCAGTGAAATCTATGGTGGCCTGTCCAGTTGCTGGGATTACGGACCGCTGGGAGTGGAACTGAAGCGGAATATCAAAGATGCCTGGTGGCGGGCGGCAGTCCAGGAGCGCGATGATATGGTGGGACTGGATACCAGCATACTGATGCATCCCCAGGTATGGGCGGCCAGTGGCCATCTGGAGGGCTTCTCTGACCCACTCGTGGAGTGTAAGAGTTGCCACCTGAGGTGGCGTGCCGATGAATTACAGGGCGATAGTTGTCCCTCCTGCGGCGGTGAGCTGACCGAGTCTCGCCTGTTCAACTTGATGTTCAAGACCTTTATGGGGCCTATTGAGGAAGAGGCCAGTGTGGTTTATCTGCGCCCGGAGACAGCACAGGGTATCTTCGTCAATTTCCAGAACGTGCTCAATACCACCAGAAAGAGACTGCCCTTTGGCATTGCCCAGATAGGCAAGTCCTTCCGCAACGAGATTACTACCGGCAACTTTATCTTTCGCAGTCGGGAGTTTGAGCAGCTGGAAATAGAGTTCTTCGTCAGGCCGGGGACTGACAAGGAATGGTTCGACTACTGGCTTGAGGAGCGCCTGAACTGGTATGTGGGACTGGGCATCAGCCGGGAAAACCTCCGGTTACGGCAACACGCCAAAGATGAACTGGCTCACTATGCCCGGGAGTGCTATGACATTGATTATCTGTTCCCTATGGGCTGGGCTGAGCTGGAAGGTATTGCCAACCGGGGTGATTTTGACCTGGCCCAGCACATCAGTTTCAGTGGCAAGAACCTCGACTATTATGATGAGGAGACCAAAGAGCATATCGTTCCCTACATCATTGAGCCGTCAGCCGGGGTAGACCGCACTGCCCTGGCCCTTCTGTGTGACGCCTACGACGAAGAACCGGATAAAGACGAAATAAGGGTGCTACTCCGCTTCCACCCCAGCATCGCACCGATTAAGGTAGCCGTATTACCCCTGAGCCGGAAGGAGAACCTGGCAGCACTGGCCAAGCAGGTATATGCTGACCTGCGTCCGTGCTGGATGGTAAGCTACGACGATGCCCAGAGTATTGGCCGCCGCTACCGGCGCCAGGACGAAATTGGCACTCCCCTCTGCGTTACGGTTGACTTTCAATCCCTGGAGGATGAGCAGGTCACCATTCGGGAGCGCGACAGCATGAAACAGATACGAATACCCATCAAGGAGTTGAAGGGGTCACTTACGGCAAAACTCGGTGGCGAACGCTTTGATACCCAGCCACTATGGACAACAGGCGGTTGATTTGATTTGGGAACTTTGGAAGCTAAAATGCTATAAAAAATTTCGGGAAACAATTCGAGGCTAATTGGAGCGGTTTAGCTGTGAATTGTTTCTCGTGTTATGTCAACAAAAATGGACAGCAGTCAAAAAGGAGGACATGAGGCATGAAGTTAGAAGGGGTGAGAAAGGAGGAGGCAAGCAGACAAGATTTCTATTGAGAACATCTTGCTGTTTACTGCGATTTCGTGTATAATTTCGCTACTTAGTAAAGTAAGGAGGTAGCTATGCCAACGGTAACAAGCTTCATAAACTATAAAGGTGGCGTTGGAAAGACCACTCTCGCAGTCGAAGTCGCGGCCAGTCTCGCGTATCGGTTTCATAACAAGGTTCTGCTCGTTGACCTAGACCCTCAAACAAACGCTACACTCTACTTGATGCCATTCGATGAATGGGAAAATTGGGCTAAGACTAATGGGTCGCTAAAAGAGTTGGTGGAAAGTTGTTTGCTGGGGGTGCCTGACAAACAATTGACAGCCGCCACGGATAAAGCTTTGGTGAAGCAGCTTGAACTGCCTATCTCACCGCCTGCCTACTTACATCTCTTGCCCTCCCATCTAGAGTTACTTAATGTTGACCTAGATATCATAGATTTCTTCGGTACTAGGTCGCTCGAGGGTATTCGAATACTTTCAGCAATCCTGACGCCCATCATCGACAATTATGACTACATTATTATCGACTGCCCACCGAATCTAGGTTTACTAACGCAGAATGCTATGATGGTCAGTGATTCTATTTTGATTGTCGCCATGCCGGATTACCTGAGCATAATCGGTATTGGAGTTTTGAAGAGTGCAGTGGACAAGTTCAAACAGAGAGTCAATGAAAGGCTGAAAACTCTTCGAATGACTTTCCCTGGCCCTGAAATTAAAGGAATTGTCTTCAACCGTGTTCGATATAGGACAGGAGGGACCTCCCGAGAGGAGAGGAATATGTCACGAATTGAAGGAGAGTATCCAGACCTCGTATTTCGACCACCGGCTCGCGTTTCTTTCAGTGATAAAATCGTTGAACACTCAGAGAGTCACATCCCGATAGCCATTTCAGGTTACAAGGCTGATAGCGACTACGAGGCACAGATGCGTGCAGTCGCAGACGAATTTCGTAAGAGGGTTTAGATTGTGGACAAGCCTAAGATTCATAGTCTAGAGGACGCAATACGTGGTTTGCAGGAAATAATTGCCTTCCTACAAGAAACCTCAGCTTCCTTTGCGGAAGCGCGCCGAAGGCCAGCCAAAGCGGAACCTAGTAGGACAAAACGGGCAGCTGCTGTGGATATTAAACAGTTGGCTGAGTCTATTCGCTCCTTAGACCGACCCCACCTCGTTGACACGCTTTCACAGCAGTCTGCTACTACCTTGCGTAGCCTTACTTACCAGCTTGGACTGCGAGGGATGAGTAAGCTACCAAAGGATGAACTGGTTAATGCCATTGTTAGGCATCTCATTGATTTCATCCAAGAACACCGCCGTATCAGCACATATAGCCAAAGGCAATTCCATGAGGCCAGCCCCCGTGACGATGGCAGTCCTTAGTCGTGTTTGCATAACATTTCGTTCGGCTCTACTTACTAAGGGGAAGGGGGATATAGGGGGAGAGGTTGAAAATCCTCCATTTTGCTGACCTGCACCTTGGGGTTGAAAGCTACGGCCACATCAATCCAGAAACTGGACTATCCACGCGTCTGGAGGATTTTCTCAACGCTCTTGACCAGGTGGTAGATTATGCCCTGAAAAACAGGGTAGACCTGGTCCTCTTTTGCGGTGACGCCTATAAGAGCCGGGACCCAAGCCAGACCCAACAGCGAGAGTTTGCCAAACGCATCAAGCGCCTGTCTACCGGGGGCGTCCCTATTTTCCTCCTCGTCGGCAACCACGACCTGCCCAACGCTATCGGTAGGGCTACCGCGACCGAAATCTTCGATATCCTGGCCGTGGAGAATGTCTACGTCTCCAACCGCCCTGATATTTACACCATTTCTACCAACAGCGGCACAATTCAAATAGTGTCCCTGCCGTGGTTGAGACGCAGTGCCCTAATCAGCAAAGAAGAGACCAGAAACCTTAACTTTGAGCAGATTAACCAGCGATTACAGCAAGTCCTGACCAACATCATTGCCGCCTCTGCCGCCAAGCTTGACTCCGGGCTTCCCTCCGTACTGGCCGCTCATGTCTGGGTTTCTGGAGCAAAACTGGGCTCAGAGAGACTAATGACTATCGGTCAGGAGCACGTGTTGCTGCCCAGTAATGTTGCCCATCCTGCTTTTGACTACATCGCCCTGGGGCACATTCACCGGCACCAGGTTATATCCCACAATCCCCCGGTGGTCTATGCCGGCAGCCTGGCGCGGCAGGACTTCGGTGAGGAGGAAGATGACAAGGGATTCTATCTGGTAGAAATCGATTCCGACAGGGAAAGCGGGGAAAGGCAGGTCCGTTATAAGTTTCACCCCGTAGCGGGACGCCGCTTTACTACCGTTGATGTTGGTATCGACGCGGAGGACGCCGACCCCACTTCAACGGTGCTTAAATCTATTGCTGAGCAAGGGGATAACATTACGGATGCCATCGTCCGACTTAACATTAGCTTGCCGGCACCAATGGAAGGGCAGATAAGGGATATCGACATCAGAAACGTCTTGAAGGAAGCCCACTACTTCACTGTAACTAAGGACGTCAAGCGCGAGACCCGCCTCAGGCTGGGTAGCTGGACGGCTGAAGAGCTAACCCCTCTTGATGCTTTGAATGCCTACCTTGAGTCGAGGAAGGAGGTAACGCCAGAACGGGCCAAGCTCCTGTATGAGTATGGTGAGAAACTAATCCGGGAACGTGAGACCAAACAAGAATAAAAAAGCTTGACAAAGTTGGGCGATGGGTCTATAAAGCAGACAAAAATAGTAGGGTCAGGAGGAGAAAAATCAGTATAAGGGGAGGACAGTGATGATAAGAGTAATTATCGAGCGTCATCTAAAGGAAGGCAAGAGGGAAGAACTCGCACCGCTACTCATGAAGCTCAGGACCGAGGCTATGCAGCATCCAGGCTATGTCACCGGTGAGACGCTGGTGAGCACTGAAGACGACTCCCTCATCACGGTACTCAGCACATGGCGAAGTCTGGATGACTGGAAAGCGTGGGAGAAATCGGAGCCGAGAGTCAAATTGTACTGGCAAATTGACCCACTTCTACAAGGAAAGCCGAAGGTTAGTACCTGCCAGATAATGGCTACCGAGGAAAAGGCCGGCTAAGACAGCACCCGGTATCACTTTTGACTCTAAAACCTTTCCTGAAACTAAAGGAGGTAGCAAGATGGCACCGCGAAAGCCGTCCAAGACCGACCCGCAAATCCTGGAGATGCCGTCGCAAAAGATGGCGGTGGTCTACGCTAAAGGAGCACCGGACAAGGTGTTTCCCGAAGTCCTGCCTGCCCTCTACGGTTCTGTTTATACCCTGAAGTTTGACCTCAAGAAGAAGGGACTGCCCACCTTTAAAGTCAGCGGACTGCGTACCCGCTACCCTGACGCCCACCTCGTTGCCAAAGAGCAGTGGACTGAGATTATCGGTCTGCCCGTTCCTGATGACACCACCTCCCTGCCCCAGAAGGTAGTTGAAACCGAGGTCAAGATTGATACCTGGGAATATGGCACCGTAGCCCAGATTCTGCACCTGGGGCCCTATGACGAAGAGTACACCGCTGTGGAGCGGCTGCACCAGTTCGTCGAGGACAACGGCTATAAGATAGCCGGTCCCCACGAAGAGGAGTACCTCACCCGCCCCGACGCCAAAGTTCCCAAGACCCTCATCCGGTATGCGGTGAAGAAGAAGTAGATATCTATACATGAAGGGAAGCTACTCAATGGGTGTTACCTTTGAGTTGGTCGGTTCTCTTTGACAAACTACGAATTTTGTTATAATATAGCTCTAGATCTAGTAAGGATAAATACCATGGCTTGGAAGAATAGGTAACATATAAGGCGTAGCTGTTGCTTTGGTAGGAGATAGGCATTTAGCTTATTAAGTCCTTAACTACATGCTGAAGTTCTTCGTAGGCATGTTCATTGCCTGGTTGTTTCCGCATAATTTCCTTCACATGAGCTTCAAATAGGTTGTAATAGCTAACCATTGGTCCACCAAATGTACGGCGCGCGTCTTCTAAAGGTATATAATTCTTTCTAATCAGAAAGGCTAACTCTTCAAAAAAGTCCAATGGCTTAGTCAATAGAAAATAATCTTCATGACCTTCTTGTTCTGCTATTTTCATCCTCTCCGTCACTTTGCGCTGTTGCTCTTCTTGATCCATTGTTATAGGAGCAAGTTTCATCATAAGATGCCTCGACACAATGAATGAATCTGAATTCCACTCTTCGGCGAGTCGCCCCAAAAGGTCTGCGTAACTCGTTCTTGTTGCAGCTCGTAGTTGAAACATAGCAATAACTACGGCCCAAAGTAATAAGAATGCGCCAACACTTCCAACTGCAAGGGCCTGATACCTTTGCAGCCAGCCCCAATCTATCAAGCCCCGTAACCAATCCCATACACCACCACCCAACCCAAATACTCCCATTATACTCACGATGAGTGAGCCCAATACAGCGAGGCTAATCATAATAAGGAATACTACCCCTGACCGAAACATCCATTTCTCCTTTGAAGTGCTGTTAATATATAATCACAGAATCTTCACCCAATCAGCTTTTTACCCCCCACTCACCATCAGCCAGACCCAGGCAATACCAGCACCTAATATGGCGCCGACAATGACCTGAAAGGGCGTATGCCCGATTAGCTCCCGCAGGTCATGTTCTATCTCACTCCTGGGACGCCTGTCGATAAGCTCCTTGACAATACGGTTCAGGACAATCGACTGCCGGCCCACAGAGCGCCGTACACCGGCAGCATCATACATCACCACTATCGCCAGTATGGCGGCAATGCCAAAGGCTACCGAGTCCAAACCCTCTATCATGGCTACGGCTGTCGTCAGTGCACACACCGTTGATGAATGGGCACTGGGCATACCACCACCGGAGACCAGATAGCTCAAATCCAGCCGCCTTTCCCGCACCAGCACCACGACTACCTTAATCAGTTGCGCCACTGCCCAGGCACAAGCAGAAATTATCAATACCGAGCTTATTCGTATCATATTCCCTTCCCAGCTTACTCTTATGTGTCTGACCGCTCAAACGAAATCTATTATCCAATTTTGGCGCAGCACATTTAACTCTGACTCGCCCTTATCCAACCGACCAGTTAACTGCTTTCCGACGGCTGATTCCCGTGAAAGCGCATGCTCCGCCACTCCCGAATCAGCCGAGTTACCTCGTCGTCGCTTAGGTCATACCAGTGCTGGTAATAATCAGCCACCGCAAACGCTGGCGTGACTGACGTAACACAGGTTATTACCCTATCGGCCACCCTCTCTATACCCTCCACGGCAGTTGCCGATGCGGCCGGAACTGCAACCACTGTTTCCTTCGGTCGCCGCCGCCGCACTGACTCCACCGCAGCCCTCATGGTGAATCCTGAGGCCAGCCCGTCGTCAATGATTATTGCTGTCTTGCCGGTTATACTGGTGAGTGGTCTTTCTCCGTGGTAGAGCAAACTTCGCTGACGAATCTTGACTCTTACCTGACTAACCTGATAGCTTATCTGCTGCGGACTCAGGCCAATCTCCTTTACCAGTTCCTCATTAAGGATGATAGTTCCATCATTGGCAACGGCACCAATGCCTGCTTCCGGGTTAAGCGGCATCGGAATTTTGCGTGCAATGACCAGGTCAAAGGTAGCTTTGAGCACGGTAGCCACCTGCAGTCCCACCGGCACACCCCCGTTGGGGATGGCAAGGACAATAACCCCCTGGCCCTCATATTCAAGTAGTCTCACCGCCAGTTGCCTTCCGGCATCGTACCGGTTCTCGAAGATGGCTTCTCCCCGGAGAAAACGCATACCAAACACTCCTTGGTTATTGTAGCGTCAAGTCACCTAAAGCACAAGAATCTGCCATGATAAAAAAGCCCGGAACTCGCTGGTCGTTTCAGCCCTTTCTGCTTTCATGGTATAATTCGGCGGGGAATAAAATGAGTAGCAATCAGCCTGCTTCTGAGGAAATCGTAATTCGAGAACACCCCCGCTCTACCTATTTGTTAGAGGGAAGAATGGTTAGAGCCGCGGGCAACCTGGTGCTAACCAACGAGCGCCTGATTTACTTGAGGCAGGTTCTCCTCAATGAGCAGCAAACCAGGGAACTGCAGGGGCTGACACAACGAGGAGCAACGGCCAGCGAACTGCTACAGTTTGCCCTGCACCTTCATAAGAAGAATTTCCAGGTTCTATTGTCGTCAGTTGTTGAGGCAAAGACGGGTTTTCTCACCATGTTTCCGTTACGGCCATACCTGCGTGTTCGCTACCGAGGTACCAGTAAGAATATAAAGACCCTGGGCTTTTTCTTCACCCTCCCGCTCCTGAAGCGTTTGCTAATGGTCGAGTTTCCGACGATAGGATGGTCCCGTGCGGTTAACAAGGCAGTGAAAGCCAAACGGCGTGCCATGGCAGTCCAGCTATGACTCCCAGGTCAGGTATCGGCAGCCGGAAAGCTATCAGACTTCGTGGGATAGTTACCAGCGGTGTCCGTCAGTCAAGATTCTTTACCGAAATCCCGTGGGTAAGAAAACAGTTCGCCGAGAAACTGGGCATTATCCCCTATCCTGGCACCTTCAATATTACCGTAGTGCCGGAAGATAGAGAAAGGTTAGACCAAATCAGGGAAGCAAACGGGATAGAGTTACCACCTGAGGAGAAGAGCTTCTGTGCCGCTAGCAGCTTTCATGCCCTGATTAACCACAAGGTAAAGGGAGCGGTTATTATCCCTCAAGTACCCGATTACCCGCCAGCAAAGCTAGAGCTTATTGCTGCGGAAAACATAAAAGAGTCCCTTTCGTTAGCAGACGGAGACCTGGTAGAGGTGGAGGTCTATCTTTAATCCGCCAGGCTCAGGTCGCTTTCCTTGCTGCCAGAAGTATCTGCTCCAATTTATCTTTGAGGTCGGTCTCCAGCACCCTTGCCTCGTGTGCCAGAATCCTCTCCAGGACAGGGGTAAGAACGGGGTCGACTTCCCTCTTTACCTCAGGGGATAGAGCCTGGTACATCTTGTCGATGTTATCCACCCAGTTGGCCAGCGGTTCTACCTCAGTTCTTTCGTATAAGTATCCCTCTAAAGAACCTGCCTTGGCCGCAAAGAGAAAAAGCTCCTGATATGTTGTCTTAGCCATGACTCTCTCCTCTAGGATATTTCCCTTCATCCTCACCAAGAACTGAATCAAGTTCACCGATGAGGCTGATTAGGTTATCAAAAACAAAGTCAGGCGACTCTGCGGTCAGCGTCGGGAAGTCAGACACACCGGTGGCTACGGCTACTGTCCTTACTCCTGCCGCCTTCCCCGCCTGGACATCAGCCAGGGAATCGCCAACTATGACACACTCTTCTGGTGAAACCCCCAAGCATTCCAGGCACTCAAATATTGTGTCCGGTGCCGGCTTTTTCGGGGACTCGGCTGCCGTCACCACGGCGTCAACCAGGTGAGCCACCTTGAGTTCATTTAGCTCATGCCACTGCTTGTCAGCTACCATCCCCCGGCTGGTAACCACACCCACCTTTAACCCCCTTTGCCTGAGCAGGTCGAGTAACTCCAGTGTACCACTGAGTAATCCCACCTGCGCTCCAGCATTAGTGGGGTATCTGCTCCTTATTTCGGCCATTAAGTCTTCCATCGCCACCGGACTTGCTTCTGTCTCCAGCACGGGATAAAGGCCAACCACTATCTCAGCCAGCCTGGCCCCCCAATTCATGAACTCCAGTAGACGCTCTTTAGGCGTTGGCTCCAAATTGAAGACAACTACTGCCTCATTAAAAGCCCGCCACCAGGCGTTAATTGAATCCAGCATGGTGCCGTCAAGGTCGAAGATTACCGCCTTAATCAATCTTTGCTCTAGCCTCCTCTCTTAACCAGCTTGAACTGGTTAACGTCTACCAGCCCCAGGTCGGTGAGCCTCAGTTCGGGAATGACCGGTAGGGCCAGAAAAGATAGCGTTGAGAAGGGTGACGTCAGTGTGGTGCCCAAGTCCCTGGCAGTCTCTTCCAGCTTCTCCAGTTTGCCCACCACTGCGTCCAGCGGCTCATCAGACAGCAGCCCGGCAACCGGTAAAGCCAGGCTGGCCAGTATCTTTCCCCCGGCCGTGGCCACCAGACCGCCCTTTAGCCGCTCAATTTCTTTGATGGCGGCCAATATGTCTTCGTCATTGGTGCCGACGGCGATAATATTATGAGAGTCATGAGCCACCGACGATGCCAGGGCCCCTCGTTTCAGGTTAAATCCCGTAACCAGCCCCAGGCCGATGTTACCGGTAGCCTGGTGCCTCTCCACCACTACCAGCTTCAGAATGTCCCGCTCAATGTCAGGCACAATAACCCCATTGGCGACCTTAACCGGCTCCACTCTTTTCCTGGTAATTATCTGCCCCGGGACAATCTCAATAACCAGCTCCGTCTCTCCCGAAGCGATAAGCCGTAGTGCCTCCCTACCAAGTGGCTTAATCTTTACCGTATCGGTTAGCCCTTCATCCCTCGGTTGATACCAGGAGAACAGCGCTCTACCATCCTCAGCCACCAGGCGGCCACGGTAGAAGACCATGTCTATCTCCGGGCAGGATAACTCTCCGAAGACAATCAAGTTGGCCAGGTAGCCGGGGGCCACTGCTCCCAGTCGGTGCAACCTGAAGTATTCTGCGGTATTGATGGTTGCCATTTGAATGGCCCGCACCGGGTCAAGTCCATGACTGATTGCTTTTCGCACCACGGCGTCAATGTCACCATCCCGGAGCAGGTCAACGCAACTGCGGTCATCAACCACAAAAAAGCATCTCTTATACGTCTTATCAGTAACTAAGGGCAGCAGGGCATCCAGGTTTTTCTCTGATGAACCCTCTCTAATCATGACATACATGCCCTGCCTCAGCTTTTCTCTGGCTTCATCTAGAGAAACAGACTCATGGTCCGAGTAGATACCGGCCGCCATGTAGGCGCTGAGGTTTTTCCCGGTAACACCGGGGGCGTGCCCGTCAACAATCTTCCCCCTGGCCAGTTCAATCTTGCTGAGAACACTCCCGTCACCAGCGAGCACGCCGGGGAAGTTCATCATCTCTCCCAGGCCGATGCAACTCCGCCACCGCAGAACTTGAGCAATGTCCCGGGGTTCCAGACTCGCCCCTGAGGTCTCCAGGTGAGTTGCCGGCACACAGGAAGGCGCCATCAAAAATAGCTCCATTGGCAGACGGCGGGCGCAGTCCAGCACGTACCTTATACCCATCAAGCCACAGACGTTGGCTATCTCGTGCAGGTCGGTAACTACCGCCAGAGTGCCCCGGGGCACTACTGCCTGAGCGTACTGACTGACATCAAGCATCGAGCTTTCCACGTGAACGTGTCCATCGATAAAACCGGGGGCCAGGTATCTGCCAGTTAAGTCTATTACCTTTTTGGCCTGGTGATAGTTTCCCACCCCGGCAACCCTGTCTCCGCAAATAGCCACGTTGGCCGACTCAATCTCACCGGTGAAGACGTTTACTACCCTGGCATTGGCCAGGATAAGATCGGCAGGAAGTTCACCTTTAGCCACCGAGATTAACCGGGCTAGCCGGACTGACATCAATCTTCCTCCTCGATAAAACACAGGTCAGGGAGATTACGGAACTTCTGGTCCCAATCCAGGCCGTAGCCCACCACAAACTTATCGGGAACGGTAAAACCGAGATAATCAATGGTAACCGGGGTCTTGCGCCGGGAGGGCTTTTCCGTCAGGCTACAAAGTTTCAGAGAAGCGGGCTTATTCTTCCGCAGATAATCCAGAAGGTAACCGGTGGTGAGACCGGTGTCCACGATATCCTCAACTACCAGGACGTTTCTGCCCCTGACCTGAGTGCGGAGCCCTCGTCCTACCCTGACCTTACCCGAGCTCTTCGTACCACTGCCGTAGCTGGACAACCCGATAAATTCTACTTCCAGCGGGAAATCAAGCAGTCGAATAAGGTCGGCCAGAAAGACAAAGGAGCCTTTGAGTACACCGACCAGAAGCAGTTCTTTGCCGGCATAATCCCGATTGATTTCAGTTGCCAGTCTATTGACTGTCTCTGATATCTCGTTACGGGTAAAAAGGACGTGAAACCTAGTGTCAGCATTCATACCCACCTTGAGATTATAGCTGTTACTCTTGGGTTGGCGCAACCAGGACTTCGGTTACTGCGGATTGGTATTATATCCCCGGGGCATCACTACTATGTGAGGGACACCGGCTACCGGGTGCTGCTCCACTCTAACCGATGCGGCAAAAACATCTCTTATTGTTTCCTCAGTCAGTACCTGGGCCGGGGTTCCGTCTGCCCAAACCCGTCCCTCTTTGAGCAGGACCAGGCGGTCGAAGTAGAGCGCCGCCAGGTTGAGGTCATGCATGGCGGCAATAACGGTTATCCCCTGCTCAACATTAAGCTCCCTCACCAGTTCCAGAATTTCCACCTGGTGAGTTATATCCAGATGCACTGTCGGCTCGTCGAGAAGTAGCAGCTTGGGCTGCTGGGCTAACGCCATCGCCAGAATGACCTTCTGACGCTCACCACCGCTTAGCTCGTCGAAACGGCGCTGCTTTAACCCACCGATGCCCACCAGTTCCAGAGCGTTAGAGACAGATTGCCGGTCGACCTCACTCTCTTCGGCAAAGGGTTTGAGGAAGGGGATTCGTCCCAGCGTTACCACCTCGCTGGTGATGAAGGCAAAGGGAACACTGAATTGCTGGGGCACCACGGCTACACTGCGGGCGATATCTCTCCGCTTCAACTGGCGGAGATTAAGACCATCGTGCCTGACCTCGCCCTGATTGGGTCTTAAGACGCCGCTGGCCAGCTTAATTAAGGTGGTCTTGCCCGAGCCGTTGGGACCGAGCAGACCCACCATCTCCCCAGCTCTAACCGAAAGGTCAACATTATGTAATACCATCCCATCAAGGTAAGAAAAGTGAAGTTGACTGATTTCTAGACTGATCATCAGAAAGCGTACTCCCGTCTGCTATGTCGTAACAGATAGAGAAAAAACGGCGCGCCAACGATGGCGGTGATGACGCCAACCGGAATTTCCACCGGTGCCAGCAGGATACGAGCCAGCAGGTCGGCGATAACCACAAAAGCACTGCCAGCCAGCGCTGATGCCGGCAAGAGGAGCCGGTGATCTGGCCCGAAGCTTAAGCGTACCGCGTGGGGTACCACCAGCCCGACAAAGCCCACCAGCCCGCTGATGGAAACGGCGGCTGCGGTCAGCAGAGAGCCCAGAGCCAGGATAAGTATTTTGTCTCTTTCGACCTCGATACCCAAATAGGCGGCACCCTCTTCTCCCAGAGAAAAGGCATTCAGGTGGAAGGCAAAAAATCGGCTGCAGATGATGCCACCAATGACCAGCGGCGCAATGACGGCTATTTGACTCCAGCTGGTGACCGAGACATGCCCCATGAGAAAAGCGTATACGGTATGGAGATTCAGGCTCAACCGCTCACTGAAGGACATCAGAAACGCCATGATAGCGGCCAGCAGTGCGCTTACCACGAAGCCAGCCAGGAGCATGCTTATGATGGGTGTCTTACCGCCTACTCGTGCCAGGTTATAGACCAGAATAACGGTACCCAGACCACCACAGAAGGCGGCTAGCGGTACCAGGCCAAAGCCAAGGAAGGCCAGATTCAAGGGCAGTATCATGGCGATGGTAGCCCCTAACGCAGCTCCGGCTGAAGTCCCGATGATATATGGGTCAGCCATAGGGTTACGCAACAAACCCTGAAAGAGTACTCCAGCGGTAGCCAGAGCTGCCCCTACCAGAGCACTACCCATGACCCGGGGTAGCCTGATCTGGAAGATAATTGTCTCGTCCACCGCCCTCCAGGTGGCGGGGAAATCGAAAACGGCCAGTTTATTAAGAGCCATTCTCGGAATGTCAGCCAGCGAGACGGGTACCGCACCAAAAGCACTGGCCATAAAGGATGAGACAACCAGGCCTCCGCCTATTAGCAGCAACACCAGAGCTACCCGCTCACTACGTCCAACTTTTCTCAGCATCTACCGTATCCTGAATAATTCCAGCAAATATAAATCCCCTCGCTACCAGAACGAGGGGATTCTAAGCTACAATTTACCCCCCTCATCCGCGGAGGTAACTAACAACACATAGAGGCTGGCGTTCTGACTCCTGAGGCCATTAGTCCTCAGTCACAGTAGGCGGGACTGTGCCGGAATTGCACCGGACTTGCCTTCCATTTAAGCCATCGCTTGCGCTCAGGCACCCCAATCATGCTATTCAGTTTGCCTAAATATATCAGGCAGAAACAAAAAAGTCAACTGGCCCATTGCCAGCGGCTATGCTTGAGGGACTATCTCGTCGAGGGCTGATGAATAAGCCTCGCAGGTAGCAGGGTCGAAGAGCACGAATGCCACTTGCCGAAGTGAGGTAGCCTGTTCCTGGAGAAAGGAGACTACAGCCTTAATTGCCACCCTCGAAGCTTCGTCTACTGGATATCCGTACGCCCCGCTACTTATTGAAGGAAAGGAGATGCTACTCAAGCTTCTTTCGCTGGCCAGTTTCAGGCTCTCCCGGTAAGCACTGGCCAGCAGGTCAGCTTCACCGCGTCTGCCACCGTGCCAGACCGGGCCGACAGTATGAATGACATACTTTGCCTTGAGCTTTCCCCCGGTGGTAATAACCGCCTTGCCGGTGGGCAAACGCCCCTGCTTGGCCACGATTCTCTTGCACTCCTCCAGGATAGCCGGTCCACCCGCCTGATGGATGGCACCGTCAACCCCGCCTCCCCCCATCAGTGACGAGTTAGCGGCATTGACAATGGCATCCGTTGACTGCCGAGTGATGTCTCCCCGGATTGCCGATATCCTCGTCTGGTTAATAATCATCTCTCCGGCTTGCTTCTCCATGTCGCCACCTCCTGGAAACACTGTGCCCGCAGATTCAGGCTGAGAGCTATCTTTCTACAGCAACTTACACCATAATGAGTCAACCAACCCACAGATGGAGTATATTTAATTACCCGGGGTAAAATCAAGCGGGAATGAGGACTCTCAGATGATAATGGATTACGAAGCAAATTAAAAGAACCCCTTCATCGAAGGGGTTCTTTTGCCTTTAGCTACTGTCTATCTCTTGGTGCCGGTCCTTACTCCGAGCGTACTCTCACTGTTTTAACTATCATGTCCTCGGTGTGATAAACGGCAGATACCGATTGCCCTTCCGCTACGGTGATAGTGCCTTTCAGGGTGAAGACGGTATCATCATTGTACGTCAAAGTCACTGGCTCACCATCTTCAGGGGTAATGGTAATGGTTTTGTCTTCTGAGGAAATAGTGGTAATAGTACCAGCTATTCTCGTATAAGCCCCTGGCTCAAAGATGAACACAAGCTTGGCCAGGAACTCCTCTTGGTCTGGTACCAGACGCACAGCTACCCGGTCACCCACATCGATGTCCTCGAAGGTGGCCTCTTCGACAAACTGCCGTAATCGCTCCAGGTTCCCCGACCCGCCGTTACCTATCCCGTTCCCTTCTACCTGAGCAGGCTGCGGTGCGGTCATGGGTACCGGTGCCATCTGGCCAAAAGCCCTCCCCCTTTTTATCAGGCGGGCTGGATTTGGCTGCGGTGCTGCCATTGACGTCGATACCAGCCGGTCAAAACCACTCTCCTTCCTGAATTGCGCTGCATTTATTATCCCTCGCTTCATCGGGGCAGCTGGCTTGATGTCACCGGCCACCGGCTGATTCTGATGCTTCAACGCCATTCGGTTTCGCAGCAAAGGAGCTATCCCTCTCAGCGCAGGCACCTTTAAGTACTTAGTGTTCTCATCGACTGTTATCGTGACCAGTTCCTCTTCCCCTCGTTGAATCTTAAAGAAGGAGTCACCCTTTTCCACAACTTCGCCTGCCTTCATATTGGGCGCTACCTTAGCCCAGGCCGGATGCTCGCCCTGGCGCGGATAATCCTCTTCCTGATACTCACCCGATTCAGGGTTGGCCAATCCGGGAAGAGCGATGCCCAAGACCAGACCTATGGCCAATATTAACGGCACTGCAATCTTGAGAACTTTCATTTCCTTTCACCTCCCGTAATTTTAGTTTTTCCTGCCAGTAATGACCAAAGTAGCCGGCCTCATCCTGACCCTTGCTGGCTGGCGGCCAAAGCTTTATTTTGAGATGGCATAAACTACCTGTACGTTGAGGCTAATCTTCATCTCACCAGGGCTGATTGGTGTCTCTACTTGAGCTGGAACAGGAGCTGCCGCTGGTGCCCTTTCATAAATGGGGCGCGGGACGGGATACGAAATACCCTCAGAGATGTAGGTGGGCTTACCCAACTTGACCCCACCCAACCTAGCCAGCTGCTCGGCTTTAGCCCTGGCATCGGCCATCGCTTTATCCCTGGCCTCCTCATAATAGTCTGAGGGGTCATCAATAGAAAAACTAATGCCATCTATCCGAACAAGGTCGCCCCCGGCTTTGGCCACGGCGTCAATAATGGAACCGGCCTTCTCTATATCTCTTATCTTGGCCAGCACCATGTTGCTTACTCGATAACCGAGAACAATCTCCCGCTCCCTTTCCTTGTCCCACCGGGTCACCTTTTGAATGTTGAAGTACTGGGTCTGAATGTCCTTCTTGGCTACCCCACCATCGGTCAGGACGGTTATGAGCTTGTCCATGGCCTCCGCTGCCCTGGCTTGAGCCTCGGCGACGCTGGCCTCCTGTGCCACAATTCCCAGCCGCAGGTTGGCAATATCGGGGACGGCGGTCACCTCCCCCTGGCCGTTAACCCAGATACCCTCGTTCTGACCACCAAGGCTGACCTTCAACTCGGAGGGAGAGATTCCTTCCCCGGGAGTGTAGGCACAACCGCCCAGCCCAGCCAGAACCAGTGCTGAGACCAGCCCGATAACTAACAGCCATTTTCTCTTCATCCTGCTAACCTCCTCTTATCTATGCTGAAAACCACAGTTGACCTTGGCTTATGCCTTTGAGCATACTCTTTACTGGTATAACGAAAAACCTGCCGATTGGTTAGTGGTACTGGTAAATTTCGGTCAAATTTTCTGGGAAAGAGTGAGTAGCGGCTAATCCAGAGCCTCGGTGGCCTCTCTATAGCCAGCTTCTGAGACCGCAATCGCCCGGCGCAAGGCGTGCTCGACTGACTTGGGTGCCCTCTTTAACGCAACACGCAGTGCTGCTGGATGATTAGTTGCATAGTGAGCCAGCTTCCTTCTGAGTTCGGCTCTGGCCCTGATTCGTTCAATGGGAACATCCTGGGCACTCCGGGGCTGCCTGGGTGTCTCCATTAGCGGTGCTCGCTCACCTCGAGCCTGCTCCGCTGGGGCTCTTGGTGGTGCCAGGACTTCACCGCCACCAACTGCCTTACGCCGTGCCCTGGATAGAACCGCTATTCTCACCAAGCAGGTATTCAGGCGATTGGTAGTTAACTCCATCTGTTCGGGTTTACCCTTGTTGGCCAGGTAGATTATCTCAGCAACTCTCCTATCGGCCAGCTTGGCGTGAAGCTCCGCCTTGCCCAAAGGTGACCGGGTCAGGGTCAACTGCACCTGCTCCGTGGTTACCTTCACCGGGTAAAGCAGCGTATCAGGCATACTGTTACCGGCCGCTCCCACCGTAGCGCCACCGGCTAGAACAATAGTCAGCACTGCTGCTACCGCAGTTGCCCACACCGGTTGCCAGCTAAAGAAACCGCGCCCTCTTTTTGTCTTCGCCTGAAGTGCCAAGCGAAATTCATACCTGGCCTTAGCCTTGAACTCAGAGCGAGGTTGGACCTGTGACGCCTTGCTGGCAGACAGGATGGTATCGAGTAATGGCTTGAGCTTATCAGCATAGTCCGGGTAGCGCTGGAGACACTGCTCAATACTCTCTCCCTTAAGCAGCAATCGCTCCAGGCATTCATCCAGAATGTTGTTTAATTCTTTAGACTTCCTCACCGCTATCTATCCTTCTGCCAGCACCTTACGCAGCGTCACTATGGCACTATGCTGCAATGCTTTTATCGCTCCCAGGCTTTTGCCCATAATCTTGGCCACCTCAGCCGTTGCCAGCTCACTGGTAAAACGTAGAGAAATCACCTCCCGCTGGGCTGGGGTAAGATGCTGCACTGCCGATTTCAGCCACTCAATATCAAGCTCCTTCTCCATCTCCCCTTGCGTGTTGCTGTCAACCGGAATTATCACGTCATCCAGCGGAACCGTAATGCGCCTGGTTCTTTTTCTCAGGCAATCAACTACCTGATTATGAGCAATACGGAATAGCCAGGCAGAGAATGGTGGCCCCCTGAACTTGAAAGAGCCGATAGACTGAAGGGTACGGAGAAAGACCTGCTGGGTTATATCCTCTGCCTCCATCTCATTTCCCACCCGCAGCACTACGTAGCGATAAATCCGGTTAAAGTATTCCTCGTACAGTTGGGCAAAAGCTTCCTCATCTCCCTTTTGCGCACGTTTGACGAGGGTCTCCTCATCTTGCACCTGATAACTCCCCACTGGCTACACCTTGAATTCAGCATAATAGCACCTCAAGGTTTGAACAGCCATATTAGTGTTACCCTGTGCATTTAGTATAACGAACAAAAGTGGCAAAAGATAGATAGTCTTGCCCCATTACTTCGTGGATTTTCTAAGAATTTCTCGTCAGAGACAAAGCGCAGTCGACACGGCTAGCCAATCAGAAATCTGACTCCTGAGGCAATGAAATAGCCCCCTAGCGCCAGGAGCGCCAGACCACAAAATACCAGCAGCCCGCGATATACTGCGTCATTTATCACCTTCCTGCCCGTAGCCACGACAAACGCTACCAGTGCATACCAGCTTAAATCCGCCAGAATATGACCGGTGAAGAAAGAAGCTACCCCGGCTACCCCCAGGCTTAGTGCCCACAGCAAGTAGACTGTTCCCAGGGTTATCCACCAGATGAACCAGTAGGGATTGGAAATGCTGCCCAGAACTCCAGAAAGGACTGTTTTCCGGTCTCGCCCCATTTCCCGGGAGGTAGCCATAGGGATACTTGCCTTCCCTCTGCCCCGCCTTATCGCTACTATACCCATCACCAGCAGGATGCCTCCCCCGACAAGACCGATAATGGCCGACACCAGTTCACTGGTAATAAGCTCACTCAGCCCCAGGGCCAGGGCGGTTACCAGAGCTAGCTCGAGTATTCCGTGTCCCAGGATTATCTTGGGGCCAGCCCAGAATCCTTGGCGAGCCGTCTCCGCAATGGTAATCGCCAGCAATGGCCCGGGCATCATTGCTCCGGAGAGGGCAACCATGAAGGAGGTGGCAAAGATGAGAGGAATGGTAGCTTCAGGCACTGGATTTAATCCTATAGTCTACTGGTGTCATCAAAGATAATTTTAGCAACGTGGGAGTACCACCGGCAAACGGCTACGATGCTTCAGGCATACGTTCCGTGAAATATCAAGCCACCTATTCCCTGACTAGAACCAGCATCCCTATCATGGCCAGGGCAGTCAGGCCGGCACCGAAGAAAAAGGGTGCCTGGGGATTGATGGTGTCCCACAGCCAGCCGGCAAACAGGCTGGCGGCAAACAGGGCAAGACCAACGACACAGTGATACAGACCGTAGGCCGTCCCCCTCTTCTCCGGCACTACCAAATCGGCGACGAAGGCTCGGGCGACCCCTTCAATTATCCCATAGTAGATACCGTAAGCAGCAAAAAGCACCCATACCTGCCCGAGCTCCGAGGCGAGCGCGAATCCCAGGTAGACCAGCGCATAAATAGACCACCCTGCGGCGATAACCCGCCTCCGGCCCAGCCGGTCGGAGAGAATACCCGCCGGCAAGGAGACCGCGGCATAGGTGATATTAAGTAGCACCAGCATCAACACTATCTGAATGAGGGGGGCCTCCAGGTTCTGTGCCCTCAGGATGACAAAGAAATCGCTGGAATTACCCAGAGTGAATACCGCCATAATACCCAGAAATACCTTGAACCGGGTGTCAAAACCGGCCGTCAACCGGCTCCTGAGCGGCCCGTCATGGGGAATGCCAACTGGCGAAGCTTTTCCTTTCGCTTCACGGACCCGTGTAATTAGCACCAATACCGCCAGCACGGCCGGTATGGTGCCCACCAGCACCAGCCAGTGGTAGGTGTTCAGGTTCAGTTCCAGTCCTCCACCCTGAACCAGATAAACGATAACCGCGGCTATCGCCAGTCCCAGCACCGCACCGGCCGTATCCATCGCCCGGTGCAGCCCGAAGCCCCTGCCCAGTTGCCCAGCGGAGACGGAATCGGCCACCAGTGCGTCGCGGGGCGCACCGCGGATGCCCTTCCCTACCCTATCGCTGAACCTGATTGCCAGCACCGCGCCCCAGGTCGAAGCCAGGTACATGAAGGGTTTAGCTACCGTGGAAATGCTGTAGCCCCACACTGCCAGGCGCTTGCGCTTGCCGGTCTTATCGCTCAACCAGCCGCTGAAGACCTTGAAGATAGCATCGGCACTTTCCGACAGCCCACCAATAGCACCGATAATAGTAGTACCCGCCCCCAGCACGTTGGACAAAAAGAGGGGGAGCAGGGTGAAAATCATCTCGCTGCTGGCGTCAGTGAACAGGCTGACCAACCCCAGGAAGAAGACGTTAGGGTGAAGCCCCCAGATTGGCTTGCGGCTTTCAGTATCGCTCATTGGTACTGTTAATTACTATAGCACATCAAGATTGGCGTGGGGAGGTAAAAGTTGGTTTACTTGGTCATTTCGACTAGCGGGCTTTCGTATTTGTGTTATAATGGGCACAAATGAACGCTGAGGTCATAATGAATTTTGTAGCAGTCTTCGCAGGAGTGCTATTGTCATTTTCTCTGTGGTTTCTCGGCGAGTATATAATAAAATGTCTCGCTCACAGCAAAGACCGCGAAGCTATGACTAGAGAAATCGTAGAAGAAGCTAAATTCAACATTCTAACATTGAACGGAACACTAGACTTCGTGAAAAAGAGATTCGATGGTGGCGATGTGCCTATGTTCTTTTCAAGACTAAGAACGAGTGCCTCAAGTCACGCTATTTCCAGTGGCAACGTAAGATTGCTTAAATCTAGAAGAAAACAACTCTTAGTGCGTTATATGAACGAGATATATGAGAGTGAGAATCGTTTCGCTGAGAATACAGAACTGCTTTTCGCGATACTACTCTTACGAAGGGACGGTCACACGTGGGTAGACCTCAGATTGACGCGCGTTGCTGAAGGTATTCCTGAGAAAATATCGCTATTAACAGATTTCTTAAATAAGTTTCAACAAAAGAATTTACCCGAAGACAAGAAATTAGACGATTGGGTGCGCGCGCCAAAGCAGGCGTAGCGTCGCGACGAACCTCAAACTAACCAATCCTCGCCCCGCGTAAAAATCACGCATAGACTCCTCCGCTTTCAAGCATAACCACAATTGCTTGACACCCTTGTGACTAAAAGCTACAATATCCCCAGTGCCGAGGTAGCTCAGTTGGTAGAGCAGCGGACTGAAAATCCGCGTGTCCCCAGTTCAATTCTGGGCCTCGGCACCAGCCCAGGAGCGGAAGTAGCTCAGCGGCAGAGCATCTCCTTGCCAAGGAGAGGGTCGTGAGTTCGAATCTCATCTTCCGCTCCATAATAATTTTGCAGGCTGCACAATCCCGAAGCCAAGCAGGCTTGACAGAACCGTACATCTTATGTTACATTGAATCAGATTAAGTCTGGATAGAGAAATGTTAACCTGCATAGCTCCCCGGAAAATCTATTACTCCTATTATTATGCGTTTACCTGGCGCAGTGGATGCGCTTGGGGGGGTTTTGGCTAAAATGTAGTTTGTTATTAACCGAAATCTAATAGCAGCAAGGTTTGATAGAACCCTCCCAGGCGGAGGGCTTTCTTATTTTAACAGGCGATGTATTCAAAATAAGCTCACCGGATTCTAGCCGGGTAAAGAAGACCAGGGAGGCACCAATGATAATCATGAAGACTGACTCAACACCGGAACAACTGGCTCGCGTAATCCACGAAATAAGGAAATCCGGCTTAAAGTCCGATGTCAGCCAGGGGGAATTCCAGACCGTCATCGGATTGGTGGGAGATGAAAGAAGAGTGGACTTTGCCCATTTCGCCGCTCTGCCCGGAGTGAAGGAGACGATGATGATTGAGACCCCGTACAAATTGATTAGCCGGGAGTATGGTAGATTCTCCGGCGGACTGACGGAAAACCGGGTAATCACCGTGGGTAATGTCAGGATAGGTGGTGATGAGCCCGTATTCATCGCTGGACCATGTGCTGTGGAAAGCAAAGCGCAGCTATTCAAGATTGCGGAGGGGATAAAGAAGGCCGGTGCCCATATCCTGAGGGGAGGTATTTTCAAGCCCAGAAGCTCGGTGCACTCTTTCCAGGGGCTGGGGGCCGGAGGGCAGGAAAAGGCAGAGGAAGCATTGGAGTGGCTCCAGCGCGCCGGACAGAAGTACGAGATGCCGGTGATAACTGAAGTAAGGGGAGAGTCACAGATTAATCTGGTGGCGGAGCACGCTGACATACTCCAGATAGGCTCCCGGAATATGTATAACCAGGACCTTCTGGCCAGGGCGGCAAGGAAAGGCAAGCCAATCTTGTTAAAGAGGCATTTCGGAGCTGGCATTGAGGAGTTTTTGTCTTTTGCCGAATATATCGCGGCTGAGGGCAATAGAGACATCATTCTATGCGAAAGGGGAGTATTGCCAGTGGGCAAAGGAAAAGGGTATACTCGATATACTCTTGACCTGGCTGCTGTCCCGGCAATTCAAAAGGAAACCTACCTGCCGATAATATGCGACCCCAGCCATGGGACCGGTCGTCGAGACCTTGTTTTCAATATGAGTTGCGCCACCATCGCCGCTGGTGCCAGCGGAGTGATGATTGAGGCGCACTATAACCCGGAGGAAGCGGTGGTTGATGGTCAGCAGACGGTTACCCTTGACGAACTGAAGGATATCATTGATAGTTGTCAGAGAATCCGTAAGCTGATGACACCCGGGATGGAAGAAAACTAAAGTTGCCGCCAATGAAAACAGTTGAAGTAAGACTTGGTAGCGATAGCTACCAGATACATATCGGCTCAGGACTGCTCGCGCAGGCTGGGCAGCAGCTAAAGGAACATGGATTTAGCGGGAAGATAATAATTATCACCAACCCCATAGTGAAAAGG
>SDBU01000836.1_pt1 | contig 44626 bp, 69 predicted proteins | sample 2277071 | NCBI WGS metagenome assembly SDBU01 (sample SAMN10397929, study PRJNA504765) | marine sediment metagenome | isolation source: marine sediment core GS08_GC12, 126 cmbsf | place: Arctic Ocean: Gakkel Ridge, Loki's castle | collected 2008
ACAGTGCAAATTGTCACAAATACTCCCAGTGGCGCTGATCATTTAGAAGATGAAGCTGTTACAGTATTGGTTGATGGAGCAGTAGAGACTGAAACCTCTACGGTGGATACTGGCACAGTTACTTTAACTAATTACGGGAATAAAATACATCTTGGATTACACAAGGCGAGTATTCTTAAGCCAAATAAACCATTTATAACTGGAGAAATGGGAACAAGTAGAGGAAGAAAGCAACGAATTAGCAGTCTTGTTATCTCATTTTTTGAGACTTTTGGGGCAAAGGCAGGACCAAATATGGATGATCTCAAAAATATTCCTTTCGGGACTGGGGTTCAGCCAATGCTTTTCACTGGAGATAAAGATTTCCAGATGGGAGGAAATTGGGGAACCGAACCTGATATTGTTATTAGTCAAGAGTTGCCACTTCCAATGACAATTCTTGCTATTGTGCCGGAGATAACTTATGGCGACTCTTGAATTGATTTCTTACAAGAAAGAACATGCACTCAGTATTTTGGATCAAAATAGGGTGGATAGAAATTTCTGGGCACCAATCCAAGTGTTCGGTAAAAATACTTGGACATTTCTTGCAGATGAGAAAGTTGTGGCTTGTGGAGGGATAGAACTTTCAGATTGGAGGAAAGGAACAGCATGGTTTCTTTTCTCTTCTCTCTTTTATAAGTTTGTTAAGACTATTTATAAAACAACAAAAGAGTTGATTACAGAAACAGTAAAGAGAGAGAATCTTGTTAGAATTGATTTTTTTGTTGATGCCTCTAATTCTTTTGCAATAAGGTATGCAGAGAGGCTTGGGTTTGAGTGTGAGGGTTTACTTCATTCATATGGACCTAAGAGAGAAGATATGTTTATCTATGCGAGGATTTACTAATGCAAGCTCTTATAATTATAGGGACATCAATGGCTATTTTAGGGACTTTGACTTCTGCTGGTGGTCAGTATTATCAAGGACAAGCAGAGCAAGGGGCTTATGATTACAATGCTGATGTTATGGAACAAGAAGCAGATGCAGAAGAGGTTTCTGCTCGTCAAGAAGCAGAGCTGAAAAGAGAAGAGATTCAAACACTAATATCTAATCAAAGAGTGGCTTATGGTGTTGCAGGAGTTGCACTTAGTGAGGGAAGCCCTTTGGTTGTGCTTGCAGAGACAGCAAAAGAAGGAGAGAAGGAGGCACTCACAATAAGATATGGAGGTAGTGTGAAGGCTACAAGTCTTAGGAATCGAGCTAATCTGCAGAGATATTATGGAGGAGTTGCTGAGAAAACAGGGAAAACAAAAGCAACTGGCACTTTACTGTCGGGACTTGGCAGTGCTGCCCTTAATTATGGAGTAGCAACAAAAACATAAGGGAATTAATATGCCGAAGATAAATACATTTAAAAGAACAAGAATATTTCCTGGAAGTGCGGGGGGAGCTTTGATGGACCCCTCTCAAGCGGGTAGAGTGGCTGGAGCTGTGGCAGGAGTTGGAAGAGGTGTTGCGGAGCTTGGAAGTTCAATGACTCAAGTTGCTGGTCAAATGAGGCGGAGAGAGGAAATAATTAAGGAGAGGGATGAAGCACTTCAAAGAAGTGTAACCGCAATAAAAGTAGAGAATGAATTGTCTGATGAGTTGGATCAAATAGAGCACAGTTATATCGGAAGAAAAGATTATTGGCTCTTTATGGAGGAGGCTGAGAGCGCCCTGGACGCTATTTATCCAAAGTATATGGCCAAAGCTGGAGATGATCAAAAACTTAGCCTTGCATTAGATAGTTCCTTTAGCACACAAAAAACAAGAACTCTTGCTCGGGTGAGAGATGTAACAAGACAGGTTACTGTTGAGGTGGGACAAGGAGAATTCGAGGTCCTTTATGAAAAAGCTGTGAATAATTCAGCGATTGCAGGAACTGATGAAGAGAGAGCTGCAATTAAGAATCTCATTAATCTGCAAGCAGAAATATTCGCAGGTGGAAGAATTCTGTCCTCAAAAGCAGTTGCTGTTTATATGGACCAGTTTGATGATAGAGTTGGTGAGACATATGTAAATGATCTTATTGATAGTGGTAGGGCAGCTGAAGTGGTTAAGCTTCTGAATAATAAGGAATTTCTGCCGAACCTTGATCCAAGGAGGAGAGGTGTTGTCTCAAGGCGAGCTGAGGCAAAAGTTAAAATTGATAATGAAACTGATAGGGCTAAGCAAGAAACTCATGTTTTTAACAGATTAGTCTCTCGTCTCAAGGGCAGTCCTCGGGCAATGAGAGAGGCGTTGTATGATCCAGAGGTGCAGAGGGAATTTAGAATTGACGGCAAGCAAGTGAAAAATATAGCAATTGCTATCTCAGCTTATGAGAAAGTGCAAAATGATCGGATTGATAGAAGAATAGGGGGTTATATTCTTAAACATTCTGATGGTAAACTCACAGAGGATGAAATTCTTTCGGATGCGGCTGCTTGGTATAAGAATCCAATGGAAGGAGTTGACCCAGATACCACAGAGAAATGGCTTAAGAAAGTTAGGGAAAAAGATCAAGAGACTGATCCTCAAATTTTTAATAGTTTTCATGATGGCATTACAAGGAAAGATCCAGGTCTTACCAGAGGGGTAATCGCTGGAGCAGATAGGTTAAGTAATGAAGAGAAAAAGTATCTTGTAACAAAATTTAATGCTGATGTGAGGAGAGGGCTTAATGGTGCAGAAGCACAGGGGAAGTTAACACTCAAACTTGAAATTTTTGGATCAGAGGAGATTGTTAGACTTCCAGATCCAGGGGCTCCGGAGAGATTGAGGAAAGCTTATCTGATATCTGATGAATGGTTGTTGAATTTCATTAAAGAGGGGAAAGTTTGGGATAATGTAGCTGCAAAGGAGTATAGTGAGCTTATTTCTCGTCTTGGAGTTCAATTTCGACATGATGCTGTAGAAGCACAAAGGAATATGATAGAAAAGACAAAGAAGCAGAGAGAAGGACTCCGGAGATCAAAGGAAGAGAGACGTCCACGAACCATAGATGAATATGAGAGGTCTAAGCGTGCCAACTAAAATCCAAGAATGGCAAGAAGCAGGATTCTCAGATGAGGAAATCTCTGCTTATCTTCAGAAAAAGACCTCTGAGTGGAGAGCCGCTGATTTCTCAGAGGAAGAAATCCAAACTCATCTTGGAATAAAAGAGTTTGATTCTGAAAGCTTAAAAGAATTACTCCTCGGAGCAGCAGATAATGAGAATCTTGAGTGGCGACAAGCACCAGATCCAGGGGAAGGCTTTATTCAAACTATCAGTAAGGCTTTTAAGGGTGGTGCTGAGAGGATGGGGTTTGCGGATGATTGGGAGGCACAGAAAGCTAAGGCTACAACCTCCATTGTAAAGGCAGCAGGAACAGAGTTTGGTCCAAGTGTTTTTGACTATGGACTTGGAATTGTGGAAGGTATAAAATATGGAGCCAAAATATCTACCCCAGGACTTATTTATGGAGGGCTTCCAAAGAATCCTATTTCTCCAGAAGCATATAACAATCTTTCTGCAAAAGACAGAGCGACTATCGGAACCAGTCAACTTCTTTTGAACCTTCCTATTTATGCCGCAGGAGCTGGTCTTACTATTGCGGGAGGAGCTCTTACAGGAACTGCAGCAATTATTGGTGGTATGGCAGGAGCGTTTGGATTAGAGCAAGGGCTTCATAAAATCTTCATGGATAAATATGAGAAAGGAGAAATTGCTGGTGTCAAGGAATTTTTTACTCGCCTCAATGATGCTATTTGGGAAACTTACAAAGGGTTGGCTACAGGGGCAGTGGTAGGAACAGCCAGAGGAACATCAACAGGAGTAAAGGCTCTTGCTAAGGAAATTCCTGTGCTTGTGAATGTAAGTGCATGGATGGAAGGGAGACTCGCAAAACCAAAAGAATATATTGATGCATCAATTATTTTGGTAGGAATTAAAGGAGCAGGGAGAGGGGCAAAGGTTCTCCGAGATCATTTTCTTAGAACAGGACAAAGACCTACGGAAGTTGTGCAAGAGTTTATTGATGAGAACTGGCAAGATGGGAGAGAACTTCCTTATCTTGTCCGGAGAGACCCTCGTGCAGTTGTCAAATCAACTCGTCTGAAAAGTGAAGAGGAGTGGTTGAAAGAAATTGGAAGGGTGAAAAAAGCTCTCGCCGAAGAGCCAACAGTTTCTAAGAAGTTTCAAAAACCAAAAGTTTTTAGTGGAGAACCAGAACCCTATGGTGGTCCACTGACCCCTGAGCAGAGATATTTACAGAATAAGGAAGGGAATAAAGGGGTTAGTGCAAGAGAGGTAGTGACACAGGATATTGCTGATGAGGGAATTGGAAAGATTCGGAGGTGGAAGGCAGAGGATCGGCCTTGGAGTGTAAGAGAGGAGCTGCAGAAGATTATTGATGAGGGGAGGAGAGAGGGTGTTGTTGCTAAGGTGAAGGAACCTCCCAAGACTGTGCCTAAAGTGAAAGATAAGGAAGTCAGTCCTGAGCCTGTTGTGGGCGAGAAATCCACAGCTACCTACTCCCACGATTGGGATCTTGGAGAAGGTCCAACAGAATATTTTAAAATTAAAGGGGGAAAACATCACGGCTCTGATCTTCCCAGGGCTCAGATAGAAGAACTCGGAATAAGGATCACTGAGGAGAAACCTATTGTCGGAGACCCTGATGGATTGGGGAAGCAAGCACAGAAGAGGCCTGTTACTTCCTTACGGGGAGAGCAATTAAAAAGAATTCTTAAAGACGTCAAAGGATCTTCTGAGGTAATCACAAAGTATGCTGTTTTTGATTCTGATAAATATTGGGGAAACATAGAGAAATATTCAGACATTGTGGTTGAGTGGGGACCTGAGATTTGGAAAGGAATAAACAAAGCTATTTTGGTGGAGACTGCAAATGTAATTTCTGATAGAAAAATCCCCAGAGTAGAAGGGCAAGACCTTCCAAAATTAAAGGCAGAGTCGTTGAAGTTAGAGGCCTGGATTATGAGGGAGGAGAAAACATATCTTAAACTTGCTGAGAAAAAGTCAGGAAAAGGGTTAGACTTTCTCACCTCAGAGGATGGTTTCCTTGATCTTGGAATGATAGGAGAAGGTCTCGAAAAGATTGGCAAAACAGCCAAGGACTTTGAAAAGTGGGTAGCAAAAGAGGCCCCATACCTTGCCCAACAGCCTTTTTGGAAGGGAAAGGAGATGGGAAAAGAGCTTAATAATCTAAGAAAAGAGCTTGTCTCTTTGCCTTGGTGGAAGCAGAAGAATGATCTACTCTTCCGTCCCTATTTCTGGATCAAAGATCGTGCCAGTGAAGCAGGAAGTGAAATGGCTTTTAGGCTTCTTGAAAAGCATGATCCTCTCTTTAGGTTGAGGGGAAAGGATTATGAAGATTGGAAAAGGATAGCTATTAGAAGTGACAGAGAGGGGTATGAATACACAGATTTGAAAGATTATACTACAAAGACTGGTGATACCGTCTCGGAGAAAGTCTTTGAAACCTATAAAGCTATTCGCAAGAATTTGGATGAGCAATGGGAATTTGTGGTTCAGGCTGTTCGGAGAAGTGGGGCTCCAGAGGAAGGAGTGCAAAAGCTTATTACTGAGATTGGAAAGGTCAAAGGATACCTTCCAAGAATTAGAAAAGGGAAGTATTTCCTCCGTGCAGAGAAGGAAGGAGAACCAAATGTTCGAGCTCCCTATGATAACCAAGGAGAACTTGCAAAGCTGAAAGCGGGGCTGGAAAAAGAGGGTTATGTTATTACTGAGACTGGTGAGGTTCCCATTTCAGCCTCAGAGCTTTACTCTAAGATGGATGTTAATGTTATTGGAGCCCTTCTTGATACAGCTACAAATAAGTGGGATCAAGCCCAGAGAGATTTACTCTTCAAAGAGGTTTCTGATGTTCTGAAAAGTCACGGATTCTTGGAAAGGGCAATAGGAAGAAAGAAGGATTATATAAAAGGTTTTGAAGAGAAGAATCTCAAAAGAGTTATTCTTGACCATACTACCGGAATGGCAGGTCTGCTCGAGAAGATGGAAGTCGCAAGGGAATTTCGAAGGCAATGGTTTGAGGATCTTGGGGATAAAAAATTAGACAATGTCCATAAGAAAGATATTGGGAAATACATAAGAGATGGGTTGTTACCCACGAGTCGAGAGAAAATACTTAGTGCTAAGGTAAGGGCTTTGATTTTTTCCAAATATCTGGGACTATCATTAAGAGCTGCAATGGTTAACCTTTCGAGTCAGGCTACTGCTGCAGCACCAAGACTTGGTTTGGATACTAAAATGGCTTATGTGAAGCTCACCAATGCTATGAATGATTATACTGTTCATATGATAGGTAAAGGAATGGGTAAGGCAGTAGAGGTAATAATTGGTGAGAAACTTACTACTGAGAAGACTTACAAAGCTACACCCCTCAAAGCTGAAGAGATGGAGGTTATTTGGGAGGGACTTCGGAAAGGTTTTGTTCAAGATCAATACACACAAGAGATGATGCAAGGACTTAATACCTTTGGCACTGCTGGACGAGTTGTTTCTAAAATCCTCTCTGGCCCGATGAGCATTACCGAGAAATTTAACAGAATCACTGTGCTCCTCGCAGCTTTCAGGGTTTTCCGTTATGAGCAAGGTCTTCCTCGTCCAGAGGCACTTGAAAAGGCAAAGGAAGTAGTCTATGACGCTCACGGGCTTTACAAAGAATACAATCTTCCTGGAATATTCCGAGGAGGAAAACTTCAGGATCTTGGGAGAACAGCTTATACGTTTAGGTTTTACACTCATAATTTGCTTCATCTTATGGCTAATATGACAGGGGAGAAACCAGTCCAAGTAGCAAAGGCTTTAGGAACAATGTTCTTGCTCGCTGGGTTGAGTGGAACTCCTTTCTATGGATCTATCGAAGCTTTCCTTGCAAGACAAGGAGTTAACCCAAGATCTGAAATTAAGAAATGGGCCGAAGAACATGATATTGAGAGTCTTGCAGATTTCATTAATTGGGGACTTGGTGGAGTTCTTGGTGTTGATTTCTCAGGTTCTCTTGGAATAAACCTTCCAGGAGAGGGAGAAATTGCAACTGGTGATGTAGCTGAAATTATTGGCCAAGTTGCAGAGGATATTGGAGGGGTTCCAATATCTCTTGCGAAGGACTTCCTTGTAATGCTTCAGCAACTTGGTTATGGAGATATTAAGAGAGCCATAGAAAAGAGTCCTGTTACTCTAAATATCCTTGCCAGTTATTTAGCTGGAGTCAGAATGGAAAAGGAAGGAATGACCACTACAAGGGGTGATCTCATTCGAGACGAGGGCGGGAAACAAGTAATGCTTACCTCTGAAGCAATTAAACTTAAGAAACTTGGAGCACAACCTGTAGAAATAAGTGAACAGTATCGAGCTCATACTGCCAGGAAATGGGAAGTTGCTCGTTGGGAAAGAGAGAAGGCTGATATCAGAGTGCGTTTCAAGAAAGCTGCAGCAAGCTCAGATTGGGATGAGTTGACAGCAATATCAAATGAGATTGTTTCTCTTAATGTAGAGAAGCCATTTCATATTACACCTATAGACACAGCAGAATTGTGGAAGGAAATTCAAGTGATTTTACCACCAAGTGTGAGAGAGATTCTTCTGCAACAAGAGATGAGATAGATTGAAGAAAGGAGAATGAATAATGACTGTTTCCGCATCAGCTACATATCCACAACCATTTGCTTGTAATGGTAGTCTCACAACATTTGACTTTGATTTTGGTGTGAGTGCAACATCTGAAGTTGAGGTTATCCATAAAGTTAATACAACAGAGGTAGAGACCACTCTTGAAGAAGGAGTTGATTATGCTATCTCTGCTACAAACAGTGATTATTCTGATGGTGGAAGGATAACCACCACAGAGACTTATGCAAGTGGAATCACTCTCATAGCTCGAATGGTGATAGTGCTGACACAAGCAGCCAATTTTACTGAGGGTATGGCCACTCTTTATGAAAGTTTTGAGAGGGGTCTTGATAAACTTACAAGAATTGATCAACAGCAAGGTGAACGTATTGATAGATGTTTGTCCTTCACTGATGCCAGTGGGGAGACGGGAAATGGAATTCTCCCTGTTCCTGCAGCACTGAAGGTTCTTCAATGGAATACTGATGGGGATGCTCTACAGAATTTAACTGTGTCTGATCTGGTAAATCTTACTGTTCATATTGCAGATAAGGATTTACATGGTGATGGAGCTGTTGGAGAGGCTACAATAGCTTCAGGGATCTTGACTGTAGATTCTACTGCAAGTTGGTGGAAGGTAGATGGGCAAGGCGGAGCGGATGATACACTTGATTCTATAGCTGGAATGGTTGTAGGTGATGTGAAAGAGTTAACTCCAGTGGATGATACGACTACTATTATTGTGGCATATAGTGCATCTATATTACTTGGAGATAAACTAAATTTTACTATGAATAATCAATACGACTCTATAACTGTCAGGTGTATATCATCCGGGGTTGTTAGAGAAATCTCAAGAATGAATTTTGGAGGATAGTATGAAAAAAATACTTATGATTTTGGTGTTGCTTGGATTATTGCCAGTAGCGATTTCAAATGCAGATTTGGGAGACAATGTTAGAGATGGAACGCCTTATATTTCTGGACTTACTCCACAAGGGCTCTGGATTGCACCACTTGATATCCAGACTATAACTTCTGCGAATAGTCCTATCCAAACAGCAGGATATTCTAATATACATATATCTGGCACTACTGATATTCTAACTGGTGTCACTCCTTCCATTACAGGAGGTGTGGAAGGTCAAGTAATCTATATTTATAATCAGGGGGAGTATGATGTAACTTTACAGGATAACTCAACTCTTTCAGGCTCAAGTGTATTTCTGGGCCATGCAACAGGCACGATACATGCAGGGGCTACGATACTTCTTGTCTATGATTCTGCTGTTAGTGGGTATCGAGTATATAGTAATCCAAATACTGCGGCTGCTGGAGCTACGGCAGAGGTTATAACAGTTCGTAATATATCAGGTTCTGCTATTGCCGCAGGTAAAGGTGTTTATATAACTGGTTGGAATAATGGTCATGCCGCTGCGACTGTTGACCTTGCAGATGCTGATGACCCTGATAAAATGGATGCTATTGGTATTTCTGCTGAAGTTATAGCTAATGGGTCTAATGGTGATGTTATACTCAGTGGTAATGTCATAGGATTAATTAATACCTCTACTGCATCTGTTAATGATGGAGTATGGATAGGCACTACTGCTGGTAGTGTAGTTTTTACCCGTCCAACTGTAGATGCTATACAGAAAATAGGTATTGTTACTCGTTCAAAGGCTTCAGGAAATATAATGGTGATAGGTGCGGGACGAGAAAATGATGTTCCAATTACTGTGATTGCTGCCGCTTTAAATCTTACAGGAAAAAGTGGAGCTTCCATAGAGCAAGTAGATAATTCCAGTGGAGCTTCAGTATACACAATAGACGCCACTGGAGCACATGTTATTACTCCTACTCTCAGCACTAATGTAGTTAATAAAGACTTTGTTGAGAATAGAATGGATACCACTGTGATAAATGTAGGTATTGGTGGGGTGTCTAAATATTACTCAAATCCAACATCTGGAGGAACTATCACTGGCAAAGCTCTTGGTGGAGGTATAATTTATTGGGACTCAACTGTAATGGGTGGAGTGACTGCTCCGGCAGTATCAGGAGATACTCCTTTCTTTGTATTAAAGGATAATATGAACGCCGGAGTCACATTATTTACTGAGAATAATAAGCCAATTCAAATGGACGGAGAATGGGGGACTAAGTTATGGGTGCCTCCTGGTAATCTTGGACATCAAGTTGCTTTAACTCATTCGATTTCAGGGGCTACACCTACAGGATATTGGGATGTTATAGGTAATATTGGTGCTAACTGGACACTGGAGTAAAATATGAAAAATATACTAAGAGTATTTCTATCTGCGTGCTTTCTTCTAACTGCTACTCCTATATATCCAATTGGAGTTCACTCAGCTATACTAACTTCTCCTGCTGCTGCTGGTGGTGCTACCTCAGTAGCTTATGCAAGTTGGGATGAAGCCACTGAATTGGTAAATGATTCAGTTGTCTGGTTAATGGAGAGTGGGGCGTCAGCTAATGAGACCGGAGTAGATAATAGGACAGTGCCTATTACTGGTGTTGATCTTGTGCTGACGCAAGTTGGTAGTTTGGCCGGAGCAACTGGAAGTCCACCAAGTAGATTATTTGATGGGGGGAATGATGGAGTAACTCTCACCACTAATGCTACAAATGTATTAGCTAATGTGACAAATACTTGGACATTACTGATAAAAGCTGAAGCTTTAACAGATATTCAAGCAGCTAATCATGGTGTTGTCCAAATTAGAGATGCAACTCCTGATAACATGATTAAAACAGTTTATAGTGGAGGCATGATCTGGCAAGTTGAGGATAGTGGATCTCTGAGGATTAATAGCACTACTACTCTACCAATTCCAACAACAGGTATGGTCCATATCGCTTTTTGGGGGGATGCTACTTATGTACGATGTGGCTGGGTTGGAGCTGCTGGAGGGAGTGGAGCTAATGGGCAACCTACTCTATCGTCTGACTTTCCTGCCAATAACCGTAAATCCTACACGGGCACAGTTATATGGGGAAATGGACACTTTTCGGGATTAAAAGAAATCATGCGGGTAGGTTCTACATTTGCTGTTGGAAAGTTATATTATGTTCTTATGTCAGACACTTGTTTAATAACCAATGATGATTGATAGGAGTTGATAATATGAGAATACTAATGTTTTTACTATTTATCGGACTGCTATCGGTGGAAATCTCAGATTCAATGCAATATATAAAATCTGATAAGATAGATAATGGCTATCGAATAAAAAAGAAATATAAGATAAAGGTGTTACAGAAGCATCAACTTATAAATTTATACAACCAGAAAGGTGTAGATGAATTTACTCATCTTGGATATACCTACACATCTATTATGGGATCTGGTAAAACCATAGTAGAAACAGAAGAGTATGTTATTACCGAGTGTGATATTTCTCTTCAGGAAGCAGAAGCCTTAGTAAGTCAGGAGCCTGAGTTGAATCCATATATACTAAATGCAGAAGAGATTGAAGCAATACTTCCTGAACCCCTGGAGTCTGGAGTATCTGATTAATGCCAGTTCACTTATACATGCTAATGATTTTGGTGAGTTCTGCTGCGCTTATTATAGGACTTATTATAGGATTTTATAAAACTAAATCAGATCTTTCAGAGCAGTATATATCAAAGAAAGATTGTGAGGGATGTGCTATGAAAGTAGAGATTGCTAATCTGGTAGAAAAAGTAGGCGCAGCTACGATTAAACTTGAAGAAGGAAGCAAAATCTTCACTGATTTACTTGTGGCAAATCAAAAAGTAACAGGAGAAATAGAGGGCATACATAGATCCTTAAAAGAGATATGCAGGAGACGAAATGTGGCAGATAAAAATATATGACCTTGAGTTTATTGATCCTCTGCTTCGAACTATTCTCAAACAGGTTGAGGATTACTGGGGGCTTGGAACCATTACCTCTCTTTACAGGATAGGGGATAAGGGAGTTCATGGGTGTCTACCCTTGCGGGGAGTAGATGAAGAATGTAGACATTCTGTGCTCGGTAAACTCAAGGCTTTATACATTAATACTAAGTGGGTATATGATCCTAATAGACCTACCAAACCCTGTGCAAGATGGCATGACAGTGGACAAGGACCTCATATCCATTATCAAGTTCATCCGAATACTATAAGGAGGGAAATTTAATATGAAGTTATTTGCTCCAACAGAATACTGGAGAATGTTAAAAGAAGAACCAGAAGAACTTGCTCTTCTTATAGGGGGCTGTGGTCCAGGGAGATTAGGTGACCATTTAGTCCCAGATCGAATCCCTCCAATTATTGGAACAAAGATAACTGAAAGTTGTTCAATTCATGACTATTATTGTTCCCCATTAATGCCAGCAACTATTGAGTGTTTGGAAGAGGGAGTTAGAGTATTCTTTAATAATATGCAAAGACAGGTTCGGGAGACGAAATATTTTATAAGAACAAAACTTGCTTTTGCTTATCTCTATTATAAAATGGTAAAAGTGTTTGGAGCGCCTGCATTTTGGGAAGGTAAAGATTAACTAAGAACTTTCGAAAATCGAAATTTTGTAGTGAAAGGAGATATACTATGGTCATAAAAAAGATGGGAGTTAAGGAATGGTTAAAGGGTTTGATTAGTGCTGGAATTAGTGGTAGTGCTACTGGTTTGACTGTTATGATTGTTGATCCAGTAACTTTTAATTTCGAGACTGGGTTGAAGAAACTGCTTTTGGTTACCGCAGTAGCTGGAGTCATTGCAGCAGCTAACTATTTAAAGAAATCACCAATTCCTGACTTTTAGAAGGGAACAATGCTCTACCTTATTCTCTGTTCAGGTAGAGTAAAAAGGTCCACTGGCAGAGATAAGTGGGCCTTAGTTGAGAGGGAAGAATTGGGGCTCTTCCCTTTCTAAGGGCCTCCAGATCAGCCAGGTTTGGAGGCTCTTTTTTTATTGCTTCTGATCTTTCCTTTTCACCCCTCGAATTTTCTGATCAGGACCCTCAACGGTTATCGGCATCTCGATACGCCCCATCATTTCGAGAGAGCGAAGAACCTCTTCGAGTTCGGAGATTGAAAGATCCATTGAATTAATAGTCATGAGTTCGCCTTTGGTAGTATTCTCAAGAACCATTATTTGATCCCCCACCTTTTGTATCATAGGACCGAGGCGACTGTAACCTCCCATTCCAAATGCTTTAGTGGTGTTTGAGAAAATATCCTCAACAAGATCTATTGCCCTTCCTATATCATCTTCTTCTGCAATAAGGGTGTTTGTTCTTGCTACTCGGAGACACATAGCAGTTTTGAGGACCATAAGGTGGAGACGGTTAAGATTTCCACGAATCCGCTCGTCTCGAAGGACCAGCTTACGAGCAGGAATCTTGTCATACCAATCCTTGAAGAGTTTCTTTGCCCCTGGAGCTATTTTGAATTCTCCTGTGAGTTGGCTAATAACTCCAAGATCATGGATTAATTTCTTGTAGAGGAAAGCTTCAAAAGGCTTAGGCCAATAGACAGATTTATAAAATGGTAGTTCTGAAAGCCAGAGAGCACGACTTGCAAATCCCTCAGCATAAGCATCTGGAGGAAGGTTGTTTACTATGTAACGAGGAGTTGTTGCTGCAAAGAGAGTGATACAGACATTGAAGAGAAAGTCATGACCTTTATCTGATGTATTATATTTCCAGCTATCATGACTATCCCATAAGTCAGTGAGGGTAATTATCATATTTTCTTTATCAATTGCAAGAAGGGAGCCAAGCTCTTTGGAGATAACAGCCTCTGCACTCATTCTCCTCTGTGTTCCATCGGGGTGAGTGAATAGACAAGTCTCAGCTACCTTAGCCAGCTCTTTTGTGAGTGCTCGTTTAGAGGTGGAATCCACGGAGACAGGGATATAAATATCTTCAAGCATTCGTTTGGTGAGGCCGAGTGGTCCTCCCTTTCGTTCACCTGCCCGAGCTACGATGATGATGTAGAGGTTGGGGTAAATATCTTCGAGTCCATAAGGAACCCAGACTCGCCTTTGAAGGGCTGAAGAAATTGCAGATATTCCTCCCCAAAGCCAATAAAGGCGAGGAGCCTCAGTGTCTTCCACATACTCAAGAAGGGCCTTAAGCCAATCTTCACACTTCCTATTTGTAGGCATTGTTTATCCAAACCCTTTCAACTCTCCCCAGTTAGGCCCAAGCTTGGCTTCGGTTGGGATAATCAGTTCCATTTCGTTAATTTCAAGGGGGATTCTCATAGCCTTTTCCAGGCTTTTGTCGCACTTAGCAATGGTTTCAGGATCATCATCGCATTGGCCAAGGACTTCATCATGGTTGTTGAGGAGTGGTTCAAAATCTGGCTCTTTATTATAGACATGTGCTGTTCCAAGCTGGCACATCTCTCCAACTGTGGATTGGGGGACAAAGGCTATGGCACTGTTGATGAGGTCTTCGTCGAGTCTTCCTCGGAAGACCCTCTTCCTCCCAAGAGGAGTTATAAGGATTCGATCTCTCTTGATCTTCTCCGCAACTTTGTTTTGCCATTGGATAGTGAGAGGATTACGAATCTTAAACATATTCATAGCCTCTTTGCAGAAACTGAGTGGAACATAAACTCCTTCTGTTGTGAGGATCATGTGCTGTTTGAAGGCTCCCATTCGATAGTTGCCACCATGAACAAATCTCTTATTTAAATCTCGGAACCATTTCAAAGACTTAGGTTCATCAAGGCCAGAGAGCTCAAACAACTCATTTGGATCATATTCAAGATTTTCTGGAAACTCAAAGAGTTCTTTTGTTCTCTCCCAATGAACATCTATACCAGCTTGATACATCTCCATAAGGCGAAGGTCTCTTGCTTCCCAAGCAACCACCATAGCTTCAGCTTGAATATAATCTCTGGCAAGGAAGACTTTCCCTTTATCAGCAATAAAGAGCTTTCTAACTTCTTTCCCCTCTTCACTCCGAACAGGAATATTTTGAAGGTTCCCTCCTTTTCCAAAATGACTTTCAGAACTACTCAACCGATATGTTGAGATCCACCCATAAGAGGTATGGATTCTTCCATCACTGTCTACTTCCATCTCTGCATAGGTAGAGCGAAGTTTCTCCATCTTGCGATACTCAAGGAGAGTTTTGAGGAGCATGTGTTTCTCTGAACTTTCTTTGGTATACTGTCGAAGGAGAGAGCGTAAAGCGTGGGCATCTGTGGTAGGTCGTTTAGTCTTCCTATCGTATTTAATAGGGAATTCAAAATCACTATAGAGGAGACGACTTAATTGTTGGGGAGAATTTAGGTTGATAGTTTTCTTTGAGAGGAAATTGATTGTGGTCTCTGCTAAGAGCGCTTTCTCTTCTATATTAGAAAGGAATTTTTGTTTCCTCTCCAGGTCAATCTTAACCCCTCGGATTTGCATATAGAGAATAGAAGGGAAGACAAACATTGTTCTCTTATATCCAGTGAAAGTCCCCGTGTCTTTTGCGTCCTTAACTCGAATAGGGAAGACCTCTCTTGTGACAGCATTATCTCTGCAGTTGTAAATTTCTTCCGCTTCATCAGAGATTCTTCTTCCATCCCAGACCTTACCATCATCCTTATAGTAGGGCTCCCAAGTATCTACACTGGTAATAACCTCAAGCGCTTTGCGAAGGTAAGGATAGGTTGCATGCCATAAGAGCATAGTATCCTCGTAGGTATTATCCGCAAGACGAAGCCCGTAGTATCTACCCAAAACACTGAGATCATATGAACCACCCTGGAAGATTTTTCTTATATGAGGGAGGAGAAGGAATTTCGAGATAGCTGTGACTACAATAGCCTCTTCAGTGAGGCTAAAATGAAAGCGAAGCTTGCGAATGAAGGGGATAGTGAAGGCATAAGAGGGACGAGAAGAGAAACCTATCTTCCACAAGAGAGGGCCATCCTCACCTCGAAGAGTTTCAATATCTATTGCCACGGATGATTCTTTCTCGAGTTTCTGAAGCTCTTCCAAAACTCTTCTAACTGTATCAGCAAGCACAAAAGTTCTCTTTGGATATCGGAGATCGGGAAACTCACTCTGCATCTCAGCTCGTTGGAGATCCTTTAGAAAGAGAGGAAGAGCATTCATAGACTGAACTTTTTTCTGCCCCTGGAGAGCCTCAGGCCTCTCATTCATAAGGCGGTTGACATAAGAGGGATGAAAGGTAGGATAAACTTTGAAGCCCGGAACAAGAGTGCAGGGGAGAAGGCTTCCTCTCCATTTAGTTATACGCTTCTTTCCTGTTAAGATCTGCATTGGAATGGCTCCAAGACTAACTATAACATTAGGGCCAACTCCTTCCTTCTCTCGTAATGTAAGGATTTTCTCCAGCCATCTCTGTAGAGCATCTACATGTTCCTGACCTTCCCAAGTCAAGACAGTTTTCTTCTTATCCTGAAAGAAGTAACCTATATCATTTTTTGGTGGGCGTTGCTTGAAGATGTTATGAACAAGAATATCTGATCGAAGCTGTCCAGTAGTTCTCAAACAACGATTGTAGAGCCTCCCAGCACTTCCCACAAAGGGTCGGGGAGGGTTAGCATCATTCTCCTCTTGGCCAGGAGCCTCCCCAATATGGAGTTGATGAGAGGTTAGAGGGCCATCTGGAGGAACGATGTTGGTAGTTAAACGAGTGCGTTCATCAGGCATTTCTATCCCTCCACATCATCAAAGATAATAGGAATCAAGGCTTTACATTTATCTAAGAGAGGAATCATCACCTCTCTCATCTGTAGATGAGCGGCCTTGGAGCAACGCAGGGTGAATATGTATCTCCACTCACGGAAATTGGCTGTAACCACAATCTCGGTCTTGGTTGAGTTGGGGAGCACGGAGCGAGCTTGTTGTGGGGACCAGCCTTTTTCCAGGAGTGCGATGTAGGAGCGCTCACAATTATACATAGAATTAAGCCAACATTGTGTAACTTTATCTCCATACAGGTTGAACGCTTCATGATGCCCAAGTTCACTGGTCACTGGAAAGATGTAACTTCCTACATCTGACCAGTTATCATACTCTTTTAGATCTAACCAAGGTGGTATCACAAACGTCACTCCCCCCTTATAATTACAATACCTCGTGCTCTCCTGGCTGAACGCACAGAGCCTATGTCGAACTAACTCATGTGTAACTCCCCGATCAACAATGAATTTGATAGACATAGCACTATGTTCAATCACAGAGTGATGTCCTTGCTCTATTACCATCCCAACAAACTTCTTGGCAGAATCTTGTGTAATCTTATCTTCTGATTTGTAACAAGTTCTACCAGCAAGTTCAATCAGAGATAAAGGGTCAAATTTTGTAAAATCTCCTCCCATCACCTCCAAAATTTCAGTGTTTGGCTTAACTAATATCATTTTCTTTTCCTCCTTTTTATGGTTTTTACTTCTGCCTCATCTTCTCCAATTTGAGAAAACATCTCCACATCACCTCCACATCAGTCTTTGCGTCATGGAGATCTTTTGTTGGAATCTCAAGAACTTGGGCAAGAACCTCAAGTTTTCTCCATTTTGTTCCTCCAAGGATTATATTACTCATATGCATTGTATCATAGATACCTGCAATTGGAGGATGTTTGAACCGTCCCTCAGTGTAGCGGACAAACCAATTCTGGAGCATAGGAAAATCAAAGGAGATTCCGTTGTGGCAGATAAGGATTGCTGGCTGATGATTCCATATAAACTTTGTTAGCTTGGGTGTGACTAATCGAGCCGGTTCTCCGATTTCCTTTATCCTCTCCATTGAAAAGCCATGAACTTTCTCCGCTCCGGGGGAGATCTCTTGGGTTCCCCAACAATGAAGAAGGATTTCATCTTTGATCTCTCCATCTTTCCTTGCTGCTCCCATATAGATTTGGATGGGTTCGTCTCTTGTAATATCCAGACCTGTAGTCTCCAGATCAAATGGTAGATACCATAACGGTTTCATCGAATTCCCTCCTTCTCTAAAACATCCCAAAATACTTTTCGATATTCTTTATTACTCTCATTCCTGGCTTCAGCTACCTTACGATTGAGAGGATCTTCTATAAGATCCTTCAACCATTTAGCCTCTTGATATGTCATAACAAGAGTTAGTTCTATGAGACTTCTGGATTTCATAAGTTTTCTCCTTCCTTTTCAAGACTTTCAGAATAAGTTTTCGCATACTTATAATTTGTCCCAACAAAGAAGTGATGATCCACTCCACAAGAGGAACAACTAAGTTCTGCCTCGTGATTATCCGGAAAAGTAGATACAAGCACACTTCCACATCCACAACGAGTGGACCAGTATATAGGACCCTTTCCCTAGAATGTTTTATCGCTCATTTACTTTCTTCCTTTCTTTTCTACAAACAACAACATTCCTTTAGATTTCTTTATCTCAAAGACTTCCTCAAAGGGTTTGGGGACACTGGCATCTACTCTCACATCCAGGAAGGATTCGCCTTGTGCCTCTTCTAATATATCTATTAGTAATTCCCAGACTTCCATTACACCTCACCTCCTTTCTCTTGTCTATAAAGTTTCGGGAATTGAAACTTGTTAGTGCTATAACCCACTTCCATGAGTAGGCAGAGTGATTCATGAGATTGTCCTTGATATACCCCACAGAAAGGACATTTCTCCCTAAGATTCTTTGATTTCCAAGTTATCCACGGAAGTTTGGTCTGTCTTCTTTCCATAAAGATTCTCCAATACTCTTGCTACAGCATCTGGGATAGAAAGGATTAGCTCATGTCCATCTGCGAGAGGATGGTCTCCAGCAATCCCTTTCAGTTGTCTGATAAAAGCTTCGACTTCTATCCCTCTGCGAAGGCCAAGGGAGACGAGGCGGCCTACACTTTCTGCTTTGGCCATTATACTTTGTCCACACTTCCCTGTAGAGACAAAGACTTCAACAGGCTTACCATTTAGTTCATTGATGGTGATATAGATAGAGCCAAGTCCTGTCTTCTTTCTGATGGTCTTGCCAAAGAGGGTGTCAGGGCGTTTCTTTAACTCAACTCCTTTTGTTTCTTTTTCCATTCTAACATCTCCTCTTGCCTTTCTGGATGTTGCTTCCAATAAGCTATCCATTGTTTATCACCTTTCTCTGTCCCTACTGAAATCTCTCGGAAATCCTCTGGAACTTCCATATCATCAGAGGCTGTGATTCTTCTCTCTATAGGAGCACGAGTAATGTTACTATAACTCTTTACAAGATTCGCAATAGAGAGACGAACAAACTCTTCCTTCTCTTCTATCATAAGCCATTCAAATTGATGAGTTACTCGCATCACTTCACAAGCAACACCAAACATTCCACTTCCACACATAGGATCAAGAACTTTGTCTCCAGGGAAACCACTCCGTTTAAGGAGGTTGAGATAAATATCTGGATGTTTAGCTGTGCGTTGGGATTGTTTCATAGCAGGTGAAGGGGAGGGAGTAGAAGCAATATCTGATGCTCCTTGCCATTGAAGTGGTTTGTCGCCTTTCCTTGCAAAAGCAATTGCTTCATAGGATCTTCCTGGCCATTTCTTGGGATTACGGACACGATGAGTGCCTACTTTGTGCCAGAAGATAGGCATCCAATTAACCTCGAAGCCAACCTTCTCCAAAGTTTGGTAAACAAAAGCGTGGTCTTTTATCCCAAAGAACATATAGAGATGACTATGAGAAGACATGACATAGTAACAAGCAGAGAGCCATTCTTCCAACTTCGTCACAAATAGTTCATGACTATCATCAAACTCTTCCTTTGATCCGTCTGTTGTCTCAACTTCATTTATGTCTTGGCCCCAGGGAGAATCCAAAAACACGATATCAAAATACTCTTTGTATTGTTCCTCACTAAGAATAATCTCCATCTTTCCTTCAAGAACCTTTGGGGAGAAGAAGTTAATCTTTTTAAGGATTTCCTCCCTACTACTCTCCTCAGTTATCTCTTTCTCCTCTTCTTCTTGAAGGGGGAGAGATTCTCCTTCCTCTGTGCTTTCCTCCCTCTCCAATGCTTGTGCTTCCTTCAAAGCTTTGTTCCTTGCAAAGTCATCTTTAATTCTCTGAATCACTTTCTTGGCTTCGGTCTTTGTCTTGGCATTACGAACCTCTTCCAAATCCATAAATTTGGCAATCTCCAGATCTTCAGAGACAGTCCCTTCACTCTTCCCAACAAGTTCTGCTGTGTCTGCAAGGGTATGACCTCCACCTCTTAAACGCCCAGGAGAAGGTGGATAGAGTTGTTGTTTGAGGGAGTGAAGTTCCTCTACAGATTTAAGCTCTTCCGGCCATGAGAGTTGAACTCGACAGACATTCTCTTCAACTTCAATCTCTCGGATACGAAGGGGGTCTGTTTCCTCAGTTAACAGAAATTGAAAGGGTATCTTCAATTCTCTGCAAACCCTCAAACGGCGTTCACCTGCTACAAGGATAATCCCCTTCTCTTCTAAACTACAAATTGCTGGAGAGAGTTGGCCTTTATCCTTTATAGAGGTTTTCAAATTATCGAGTTTCTTTCTATCAAACTCTTCTCGAATCCTTCCCTCTCCAACCTCAACAGACTCTGGTGAGATAGTATAAATTATCCTCCCACATTCTGTAGCCCCAACCTCTTCGATCTTGTTCTCCGTCATTCCTTATCCTCCTTTATTTCATTTCGAGCTTCGAGGAATTCCTCTTCAGTCAAACCAAGCCCTGCGAGGAGCTCCTTAGTGCCCTTAGCGAGCTTAGTTTTCTTTTTCTTCTTCTTGGATTGAGGCTTGTAGGTGTAGTTGTCCAAGGCTTTCGCTACACGCTTTCGCTCTTTTGTGAGCCTTTCCATAAGTTTCTCCTTGTTCATCTCAGAGGGTGCAGGGCCGATAATATCTCTTAAGCGGTGCATTAGGACTCCTTATATTGTTCTTACCTTATCCTCACTGAAGTGATCATCATAAGTATCTCGTTCACGAAGTTCTTCCTCCACAGCTACTACAATATCCTCATTCTCCTTTGGCATGATGAAAAAGTCTTGGTTAAGAAGCCACTTCAGTGAGCCAGAATTTATGAAGCAAATATCCACTCCTGTGTATTTTTTCCAGATACCTTTAGGGATTCTCATAATTAAACCTCTTTCTCTGGAAAGCACTCCCAACAGAAAGGGCCTTCTCCATTTTCTCTATAATTACTGTCTTCTCCTTTTCCCGCATTTCCGGTAGCTTCTCCACAAACACAACAATATTCCAGTGTCAATCCAAGATATCTAGTATTAATTGTTCTGTGTTGAGATTGAGATAATAGACAATTTATCCCTTTATTTCTTTCCTCTTTTATTTCATCTTCCCAACTCATAATTAAACCTCCTTACACTCCACTCCATTCTTATTCAACCACTCTCTTACCAGATGCCGGTGACAAAACTTCTCTGGTCTCTCCCAACAACAGAGGATTTCCCCTTGAAGGAGAGAGGCAACAAATTTCAGGTTGAGGAGGTTGAGATAACGATTGTAGTCTTCTGTGTATATCTCACTTGTAATGATTCCTTCTTTGTATTTGTAGAGCAGTTCCTTGCTTGGTGCAAGGGAGATATGAGTATGTCCAGTGAATCCCTTAGGGGCACCTCTTGCTATTGAGACAGGCACACCAAGATCCTTGGGAAGTTGTTTCAAGTGGGCAAAATAACTTGTGTGTATCATTTAATCCTCCTTATCATCCCAAGTTTCAAAATCCTCTTTGATAACTTTAAGTTTATTGCCATTACCAAAGAGTCTGCCTTCAACTCCTCCCTGTGAGTGCTTCCCTATGTAAGCAGCAACCTTATTAGCAGCAATAAATTCTTTGGTGCCTTCTACCACTATTGTTCTTGTCCATCTTTCTCGGATCATTACTCCTCCTCCAAATCAGTATAAATTTCTTTTGCCTCATCAAGGACACCCTCTATGAAAGCATCCTTCCCTTTTGATCTCTCCACCACCAGTTCAATGAACCTCTCAAGGAGGAGCTTCCGTTCTCCCCTCCCCGGAAATGCCCGGTAGAATTTTTCGTGAAGATCCTTTGGCATCCGGAGTTGATAGATCTTCTGCTCCTCCTTAGTCATTACAAACTCCTTTCGAGAGGTTAAAGGTTAAAAGGGTGTGTCAATCAAGATCTTCTGTGCCGTCCTCCAGAGAATCCATATCCAAATCATCCTCCTCCAGACTGCGGAATCCTGCAAAGATGTCAATTCGATTCTCCAGGCCACCTCCATCTCTCTTTGTCTGTTGTTTAACATAGGCTTTGAAGGTCATTCCAGGAGCTAAAGATGCCTCACTTCCTTCCACTTCCCCACCCGCTTTCTCGCACAGGGTGGTAATCCTCTGCATCTTGGAATCATAAAGGACCATCCCATCTCGATCCCTCAGGTTGAGATCTTCTTTATGGGGATAGGGGAGCATGATAGTGAGCTCCCGCCCAGCAAAATCAAGATCTTCGCTTACAACTTCCACATCTATAAAGCATGTAAAGCGAGCCTTGTCCTCTTGTGCTGCTGCCCTGTCATAAGCCTTCTGCGGGGCGTTTTCCTGGGGGACCAATTCCCTCATCTTCTCATTGGGATTCAGGTGGGGGTCTCTCAACACCTTCATCTCATACCAATCTACATCGAGGAGTTTTGCTTCCTCAATGTCCTCAACAGGTTTTTCAAATTCAAAAGTTCCCATAGTTAAGTTCTCCTTTCAATCCAATTATTAAGATTTTTTATTATCCCTTCCACTCTTACTCTCTTCCCAAGCTGGATCTCCAGCTTAGATGAAAGGGTGATTCTTTTCCACTTACTCCCCGGACTCATAGATAATAAATCTTGTATAAGGGTCTCCAACCCAGTTTGATCCAGGGTGAGCGTTATTCTTACCTCCTTTCCTTTATTCATAGTTTACTCCTTTTGCCTATAAACTTTCGATTATTGAACTTTGTTAGTAACACCCGAGCCAGCATCTTGATTGGCCATTTTCTTAAGCTCCTGCTTTTTCTTCCAAGGATTTCTCTGGTTGTTAGTAGGAAATCCTGACCCAAGATTTAGGTTGGCTCTTACCTCAGCATGTTGATGAATGGTTCTCCCAAGCAGAGTGTGAGCTGTTAGAAGCTCCACTCTGTAATAGTCTATCTCATTCCTCAAGCCGACACTCTGCTCCCTGAGATGGTTGTTATTTCCGTGGAAAGTCTTAATTGTATTTTCATCTTCACCTGCTTTCCCAACCAAAGCGTTTTTCTCCGCCACCAACTGACCGACCTTTGCTCGGAGAGCGTGCTCAAGTTTTGTCCTGCTCTCCAGAATTCCCTCCAGTTTCTTCACCATCTTCCGAAGTTCCAACCTCGTCAGTTTCATCGAAATCTCGTTCTTCTTCATTTTCTACCTCCTTTAGGCGTGGATCAGTTATAACCCCAAAACGCAGGGCAAAGAGAAGTTGAAAACCACTGATTTCTTTGTCCAGGTTTACTCGAATGGGATCTTTCCAGAATTTACCTTTCTGGTTTAAAGTTGACTTGAAAAGGTCATACTTCTGTGTCCCTTTGGTAATCCAGTAGTAGACCATACCTTTGCCATCCTTTGATTCCTTCCTTCTACAATAATAGGTTTCATTAAACCAAGTTGGAATCTCCGGTTTGAGGCTCCTTGTTACCTTTGGATAGAACTTCATTGCTCCTGTTGCATCGTCTTGCATCGGTTCCATATGGCAGGTGAGAATATAATGACAAGGAAGCATCCTCATGGAGTTGATATGAGTGCGAAGGAAGTGAATCTGGGGGAGCCAGTGACTCCTACCTGGTGAGCCTCCAAGACCCAGGTGTTCTACATCAAAAGTGCGAGCGTGGTTCATTGCTATATTTCCCATCATTGTAAGGGAATCTTCGCAAACTGCAGAGAAGGGAAACTCTCCCAGGCGAGCGAATGCCCAGAGTTCTTTGCGGAGCTTCTCCCCTGCTCTCCATGCCTTTGAGCTGTTCGGGTCAAGATCAAAGAGGGTGAGTATGTAAATGCCAGGCTCACCCGCAAGAACAGCGGCACGGTTGTCATAATCTATCTCTAAGATAGGCTTTAGAGGATCATCCCAAAATTTCTCGGGAAGGACTTTCCGAAGATCCTCAGGCATCTTACCCTCTTTCCAGGGGACTCGTGGGATAGTGATGAGGCATTGACTCTTTCCACTTCCCGAACCCCCTCCGATCAGGGCTTTTAAGAGATAGTTTTTCTCTATCCCTATATCCTCTGCGGGTTTTCCCCGGGAAAGGATAGAGGGACCCTTGGCTGGAGCAGGTGTCTTCTCAGCCTTGGGATTTTTTTCCACTGTTTTGATCATACTCTTTCTCCTTTTGTTTCTGTTGGCGATGGTGGTAGGGAAACTTTTTTGAGTATTACACATAGCTCATGTCTACCAGTCCTTGTTATGACTGATACAGCAGGGTGGGCGAAAAGGCTTTCATAAACTTTACTCATTAGGGTTTCCTTCTCAGTGTCCTCACCTCCATCAAAGATTATTCCTATTGCTTCAGACATTTGGTTCACCTCCTTTCTTTTTAAGTCTATACATTCATCAAAGAGAGCATGAACTGCATTGTCCCCAACAAAATCTCTCCATGATTCTCCGTGCCTATCACAGCAAAGTAAATAGTTCTCTTTATGAAACCTATACTTTCCTTCCTCTAAGATAATCTCATCCATTTCATTTCTCCTCCCTCATCTCAGCAGCACCATATATACGGTCTGCGTAGTCTCCATCAACATGCTTCGAGGTTTCGCGGAAAATCTCCTCATTCACTTCATGGAGTTCTATCTCTCCACTCTCTACCTTCTCCCGAACATCATTTGGAAGTCTGGCAGTTATTAACTCATCCCAAAGTTCAGGGTTATGTGCTGGCCATCCCATTTAATTCTCCTCCTTATAAGGCTCTCTGGCCCATCCCAGTAATCTCTCGATGAAGTCGATTCCTTCGGCGCAGAAATGTTTAGACATATTACAGAGTTGAAAATCCCCTTGAAATTTCTCAAACTCTCTTCCACATTGATTAAAGAATCTTGCTTGCTCTTCATCACTCCATGAAGCAAAAGCATAAGCCAATTCTTCTGGAGATGGAGTAACCTCTATAACTCTTTTGAATGTATACTTGTTCATTTAATCACCTCCTTAATAATTAGCTAATAGGGCGAGTTTTCTCTTCTCTTCATCTTCTACTCTTTGGACATGAATCTTTGTTGCATTTCTATGTTCTTGATCCTTTTCTTCTCTTTTCTCCTGCACAATAGCTTCAAAGTCTGCTACCCAAGGCCCTTTATGAAGCCAACCATAAATTTCTGTCCAGCCAGGATCTCCTGATTTGATGCCATATACTTCTACAGCATCCCTATTAAGATTTGTTTTTCCTTCTGGAAGGACATGGACATTAAAGGTTTTTCCCCTTGCATGGCTACCAACAACACAATAAAGCTTCCCATACAAACCAGTTTCCTTAAACAATTCAGCATATTCCCTTGCTCCGGTCATCTTCCCTCCCTCCTTTTAAAGTTCCTCCCTCTCGACACCCCCACAAACTAACCAGCCGAGTCCACTCGCCCCTATCGACGGGTCCCCCCAGGGAGGATGGTGTTAACTCCTTTCCTTTAATCCTTAAAGCTGTGGGCAGGATTAGAACAACTCCCACATCTCTCTATATTGCTCAAATCGTTGATTCTCATAGTTTGTGATATGAGGTCGGAGGTATATACCTGTTGAATTAGATATCTCATGAATAGGGATAATATACCAAGCATGTTCTGGTATTACATAAGCAACAAGTAAATCTATGTCCAATAGAGTATAGGGATTTTTAGTGTTCGCCCTGTGCGCTGATACTATTCGATATCTATCATTTCTGGTCTTTGTGTCTTTAACTGAGGTTGATTTTACCTGCACTTTGCTCAGTCCATGACCAGAATCAACAATAAAATCATATCTTTTATTGTCCCCAAATGGCTTACACACAATCATATTACGATGGAATGCTTCTAAATGAAACAAAATCTCAACCATTTCACCTTGTTCTTTGCTCATCAGGTTATTCCTCCAATTCCGCCACCACAGCTTTAAAGATCATGAGAACCATCGGTGCTTTAGCAGGGTAGGACTGCAAAGTAACTACCTTTCCAGAGATGGGGATCCGTCATAGCTTCCATTCTCTTCTGGTGCCACCAACTTCTTGGGATGGTTCTCATGAATCTTAAGTTATTATAATCCTTCCCTCTTCTGAGTGCGGAGAGATTATTCTCCTCTTCTCAGTTAACCCAAGCATCTCACAACTCATCCTCAGCTGTCCGATATTTCTATAGACAACCTTGAACTTAACAGACTTCCCCTCTTGGTCTGTAGGAATGAAAAACTCATGCCCCATAGGGGGAAGCATCTTGTCCTTTATCTTGTTTGGTAACTCATGCAGTTTTGGCATTTTTAATCCTCCTCTCCTGGAATTTTGTTACTGCAGATAGGGCATGGAACGAAACTCATAATACTATCCCTTATACACACAACATTTTCTTTAATCACAACATAATCTATGTCTCGCACAGCAGGGAATTTTAGTTGATCTTTGTCAAACACTATACCACAGTTGCCACAGCTTATTAAATTCATGGACCATACCCCTTAAAAAATAATTATTTCTTCTGTGTTCCAGATGATCTTTGTTATTTTAACCACTCCGATAATCAGAGAGATACAACCAAAGAACAGAAGAATTTGGATTACATTATAGATCATTAGTCTGTTCCGCTTCTTTCCCAGGGCGCCCACTTCCCTCTCCAGGAGAATTCATCGAGATAGTTATGTTCTTCTAATTCCCAAGGTTCTATGTCAAGAGCACAGAGAGAGAAATAAAGACATTTTGTTCTCCCCATTCCTCCAGCACAGGTCATAGGATTACGCTTCCCTGTCTTATCCCAATTCCATTCTCCTTTGTCCCATTCCTTCCAAATCTCTTCTATGAGGCGGACACTCTCCATCTCAAAACGTTCCAATTCCTCATCAGTCCTCTTGGTGAGATATCGAGCATAGCGATCAGACTTTTCCTTCCTCGGCTTCTTCCCTCCGATGTTCATCAACGCTCCGAAGCACTCTCCCACTGTTTGTTGAAAGGCCCAGATGTAACCTGTCACCTGAGTAGCCATGTCCCATTGGTCGAGAAATCCCTGGTTTATCCAAGCTCCAGTGGTTTTATCCTCTCTAACCAACATCCCATAGGGTTTCCAGAGGATAGGAGCATCTATTGCTCCGCAATAATTAACTCCCAGAGGAGCACCAGGGAGAGGGAGAGAGAACCCCTTTTCCCCTTCTCCATATACCATCTTCCACTGCTCCTTTGCTCCATAGTTAGCACAATAACCCTTGAAAAGGTCAATGAAATTCTCCCAGGAGTTGAGCTTGTCTTCGATAGGAGCCTCCTTCTGCCAAACATCTTGGGCGGCGAGAATCGCTTGGCCGAATCTCTCCTTAAGAGGTTCCCCCTCTGTAGAGTGCCAAACATTAACTGCGTTTCCAAAACATCTTCCAAAAGTGAAATAAGCAGGGGAGCTTTTATAATCAAGCCCTCGGAGAAACCAATAAAGATTTCTATGGCAAGTAGTTCTATTACTGAGGATAGTATTGTCAAAGTCCTCTGGTGGGCCTTTTGATAGGAGTTCAGCGTTGTTCATTTCTCCCCTCCTTCTTTTTGACTACCTCTCCTATACGCCAATTCCATAGCCCCTATGACTTCTTGGATAGGTCTAAACATTCTGTATATAATCCCCGAATTTTTTGGCCTACTTCCACATAGTAAATCTTTAATACCTTCTGGAAGGTCTTTATCCCTTCGGATTGATGTCCTGATAGCAATCTGAATATGGTTAAGACCTAAATCCCCCGAAACTAAATCTTCTACAAGCTGACTAAACTTATCCATAGGCTTTTTTAGTCCATTCTCTTTCCAGCTTTCTTCAATCGCTTGTAGAATGTTTTTGACAGCGGCCTGTTGCCTGCCATACCACTGCCATATAATTGATCTTTATCTTTGTCAATTCCATACTTACGGATAAGGCTGAGGTTGTAATTTAACCCACTAAGTTTTTTCATTTAGCAATTCCTTCAGTTCTTTAATTGTGATCTGACTTGCGTAACTTGGATCTTCTGTTTCCTCTGTCCTGACATACACGCCAAGAATCTGAGGTATCTCGTATATGAACTCTTGGCCACACTTACCACAAAACTCAGTAGTTAAAGAATTTCTATTATATACTTTAACTACTTGCCTACCACAATTACACACTTTCATTTTTATATTCATCTCTTTCCTCCCTCTCCTTCCATCGCCTTCCCTATCACCCTCATTATGCAGAAGGCTTTTTAGCTTCGGGAATGTCGATGATGCATCCTGCTATATCCATGATGAGTAGTCTTTTTCTCATCTTTAACTCGTTTAAATATGCCTTTTAATATATCACTGATTCCTTCCTTTTTCTCAGTCTCTTCTGGTGTTTCCTTTTGCTCAATCATTTAGATCTCCTTCTTTCCCTTTATTTTCCCTCTCCAGATTTGACACCCTCTACAAGTAAATCCACTCCACCTCTCGCCACTTGCTTCTTCCAAACATTCCACGAAAAACTCACACCTATCTCGCCACCATTCTTTCTCGACCTCGTCAAGGCGGAGTCTTCTGTGGAGTCTTATGGGATGTCTGGATTTTGTTATTTCTGTTGTCATTCACTTCAAAGACCTTATCAATTATCCTATACAAAAATCTGTTATTATAGTTCCACATTCTTTGCACTCTCTATATGAAGATCTTATATCATTACCATCTCCAGTGCTTCCTTCCTCAAGAACTGTCTCTACTTTATTTCCTTTCATGACAGATTTTACTCCACAAGTGAAACAAAGTATAGCAGATCCTTCAACCTCTTCATAGTATATATAAGTTCTAACTTCCATTTTCATTCTCCTTTTCAAATATTTTCCATCCCTCTAAATGCCTCATCTACCCTATCCCTCCATTCTTCCTTTGGAAATGAATGAGCATATAAAAAGGCAATCAACTCATTCACTCCAAACCCTCCGCGACATTCACCTGTTATCATAGCTTCTTGTGGTGCGTAAACATGAGAATAAACTTCATAGGCTCTCATAGTTACAAGCGTTCTAACCTTACCACCTTTACTGTAATATGACTTTTGTTGAACTGGGTGTGTTTCAATCTCCATATCTTTTCTCCTATCTCAGCTCTTTCACCATTTGTTGAAGTCCCTCTCCAAGATCCTTTCCGGAGAGTAGCTCTCTTATTTTCCTCCCAGGATTAGAATCTTGGAGTGCTACTTCAACAGCTTGTTGGATTTTCCTTTCCCTCTTTCCTACTTTCCCTCCTCTAACTTCAATCTCTTCTATTCTCTCCACAACAAGTCTTCCCTTCAATTTTCTGATTTTGAATTTCTCTCCCAATTCCATATGAGCAAGCCAATCATAGAGAAGCCAACGGACTCGAAGGATGTGGAGTTCCTTTACCTCAACATCATAGCTCTCTCCTGCTCTCAGTTGTTGGATATCCTCTACAGTTTTGAGGATAGGCAGATAACGCTCTGCGTTGAAGATTTTTGTGTAGGTCACTCTATCCCCTCCTTAATTCCTCAATCGCCTCCAAGATTTCCTCATCGGTGAGTTGGATTTCTAACTTTCCCCTCTCAACCACCCTCACCGGCGCAAAGAGCTTTTCAAGTTCAAGTTCTAACACCCCAAGACCTTTCAACATCTCTGTGATCTCTCTCAACCTTTGGGTGAGTTGTCCTTTCTCTGTATGAAGGATGCTGATTTCAGTCTTGACTGCCTTGAGGCGCCACCCAGCCTTTAGTTTTGAGTGCCTCTCTTCTAATTTGTTGTATCTTTCTTCCTTCTCTTCTACTGGAGATCTCCACTTCTCTACTTCTTGTTCCATTTTAGAAACTATCTTCATAACTCTCCTCCTTTATCTATCCCCAGGAACTTTCTTTCTCTCAACTTCTGTGTAATCATAAGAAAGGCAAAATCTAAAGAACTCTGCGATTCCAATCTTTCTGGTTTTAGTAATCCCCTTTTGACAAGACTTCCAAGCATTATTATCTTTCCTGCATTGTTGTATTTTTCGCGGTCTAATGAGATCAATATTTTCTCCAAGGATAGTGATCATGAGTGTTACCCCCTCCCCTCACTAAGAAGGTTCGGTTTTTGAATCCTCTTAGTGAAGCTTTTTGATTCTCTATTTATATTTATTCTCTATACTAATTATAAGTTCTTTGGCTGGGGAGCCAAGAGCTCTGGAGACATTCTGGTTTACGTAAGTCTGTCCCATAATTGTCTGTTCTCCACTTGGGACTTGCTCCTCGTAACGATCTCCACTATTCGAACGTGCAGGACGTTCCAGGGTAAAAGTTCTGGTTACCTTCATTGTAATTTCACCTCCTTTCATTACTCCTTCTTTCATTGTTATTCCACTCCATCACAGTTAATAACATATTCATGCTGTGGAGCATCAAAAGAGGCAAAATGATTGGTTCCTGTGAATTTCTTAACCAGTTTACATTGAGCATTCTCTCCTTCACTCACCATGATATGGATAATGATTCTCTCATATAGTGCTTTCAAGGTCAGAATTCTGTCATCATTCTCCATTTCCCACAGTATCCCATATTTCTGGTGAAGGACAGAACAGAAGAAATCAATTATCATATCTATGGGATATTCATATGTTCTGATATACAGGAAAGTTGTAGGACTATCTCCAGAGTCATAAACAAAGAAAGAATATTCACATTTGCCGAGAGGGGATTTCCACAATAGAGTCTCTCTGAGATCCTCTACAAGATTATACATCTTGATAATTCTTGAGATTCTGGTTCGATACAGGGCGTTCTGTTTATTGAGGAGTTTTTTGAGTTCCTCTGGGCGTTCTCCGAAACGATAGGCTACGTTGTCCATATTATCCTTTCTCCTTTGTAATAACCCTCTGCGCTTCTTCAAATCTTCTCTCATCACTTGGACTCCAACCATCTCCGCCATAAATATGCCTTTTTCTCCTATTCCTGGCTACAAATCTTTTTGCAGTCTTAAGTCCCATTTCTCTTTTCATCCCTGTCTCCTCATCCTCATTCCCTCCAATTCATTATTATCCATGATGCAATCATACCATACCCTGCCGGAAATGTCAACCTTTTCTGGACATTAACATTCCCGAAGGGTGTTAACATTATCCCCTTGGTATTACCATCTCCATTTAATACATTACCACTAACAGAGTTTGGTTTTCGAAACTTTATAGATATTCCCGTTCCACTCTTGATGTTGGTATTCTCACTGCCCCTTGTTTTCACTATGGGGCTTTGCCCCATCTACTCCTCTACTCTACCGTAGACCATTTGGCGTGTGTGGCGTGGGCGGAAAAAGGAAAGGGAGGTAGAAGGAAAAGAGGTGAAGAAAGGAAAGGTAGAGGGGATAAAGGAAGGAAGAAAGAAGAAGAGATAATTCCACATGAAGGTTTCTTCTTCTTTATAGTAAGAAAAAAAAAAAAAATAAAAAAGACTTAAAACTACTAACTAGTAGAGAATTTGTTTTTCCTTTCTCTTTTCTCTTTTCTCTCTCTTTTTCCTTCCTACCTACCTTTTTAACGCACCCCCCCCCCCCAACAATTCCCCTACGGTAGAGTAGGCCGGTTGGTGGTTGGGATTTAGGGGATAAAAAAGCCCAGGAATCATGAGATTCCCAGGCTTATATGGTGATTGAACCTTAACGGTTTTAATTATTGTTGTTTGAACAGTCTATCATTACCAAATAATCCAATCCTTGGCAATCATGAAAATGACAGTTAGTAAATTTAATGGTCTCGCAATTTGGATGAAATGTGCAACCAAAGAAATTTTCACCTTCAACTGTTTCCGGTAAATTGATGCCGGATATAAGACCAGATCCGATCTTGAAATAAGTGTTTTTATGGGCCATTTTTAATCCCTTTTAAAAAGGGGAGGTTTTACCCTCCCCGGAATGGTGGTAACTTTGTTACCCTGTGTTACTTTTTGCCTTTCTTCTTCCTGGCCAAAGCAATTGCTGCTTCGATGTCATCATCAGAAAGGTCATCACCGAACTTGGCTTTGAGAGCGTCATACTTTGCCGCTTTTTGTTTGGTCTCACTGGTTGTTTTGGCCCTTTCCACGATTGGAAGATCTTGTTCAACCAAACCTGTCAGACCCGGCACGTCAATTTCATTTTCCCCGACTTCGGAAATATAGATGTCACTTTTGTTCAGGGTATAGGCACGTTGACGAATACCCATTGCAATGATGTGAGAGAGGGAAACCTGGTATATTTCCTTTGCTTCATCATCAGTGGTAGGTATCGGGAGACGAATTCGGACTTTGTTCATCGTGGTTATTGGTTTCCCCTTTTTTGTTACCTTGCCTTCATCATCGGTTTCATCAGGAGTCTTCCCCGCAAAGCACCGTTTATCTGAATCACACCTCTCCCCGGAAAACTCCGGGAATGGGGAGACCACACCAACCTCTTTTAATTCTTTTTTGTCATCAGCCATTGTTTTTCTCCGATTAAAAACTACTGATTAATAATACCCGCGCGGTCGGCTAACCATTATAGCTCACGTTTGTCGTGAACCGGTTTGTTCATAATGTCTCGCCCATAATTTATGCGGTGTCAAAGATCGTCAATTCATATTGTTACCTTTATTATATGCATACCCCATGCCAAATGTCAACCTTCACTGGATAATTACTATTTCCCTTGACATTTCAATGTGTTAGCAATCTGTTCAGAACTGAACAAAAACAGGGGTATCCAGTTTTGGTGAATACAAAATATCCAGTGTATCCAGTTTTTGGATACAAAGTATCCAATCAAATTAACATGATATCAAGGTCGTTCAAAACTGAACAGTGTCAAATTGTTGGCGTTTATAAGTCAACCTACCGACGGTGCATATGTCAACCTCTTGACATGGGCGTCAGCAATCCCACACCAGTGTCAATCACTTGACACCTCAGCGTCAAACTTCCGACAGTGTGTCACTGTGTTGACAGTGGTGTCAGGGAGTTGACACCCTCTCCGTCAAATATTTAACGTCCTCCGTCAATCCTTTGACGCTTAGAATTTCCCAACCCCCTCACAAAAGCATGCTTTCTGAGGAGGGGGGGAGGGGGCTCCACCCGCCCACCCCACCTCTCTCTTAATATATGTCCCCTACCCTCCGACCAATTTTGGAAGAGTTATTAGTGAGGAGGATGGAGGGCTGGAAAAGGTTGTGGAGGTTGGAGGGATTGTTGACTAAGAAGCTTCGAAAATCGAACCTTGTTAGGAGGGGCGGTAATATCCTGGAAGGAAGGTTAATGTCCAGAGAGGAATGTTTTATGTTGCGATTTGGGGGATGGGGAGTTGATTTTCTCGTCGAAATATGCTACAGTAGAGGATAATGGATTTCCAGGAGGAGAAAGGATAATCGTGGGAAGGAATGATGAGGGGCTGACAGTAGGAAGGCATGTAGAGCCTATTAAACAGTTGAGATATTGGCATAAAGGAATAGCCAGGGCTGCTGTGGCAGGGAACAAGAGGCCGAGTGAGCTCAGTAAGATTTTTGGTTACACGGAGGCACATATAACCAGGATTTTGGAAAGCCCTCTTGTTATAGCTGAAATGAATAGGCTTGAGTGTGGGGCTGAGATCATAACTGTGGATATGGCTACTGAGCTGAAGATGAGACAAGGAGCCGCTCTTCAGGTGATTGATGAAGTGCTTGGGGATACAGATGAAGATACAGGGGAGTTAAAGGCTCCTCTTCCTATGAGAAAAGATGTTGCTATGGAGATTTTGGATCGAACAGGTTATGGAAAGGCGGCAAAACACCTCCACCTCCACCGTCATGAAGAGAAACAAATGCCTGAGGAGGAGCTTGATCGAAGGATTGAAGCGCTTCTGGAAAAGAAGGCAATGGGAGAGGGAAAGGATCTGGACGAAGAGGATATCATCAATGTTACTTTGAATGTAGAGGGAACAAGTGCTTGATATTGAACAAAAAGGGGAATTGGAAAGACTCCTTGCAGAGAAGGTTCATCGAGTTTCTCGAAGGAGAATAGATCTTTTCTACCCTGAAACAGGATTACTGAGGAGAGAGAAATACCCCAAGCATCTTGCCTTCTTTGCTGCAGGGAAGAACTTTGTAGAGAGGTGTGTTTGTGCGGCTAATAGGATTGGTAAAACCGAGGGGATTGGTGGTTATGAGACTACTTGTCATTTAACTGGTATATATCCTGATTGGTGGGAAGGGAAGACTTTTCGACACGGAGTAAAGGCTTGGGCTGCAGGTAGCACAAACCAGACCACAAGGGATATTTTACAGAAGAAACTTCTTGGTCCTATAAATAAACTTGGCACAGGAATGATTCCAGGAGATTGTGTTATAGATTATAAAAGGAAAGCCACTTCTGTGCCTGATACTATTGAAACTGTATATATTAAACATATTAGTGGTGATGTTTCCGAGCTCGTGTTTAAGAGTTATGAACAGAGAAGGAAGGCCTTTGAGGGGACTGAGCAAGATGTTATCCTTCTCGATGAGGAACCACCCCTTGATATTTATTCTGAATGCCAGACCAGAACAATGGATGTTTCGGGTGGGAGGAGAGAATCAGGAATCATAATGCTTACATTTACTCCCCTGCAAGGAATTACAGATACTGTTCTACAATTCATGCCAGATGGGAAGGTTGGAGACCCGAGGGAGACTGGGAAGTTTGCTATCCAAGCCACTTGGGATGATGCTCCGCATCTCTCCGACAGTGAGAAGAAACGGCTCTTAGCTGCTTATCCTCCGCATCTTCGAGATGCCAAGACAAAAGGAATTCCTATTGTAGGTGCTGGTCTTATTTATCCTATTAGAGAAGAAGATATCCTTGTGAATGACTTTCCAATTCCTGATTTTTGGCCCAGAGCTTATAGTCTTGATGTAGGTTGGAATGCGACTGCCACAGTTTGGGGGGCTTGGGATAAGGAGAACGATATTATTTATCTTTATGGTGAGTATAAGAAAGGTGAAGAGCTTCCCCTTATTCATACTGAGGCTATTAAGAGTAGAGGGGATTGGATTCCAGGGGTCACTGATCCTCACGCAATGGATGCTAATCAAAAGGATGGAATCTCTCTTTATAAAGAATATCGAGATCTTGGGTTGGTGTTAACACCTGCGAATAATGCAGTGGAAACAGGGATATTTAAAGTTTGGATGGGCCTTAGCTTGGGAAAGATTAAAGTTTTCAGGAGTCTTGTCCAATGGCTTTCAGAGTTTCGACTTTATCATAGGAACGACAAAGGAAAGATTGTAAAGGAACGAGATCATCTTATGGATAATACTCGGTATCTTGTCATGAGCGGAGAGGGTGTTGCGATAACTATACCAATTGAAGATTACAAAATGAAAAAGCTTATTGAACTTGGAGTTATTGTAGGGCAGAAAGAATATAATCCACTTTTCTACGGACTTAGCACAAATTAGGAGGGAGATATGAAAATTTTTAGGTTTCTTTTACTGATGATTTTAGTTCTGTTTTTGGTTGACACAGCTTGGGGAAGCGGTGTTACTCTTACTCCCACTCGAAAAGGGTTGAGAGGAGAGTATGTTGTTTATTCCTTTGCTTGGAATGCAGGGGATGTAGATACTCCAGAGAGTGCAGTTAGTGAAATTATCACCGGAGAGATTGTAGGGATAAAATTTGAGCCTGTCTCTGGAGGCACGCCCTATCCCCCCGGCACGGATATTGTGCTGCTTGATACTCAAGGGAATGATATTCTTCAAGGGCTGGGAGTTGATCTTAACCCTGCAGCAGGAGTCACAAATTATCGAACCCCTGACACCACAGATGGGCATAAGATTTTTCTGGTCGGTGAAACGGTGGGTCTTGTGATAACTGGTGGAATCTCCGGAACGAGTCCAGAAGGGGTAGTTGAAGTTATAGGCAAGCGATAAGGGAGGCAAGAGCGATGTCATTCATCAAAAATTTATTTAAGAGTCCAAAACCACCAGTTATTCTTTCTCCTCCTGCACCACCCCCTCCTCCGCCTCCTGGCAAGGAGGTAAAAACAGAAGTTGAACAAGTGATTGATACTTCTGCGAAGGAAGCAGCAGAGGTTGAGGTGAAAAAGGCGAAGAAGAGGAGAGGTTATAGTAAAACTATTCTCACAAGTGGGCTTGGAATAGAGGAAGGTGCACCTACTCTCAAGAAAAAATTAGGAGCGTAATAGTGGCAAAAGCCAAAGATCAGAGTGTTGAGAATAAAAAGAAAGTTGATGATGCAAAGAAGGCTTTGGTCGCTCTCCGTGAAGTGCGCAGGGATTTTGAGCCTGAGATAGATAACATTATCACTTATGTCACTCATGGAAGACGTCTTATAACAGAGAAAGGTAGAAACAAAGGAAAGAGAACAGGACAAAGTGTTTATGATTCAACTGCTCTTAGCGCTCTTAATACCTCTGTTGATGGATTAGCTGGTTTGACAATTTCTCGTGCGTTAAGATGGTTTTCTTATACTCTTCCCCTTAAGGTCAAGTTTTCAAGGGCTTCTATTATTCGAGGGATGTCAGGGAAACGGCTTGATGAGTTTCCAGAGGTTCGTGTTTGGCTCGATGATTTTGAAGAAGTTATGTATGGAGCTTTTAGGAAGAGTAACCTTTATAGTGTAGCAGATATGGTTATAAGAGATGCCCTTAGCATAGGAACAGTTAGTCCTCTCTTAGAGGAAGATCTTGAAAATGAAAGGTTTGTGCTTCAAGTGCCTCATTTCAGGGAGTGTTATTTGGCCGAGAATATGTTTGGTATGGTAGATACAAATTATCGAGTCTATGATCTTTCCCTCAGAGCATTGAAAGACAAATTTGGAGAGGAGAGAATGCTGGAGATCCACCCTCAGTTCAAGAGCAAGTATGAGAAAAACCCTTTCCAAGAGATGGAAGTGCTTCACTGTGTCTTTCCGAGGAAAGATTATGTTTCTGGGCGATTGGATAAACAAGGGCTTCCTGTTGTTTCTCGCTGGTTTCTTAATGCTGGGACAGGAGTAGGAATTAATATAGGAGTTCCATCTAAACTCATTGAGGAAAGTGGATATCCAGAGATGCCAAGTTTCTCCTGGAGATGGAGAAAGAATGGAGATGAAACTTATGGGAGAAGTCCTATTTGGGATGCAATGGTAGAGATTTTAACCGCTCAACAAGAGGGAAGGACAAATCTCATTGCTGGACATAAGATGGCAGATCCACCTATGGTAGGACTAAAGGATTTGAGGAATAAAGTTCGGAAAGAGGCTGGTGGTTGGACCAGTGTTGGGGGCATGGATGAGGCACCAAAACCTTTGAATGATGGGGTTGGGGTCAAGCTCCCTTTTACTGTTGAGATGCAGAATCGACTCGATGAAAAGATTAGAGGACATCTACAAACAGACTTTTTCATGCTTCTTACCCGAGCTATGCTGGAAAAAGTAGAGTTGACCGCAACCCAGGTTTTTGAGATGAGTGGTGAGAAGTCAGTAGTTCTGGCAAGTAGAGTTGGCCCTATGGAAGATGAGTTTATGAATCCTCTCCATGATCGAGCAGTTGCTATTGAAGCAAGAGCAAGGAGACTTCCAGTGCCTCCGGATATCGTATTAGATCTTTGGGATGGAAGTTATGATGTGGAGTATCTTGGCCCGTTTAGTCAGATTCAAAAAAGACTCTATAAGAACAAAGGGATTCGAGCAGGGCTTGAAGCACTTGGCTTTGCAGGAGCGATATTTCCTGAGGCTAAGTTTGTTGCTGATCCTATAGGAACTACAATGGCTCTTATGGAAAGTGCAGGATTCCCCGCGAAGTATTTTCGCAACTTGGAGCAAATCGAAGAGCTTATTCAAGGAGCTGCACAGGCGGAACAGATTGGTCAACAAGGGCCTGCTATAGCTCAGTTGTTGAAAGCAATCCCAGGACTCGGGAAACAAATTGCAGAGGGAAGTCCTTTGAAGGCGTTGGAAGAAGGGGGAGAGGATGGAGAATAAACAAGAGAAGTATAGAAAGACTTTCTTGGAAGGTTTTGGAAAGGATGTTCTTGCTGATCTTTTGCAACTTTGTCATTTTGGAGAAACCCTCGATCCTGATAATAAGGCGCAGATTGCTGAGTATAACGTAGGAGTAAGTGTTTTGGCGAATCTTGGAGTATTTTCATCTAACACCTTAGTGGCTGTGGTTACAGCACTGGGGAACATAATTCCGGAAAAGGAGGAAGAAAATGAAAAAGAAGATATTGGGAGTCTTAGTAGGGGTATTTAGTCTGCTGTTCTTTTGTGGCACGGTTCTGGGGGATGCCGATTACTCACCTGGGAAGTTTAACAATGATGGGACTATTGGAAAGAAGCGAAGGCTTCGACAAATCTTCACCAGAGATATTAACATTTCTGGGATGGTCCAACCTGGAGTAGTGATTGTAAATGATTGGACTGATTTTACAAAGGCAACAGAAAGTGCTTCTGGGGCGAGTGTTTATAGAATTGATTTGAGCCTTGGAAATGAGTTCTGGTTTGATGTAGATGAGATTATTGCAAGTGCTACTGCAGCAGCCGTTGCAGGAACTGCAGGAGCTACAGCTTTCTGGGATGCTACAACACAGTCAGGAGTTAGCGCTCTGGCTCCGAGCGCAGTCGCTGCGAATGATAAGGCAATTTTCAAAATTAAGAAGATTGGGACATCGGGCACTACGCCTGTTAGACTTTGGGCCGCTTATGATGAGTGGATTGCGGGAACCACCCTCTTTGAAAAGATTGAGGCAGTTTATCCTATAAACACTCCGAGTGGTATGACTAATTATGCAACTGCTTCCAGTGTTAGTGATTATCCAATCTATGAGCCTTCGGATTCCCGAACTTACATGCTCACTGATGATAAAATTAACAGTGGGGATAGTATCTTTGTTGTAGATATGACTCATCGAGCACCTTATTTGCATTAAAAGAAAGGATTATTGATATGATTGGAGGAGAACCTATGAGCACGAAAAGTGAAGCTGATTGGGAAGCTGAGAGTGATGCTCGGACTATAATAGAGGCTGATGTCATTAAAGCTGATCCACAACGTTTCTCGAAGGCTCAGGCAAGAGCCAAAATAATGCTTGAGGAAGCAGAAGCCAAAGCTAAGGCATTGAAGAAACTTGCAAATGCAAACATGTCTTATCCAAAAAGTCCTAAGCCTTCTAAGAAATACTAAGAAGTTTCGAAAATTGAAAGTTTATAGTGGAGAAAGGCATGAGTAAGATAATTGCATACAAAGAACGTTCAATTGAAGAGAAGGAAAAAATCAATGCCTATAATAAGAAAATGGACTCAGAGGAATGGCGAGATGCTTATGATGATGAAAAAGACGTAGAACATTTTGCCAAGCCAAGAGGACATTCTCCATTAGCAGAGAGGTTGGTAGCAGATCTTAGACGGGCTAAAGTAATTAAACCTGCCTGGATTTTTGAGATTGGTTGTGGTCAAGGCAGGGATGGTAAATATCTTGCGCAAAAAGGTCATATAGTAAGAGGGATTGATGTTTCTGAATCAGCAGTAAAAACAGCCAATGAACTTGTAAAAGGGCTTCCAGCAAAATTTTCTGTTGGTGATGCAGAAAATTTGCATATGGTAGGGGATGAATCACAAGACGCTGTTTACTCTATAGCAGCGGTTCATGGAACAGCCATAAAATTTACTTTTAAGGAAATATTTAGAGTCCTTCGTTCTGGTGGAATCGCAAAGTTATTTCTTTATACAGGAACAAAAACAGGAAAAAGCTGGGTATCTTATTGGACTCCTGGTGAAATAAAACAATACGCAAAAGAGGCTGGTTTCAAAATCGAGCAGTTCAGGGAAGTGAGTGATACAGAGCCAATAGAGATTCCTGGAGTTGAGGGGAAGGTGGAACAACAGTCAAATATCGTGATTACTACTTTCAAGAAACCTGCAGAGTCAGAAGATTTAAGTAAGCTCACAAAAAAAGCGGTGAAAAGTTTTTTACGGAGACGGTTTATAAAAGAAGAATAAAATAAAAGGAGGGGTTTATTATGGCAGGAGAAGGCCAAGGGCAAGGAACTGGTGAAGGGACCGGAGAAGGGACTGGAACTGGCGAAGGTCAACAAGGTCAAGGAGCCGAAGGTCTGGGATGGTTATCAGCTCTTACAACTGAGCAGCAAGCAAATGACTGGGTCAAGGGACATTCAAAGCCTCCGGAGTTTGTGGATAGTGCTTTGAAGCTCAAGACTGAGAATGAGGCGCTGAAAAGCAAAGTTGAAAAAGCTACTTTCAAACCAGGAGAAAATGCGACAAAAGAGGAGATTGCTACCTATCGGAAAGCAGAAGGGATTCCTGACAAACCTGAGGATTATGTTTTTCCTGAGATTGAGGGATCAAAAAATTCTCCTGAGATGGTTAAATGGGCTCAGGGAGTTTTCCACGAAGCAGAGTTGTCCAAAGATAAAGCGGAATTCCTTGGGAAGAGTTGGAATAGCTTTATGAAACAAATGGGTGATGAACAAGACAAATCTTTAAAAGAGGCCAAGGAGGCTGCTGAGAAGAAAGCCAAAGAGGAACTTGGTGGAGAAGAGAAATATAAGGAGGCCTCTGAGCTTGTTACTCGTCTGTTGAAGGAAACTGCTACCGAGGGGGAGCTGGAACATCTCCAAAACACCGGAGTAGGAAATGATCCTGTTGTTGTCCGACTCATCTTTAATATGGCTAAAAAGACAGGGGAGGATATTTCTCCGAAAGGAGAAGGAAAAGGAGGAAGCGCCAAGAAAGGATTTTCCTATAATAAGTCTCCTGCTCCACCAAATAATAATTAAGGAGGTTTGAAAATGGGAGAGACTGAGTTAGTAGGGTATTATACCCTTATGGATGTTGTAAATGACTATACATCCCTTGATGCTCAGGGAACGTATATTTGGGCGGCAGAGGTGTTGTCTCGGAATAGTCCTTTTGTTATGGATATGCCTATGATTGCAAGTAATCAGATCATGTCTAACATTGGGAGTCGAGAAACCTTTCTACCCAGCCCAGGAACCAGGCGGTTCAATGAAGCAATTGAATTCACCGCTACCCATAGCACACCTTTCACTGATCCTATTGCAATGGTAGAGGATTATAGTGAGGTGGATCATGCGCTGTGGAAGATTCAAAATGATCCTAACACATGGAGACAGCAGAAGGATAGTCGGAAGGTTGAAGCTATGACCCAGAAAATGGAGAATCTTGTCATTTATGGGTCTTTGGCCACTGATCCAGCATCTTTCAATGGATTTCTCACTCGGTTTAATAGTCTAACTGCCCGTCCTAACGGAGATACTGACTGGCCTTACAATGTGGTCAGTAATGGCGGGGGTGGTTCGGATACTGCCAGTGTTCTGTTTCTTGATTGGGGACCTGGGAAAGTTTGGGGTTCTTATCCCAAGAATCTACCGGGAGGTTTGGAAATCGAGGATCTTGGGCGAGTGACCAGTGAGCCGAGTTCTACCACAAGAATGGAAGTTCTTCGGAGTCATTTCTCATGGTTTATGGGGATTGTGGTAGAGGATGAAAGGTGTGTGCAAAGGATTGCTAATGTTGAGACAGTGATCGGAGCAGACAACTCCTTTAACGAGGATAAGTTGATCGAGGTTATTAACAACTTTCCTGATCCAGACAGTGGGACTATTGTGGGATATTGTCCCAGGGAGATTCGGACCCAGATGGACATTCGAGCGAAAGACAAGACAAATGTCAACTACACTCAAGATGAGAGTGGAGATGTCTGGGGTCGGAGAGTTACAAGGTTCCAGGGTATTCCTATAAGGATTGCCCACAAAATGCTTACTACAGAGACAAGCATTTAAGCTTGTCTGAAAGGAGGTAAAAGATTATGCCTATGTATGATTATCTTTATTTGCTCGAAGCTGACCACGCTGTCACCACAGATGATTATAGCACTACAAGCGTGGATTTTGGCTTTGATAACCCAAATTCGGGAAGAGGCGGGAAGTTTGGGATGCATGTAGTGGTGACTACGACATTTACAGATCTGGATGAGGGTATTATCCTTTGGATTATGACAGGATCCTCTGCAGATCCAACCACTAAGCACATAGGAAGGTTTATTGCTGTTGCAGATATGGTTGCAGGAGCTCATTTCTATATTCCTGGTGGGCATTCCTTGGGTCGGTATGTCAGAGGTTGGTGGGATATTGTGAGCACGGCAGCCACTGCGGGGAAGTTAACCGCTTGGCTCGGGCCTGATCAAGATGGGGCAATTTAGCCCAAGGGCAATTTAGCTCGATAGTATATTAACAGGAGGGGGCTTTGATCCCCTCCTTTTTAAAGGAGAATTGTTATGGCAAAGGCTATGTGTATTAAAGAGAATTTTCATGGGCCAAGTGGTGTATTTTATAGGAGGAATTCTGGGCCTCATGATATTGATCCTGAGTCTTCTATGGCAAAGTTTTTCGAGTTTCTTCCTGAGGAGAAGGTTGATGAGCCAGATGCTGAGGGAGAAGAAAATCCAGAGGATGACTAAGAAGTTTCAATAATCGAATTCTTTTAGTGGGGGGAAGAAGATGGCTTACGATCAAACTGGGATTGTCAACCTTGCGCTTGGGAAGATTGGAGTCAAGACAATAACTGATATTGATGATACTGATTCTGACCAAGCAATACGAGCTAAGGCTGCTTGGGATTATATATTAGGTGAAGTGCTCGAAAGTGGGGATTGGAAATTTGCTAAGACACGAATAGCACTCGCTCAAACCACAGCAGATCCTCTTTTCCATTGGAAGTATGCTTATTTCCTTCCCTCTGATTTTCTAAAGTTGGCTCTTGGCACAAAGAATGATCCAAATATCTCTCCAATAGGATATCCTTGGGTGATTGAAGCACAACCTACCACAGATAGAAAAATTCTTCTTATCAATTATGACAACTCTTCAGTTGATCTTTTCATTAATTATATTAGGAATATAACTAATCCCGCGAAATACAGTGGAGTCTTTTGTGGGGCTTTGGCCTTTCGATTCGCAGCAGAGCTTGCAATACCTTTGACAGAGGGGCTAAAGAAGTATGATGCCATGATTACTCTTTATCAAAGAGCATTACAACTCGCAGAAGGGCTTGATCAATCCTTAGATGAGCTTCCTGATGAGAAGGGGAATACTGATTGGGTAAATGCAGGAAGGGGTGTTTAATTGTCAAATATAAATCCTCTTATTAATAATTTCAACGGTGGAGAGACCAGTCCCAGGCTTGATGCTCGAAGTGATGTTAATAAATATCTCTCTGGGTGTCGAATTTTGGAGAATATGATCCCCTTTGTTGAAGGGGGCGCAATGAGGGCACCTGGAACTTACTATGTGGCAGAAGTTAAACACTCAGATAAAGCCACAAGAGTGATAGGATTTCATTTTTCTACTATACAGGCTTATATTATTGAGATCGGAGAGGATTATTTTAGGTTTTACAAAGACAACGGACAAATAGTTGTTGCTTATACTGCTTGGACTGATGGTGCTGCATCTTATGTCCTTGGACAACTGGTCACAAATGCTGGAAGTTATTATCGTTGTATTGTAGCGCATACTTCAAATGCTGTCTTTGCCGTGGATCTCGCCGCAGGAAAATGGGAGGTGACTAATGGGGCCACAGATCTTGCCTATGAGATTTCTCATACCTATACTGAAGCTGAGCTTTTTGATATTAAATATGCTCAATCCGCAGATACCCTTTGGTTAGTTCACCCCAGCCATCAACCAGCCAAATTGACTCGATCAGCTCATACTACTTGGACACTTAGTGATTGGACTCCTACAGCTAATCCTTTCAATGGGGCAAATAAATACCCCGGAGCAGTCGGATTCTTTGAGCAAAGATTGTGGATGGCTGGGACCAATAACAAACCTCAGACATTTTGGGGAACAGTGAGTGGGGATTACGAAGATATGACAATTGCTGCTCTGGATGATGATGCTCTTTCTTATACTATTGCTTCAGGAAGGGTTGATAGGATTCAGTGGATTCAAGGACTTGACACCTTACTTATGGGAACAGTCGGAGGAGTTTGGAGGGCTAGTTCTTCGAGTGGGACTGGAGGTATTACTCCCACAGATATTAGTGTAAAGAAACAATCAGCCATTGGAGTTAAGAATTTGTCTCCAGAGGTCGTTGGAAGTGTTCTTCTTAGTGTTACCAGAGCTGGAACGAGTGTGAGGAAGAGTAGTTATAGCTATGTAAATGATCGTTGGGACTCTGATGATATGACAAGAGTCTCAAAACACATAACTTATGGGGATAATGCAGCTGGGACAGGAATAGTTGATATGGATTATCAGGCAGAGCCTGTTCCTATCTTGTGGGCAGTGAGGGCTGATGGTCAGTTGATTCCAATGACTTTTGAGGATCAAGAAGAAGTATTTGCTTGGTTTAGGTTGGTTACACCAGGGAGTTACGAAAGTGTGGCAGTTATTGGAGCAGAGGGAGCTGAGGATCAAGTTTGGACTGTTGTTAATAGGACTATTGAAGATGCTACCGTGAGATATATAGAGTATTTCATGCCCCATAATTTCTACTCACAGATAGATGATTGTTTCTTTGTTCATTCTGGACTCACTTTTGATGGTGGAGATGCTGTAGATATTGATGGTATTACTAAAGCCGATCCTCCTGTAGTATCAGTTACTGCTTGGCCAGTAGATAGGGACAGTGTTGACCTGGCAAATGATGATGAGGTGAGGATTGTTGATGTAGTAGGGATGACAGAAGTTAATGTAGGACTGACAAAAGCTTACACTGTGGCCAGCGCTAATAAAGGTGCGTTGACTTTTGAGTTGGATGGAAAAGATTCTTCTGATTGGACTACTTGGGTAAGTGGTGGAACAGTGCAAATTGTCACAAATACTCCCAGTGGCGCTGATCATTTAGAAGATGAAGCTGTTACAGTATTGGTTGATGGAGCAGTAGAGACTGAAACCTCT
>SDBU01000837.1_pt1 | contig 44617 bp, 55 predicted proteins | sample 2277071 | NCBI WGS metagenome assembly SDBU01 (sample SAMN10397929, study PRJNA504765) | marine sediment metagenome | isolation source: marine sediment core GS08_GC12, 126 cmbsf | place: Arctic Ocean: Gakkel Ridge, Loki's castle | collected 2008
CTTTAGCAAGGATATATGGTGAAATAGGAAATTTAGGAGAGAATTCTAAGTTATATTTTGCTGTGGCAGATAGTTCTAAGAACCTCCAGGATAGAATGGTAATTGACAAAGACGGCAACGTTGGCATCGGGACAGACTCACCAGATACAAAACTTCAAGTCGTCGGGGTGAGCAGGTTCGGAGAAGACACAACAAATTCTTCAGAATTTGAATCTGACGGCACATATAAAATGAATGGTACTGCAAGAGTATTAAGAAGTGTTGATTTTGAGCCGGACGCAGTTAAAAAGGGCGGCGTAGGCCCGGCGGATAGTACCGAAGATGGTTTTCCAATACACGATTACGATTCCACAAATGACGAAAGTGTGCATATTCATTGGGAGATACCGCATGATTATGCATCGGCGGGCGAAATACATTTGCATGTTGAATTTTTCGTTGATACCGCTCCTGTGGGCGCTGCAAATGTAACATGGGCAGTGGAATATCAAAAGTTATCTATCGGCGATAATTTTAATTTCGGGGCAACAACAACGGTTATTACTAATACTGCTTTAACAACAGGGACACCAGCTAATGATAAGAAAATACATAATAGTGGAGATATGCAATTGGTAACGACAGGATTTGAACCAATGGACGTAATTTTAATCAGGATATTTCGTGATGCTGATGCCTCCGAAGATGGAGCGACGGACGACTTTGGCAGTGACGCAAGAGTATTTAATTATCACTTGATGTTTCTCAGTGATAAATTAGGACAAGGGACATAATGGACAGACGAGAGTTTCTAAAACGGACTGTTGGATTGATAGCTTTTGCGATTATCCGGGCAAGAACTTGTGTATCAGAGAAGAAATCCAAATGAATAAAAGAGAGAGCGAATTTCCTTATAAGGTGAAGATAGAAAAGAGAAAACAGGAGAGCCCTGAATATGGCTAAAACGAGTATTGCCCATACGGACGCGGATATTTGTAACCTGGCACTAATCCAGGATAGTGCGAATTTGATAACCACACTTGCCGACAGTGATACATCCGATGAAGCCCAATTATGCCGCCGGCTGTTTCCTCTTATAAAAGACATATGCCTGACACGGTGGGAATGGAACGGGATAACGAAATTTGCGGACTTAGGCAATGAAGTGGAGGTCAACGAGCAGGCGGACTGGGAGTTCGTATTCAACCTGCCGGACGACTGCCTGCAGATGGTGGCCCAGATAGACGAGGGGAACCATAAAAAGAAATTTCGCCACATAGTCAAAGGCCGGCAGCTTTTTACAAATGACAAAAGTAACGACGACGGCGATTCGGCATATATTGATTACATAAGTATAGCGGATGTCTCGAAATTTTCGCCGCAGTTAATCGAGTATATCGCCCTGAAATTGGCGATTGCACTGGCGCCTAAACTGATGGGGATAAGTGAAGAGAGTCAGCTGCATATACAGGGCATGCAGCGAGAACTGCGACTGCGGGTGCTGCCGGAGGCTATAGGCAGGAACCAGGCGGAGGGCGATATCAACGGTGGTAACGACGAGGGTGAAGCGACCTGGGTTACGGGAAGGTCCACCGGGTCCAATAGATTGAGCAGGTGTAGCTGTTGCGGCGGTTTTCCGTGCAGGTGTTGATATAGGTGTTAAAAAATGCGTAAAATATTCACAAAAATATTCATAATATCGTTAATGTTAGCGGTTGCGGCGGTAGCGCTACTGACGCCGGCGATAAATAAGTTCAATGCCGGTGAGATATCGCCGTTGCTATTAGCGCGTAATGATTTTGTCAAGTATCAGAACGCCTGTAAGCAACTACAGAATATGATAGTGCTCAGTCAGGGCCCCGCTATGCGGAGACCGGGTACGAAATTCATCGCCACAACAAAGGACAACGGCGTTGCCCGATTGATACCGTTCGAATTCTCAAAGACCGATACGTATATACTGGAGTTCACTAACCTCTTGATGAGGGCGTACCGCAACGGCGGTCTGATACTCGACGTTAATGACGATGTGTTCGAGTTGGTAACTACTTATACGACTGCGGAATTGGACCGCATTCAGTTCGTTCAATCGGCGGATATCATGTGGCTGGTCCACCCGGACCATGAGGTGGCGGAACTCACGCGGACTGATCACGACTCTTGGACGCTGACCGATGAGGACCTGATCACAGGACCGTTTCTGCCGAAGAATATTACGGCGACAACTATAACACCCTCGGCGACTACGGGGACTATTACATTAACGGCGTCAGCAGCCATATTCGAGGCCGCTGACGTTGGGGCTATATGGCAACTGACCCACACGGTCGATAATAGTTCGGTGTCCGGGTCCCATTCCTCGGTAGCCAATTCGGATACTGTTACTGTATTGAAAAATCAGGAATATATTTTCACAACACACGGAACATGGACGGGGACGGTCATACTGCAACGGTCATACGATGATGGCGTCACGTTTCGGGATGTTATGACCCGGCATTACGAGGACGACGGCAACCTTGATTTCAGTAGATCGGAGACCGTCGATGACGCACTTTACAGGGTGAGAATGGACTCCCGGACGTCCGGGACGGTCGACTATAACTTCGAGGCCCTGACAGTCGAACTGGATGGTGTGGTGGAGGTAACGGTTTTTACAAATGCCACGACAGTTACCGGCATCGTTCGGAGTACGCTCGGTAATACTACTGCGACCACCGAATGGGCGGAAGGGTATTTCAGTGATAAGAACGGATGGCCCGAGACCGTCGTGTTTCATGAGGAAAGACTTGTTTACGGCGGTATCGCTAATTATCCGCAGACTATATGGCTGTCACAAACGGGGGATTATAACAACTTTACCGCAGGGACCCTGGCCGCTGATGCTATCATATATTCACTGCCCGGCCAGAACCCCATACAATGGATGGCCAGTCAGGACTTTTTGTTCGTTGGTACGCTGGGCGGGGCAGGGAGATTGGGCGGTAACAGCCCTCACGACGCGATATCAGCCGAAGAGATACCAACCTATCGCCAGCAGACTTATACCGGTTCGGCGGCCATACAGGCGGTTATCGCTAACGACCAGATACTATTCGTTGAGAGAGGGAACCGTAAGGTTCGCGAGTTTGCTTTCAGTATTGAGCGGGACAAATACGTTTCACCGGACCTTACATTACTGGCGGAGCATATAACCGAATCGGGTATCGATGAAATTGCATACCAGGAACGGCCGGAAAGTATTTTATGGTCGGTTAGGGGCGATGGTGTGTTGCTGTCGCTGACTTATAAAAGGGCGCAGGAAGTCATTGCATGGGCCAGGCATGTTACCGATGGTACGGTAGAGAGCGTGGCGGTCATTCCGGGTACCGAAGAGGACGAGGTGTGGATAATAGTCAATAGGACAATTGACAGTTCTACGAAAAGATATGTAGAACAGTTGCAGGTATTCGACTGGGGGGACGATCAGGCCGATATGTGGTTTGTAGACTCAGGCCTGCGATTCGATGGCGGGGATTCGGTGGTCATAACCGATATAACAAAGGCCGACCCCGCGGTAGTGACAATGAGTAGTTACCCCGTTGATGGCGATGGTGACAGCCTGGCAGACGGCGACCAGGTACAGTTGCGAGCGGTTGTCGGTATGACGGAGGTGAACGACCGTATATATACGATATCCAATCCGAACGTCGGAGACAAAACATTCGAATTGAGGGACAGTACCGACGCCGTCGATATTAATTCGGTGGACTTTACAACTTATACATCAGACGGTACCGCACAGCGGGTTGAGAGAACTTTCGGCGGTCTGTCACACTTAGAGGGCGAGACGGTTTCCATTTTAGCCGACGGCGGGACGGTAGCCGATGAGGTTGTGGCGTCGGCCTCGATTACGATAGACAGGTGGGCGAATAAGGTATTGGCCGGCCTGCCGTATACATCTATCCTTGAGACCATGCCGATAGTATTCAGTGGCCGGACGGGAAATGCAATGGCCAAAATAAAAGCTATTCGAAAAGTGACATTCGATTTTTACCAGACTTTGGGCGTTGAATACGGGATAGACGCCGACAACCTGAGGCCGATAAATTTTCAGACCACCGAAACGCCGATGGGCGACCAGATACCTTTATTCGACGGCTTTGTGCCCGAGACGTTTCAGCACGGCTACAAACGGCAGTCAACGGTTTATATTCAGCAGGATAAACCACTGCCTGTGACACTAAGAGCGATAATACCGGAGATTGAAATTTTTAATTAAGGAGAAAATCATGACACTACATCCAGCAGCACACAAAGTTAAGAAGAGTAAACGCAGGAAAAAAGGTAAGAAAAAGAATCTTTGAGTGATGTGACTGAGACGGCGATAAAAACTGGATTCCAACTTGTCAAATACGAATCGGGACACGCTATCGAGATACTGTCCCGAGGGGCGAAGGAACCGAAACTCGTACTAAACGAGCAGACGACGGCCTGGGCAAATATGATGGCCGATAAGGGGCCGTGCATGACGGGGATGTTCGACGGCCACCCGGTGTCCTGCGGCGGGATATGGATAATGTGGCCGGGCGTCGGCGAGCAGTGGATGGTCAACGTTGACGATATCGGCAAATACCATATCGACCCGCAAATCGGGAAAGACTGGATGTACGCCAAAATTGACGAGTATAGAATATGGCGATTGCAGACGCCGCTGAGAAGTGACTTTCCTTCTGGTGTTGAATACTCGCAATGGCTGGGCTTCAAATTCGAGGCGAGGCTGGAAGGTTATCACTCAGACGGCAGCGACGCGCTCATGTATAAAATTATGACCCGAAAGTATATTAAGGGAGTTTGATATGCCTTTTTTAATTCCGTTAGCGATACCGGCACTCATAGGGGCGGGCATAGGAGCGGGTACGGCCGCGGCCACAGGCGGCGACGTGGGCAAAGGAGCGATATTCGGAGCGGTGGGCGGTGCGGCGTTTGGGGCCCTGGCGCCAGCAGGAGCGGCGTTCGGTGCGCCAGCAGGCACCTTGGCTCCCGGACTTGCGGGACCGGTGGCGCCGGCAACGACAGGATTTTTCGGGACAGGAGGCGTGTTTACGGCGGGAGCTACCGCCAAGACACTTGGATTGGTGTCAACATTGGGCGGGACTCTATTCGGTGCAGGGGCGGAGCTCGAGGCCGGCGACATCGCCAGGCAGATAGCTGAACAAAATGCAGCTAATTTACTGGTCCAGGCCGCTCAGGATAGACTTGTAGTTAAAGAAGAACAGAAGCGACTCGGCGAACAGAAAAAACGCAGCACGTCGCGATTGAGGGTACTTGCCGCCAACGCCGGAATTGACCTTGTAGGCACACCGTTATTACAGGAAACAACGATAGCCGGTGAATTCGAAGAAGAGCGGCGGTTCATCGGCCAGGCGGGCAGGCAACGCAGGTTCGGACTGGAATTCCGGGCCGGACAGACGAGACTCAGGGGAAGAGCCGCCCAAAGGACGAGCAGGTTCCGGTCGGGAGCGTCGCTATTGACCGGAGTGGGGTCTTTATTGAACTAACGAGGCGAGACTATGGGAAGTTTAGCGGGGATCAGACGAAGGCAGGTGAGGACTACACCGGCGGGTATTACAGACCCGGCACCGTTCGTGGCGGAGCGGCGGGCGGCCGCACAGTTCGGTCGGACTGTTGCGGGGCTCGGCGCGGGGGTGGTAGAGCGCAGGAATAACGAACTTGCCCAGGCCGATTTTACGGCGATGAAGGCCGGCACGGCCGCCGCTTTTAATAATTTTTTAAGGTCGCTGCGGACTACTGACGAGAGCTACGATGAAATAAATAAAAGATGGGGCGATTTCAAGAAGAAAACCTTTAAGACTATAGGCAATACCACAAAACAAAGAAAAGCACAGCAGGCCTATGGCAATTATATCAAAGGCGTTATTCCTGCGTGGGACCAGGACGTCGATAATATTGCGTGGGGGGTATCGGCACAAAGGGCGCAGGTGAAGGTATTTAATTCGGCCGTTGGTATATTGCAAACATCGCCCGACTTCAATATCGGCCTGCTCGAGGCGGGGATGGCGATTGAAGAATCGAACCTGCTCACCCCGGAGGCAAAAGACCTCGCTTTGGCCAACGCGGTTATCGAGACCAATCCGCAGTGGTATTTAGATAATGTCGATGCCGAGAAAACGAAGATGCTGTTCGACCTGCTGACGTCCAACCAGAAGCGGGCGCTGGAGACCAAGGCCCGGGAATCAATTAACCGGATACGCACCGACCAGCAGAGGGCGGTCAAGAAACTGAACGACGAGACTCGAAAAACAGCATCGGAATTGTGGCGGACAAACGAGTTGTCATCTAACTGGCTGGAGACGAACCGGCCCAATATGGCGGCCAGTGATTATGAGAGATATAACAACCATCTTATCACGAAAGCCAATGCCGAGAAGAAGTTTCAGGCCAATCTTACTAAGATAGAGGACCCATTCAATCGCGAGATATTCGGTAAAATCGACGCGGCCAGTACCATCGATGAACTGGATGCTCTGCAGGACACTGTTAATGACTACGTAAGTCCGGAGCAGAAGAAACTGAGCGTGGCTGAGGGGAAGAAATGGACCACAGAGATAGACGCCAAGCGTGAAGAACTGAAACAGACCAAGGCAGGGTCATACCCTGAATGGTCGAGATTGATGGAGAGGATAACCGGTGTCCAGGCGGGTACGGCGGATATCGAGGCGGTCAGGAGAGAGATTGACAGGGCGGTAATCCCGCCGGAGGGGCAGGAGGCAACTATTACTCCGGAACTGGCAATGAGTCTGCGGACGCGATTAGAGGGGATAGAGAGGAATCCGGCGGTCAAAAAGAGACCGTCATTGACCAGAGCACATGCGGCACTGGGGAGATTGATGAAAATACAGGTAGGAGTTACAGGACCACCACTTTTTAGAGGGCAAAGAGGATTAATTTTAGAAGGTTTAGAACTTGAAGAACAAACAATTGCGATTGAAAATTCCTTTTTAAGAATGCACGCCGAACTCGATGCGTACGCTGATACCGTTGCCGTTGACAAGGATTTTGCTGACAAAATCAATAAAAAGTTTCAGGACCTGACCGAACCCGTGGCGGAGCGGATAACTCTGAACTTCTTTGAAAGATTGCTACCGACATTCGAGATTTTGCCATTCAGTCTGACTGAACAAAAACAACTCGTTAAGAAGAAAGTCAAGGCACTCCAAAAAGAACCGTTCTGGAAAACACTGACTGATGAGGACAAAGAGGCGATACGCACTCGACTGGACCGGGGTGATACAGTACAAAATATTATAGATTTGGCGGAAGAATAGTGGTAAGCAGATTTGATATTACGGAGACAGCGCCTGTAGCGGCGCCCGGCAGATTTGCGACGGCGGCTGAACCGGGGGCGGAGCCGAGCAGGTTCGCACTGGCCGAACCGGAGCAGCAGCGAGCATCTGATGTGGATTTTCTTGAAAAATTTGTCTTATCGGACAAGCCCATCGAGGAATGGCTGCCGTCAGAGCAGGCGAACCTGGCGCGGAGTCTTTTGGATGATTTCGAAAACCCGGCCGAAGAGCGAGCAAAAATATCAAACGCCGTCCTTCTGTCGGAACTGTTCGGTGTGCCGTTCGAAACGGTAATTGCCACGCAACCGGAAATGATGCAGCAGATATACGGCAAGGAACTACAGACGATTTCGGACTCCGTTGTCAATAAGAAACTCAAAGAGGATGCGGTCCAGGCGTTAAAAGAGATACCTGAAAATATCTGGATTGGCACCGTGGGCATGGCGGCGTCGACGTTAGAGTCAATGAAGCGCCGGTCAATACAATTAGCCGGCGGCGGGATTCTGCCGGACGAGGCACTGCGCCATCAGTTCGAGGCAATAACACCGAGCCCGGAGCCGGCTACCGGAGGTTTTCAATTCAAGCCGGACAGACTGGACTTTATCCGGCCGCAACAACCCCTGCCGGGTGCTATTGCGGCCGAGGCGCTTGGTATATTGACGCGACTACCGGATATAGGCGCCAAAATCCTTCGCAGTAAACAGAGGGATCTGCAGGACGAACAGGATATCGCCGAGATATCCAATGCCCCGATTACAAAACTATCCCGGTTAGTGTTCCAGTCAGGCGTACCCTCAATGGCCGTAGCGGTGGGTGTAAGCGTCCTGACAGGTAATCCGATGGTAGGTCTGGTAATATTGGGCGAGACGGAGGGCGGGGCGGCGTTCGAGCAGCAACTACAGGCAGGCGGCAGTATCCGCAAATCACTGATAATCGCGGAACTATCGGAGGCGGCGGAGATTGGCGGCGAAATGTTAGTGCTCCCCAAGATTGTAAAAGGGCTGACAGAGGGCATTTCACTACGGAAGGCACTGACGTTGATAGTCGAGAACGCCACACAGGAGGGCGTAACCGGCTTTAATCAACGATTTCTCGAAGTATACGGCACTGAGACCACAAAAGGTACGGATAAAACGACGGCGGCGAAACAGGCTTTTGTCGAAGCATATAGAGCAATACCCGAAAATGCCTTTGTAGGAGGCGCCACGGCGGGATTAGCTGGCATACCCTCAACGGGCGTGAGCATTATAAAGGGCCGGCGACAATCGAAACAGCAGGCCCGCAGGATTGCGGATGCTATAGCCGCCGAGGTGGACAGGACGTTGGCAGAGCCTATCACAGAGGCCGCTGTAGCCGCTGAGGCTGCGAAAGTCGTGCCGACCCGCCCCACAGAAGTCGCCCCTGAAGCAGAAGAGGGTTTAGAAATTGAAAAAGCACCCGCGGTGGCCAAAGCCACACCTGTAATTTCTGATCCTGAAAGAGCCAAAGAATTTGGTGTTGTTAAACCCGATATTTTATCAGGAATCGAAACCGGCAAAGCTGTTTCGGTTGATGTTGTTCGTGGTTCAGGAAGAGCTACAAAAGAAGAGGTGTTCTCGTCGGGTGAAGGAGAGTCTGCCTTTGGCGAGGGCAGATATAGCGCTATTGATAGGACTTTTGCGGAAAACTTTGGTCCGAATATTGAAGAACTAACCGTGACATTAAATAATCCGTTTGTTTTGACAAACGACCAGCAACTTGTTGACTTAGTGGGCAGGGCAATTCCAAGAGATGGCAAGCCAAGACAAGAATTTTTACGTGATGCGAGGACTGCAATTGAGGGTTTAGGACATGACGGGATTATAATAAATATATCAAATTTCGCCGATGTAGACGCTTCTGGGAAAAGTGCAAAGCGACTAATTGAAATATCTGGCGCTACACAAGTTGTGGAATTTAAGCAAGCCCCCGCGGCGGTTACAGAGGGGGAAGGAATTGAATTTGCAAAACTACCCAAGCCGTTAGCGGAAGGTGCGAAAAAAAGACGTAGAGAAATTTTACAAGACAGAATAAAAAGGGGCGAATCCGTACCCCAAAAACTATTGCAAGAATTTAAGGGAGAGAAATTCGCTGATGATATTTTAACCCAGCCCGCAGAGGTCAAGAAAGGAGTTATAGATGTCAAAGAAGAAGAGGCCATTATTGAGCCTGCCCCAAGTATTGAGGTGGAGCCAGAGAAAGCAGGGCGACTTGTTCCCACCGGCACGCTCGACCCGACAACAGAGGCGGACGCTCTCAAAATAGTAGAACTGCACGGAGATTTTATTGTTGGAAAAGAGCAGGGGTCGGCAGTAGGTGGGATTTTTACGACAAGCCAAGATGAAAAAGGTATAACTCATATAACGTCAGTAGAATACACATCCAAGCAGGTCGACACCGCCTACCGCACTATCCAGGAGCCCATACCTTCACCGATAACCGATACGGAGTTGTTTGCAATGCCGGGCAAGGAAGCCGAACTTGCCGCTATCGCTAAGAAGATGGCTCGATTATCCAAATTGCCCAAAGCAAAAAAGGGAATCACCCTACCGAAAGCAAAAAAACTGCCGAAGATCAAACCGTCGACAAACGAGGATTCTATCAAGGCCATATTTCAGGCGGCGTCAAAAGAAGCTACGCGATTTGCTATTAACGGCGTTCTCGTCGAAGGGGAGAATCTTGTCGCTACTGACGGGCGTCGTATGTTTGTGGCGAAGGGCGAGTGGGGCAAAGAAGGTATTTATCTCGACGCTACGGCATTAAAAAAGGGCTTGCTTGGCAAGGCTGAGAAAAAAGGTAAGGTGAGATTTCCGGAGTGGAAACAGATTATACCTGACGTAAGCGACCAAAAGCCTATTGTTATTGACGACCTGAATGTTATGGCGAGGCACGTCCAACAGGCGGCCTCAATGACCAGCGTGGAATCGCCAGGTATGCTTATCATTGCCAACCAGGACGGGTCTTTAGGGTTTTCGGGAGCAGCACCGGAAATCGGTCATGCCGAAATTAACGTACATCCAGGCGGGAAGATATTGGGAGCAGTGAACCCCCGCTTTTTACTCGATATGATTACTTACCACGCCAGAAGGGGTGATAATACTTTTGAATTTTTCTTTCCTAAACCCGACAGGCCAATACTCTCAAGGAGCCAGAACGGCAAAACATCCACAATAACAATGCCGGTAAACGTAGACCCGGCCGTGCCGGAAGCTGTGGCAAAGGCCATTGCAGAGCCTGAACTGGTGAGGATTATATCAAAAGAGGCTTTTGATGCGGCGTTGAAGAGGCTGGGTGATCCTACAAAACTGCAGGCCGGCATTGATCCGCAACAACTAAAAGACGCCGCAATAGTCGGCGGCTTTCTGATAGAATCAGGGGTGCGTAAATTCGCCGATTGGTCGGCCAGGATGATTGCCGAGATAGGTGAGCATATAAGGCCGCACCTGCAGAGTATATGGGACAATCTGCAGGCCGGCGATAAAATTGCCAAGCAAGTATTACGCGGCCAGATCGACCGGGCGCGAACAGAAGAGAGCAGAGCGGCGTTACAGAGGCGACTTGATATCCTGGAGGGTAAGCCAGTTAAGCCACCGATATCGAAACCGACTGTAGAAGAGCAGCGGGTAATCGATGCCAAGAAATTCAACGCCGATATCAAAGCTCACGAAGCGCAGGTCAAGGGCGAGGAGGGCATAGTCGAGATAGAGACCGAGCCGGTCGACATCGAGACAGAGCCGTTGGGCCAGATAATGACGCCGGAATGGTACGCCGCCAATTCAAAGGTATATAAAAAGACCATATTAGAGAAGGGTACCGACCTTGCCAGAAAGACTATCAAAGGACTTGACTTCCTGGCGGGAGTGACGTCGACCAGGCTGCGTAACATATCGCCGGAATTAGGCAGGAAATTACGCAGGCATGAATTTAATGTAATGACACGCACCACCGAACAGACCAAACGGATCGAGCCGTTTTCCAAAGCCACAACTAAGAGAAAATTGGGTAAAGACTTCGCCGCTTTCGATATCGCCGTTAAAAACTCTGAGGGGAAAATAGTTGCCGAATTCGCCGAAAAACACGGCTTTACAAAAGAGCTCAGGGAATTAAGAAGGGTCCTGGACGAACTATACAGCCAGGGCAACGCAGTCGGACTGGAAATTGACTACCGTAGAGAATACATGCCGAGAATAGTTAAAGACACCAAAGGCTTTTTGGAGTTCTTCCAGAAGGGTGACGACTGGTCGATAATACGAACTGTAATAGAGGACAAGGAAACCGCACGCGGCAGGGCACTGACCGAATCCGAGCGGGCGGCAGCCGTCAATACACTACTTCGAGGATATCGTACAAGCGCCTTGACATTAACAGCACCCGGGGCGGCAAAGGAACGGACAGTCGAGGTGATCACTCCTGAAATAAACCAGTTTTATCAGGGCTTTAGCAATTCCCTGACAAGTTATATCCAGATAATGAATGAGAAAATTGCAGCCCGTGAATTCTTCGGCAGGCAATCAAGGGAAATTACAAACCTGCGGGCACAGCAAAGCAGATTGCGGACACGACTCACAAAATTATCTACCAGGCAGGGACGACAGAAGCCCGCCGACGCCGACAATGATATAAGGATAGGGTTCTTCACCGGGACATTAACAGAGCATATCAGCAGGGCAAACGACCAATTCGAAGAAGTGACGGAAAGACTCGACCGCATGGGCGCCGACGACCTGTCTAATACGATAGGTCAATACGTTTTAGAGCTGGTAGTAAACGAAGAGATACAACCATCGCAGGAAAAAGAGGTCAGGGACCTGCTGATGGGCAGGTTCGACCCTAAATCAGCGCACGGACTTATTGGTGAAATAATACCACTGACTTATATAGACGTGCTCAGTCAGATCACTAATTCACTTACACAGTTAGAGGAATTGGCACTGGCGTTTTACAGGTCGCCGGTGGGGTTCATACCGGCGGCAACGAAGGCCGTGCTCAATCTTTCAGAGATTACCTTAGAGGACATTGGGGTAACAACGGTAGCTCAGGAACTTACCGATGCCGATTCGAGAAAAATATTGGGTGCGCTATTATCAATTACACAGTTCAAGAGGTTCGATGCGTTTGCAAAACAGACGTTTGTAAATGCCGCCCTGAAACAACTGCAGCAGCAGGCACAAAAAGAGGGCATGACATTCAATGACAGATTAGAGAGAGTGTTCGGCGAGGAGACCGACCAGGTCGTAAAAGATTTGAAAGCCGGCGATATAACCGAGGATGTAAAGTTCCTGGCGGCCAGCCAACTGCTCGATATTCAGCCGATAGCAAAATCAGAGATGCCGGAGGCTTATAACAGGGCAGGCAACCTGCGCATATTATACCAACTAAAAACATTTATGATAAAACAGATGGATTTCGTTCGCACAGAAGCCCTGCAGGACATGAGGAATCCGGTGGCAGACCCGACACGCTTTATGCGAGGGTTTGGCCGGCTGATGTGGCTGTCGTTCAGCCTGGCACTGTTCGGCGCGGGGCGGGACCTGTTGGTTGATTTCATTACCGGCAGGCCGTTTGACTTATCGGATTCGGTGGTTGATACGTTCCTGCGAAGAATATTTTTCTCACGATTTCAATATTCGAAGGCAACGAGAGAAGGGATAGGGACAGCGTTTTTAGAGGGACTGGTACCACCGACAAAGACTATCGATGCTATTACAAAGGACATTAAAAAAGTTTCTAAAAATGATGAAGATGGACTGGATGTGTGGCGGAGTGTGCCTATTGTAGGTGAGTTATATTTCTGGTGGTTCGGCCGCGGCAGGGAAAGGGCCTTGAGAGAACAGGCACAGGCCCGTCGCGAAAAGGTGAGGCGGAAACCGCTGAGTACAAAAAGAAAAGCCCTGAAAACCAAACGCGGGCGGCTGAAAACGAGAAGGAAGCCGCTTTAAGGAGCGAAGATAAGGAGTGAGAGTATTAAAAACGCCATTACAGTAATTGCAACGAGGGCGAAAAAATCTAATGTGGTATAAAGACCGATGCTATGAGAGATTACAATCGGAACTAAACCTGTGAAAATAAAAAGGAGAGTAAGTTTTATTGAAATTGCTTTTTTATTCATGGTCTCAAAATACAAAACGATGAAATAATGTCAAGGAGAAAATTATGAAAAAGTTAATTGTCAGTGTGTTATTGTCAATGTTCATAGGCATCACCCTCCACTGTCAGCCGGCGCTCGGGGTAGTGAACACAACAGCGGTACCGGAGCGGTTCGCGGCGAACGGATCGTCGACGACGTTTAATTTTACGTTTCGACTGACCGACCAGACGGAGATGCAGGCGTTGGTACGCGCTGATTCGACAGGTATAGATACAGACCTCGAACTCAACGTCGACTATACACTATCGGCGACTAATAACGATTTTAGTTCCGGTGGGACACTGACCACAGTAGCGACCCTGGCATCGGGCAATACACTTATCCTGCACAGAGAGGCGCTGCGGACGCAGACGGTCAACCTCATCCAGGGCCAGGCAATGCCGGCGGAGGCGACCGAAACGACATTCGATAAACAGACCCTGGCCATTCAGGATATAGATAAGGACCTGTTATTTTATATCAGTGTGCCGAAAGGGGACCCGACAACAGCACTTACTCTGGAACTACCATCAAGCGTAGACAGGGCGGACAGGAACCTGACGTTTGATTCCAGTGGTAATGTTCAGACGACCGCATCGGTGGGAGAGGTAACGGTATCGGCTTTTGCCGAAACTTATCTGGACGATACAACGGCGTCGGCGACCAGAACTACACTGGGCCTGGCGATAGGTACCGACGTTCAGGCGTGGGACACACAACTGGACGATATTGCGGCACTTACACCGATGAACAGTAACTTCATCGTTGGTGACGGTGCAAACTGGGTGGTTGAATCGGGTGCGACGGCCAGGGCCAGCCTTGGCTTGGATACCAGTGACGCCGTGGAATTCGCGGCGATTACCGGGACAACAGGTACGTTCAGCGGTCTTATCACCGCCAATGGCGGTGTTACACTCGGCGCAGGCGATGACCTCATAGGCTCGCCCACATCGGACATTACAATAAACACCACGGCTTTTACAGTTGCCGGCGCCACGGGCAATACTGCCGTGGGCGGAACACTGGTAGTCACGGGCCTTATTACAGCTAACAATGGGCTTACGCTCGGTGCAGGCGAGGATCTTATAGGTTCAGCCACGTCGGATATCACGATAAACACAACGGCGTTTACGGTGGCCGGAGCCACGGGTAATACCGCCGTGGGCGGGACATTGGATGTTACCGGCAATATGGACCCTACGAGCTACGAAACAACAAACGGTGGTTTTCTCGATGAGGATGCTCTGAGTTCAGACGCCGCCGATAAAGTGGCAAGTCAGCAAAGCATCAAGGCTTACGTGGATAATCAGGTAGCGGCCGTCGGAGATGTGCCAACTTTAAAGGACTCTGGAGGGTCAGATGACTTAGAAAAGGCACATGCCTATCGGACACAAACAGCAGGTTTTGTAACAGCTTGGGCGGATGGGTCAGCAAATGAGATAAAAGGTTTTGTTCATACAACCAATAATCCTGCCGGTGCCGGAACACAAGTCGCACAATCAAAAGTACAGGGTGCGGACGACGCGTTTATTTCATTTTTTGTAGGTTTTGAGACAACAACAGGAATATTTTTTGAAGTAACACAAACCGGTGCGACTGTCGTAATAACGTGGACTCCACTTATTGCCGGTGGAGCAGCTCCAATTGACCAGGATTAATAGTAAAATTATGACTGGATGGGCCAGTAGAAAGAACAAATCCCGACGGATTATATTTAGGAGATTAATATGGATGTCAAACTAATGGCTTTGATAGCAACACCGATATTGGGTTTTATAGCCTGGGTGACTAAACACATAACAAATTCCAAGAAACATCCATGTAAAAGCGATATTGTTTTTAAGGACGTCTGCGAGGCGAAACAGGATTGTATTGAAAGTGAAATAAAAAATGTCAATAAACGCCTTGATGAACTTAAAACAGATATGAAAGAGGGATTTGATGGAGTTAAAGAATTAATAAGAAACAATTGATTTCCAATGAAAAAAAGGTTATTACAGTTATTCTGTATGATGAAGAAGATTAAAGAAATATATGACTTCCGACCCTGGTATCATGATTTCGGGGCTTTAGGGGTACAGACAAATTTTCATCCCGAAAAAAGGTTTGGGCTCATTGGCAAAAAAGTACCTCAAAATTGCAGGAGTATGAAACAGCAACCACGCAAAGAATCTGCCATTACCCCTTATATCCACAAGGTATTAGATTGTGTTTCAAGCAAAGATAGTCTTTCCATTTTGGATTTGTTTTGTTCTGATGGTTATTACGGTTTTTTTGCACAAAAACACTGTAAAACAGCGATGTTGACAGGGGTGGATAAAAACAAAAAAGATATTGATCGTTGCAGAATAATATCCCACCATCTCAATTTTGGTCAAACAACTTTTGTTTGTGATGATGTTTATAATTATGTAGAAACAGCTAAACAATTTGATGTGATCTTGTGTTTTGGAGGTCTTTATCATTTATCTGAACCCTGGCGGTTACTTAAATCGCTAAGAAAAATAACGGGTCAATATTTAATAGTTCAATCCGCGATTACAGTTGAACACGACAATCCAGAATACTTTGAAACGCCGAATCCCTGGTTTAGGACGTGGGGTTCTCTGTTTACGAACAGCAAACTTTTACAAATGGTACAGGATGCGGGATTTAAAGTTATGGCGAATGTAACAAATAAGAGAAAGGAACCGAACCCTAAATATATAGGTGCATCTTATATATTGCTGATTCCTTAAAATTCATTATACCATCTTTCTGCTTTGGCCATTGTATTGTCACTCAAAACCTGTACTTCATCTGCCAATGCTTCTTTTTTTGCTTGTGCTTTTAGTAAACCATCTCGTGCGAGATATTCAGCGGTGTATAAAAACATTATTGTATCCGCCGTAGCAAAGTCAGTTAATTTTGATATTCGTGTTTGCCAATTAAGATGTAAACTTTCGTTTTCGGGTTCAGATAGCAGTGCCTTTGCAAATCCCAAACATGTGTCAATTTGGGCATCATTGAAATCTTTCATTATATCTGAACGGTCTTTTTGGCATTGTTCTATTGCAATAATACATTCCGACTCAAACGCGTGCACCTCTTGAGATTCTCTATATAAACGCGCCAGCTCATTATTAAAATTCCACTTAATAATATCTAAACCGGAGGGGGACGGAGAACAACCCTGTATTAGCATAGCAACCAATCCCATGATAAGCAAAAAACAGGCTACTTTTTTCATTTTTCACTCCTTAATAGTAGGGATATCCCCTATAGACAAAATAGGGTTTTTCCCCATAATTTTTTTGTTGACAAAATTCTTAAAAATTATTTCTTTGATATATAATTACCCTGGCAACCTTTAGTTTCCATTGCTTTACGAACTGCTTCTTTCTCGCCTCGGACATTTGCTAATTCTGATGCTTCGATTCCATCACCCTGTCCAAAACCCCACCAAAATGCTTGAGTTTGGCTCGTCTTTATTCTTTGCTCTTGAGCGATTGATAATTGGTTTTCTCGTCTTGCTAAAGAATCCAACTCTGCCGCCAACCGCGAACAATCAAAACCTTCATATCTCAATCCAGAAGTATAAGACCCGGTAATTTGAGATGAGGGCGTAGGCATATTCGCGCAGCCGGCGACAGACATTGCAAAGACAAACAACAAACAAATCAATTTTCTCATTTTTTTCCTTTCAAATAAGTTATTGTTTTGATTTTTCCTGTTCCTCAGCCATTTTCTGGCTGGCTTTTTCGATGATTTCTTTCTTCTCGGATTCAGTCGGTTCCCATTTGTAGTTTTTGGACTGGATGCAGCCACCATTATAAAGACTTGTAAGTATGAAACCTAATATCAGTAAAAGGGTCATAATACGGTTTTTTGTGTGTGTTCTCATTCTTTCTCCTTATCAAAATAGAAAATAATTTTAATAACATCAGGCCAAACCATTATACCATAATGAGGGGTTTCCCCTATAAAAAAACTTTATTTTTTATATTGACAAAGTCTTATAAATGATATAAGTACACATTATTACTTCTTGGTCGTGGCGGGAAGGCTGGTTGCCGGCCCGTTGGATGGCGATATAAGCGCCTATTAGCAGGGAGGTTATGATGAGAAAAACCAAACCCACTTCAACGAAGCAATCACGTGAAATTATCAAAGAACAAATTAAGAATCAATGTGGGGATGGGCAAATTAATCCTTTCGAGGTCGCTTACGCTTTTGGCGTTTGGCTAAGAACTTTTTGCCATCGGCGTAACCCTTTTCGATCTGTTCGTCAACAATCCCCTGAACAAGAACAAGAAAACTATTTGCGTTGAGAGATTGATTAATAAATTGACCTTGTATTTCAACGGGCAACTCGACCCATAGTTTTGTGGCAGCGGCCAAAGCCCGCTTTTTCTTATAACCACGTTCATCGGCTTGTGTTAAAAACAGGTCAACCAATTCGGAATCGACGTCCGCACTTAATAATTTTTGGTATTTTTTTTCTGCCATAACTTTAATATATAACTCTACTTAGCACAAGCAACATCTTTTTTTCAAGTTTTTTCTCTTGTTTTCTCTTGACTTTTCAACCTAAGTATGCCGAAATGGAAATATCAGTTAGGGAGAAAAGCGTGACAAGCAACTCAACAACAAACAGAACAAAAAAACCGGCGGCGGTTTTTGACTCGGTCGTTTCCTCCGCTTGTCACGTGAAGGAATCCGGGCGGGATTGTTGTCGGTTTTTTCTTTTTTTGGTTTGCCTCCTCGCTAACTTTTATCACCATCGTCCGAATTGTACTAACTATAACGATTTGGCAGGTGACTGTCAAGGGAAAAATTAAAAGGGCTCTTTGAAATAAAAATAAGGGGAAAGTGGGGCAGTTGCTTGACGCGCCTCTGGTTTGGCTGTAAGTTATTGGGTTCTTGACTTACAGCCGCAAAATCAAGAAAGGAGGTGGTACATGTTCAAGTGGCTGTATAGACCAAAACTAAATGAATTACTTGATTTGTATCTTGCGGTACACAGACTGAGGTTGAGTCCCAGCACGGTAAGATTAACGCAGCAGGCATGGAGACAGATGGTGGCACTGACCGGCGATATAAAGGCAAGCACTTTCAGACAGACCGAGGCGGAGAATATACAGGCCCTCTGGCTGTCACAGGCGAGATCCACTACGGCAAGGATATATCGCAAAAGTGTTTCTCCGGTATTTTCCTGGGCGAAATTAAAAAAGTATATCAAGACCCACCCGTTCAGGAATATAAAGACGCCCAGAGAATCCAAAAAGCAGGTGCGAGTGTATACCGACGATGAGTTCAGACGGTTAATCCGGGCCTGTCAAGGTGACATTCGTTGGATTTTGGCATTGCTCATCGCGCGGTCAACGGGGATAAGAAAATCCGCCATTCAAAACCTGACCCGCGACGAAATCTGTTTTGAGGCCGAGACTATCAACCTTCGGGAAAAAGAAAAAACAGACTCAACCTGGCCCTGGCAGATAAAGGACAGAGAAGAACGCACCCTGCCGTTGGCCACGATGGTTGCGGACCTGTTGACTGAGCTACTTTATTCCACGCCGGCGGCACAACCTTACATCCTGGTTAAGCCGGCCAGATATTTTCACCTGTTGGAAATGAGGAAGCTGGGGCAACTGACCGATGCTATGAGAATGTATCCGGTGTCGAATTTCGACAGGACATTCCGCAAGATTAAAAAACGAGCTAACGTAAAAGGTAAATTCCACGATTTGAGAGCGACGTGCTTAACTGATTTGTCAAACGTCCTTAATCTTAATGAATTGCTCCATGTAGGCGGCCACTCTGATGTTAAAACGAGCATGAGATACATAGGAGTAGGGCGTGACGCGGTCAACAAAGCACGTACAAGGGTCAATGAGTCACTTGCGGCATCATTGACCCCCAGTCATGCGCTCTACCCAAACTGAGCTACGCCCCGATGACCGGGGTCATCAAATCATAATCGTGGCTGTAAGTCAAGAATCTTTTAGCCAAGCCGGCGGGACGCCAACAAACTCCGCTGGCTGCAATCATAAAATCATATCCCTCCTCTTAAACCAAATTGCTCGGAATTATAAATAAAATCGAGGGACAAAATGACTTATCACGAACGCAGAGCGTTGACATTGGGCAGGCAGATAGCCTTAGCAGAGAGTAACTATCAATGCACAATGAGAAATTCGCATGAGCCGTGTAAGGGGCCCCTTGAACGGCATCATATAGGGGGGCGTGACAACGCCTGTATTTATGTGCCTGAGTTACAGATAATACACTGTACTTATCATCATCACAACGCACAGTTTGCGCCGCATAATAATAAGCCGTTGTACTTCTCCTGGCTGGAATTCAACTGGCCGGAAAAGTACGCGATGTACTTGAAGTTAAGATATGTGAGAGTGCATAATCGCGATATGGATATGAAAAAAATCTGTGAAGATTTAGAAAAACGAGCGGACAAAGCGTTATATCAGGTGGCGTAAAGTTCTTTGAAAATTACATAGCAAGCAGGAGGCTTGGATTTAGGTCGGCGGAACGCCGTGGAGCGTGGAACTCCGCCGGCTGCAATTATATGTTCATCACCCTCCTCCGAAGCCGATTGGCATACCATCCCTTACAAGTGGGAAAGCGGAACGGCGCCTTTCGGCTTTTATAACGCGGGGTAGTTCAGCACGGCAGAACGCCGGGCCCATAACCCGGAGGTCGCCGGTTCAAATCCGGCCCCCGCTATTACAATATAGCGATATGTAGAAAGGAGGCTAAATGAAAAGCAGATAAAAATTCGAAAGACTCCATGACAAAGACGGATAAACAAGTGGGGCCGATACCGACAAGACCGGCCCCGGAATTATAACATAAATGAAAAGTTAAAATGCTCTGGAAGAATATTAGACCAATTCAAAAACATCGCCCCCCGATGTATCCGTTGGCTTCCAGTTGTGATCCATAAAAGAGCGGAGTTAAAAACGCCCGCCGCCAGAGCATGTTTTTTTTGAGGTGAAAAATGAGTGGTGTTTGGGAAAAAGAACCGTGGCTTGGACGATTGGTCAAAGCGATTTTGTGTGGGCTGGTTGTGATTTTCAGTCCGGAACTGGCCCGCAAATTGGCCGGTTGTGGAAAACTTGGGGATAAGTAATGGTCGAGGAAGTGCAAAACCCGGTTGTGCCGCTTTCAGATAATGAGCTTTGGGCAGTGGATTCGGTACCCGAGCCATGGTCGAAAGACACCTGTCCCAAGACGTACAAACCTTGTGTAAATTGGAATGAAGAGGCTTGTCGTTGTTTTGCGACGGGTGGCCCTTTTATGTGCCTGGCGGCGGGGCAATGCTTGAAGGTGACAAAATGACGCCCGAAGAAAATCCGATAAGATTGAGCCCTATCCAAAAGATGGCGGCGGCCAGGAGGGCGGAGGACAGCAAGCATACGTTTGTTTATTGGCCGTGCCCCAAGCCCCACTCTAATTATCAAGTTAGAACACGGGGGTCAGAGGGATTTGTGATATTTCGGTGTCAATGCTCGGCTTGGATGGAATGGAGTTATAAGCCGTTTGCGCAACACGGAGGTTAAATGCCGCAGTATAAGATAGTTGACTGGCAGCAGAGATATGAAGTTACTTCGCGGGGAGCGGCCGCGGGGGTCGGCGACAAGCTGAGGAATGGGCCATTGCCTTATTACCGCTCAAAAGTCACCGGAACACAGCAGGGCAAGGGCTATCGCAAACTACTGGCGATAGCAAATTCAAAGGCACTCGAAACGTTCGGGATATTCCACAAACTCATGGAAATTGCCGCCGGGCAGAACCGCTCGGGCAGGGGGACAATCAATCACAGTCTATCCGATCTGGCGTATATTATTGGCGTCGGCGAAAACCAAATGCGGGCGGCGCTGAGGGTGCTGTGTGACCCCGACCTCGGCTGGCTGGAGGAAGTTCCAGAAAAAACCGGAGTTCCCGGGAGTTCCCGGGAGATTACGGGAGAAGTGGGCGCCTTATATAACGAAACGAAAACGAAACATAACGAAACTAAACATATCGAAACGGCAAAAGATGTTTTTTTCGATTTTTCAAAGTGTTATATTTCGCCTTCGGTTCGGCTCGTGGCGATGAAGTGGTTTGAGGTTGTAAAGCCGTTACTGAAATTGAAGAATAAGGGGGATATGGCGTGTCTGCGGGATATCGCCCAGTGGCTGGGCGATCATGTGGAGAAGGGCAGATACAAAATCAAGGTATTCGATAATGTGTGGCAGTGGGCCATGGACGGCGTGAACGGCAAAAAACCGATGGCGGTGTTCCAAGCCCGGCTGAAAAAAGAACTGGGATACGAGTGTAAGAGCAAGAGGGAAACGTGAAAAAACACAGGATACAGACAGCCCGGGAGTCGGACGTTTGCTACAGATGTGAGAAGCCGGCAACGATTATTATAAAAAACCGGCCCTGGTGCTCGAGTGATTGTGAACGTAGATTCCAGCAGGAACGAAAAAGAGGGATAGTATGAGAATTGCCAGAGTATTTACGAGAAAGACGAGCATGACTCCGGTTGATGAGGATGTCTATTTTGGCGTTCCACCGGCCCTACTGGACATCAAATACGATGAGGTTCATATATCCTGTACGTTTTCACTCGACAGGGATGTGAACACTCTGGCATCGTGCTGGGGGGAGTTTGGGACAGTTCGGATAGGTGGCCCCGCTTTCGGGGATCCGGGCGGAGAGTTTACACCGGGGCTGTATCTTAAAAAAGGCGTGACAATAACATCGAGAGGTTGTCCGCGAAATTGCCCGTGGTGTTATGTGCCGGGCAGGGAGGGCAAGATAAGGGAACTCGAAATCCACGCCGGCAATAATATACAGGACAATAACCTGCTTGCCTGCTCAAAAGAGCATATCAAAAAAGTATTTGCGATGCTCAGGACGCAAAAAGCGATTGATTTTGGCGGCGGCCTGGATTGCAGATTGTTAAAAGATTGGCACATTGAGGAATTGCGGTCGCTGAAAATACACCAGATATGGCTGGCCTACGATAACAAAAGATATCTGCCCGCAGTAAAGAGAGCCGCTGAAAAACTCACTAAGTATTTCAAACGCGATAAGCTGCGATGTTACTGTCTGATCGGCTACGGCGATGAGAAAATAACGACTGCCGCGGCCCGGCTAAAGACCGCATGGGAACTCGGGTTTCTACCCTTTGCGATGAGATATGACGGCCGACATTATTACACAAAAGACTGGTCTGACCTCACAAGAAACTGGTGCCGCCAAGCGATTACAAGGGGGATTATGAAAGCCGGAACCGAGCAATTAGCTAACCAGACGCCGCTTTTTGGCAGTCAAGTCGTTTCCGCCGAAGGCGGGGGTGGAGGGTTGTATGAAGCATGCGGCGGTGAGGATAATGCCTAAGAGCAGGTGGCGGGAGTTTCCGGGCGGTGTATTTGCGGATTGGGCGTGTGACCCGCCGGAAGAGCCTACAATGAAATTTTGGGATGTCGAGTTCCAGGGTATCAACGCTAACGGGCGTGGTAAGTGGTTTATGTGGCGAATACCAGGGCTGAGAGGCGACTGGAAGGATTTTCGGCAGCGTCTGGCAGAGCGGGCGGGTGAATTCGGGTTGACGTGCGTGTATATTTATAACGACCCGAGGCCGATGACGCGGGAAATGTACGATTTGGTCGTTGAAATGAATAAGGAAAAAAATGTCGCCCGATCTTAGAGACGAGATATTGAGATTGTATAACGAATTTTCGGCCAGGAACGGCAAAGAACCAAATGAACTTAATATTCCAGACAGTCGCTGGGACGAATTCAAAGAAATTATAGAGAGAAGCGATAGTTATTCAAAACCCGAGTGGTATATGGGGATGAGCGTGCTACATGGTACATGGATTTTTGAAGTGGGCTGGACAGAGGCAAGCGAGAAAATTAAACAGGAAGAATTACTAAGGCTGGCGAGGATAAATGAGAATTAGTCCGCGATTTTTTCCAACGATTTTGATAGTGCTGGATATTTTAGCGGCGGCGGGTTATGTACCGTCCGGCGACTGGCGGAAGATTATTTACTGGCTGGCGGCTGCCGCCTTAACGTATGTGGTGACATGGTGAAAATGGAGAAAAAATGGCATTGAAAAACTATACATCATCGACTTCGGTATCACGGTCAATATCGTTTATCGAGTCGAAGCTTACTCAGAACGGGGCAAGGCAGATTCTTAAAGAATATGACCCCACGGGCAGAGTGGATTGCATTTGTTTTACAATACAACTACAGGGTAAAGACGTACACTTCAAATTACCTGCCAGAATCGCCCAGTGCGAAGAAATATTGAACCGTAATTTATCCCGTAGAGCGAGGCCGGAAACGATAAGGAAGCTACCAGCACAAGCCGAACGAACTGCGTGGAAAATCTTATCAGATTGGGTTGAGATTCAAATGGCGATGATAGAACTTGCACAGGTCGAAGTGATGGAAGTGTTCCTGCCATATGTATATGATTGTATAAAAAAACAAACATTTTTCGAGCAAATCAAAGAAAGTAAATATAAAGCATTATTGCCATCGGGGAGGGGATAGTGGCTAAAAAGCGAAAACCAGAGGCCCCGATTGGCTTGAATAGGATTTTGACACCGCTCGAGGAGCGGCGGTTCATGGAATACATGTTTTCTGTCAGCGGCGATGAGGGTATGGTTCAATACTTTTTGATATTTGATTTGATGTTACAGGCGGGCTTGCGGGTTTCGGAGGTGTGCGACTTGCGGGTGAACGGTACGCCGAAATACCTGGGTGGTAATGTGGTAAGGGTCCTGGGCAAGGGCAAGAAGTACCGCGATATCCCGGTGAGTAGTCGAATGGTCAAGAATTTATCGAATTATGTGAAAAACCACCGGCGAGCAACGTTGCCGGAGGGTGTTCGGGGGTGTGATAGTCGAAAACCGGTATTCTATTCTACATCAAAACGGCCTTATGGCCGGGCACAGATAGCTTATAAGATAAAATCGTTAGCTTTACGGGCTGGTATTATTAAGCATGTGACGCCTCATATGTGCAGACATACGTTTGCGACGAACGCACTTCTCAAAAACAGGGCGACTCTGGCCGAGTTGCAGGTGCTGTTGGGACACTCGGATATTGGAGTTACACAAAAATATTTACACACCGCGGGACTACTGGATAAGAGGCTTGGAGAGGGCTTAGATCGTGGGAAGGGGGTCATTTGAGGGTAAAAGTAAAAAACCAGTTGACATTATTAGGAGTAAACAGAAATCGGGGGGGGAGTAAAAGTAGTAAATCGTTTGTGGGTATTGATTTATGAAACGTGAAAATGCACGGAAAATCGGGGAAAAGTTTTGTAGGCTATTTGTTAACGTGGCGAGGTACGATTCGCGGGTTTTGCACCCCCTGTTTTTGGGCTAAAAATGAGGGTAGAAATGTGTATTGAGGATAAAAGGTGTGGGTAATAAGAAGAAAAAACGGAAATTAAAAGCGATAGACTTATTCGCTGGGGCCGGCGGGATGGCGCTGGGGCTCCAAATGGCCGGACTTGATGTAGTGGTGGCTGTTGAAATAGACAACTACTGTATTCAAACACTGGAGGCGAATAAAAAAACATCGTTCCCAAAAATGGAGATAATCCAAGAGGATATTACTAAATTAAGCGGCGAAAGCCTTTTGAAAAGAGCCGGCTTGGTTAAAGGGCAGCTTGATGTATTGAGCGGCGGCCCACCTTGTCAGGGTTTTTCAACGGCCAGCTCAACCCGCTCCGCGAAAGACCCTCGTTCCAAACTGATGTGGCAGTTTGTCCGAATGGTAAGAGAGGTTCAGCCTCGGTATTTTGTTATTGAAAACGTTAGGGGACTATTGAGTTTCAAAGACTTCTTTCGGCTGTTATTGAAAAGCCTTGAAAAATGCGGGTATGTCGTCCGGTTCAATCTGCTGGATTGTGCCGGCTATGGAGTGCCGCAGCGGAGGCTCAGGGTGTTGATAGAAGGGGCGAGGAATGATTTGAATATCATACCAGGCTACCCAGCGCCTACGCACTTTGATTTGGGCAAAAAACAAAAGGGGGATATTCCTACCTGGCTGGTGGCTCAAAAGTGTTTTGCCGCACATGGTTTTTCAAAAGAAGAAGTTGATGATGTATGGTGGAACGCAAAACTTGAAATTATGATGAATAAAAAAACCGCCGCTGCTCAAGTTGACCAGGCCATCCGCGAAATTGTTTTAGAAACACTTTATGAGCATATAGAGGCCGAGGCTAACAGATAGGTGGAAGTTAATAAAATAATTTGCGGCGATTGCTTGTCAGTTATGAAAGACTGGCCGGATAACTGTGTGGACATGGTGTTTGCGGATCCACCATTTAATATAGGAAAAAAATATACTAAAGGAGACAAGCGAGCGGACTATAAAAACTGGTGTGAACAATGGATACCAGAGTGCTGGAGAGTATTAAAAAACACAGGCTCATTCTATCTAATGACCATAACCAAGCATCTTGATTGGAAGCTGCCGTTAATGGCAAAGCACGGAATTTTTATCAATCTAATTAAATGGCGAAATGTGAGCGCGTGCCACTCAAAGCGAAGTTTTTGGGCGGAATATCAACCCATAGCCTTGTATGGCAAAACAACGGAGTATGTTTTTAATACCTATGCAGAAACAGAGGAAAGCGGACAAAGGCGGTGGGGCGGTTATACCTCAGAATATAAAGGGCAGCTAAAAGATTGCTGGAATGATATTCCGTTTGTTTATGCAGGCAGTATTACTCACCCAGAGGCGGTACTCGAGAGGGGAACGAACAAAAAGGCACATCCTTGCCAAATGCCGACAGGGCTTGCGTTGCGGGCAATGAAGTTTTCTTCGGGACCTCGAGCAATCATACTCGACCCCTTCTGTGGGTCAGGCACCACCTGCGTAGCAGCAAAGATGTTAGGCAGAGATTACATCGGCATAGACATATCCGAGGAATACTGCCAGATAGCCCGCCAGAGGATTAAGGCTGTTGAAACCGGCGTACCAGTTAAAGAGCAGAACAAAGGCCAGATGGGATTATTTGCGGAGCAAGGTAAATGAAAAAGCTCATTGAGGTTAGTTTTTTGGAGAGACATGACCATATCCCCGCAATGATAAGATTTGATTTTCAGGAGGGTGCTGTTCAGAGCGCGAAAACTATGTACTGCTCGAAAGAAGAGGGGGATTTAATAATGGAAAAGATACAGCCGCCCGGCGGCAAGGAGTGAAAGATGGAAAAGAAAATAAAGTGGGGACGCATGGTTAAGCCGACAAGGCTTGCTATACAAAACGGCGTGTCAAAACAGCACGATAGGGGTCTTGTGCTTGGTTACTACAAAAACGAACCGAAAATATGGGTTGTTAAAATTGGCCAACGTATACCTTTGGGGTATTGTATTGATTTTTGGCAACAGGAGAGTTGAAGATGGCAGAGCAGCTTTATAGATATTCGTGGGGTAATGATAAAAACGCCGTAGGGCGAGTGCGGCTGCGATGGAAGGGCCGCAAGTGCCGGGTGCTGCATCGGGGCAAGATGAACAGCTGCCTTATAGAATTTATTGATGATGGCGAACAGCTTTGCTGTAGCCGAAACGCTTTGAGAAAAAATGAGTAAAGCTGGCGGCGTGGACAAAATGGTTAGACCACTGGCCTATCAAGACGGTTCTGAAAAGGACGGCTTGCTAAGTTTGAGTCAGGCCCGCCAGTATTTTATAAGAAGCATAGCGAGTACCCCGATAAATGATTAGTGATTATTAACGATTAAAAAAGGCGGTGAGAAAAATGAGCGAAAGAGAAATAAAGGGAAAAATTCTTTATCGTTGGGAAAATCCAGCCCCGCGACATAATAGAATAATAAATAATGAAGCGGAAGAATATATAGTTGAAGAAGAAAAGGACGCAAACTCAGGAGTTGTTATTTGGGGTAAATTCAATGGGGAATGGTCTTGTAATCCGTGGTCATGTCGAGCACTTGTGCGACAACTCCAAGCCCAACTCTCCGAGAGCCAAGCGACAATCGAAACGCTGCGGGCCGAAGTAAAGAGTCTCGAACAACTGGCTATGAAGCAATGCGGCGATATTGACAGATTACGAAAGCAGATGGGCAACGATAATCCCTGGCACAATATCGAGGACACAAAAATAATCGAAACGCTGCGGGGGGAACTTTCAGCGGAAACAGGAAGAGCGAACCGTTTACACAAGCGATGCAACTTGCGTGATGACGAAATTACCCAACTCCAAGCCGAGAAGGCAGACTTGAAAGAGCAGGGCGACGTGGCGTGGGAGGGACTTAACAGCCAGGTGGCCGAGCTCCAGGCTGAGAATGAGGGATTAAGAAACCGCATTGAAACCTTTGAAGAATCATCAGCTATGGATGCTCGAATAATAAACCAATGGGCCGAGAGATACAAAGACCTCCAAGCCGAACTCGACATGGCAAAAAAACTTTCCCAATGTCCATGTTGTCACAAAGAATTTAAGGGAGAAGGATACACCGAAACAGAGGTTCATTTTGTTTGCATTGGCTGTGGGGGACACTTGCAAATAGATAAAAAAATCTGGAATAAAATAATACACCCGAACCTACCAGTGAAAGCCTCCGCGGCGTCTGAGCGGGGGTCTAAATGAATAGACAGGGAACATTATCCAAGAGTGAGTGTTGCGGCAGGTATGCGGCTGTTCGCAGTAGTTTAGGGACGTTTGATATTATCAATACCGAGCACAAAGACTGGTTCTGGCGGTTCATTGGTCATACGGCGATGGTGTACCGTGATTTTCTCACCGGCCTGATAAGTGTTTACGAATCGACTACACGTAATAAATTTAACGGTCTTTCAGGGGTTCAGCTTACGCCGATGCGGTTGTGGCTGGCGCATTATCCCGGCAAGGTGCTTGTCAGGGGGTTTTATTGTAATAAAAGAAACAAGGGCTATTTTGATTATCCGGAGTTGCAAAAACGTTTGTTACTCAAAGAAAAACCCACCGTAGAGCAGCACATCCAAAAATTTCGGGACACACCATACCCCGACCTCAAGGACCCGAAGCAACGGCAGTTCGTTATCGACGCCGCCATTGACCTGCCGTTCGGGATAGGTCAAAACCCGGACCGTCACGATATCATGTTCTGTACGCAACTGGTGGTAGACGCATATCAGGACTGTGGGCTTTATACCGGTGAAGAACCGCCCTCGGAATGGCAGCCGGACGATATGCGGCCGGGCGGCGAGTTCGAAAAACAACTGGCTGAAGGTGTGAGCCTGGGAAAGGAGATCAGGATAAAATGAAAAAGTGGATATTGATAGTGCTGATGGTATTTGTGGTCGGCTGCCAGGCGGTGAAGCGAGAGGGTCGAATAACCATTATAGATGCCAATACAGTGACCTACAAGGGCCACAGGATGGCCTTAGAATACAGCGATGGGACGCGGACCGTCAAAGTGGACGCCCGGGAGGAGGGGATATTCGAGGGCGTTATGAAACTTATGATACCCTGGCTGTGGACGAAAGATAATTAAGGAGCTACGGATGGCTATACTGAAAGCAAAAATAAGGGCGTGTCCGAATAAGAGAATGGCGGGCACAGAATTAAGGCGGCTGCGGGTAGCGGTGGATATGAGCGAGCAGGAGTTGGCGGACAGGTTCGGGACTTATAGAGAAAAGATTCAGCGATGGGAGGGACGGTCTGAATTCGAACTGGTCCCTATGCAAATGCAACGATTACTGACGGCGCTGGGAGCGACGAGTTTATGAAGATACCAATCTATAAACGACCAGAATCGCAAAAAGATATTACTGAGCGCGAAGCGTATGAGGAAAGAAATCTAAGAAAGACGATTCGGGGCATACAGGAACGAACCATAACCAGAGATCAATATTACAAACTGATGCACAATATTCATTATGTTTTGAGGCGGATACGGCAATTGAAAGACGGGACGCATCCGATATTCCAAAAAGGGGTTTTATGACCGAAAAAGAAAAAGAGTTCAGAACAGCGAAATTGAGAGGGTAATCAAAAGCATTATGTGGGCATGGGTTCAAGGTAACCTATTTCGGCCCAGGCCGGCCAAGACAAGAGCCGAGGACCGAAAAAGAAATACTGGCGTTTGATTCTGATAGTTGGTATATTTATTTAGCTGGGTTAGGGGACCCGGATATTAGGCGGATGTGTAATACTGTATCTCGCCCTCGAAAACACGTTGACAGTAAAGTAATCGAACCTAAACAGATTGAAGGAGAAAAGAATGAGTGAGAGAGATCTAATATTGTTGATGGTTGTAGTGGCATTACTGTTTATTGGCGGTGGGTTACTTATAGGGCATTGGTGGGGGAAGTGTTCGGCCAGACCGGAAAAAGGTACTTATATTGGCACCATTTGCGTTTATAAGAACGATATGTTAATACTTGAGTGGTGCCTTCGCGAGGGCGATACCGTTATGAACTTTTCATCGAACCCGCATCGTATGACGTTTGAGCCGAAAAACTAAAGAGCATCGCGGGGACTGAGCGGGGATTAATTTAGCGACAAAATTGTCGCTGACAAGAACAAATAGCCTGTGGTAGTCTAAATACTGCGACAGGTTTTTGTTTTTTGAGGATAGTATCATGAGATAGAACCTCACAACCAGGGAGGGTTTTTTCAGAGCCCTCCCAAACTTTTTATGGAGAGTTGTAATGTGGCAGACAATTCTGATCCAGGCGATATTACCGCTGGCCGTTACAGTTATCGGCGGCTGGATAGCTAAGATACTAACGGACATGTCGAAACGCCAGAGTGAAAAGAACGACCGCGAGGGTGCGATACTGATAGCCGAAATCGCCGTAGGCAGGATACAGCCGTTAGCGGACGAAATCAAGGCGGCATCAGCAGACGGTAAACTGACAAAAGAAGAGAGGGTCAAATTGAAAGAAAGAGCGTACGAGGCGGCGATGGAAATGGCCACCGGCCCGGAAGGTCAACTTCTGGTTAAACTGGGCTTCGAGGCCGTGGGCGGACTGATAGAGGCCATACTGAACAGACGTAAGAAGTAAAGGCCGGCGGATGATACTGGAAATTGATAATATTATTCGCAATATTAAAGAGATTCGCTGCCAGATACTGGTAATGCAGGGCAACAGCCCGACAGCGGAGAATAAAATAAGAATGGAAAAGCTGGACGATTCAGCGGCGCAGATGGAATTTAAGACAAGAGAATTGGAGTTCGAACTGACCCGTGAGTAAGGCAAAGGAAATTGCGATAGTAATGATGGCCCTGGTGGCTATCGCCGTAGTGGTTACTGTTTTCGGATAGGAAAATAATGGATAGACGGGATTTCTTAAAAAAGAGTTTGCTTACTACGGGGGCTGTCATAGCCGGGTTGGGGAATTTACCAGCAGAGGGGGTTGTTCCTAAACATATTATCGAAGGCACCAACGAAAACCACGGAGTTGTTGTTGAGTTAAATAAAAACCATGGAATTGTTGTTGAGGTGAGCGACTGCGTCCATTTTTCTGAATACACTCAGTTGGATAAAAAATTATTTACGGCACTGCAATCTTATCCAAATGGGCCGGTGTTTATAAAGTTGTCAACGAAAGTGCTTGGTACGCAAAAATATATGCGTTTAAGATTAGAAACCGGAACCAAAATTGAGTGTTTCGTGTGTGAGGATAGACCTGTTTCTCCATTGCGGACTACGCTTTTTCTGGAGAAAGATGATATATTGGACGTGGGACCAAGAGCCACCGCGGCGCCTGAGCGGAGGCTGATATGACAAAGAAAGGCACAACGGGTCAAAAACTCGCTAAAGGTGAGTCGCTTTATACCCCTAATCTGATTGCCAGGGCCGGGGTCATTATAATCGAGGCCCAACTGATCAAGACTGACGGATCGCTTAATTATACTAAAATCGCCAAAATTCTGGACGTGCCGGCCAGGACGTTCAGTTACTGGCGAAATCCCGAATCGGACTATTACAAACCAGAACTTGTCCGGGCTATGACCAAAGCGCATAAGGAGCTGACAGAGGGCATCGACCTGAAAAAGATAAATACAGGCGTGATACTGCGTGCCCAGGGCAGGGCTAAAGAAATAACGGTCGTTAAAGAGCCGGTGGTGGAAGGGCCGGAACTGCCCGCGTTTTCGAGATTTACTAAAACGGATTTAATAGATTATGCGAAACAAGAACTAAAAATCACACTCAAACCCAAACTGACAAAGGGCGCGATCGAGATGGCGATACGGCGGCGGGTCAAGAAAATGACTACTGAGAAAATGAAAACCATTCGCAGGGTGGAGAAAACACAGCCGACGGACATTGCAGCGGCGAAATATGCCAATCAGAACCTCGGCGCCCAGGACGAGCGATGGAAAGACACTCAGAACCTCGATGTGGAGAGTAAGAGTCTGGTCGATATTATTGCCAAGACAGGCATTCTTGGGAAGAAAAAGAAGAATAAAAAATGATAGCGACGGATAGGGAAATTCAGATAGCAGGTGCGATGCAGGATTACAGGGCCGATCCCTGTGGATTTTATACAGAAGTCCTCGGATTGCCCGAAGAATATATCTGGTTTAAGATGGCTGAGATTGCAGAATCTGTGAGGGACCATCAATTTACGGCGGTGAGGGCCAGTCACTCGGTGTCAAAAACTTTCGGAGCCGGTAGGATAGTGCCGTGGTTCAAGACATGTTTTCAGCCGTCAACAGTAATAACAACCGCGCCCAGTGATAACCAGGTGCGAAACCAGCTATGGCGGGAGATACGCTCGGCCTATGCGGGTGCGGTAATCCCACTGGGTGGTAAGATGACCACTCTGCAATGGAACCTTAAACCTGCCCCGGATATTTTGGCTGATTTGGAACCGCGGGAAAAGGAGTTATGGGAAAAGAATTTCGCTATAGGATTCTCGACCTCTGCCGATACGGCCACAGAGTATGCGACGAAAATGCAGGGTTGGCACAATCTATGGCTTTTGGTGCTGCTCGATGAGGCCTGCGGGATCATGCCCCAGATATGGCGCACAGTGATGGAAGGGCTGATAATCGACGAACAGTGTAAGGTATTGGCGCAGGGGAACGCGACCGACCCGGAATGTGAATTCGCCAAGGCCTGTCATAGCAGCGACCACGACAAAAACGAGGGTAAGGAAACATATATCAGCGACGAGGGCTGGAACGTAATAACTATCGATGCCCGCGACAATCCAAACTACATCGAAAGGAAAAGGGTCATACCCGGCCTGGCGAGTTATGAATGGGTGCAGAGGATAATCAAGAAATATGGTATTGACGGTGACGGTACACGAATTCGGGTAAAGGGCCTGTTTCCTGCCTACAAAGAGGGGACGTACTACGGTTATAAATTAGCGACTGCAAAAAAGGAAAAACGCATTTCAAATGAGTATCGATGGGATAGTACACAGCCGGTGTTCACGGCCACCGATACCGGCGACTGGTGGACGGCGTCAATATACTTTCAACTGATACGCGACAGGATAAGACTGATAGATTGTTATTACGACAACTCCGGCCAGGGCCAGCCGGCGTGGGCGAAGGCGCTGGACTCCAAACCATACGTTTACGGTAAAGAGCATTTTACCGGTTGGGAGCATAAATACGGTAAGGCCGGCAGGCATCAAACGGGAATGGCGACCAAGGACCTTGCCGCACAATTGGGGTATAACATCATACCGGTAATCGAGCACAGCTTCGAGGACGGAATCGAGGCGGTACGAAGTATCTGGGAGTTGCTGGACATCAACGAATTGACCTGCCAGACTATTATCCAGGCGGCGTCGGGGTACGGTAAAAAGAAAAATGAGGCACTATCGACCGAGGATAAGCCCGCGTATCACAAACAGCCGAAGGACACATGGCATAAGCACATGATGGACGCCCTGCGGCATTTAGCGGTGCAGTACAGGTACGGCAGGATAGGCGGCAGGCACATGGGATTTGCCCATGCGGTGCCGGCTGGGTTGGGACTTGAACCGGAGGACTTCGAGGAAGAAACGGATTATCTGAGGAGTTAATAAATGGACGCAGTACAAGAACATGTGTTTAAGAAAGTTTGTGCCTTTATAGGTGAAAATTTTGAAGATTTGGAGCCAGTTGCAAGTGGGGAATTTGTGTATGTAGAAAAAGAACCTTGGATTTCACTTAACCGGCGAGAGGCATACGCTGTTTTGACATTATTTGAAAAGGCAGGGTAAAAAATGGATTTTATATACAATGACAGACATCCGAGGCTCGGAGGGTCGAGGGTATGTTATAAATTCGGCGGCGGTGGCGGAGCGCCAAAACTACCGCCGGCGCCGGATCCGGTACCGCGCAGGGTCGAGGTTGACGTTGCTGCGGCTGAGAAAGAAGAGCGGGAACTGGCCGGCCGGCGACGCGGCAGATTGAGGTCGGTATTGACTCGCGGTATCGACCTGCAGCAGGCGAATACATCACAAACAGAATTATTGGGGCTATAAAAATGGCTACTGGATGGGAAAACGGTAATTTATACGAGCGGGCAATGATCCGCCAGGGCGAGATGGTTGACGAGCGACAGCCCTGCGAGGACGATTTCGAGGATATTATCGAGATATTCAATCCCGGGCTGACGGACTTCGAGGAAAAGACGGACAAAAAGAGGATACGAGATACATTCAACGGCACACCTTCGTCGGCATTAAGAATAATGGCCGACGGTATGCAGGGCTCGGTGGTGTCCCGTTCGATAGCATGGTTGAGGTATCTACTGCCGCAGAGGCAGCTCAAGGGAGTTGACGAGGTTATCAACTGGCTGCAGGCCTGTGAGGACCACATGTACCCTGTATATGCACGTTCGGGCTTCTATCCGGCGTTGGGGCCTTATTTCAGGGCGGGACTGAGTGTTGGGACGCCGGCGTTAATAGCAGAAGAGAATGTGACTACCGGAAAAATAGAGTGTACCGTACCTCACCCGCGGGAGAATTATTTCAGGTTCGATTCTTTCGGTGTACCGGTCCAGTATCATCGCAGGTTCAAAAAGACTATTACTCAATTACTCATAGAACTTAAAGAGCGGGGAATATCAAAAGAATCGCTGTCGGCAGCGACGCAAACGGCGATAACAGGTGGTAAGAACACCAAAATCGAGATGCTGCAGGTGTACTACAGGGACGACGACCCGATATTCGAGGGTCTGACAGTTACGGGTGAATTTGGTGACCGACTGCCGCAGCGGCCGTGGCGGACTTATATTATGGAGATGAACGCCGACGCCGGTAAGGGTGGTAAGAAAAAGCCGTTCGAGGCCGCCGGATACCGGGCAAGGCCGCACGCGGTATGGCGGTATGAGATATCGTCCGACGAGATATATGCCAGGACGCCGGCGTGGTTCAGTCTGCATGACGCCCGGGGCGAGATAACGGCGAGTAAAACTCTTATGGAGGCGGCTGAGGGTTATGTCCGGCCGCAATATTTCGCTACACCGGATATGAGGGGCAGGATACGCCGCAAACCGGGCTCGACGACCTATGGTGCAACGGACAAATCGGCAGTAACCGATATGCCCCAAGCTGGCAAAAATTACCCGATAGCGGATAAAGAACGGGACCGCATGGTCAATAACGTCGAGCGGTGGTTTGACGTTCCTTTCTACCTGTTAATGCAAAGGCAACTGGTATCGGGCGGCAGTCCGCCGACGGCCACACAGCTTATCGGGGCGGAGGGTGAACAGGCCCTGCTGCGAGGGACGCGGATAGAGCGGATAGTAAATGATATTTTGACCCCGATAGACGACCGGTTCTGGAGTGTAGAACTTAACGCCGGCCGGTTGCCGCAGCCGGACGATTTCGGGTTAGGCGATATCCTGGAAGAATTGGGGATTGAGAGAGTGGACGCGGACTTCATAGGACCGTTGCTACAGGCGCAGAAGAAGGCGTTCGCCGTTCGCAGGTTCTTAGAGGGTAAGGGTATAATCGATGAATTTGTCGCAACCTGGCCGGAACTGAAACACAAAATCAAATCAGAGAATATGCTGGAGCGTGTACTGGAGGAGATAGGATTCGACCAGTCGTCTATAGTAAGTGTGGATGAGTTTAAGGATATCATGGACGCTATCGCCGCTCAGGAGAGAGAGAAGCAGCAGTTAGAGGCGGGCGCTATGGTGGCGGACGCAGTACCGAAATTGGGTAAGGCGGTAGAGGCGAACAGCCCAATCGCCGCGGCGGTAGGAGCATAATGTGGCGGAAAAGAACGAACAGGTTGATAAGGATTTTCAGGACTTGTTATTGAAGAGTCCTTTGGGCCCGAAGGTGCTGGGTAAGATGGTGGATGAGGTCCATTTGCTGGATATTGCAGCCGACCCGGAACAACAGATAGCCCAAAATGAAATAAAAATAATACTGACTCGATGTGGTATTGGCCTGGGCATGACCGGCCAGCAATACGTAAGGGCATTGGCTGGTGTTAAAGCACAAAAGGCGTTAGAGCCAGAAGGGGCGACTGAATGATGACGATGATAGAAAAAGGTTTAATAGAGGCGGAGAGCATTATGGCACCGCCTATCGTGGTTGTGCAGCGCAGACATCTAACAGTAAAAGACATTGTGCTCGCGGCTCATAGGGTTAAAAAGAAATACGGTATAAGCGCCATTAACGGGACACGGCTATTGTTGAATCAAGCCACCGCGGCGATTGAGCGGAAAGCGAGGGTGATGTGATACAGACGGCTAAAAAGCAGGGTCGAAACGAATTATGTGACTGCGGCAGTGGTAAAAAGTACAAGAAATGCTGCGGGCTGCCGATGGCGGCTAATGTGACATTGGGTGACATAATGAAGTGTTTTTATTTGCTGTTGCAGGGAGCCAGTCGCGAGAACCTTGCTATACCCAGGGGCCCGATACCATTCTCAAAAGAAATGCTCGCCGCGGTACCGGACGACCTTACAAACGAGATATTGATAGCCGAGAAACAGGGATTTTTAATATTAACCGTTAAGAAAAGAGACGAACCTTTGATCACCGTACCGACCATAAAACAAATAGGTCAACTGGGGAAAAAGATATGAAAAAAGTATGTTCGGTTTTATCAACCAAATTAGACAGGAGAAATGAAATGAAGAAAGCATTACTGATTTTAGCAGTTATGGCGGCGTGTTTGTCGCCGGTATTGGGGGCCAGGGTAACCACTCAGCCCAGAGCGGCGGCGGCGCCGGCGGCAACTGCGACGCCAAGTATGGGGGCGATGGTACTGCCGCAAACAGATAGTCAGAAAAGAGAGTTCGCGCAATGGCAGCAGATATACGGCTATGGTGAAGAATCGCATATATACTATAACCTCGCAATATTAGTCAAAATAGCCAACCAGCATGGACAGATGATAAACTCTGACCGTCAGTATATAAATATGATATTTAACGACGCGGACCCTAACTCACTGGCTTCGGTGGTAGTGGCCCAGGACAGCGCGGTAAGAGAATTGACGAAAGAAAACGCGGAGCTAAAAAAGCGGGTTGCTGAATTAGAAGCTAACGATCCGAATGAAGTATTGATTGACCCCTCGCTTATACGAGGTGTTCTTGACAGGCTTAACCGGCTGGAGAATCGGCCGGGGATTGTATGGGATCCAAATGTAGTATTGTGCGTTGACCCGAATGAAGTGGCATTGGACGTTTATCCGGAAACAACCGTGTCTTGTTTGGTTCATAATTGCCAGATATGCGGAGGAGATAAAGTTAATATATTTGCCAAAAAATTTGAGTAAGGAAAATAGAAACAGAAACCTTAATTTGAAAGGGCAAAAAAGATGCCAACACAAACGTTAAAAACATACAAGCAGTTACAGGACGAGGCGGAGTTGCTGGGTATCAAACAGAACCAGTCGGCGGAGAAACTGGTAGCGGCAATAGCTGAAATGACCAGCGTGGGGAGAGTGGCGGAAATAATAAACTTCAACAAAGAGCGAGAGGACCAAGCCGCCGGACGCATTAAGGAACTGACCGAAAACCTCGCCGAAGTGAATGAGATTAACTCGAAACTCGGCGATGCCGGAGGCCGGCCGGCGGATGTCAATGAGATACTCGAGCCGGCGGTTGAACTGCTCGATGCCCAACTGGCTGATAAGGAAGTATATACCGACCCGTATAAAACCGGTTTAGCGAACGGTCTGAGAATGGCTATCGCGGCGGTTAATAATGTATCGCTGGCCGAAGAGGATTTGATTAAGCCTGTCACACAAACCGCCATTAAAGGCGCCAAGGTACTGACCGGCCGGCAGAGGCAGATCAAGGAGGCCAGTAAGTATATTACTATCAGACGCGGTGTGCCGAACCTGCGGTCAGGGCTGACACCAGACCAGATAAAAGAGGCGGACGAGATTATGAAACGCCTCGGCGTCAAAGAAGGAACGTACCGAATCCCGGCAGAGTAGAATAGTGTTGAGTTTTTGATAAAAAAGAAATATTAACTTTAATTTGGGAGTAAAGTATTATGGGAGATCCGAACCAGGTAACTGATACTTCGGGTATCACGGAAGGGGATGGTCATTTTCTACACGACCATCCGGACATTATGGCCAATCCAGCGGCTAAAAACGCACTGGCCAAGTATGACAGCGCTGATAAGGCAATGGTCGGCGGTGTGGACGCCATGACATTGATAGGCAGGCCGCATATCAATATCCCCGCTGACGATGCCGACGAGACAACAAAGACCAAATTCAAGACACAAATCGCGGAACATACCGGGGCTATCACGAAGGTCGAGGACGTTAAGATAACGCGGCCGGACGGCAGCGACGATACTAACTACAATATGGCTTTAGAAAAGGTGTTCCGCGAAATGGTCGTGCAGCAGGGTATGAACCAGACCCAGGTGGACGCTAACTATGGGCTGGCACTCAAGATGATAGAGGCGGCCAGGACCAAGACGGATGGTGATAATAAGGCTGTTCAGGACGCCGCCGTAGTGACCCTGACGAGTGACTGGGGTGGTGAGGCGAATTATAAGACGAATATGGAGCTCAACACCCGATGCCTGGAATCTTTCTTTGATGCAGAGACTGCTAAAAAGATTGAGGAAACGGGACTGGGTAATCACGTTGGTTTCGCCAAGGGAGTTTTGGCGTTAGCCCAAATGGCGGTAAAAGAGGGCAGGACGATGCCGGCCTCGCAGCAGGGAGGCTCGAAAAAAGGCGGCGCCCTGGAATATAAGGGAATGAAAAAGCGAGCAGCTGAGGTGAGCGGATAATGGCACACGATACACCAGAACAGGAGATGGCGAGATTCGAGGCTGAAAATGATGCCGAGACCCTGACAAGGGCAAAGGCCATCACACAGGACGCCGACCGGTTCAGCGCTGCAGAGAAAGCAGCTAAAAGATTGTCTAAAGAGGCGGAAGATAGAGCAAAACTACAGGTCGATAGTAGTAAGGCGATGAAGGATCTGTCGAAAGGCAGTTTGAGTTATACGAAAATGAATAAGCGAAAGACGTAAAGACTAACCCCTTGTGCCGGCCCCGCAATGGATACCCGACACAGGGGGGAGAGTTCCCGGACACTCCTTAGCCGGACCCGGGTGCAAGCCTAAAAGAAGGTCGCTGGTCGGACGCATCCGGCAAGGCGAGCCCGCGAAAGCGGACACCTCCCGAAATTATTAACTGAAAACCTGGTTTAATTTTAGGAGGCCTTAATTATGGCTACCAAAACAGTAAACTCGCAACTCACATTCCGTGAGTTGTCTAATCGTCTGGCACCGGGCGACCAGGACCTCGCCGAGATCATCGAGGTAATGGAAGAGGACAACGAAATGCTCCTCGATATCCCGTGGTTCCAGGCCAACCAGATATTGTCAGAGAAGTTTCCACGCAGAACGTCCCTGCCGACCGGCAGGTTCCGCAAGGCATACCAGGGCGTACCGACAAAGACATCGACCACACAGGTCGTTGTCGAGCCGGTGGCACTGTTGGAATCCCTGTCGGATATTGACGAGGACGAAGTTGATAACGCACCCGACCCGATGGGTTACCGCAGACTTGAGGATATCTCATTCGTTTCCGGACTGAGTCAGCAATTAGCGGACGCCTATCTGGAATCCGAGCAGTCAGGCGATCCCGAAAAATTCGACGGTCTGAAGATAAGACTCAATGACCTCGACCAGACCAACGTTATCGACGGTGGCAACTCCGGTGGGACCAGTATATATATTGTCAACTGGGGACGTCGCAGGACGCACGGGATTTACCCCGCTGCTGCCGCAAACAGAGGCATACTCGGCCTGCAGATGATAGATAAGGACAAGGTCGATAAACTCGACGACGACGAGAACACCTACCACGTTTACCGGACACAGTTCAAGTGGTGGACGGGACTGGCGGTCAAAGATGAACTGACAACGGCGCGATATGCCAATATTAACGCGACTATCAAAGGGACGAACAGCTTTAACGAGGACCTGCTGATAGAACTATTGAATCGCTGCCATATGAAGGGCCCGAGCGTTCGGATATATGTCAACGACGAGATCAAGACGCAGATGGAAATACGGCTGAAAGACAAGGGCAACGTCAATTTCAGTCAGACAGAAGGCCTGGCCGGTGTTCCTGTACTGAGGTTCGGGACGCGGGGTATTATCAGACAACTGGACGCCATTAAGACCGACGAGAGCACCGTAACGTCGTAGCGGACGCTGTCCGCAGTTTTTGGTTTTGAATGTTTAGTTTTGAGTTAATGAAAAAGAAATTTTGGTAAGGAGAATAATCATGGTATTTATGGACAGTATTTTAGAGTTTTGGGATGGTCAGGCACTGACCGTTCAGGAGGAGAGCCGGACTAACGGCAATATCCTCGATTTGGAGACTGACGGTGCTACGTTAGCGCAACTGGGATTCCTTTACTGGAACCTCGTTATAGGTACTGCCGCCGGCGGGCTGGATTCCGGTGGTTACTTCCAACTGGTTACCTCGACGTCTTTAACATTCGTAGGCGGTTTGGGAGTTGAAGAGGTACTGGCGGCGTTTGGTAGTAATGAAAATCCGCTGGCAGTAGCTGACCTGGCTAAAAATGCCCGGTTCAGTGTTGCTATACCGCTTCGACCGGCTAAAAAGTTCGTTGAGATCGAATTCATACCCATTAACCAGGCGGCCAGCGGGCTGGTAGTTAATTCGTGGCTTGGTATGGAACCGGTAAGCCCGCTTAATATCCAGAAAGAGCCCACGTAGTACAGCAGTTTTGAACGTTTAGTTTTGAGTCAAGAGTTAATGAAGTTTTTTTGGGAGATATAACAATGAAAAAGCTATTTATATACCTGCTCCTGGTAATGGCAATGGCGACAAGTGCGTCGGCGGCGTTGACTTTGGGTGTCGGAGATCTGGAAAGGCCCACAGAATACTGGTGGAAGGGCACACGGCCGTACGCTATCGGCGATCAGGGACTGGGCTGGATGAAAGAGGTCGAGACCCAGATAGAGGCGTGGACGCTCGACGGCGGGACGATACTGACGTTCCCCACCAATGGCGGCACTTTCGATAATGCCGCCGACAATATATTTGAGTGGAACGAAAATTCCGACGAACTCAAATGGACGTTCGGAAGTAACAAGGTGGCCATGTCCAGTAGTGACGTGCTGGAGTTTTCTTTCGGCACTATATACATAGGCATGTCAGAGATAAGCGCGCCGGCAGGCGATCCATCGGCCAATAACGGTTGGCTGTATACCAAAGATGACGGCGGGACAACGAAGTTATATTTCGAGGATTCCACAGGTACGGTGACGGATATCCTCGCTTCCGCTTCCGGTAATACTCTCAATGCAGCTTATGATCAGGGCGGAGCAGGGGTTGGCAGGACGATAACAGCCGATACCGGCGCCTTTGCCCTGACCAATACGGATGCGGATACGGCGTTTCTTATGACCATAAACGCTGTACCGGGCAGTTCGGCGGCGCTTGGCGGGATCGAGATCACTGTCGGTGGTAATTCAACTGAGAATGCTATCGAGATCGAAAATACCGGATCCGGCGATGATATTCAGGGTACAGGCGATACGTGGGCGGTCGATAAGGCCGGTGTGGGTACGTTCTCGACAGTTAATACATCATTGATAACATCGACGGGAACTACGAGCCTCGGCGACGGGACAGGGTCCGTTTCTGTCAATAGTTCCTCGTGGGACATTACCACAGCAGGAGCGGCAAGCGGGTTGACCACGATAGGTATGAGCGGGGACCTGACCAATAGCGGCGGTGATGTGATATTAGCCAATGGTAAGGTCCTCAAAGGCTCGATAACTATCGCAGAAACGATAGGAGTTTCCGCCTATGACGTTGATGGTGCGGGCTATGTAGCTACTTTCACACTCACCAACGCCAATACCATTGCAGCTGCTTTAGGTACCGGTGTTGAGACAGTGGCTATTGATTCGACTACCTGGGATGTTTCGACGGCAGGTGTTTTCTCTGGTTTAACAGGGCTTACTGTTGACGGTGATTCGACGTTCAATGACCAGATCGCCGTTAATCTTAATGCCAACGACGAGGAGATACTTATTACCGGAACGGCAACTACGGTAACAGCCGATAACCTTGTTGAAGTTGTTATGGCCGCCCAGTCTACAAATACTTATATTCTCGCATTAACCCAAACACCTAATGGCGATGCCGATAATGATTATCTTATCTGTGCAGATACAACAGGGACAGGGGTAGTGTTTAAGATCGAAAATGGTGGAACGACAACCTGGGCGTTAGATCCGGCCTCACAGATCATTATCGGTTCGAGTGCCAACACTACTACGGATGGCGCTATTAACATTGATCATGCAACATTGACCTCCGGGTCCGAAGCGATGAATATTAAGGTAGTCGCTACCAATACCAGTACGAACGCCCAGGCGATAGTAATAGACCTGGACGACGATATAACAACCGGCGGCGACCTGGTGGGTGTCGAGATTCAGTCCAGTGATAACGATAGTGACGGCACCATAATCGGACTCCAGACTTTGGGCCTGCTCGATGTTGGCTGGAACGCAGAGGTCGGCGCGGCTAAAAAGGCCATGACCATAGACGCCAAGACAGTGCCTAATACCGGCAGTACCGGTGTGGTGGATGTAGATTTCGAGTCCAAAATTGCTAACGCCGAAGCTGTGCATATCGAGGCTACTTTTACAACAGGTGCCGCAGGTGTTACTGTCGCTGGTATGGAAATTGAATTAGTCAACGACTCAGGCAATTCCAGCGATATCCTGACAGGATTGATAATCAATGTGACCGACTCGACCGCGACAGGTACTGAAAGAGGTATTTACATTAAAGGTACGGGTATCAAAGAGGCCCTGCAGGCCGACTTCGGCTATATCAGGGTTGGTACAGGTGGTACTCCGACGATTACGCCCGGCGATGATGATATTTACGCCGAGGGTACTATCGAGGCCGACGGTGGGTTCAATACAGGTACGTCAACGCTGAAGGTGGCAACCGTTGATTTAACGGCACAGGAAGTCAGGGCATTGGTGGCGACACCTATAGAATTAGTCGCTGCCCCGTCGGCAAGTGAGATCATTGAGTTTGTCAGTGCCCTCTTAATACTTGACCAGGCGGGTGACGCTTTTACCGAAGCTGGCGCCAACGACAACCTGGCAATTGAGTACGATGGCGGCAGCGCGATAGCCGTTTCTGAGACCATTGAAATGACGGGATTTATTGACCAGAGTGCCGATATGGTTACCCGTGCGATTCCGGTAAAAGACCCGATCGACGCCGCCGGCGATATAGTGGCGAAGAACCTGGTTTTAGCCGGACTTGACGATGAATTAGGCGGCAATGCCGGAAATGAAAGCGCATTGCGCGTGATAATCACCTACCGGATTGTGACGGCTTTGGGATTGTAAAAAGTTGTTAATTTAATTCAGGGGCGGCCGACCGCCCCTGTTTTTGAAATTCGAGAAGGAGAACTTATGTCGATAACATTGAATACGGTAAAACATTCCGGGCCTGGCGGGAAGGGCAGAGCGACGGTGAATTTTTCGAGTTCCACTCTTAACGCCGGTGGTGGTGGGGCGGCTATCGCGGACCCCGGTGCGGGCAAAGCGATAGCGATAGACCAGATCAAGGTACACTACCCAGCCAACGATACACTGACTATCCGGGAGGACACCACGACAGTCATCGGGGCGCTGACTTTTCTTACTACGGCCCATCAATACAGCTACAAACCGGTAGAGCCGTTACTACTGACGGCGAATAAAGAACTTAACCTGCTCACCGGCGGTGCTAACGCTATCAGCGGGCAGATCGATTATCACATTATAACGACATGAAAAAACTGATAATTATATTTATAGTATTGGTTTGTGCGGCCAATGTATACGCCAGAGAAAGGGATATATACCCTGCAGCAGACAAACCCATATTCAAGGTTGGCGTCATAGGACCCGCCGGCCAGCACAATATATTATCAACGGTACACGCTGATTCCGCGGTGGCATCGGCAGCGAGGGGGTCGATATTAGTAAGGAATTCAACGCCTACGTGGGCACGTCTGGCATTAGGTGCGACCGGGACCGTTTTAAGGTCAAACGGTTCGGATGCCGTATGGGCGGCGACGACTGAAATAACGACGTTGGGAACGATAACTACGGGTGTGTGGAACGCTACGCCGATAGATATTTCCGACTTTACAACCCTTACAGTAACAGCGCCAATAACATTAGCCGATGACGATCTGGGAATAACCATAGCCAAGGATATCGTTGCAGGCGTTGGACTGTCGGGTGGTGAAGATAATGTATTGCCGGGGGCGGAAGCAGATACGACTTTGACCTTCGATGCAACTGAATTGGATGCCGTGACATGGTCTGATGGCGCAAACGTCACGAATCAATGGACATTTGACGTTTCAGGCACGGACAATACGATGACGGCTGGAAGCGGGATAATGTCCTTTAGTCACGACATTGCCATTCTGGGCGATAATATCGAAGCAACCACAGAGACAGACAGATTTGTATTCATGGCGAATGGGTCAACTTATGCGCCCGAAGCCATAGACCTTGGTACCGATACCGCTGGTAATTATGTTACGTCGATTACAGACGGACTTGCTATTGACGGCGGCGACGGCGGATCAGAGGGCGCCACGCTGACTATTGCCTTTGACCCAACGGAGCTACTCGGTAACAGGACATGGGGTGATGGCTCAACCGAT
>SDBU01000838.1_pt1 | contig 44612 bp, 70 predicted proteins | sample 2277071 | NCBI WGS metagenome assembly SDBU01 (sample SAMN10397929, study PRJNA504765) | marine sediment metagenome | isolation source: marine sediment core GS08_GC12, 126 cmbsf | place: Arctic Ocean: Gakkel Ridge, Loki's castle | collected 2008
TATTATTAAGCCTGCTGTGATAAGAAGCAGGGCTGACCAAATTGTAGACCTGCTGGTAGGGAGGAAAGATGAATAAACCCTGCGATGATTGTTCCACTAACATAGACCAAGCCATCCAATGCGATGAGATAACTTGCTTTCAGACTTGCCCTCAATATAAAGAGTGGATGGGGAAGCCTGAAGTATGCCCTGAGTGTAAGGGAAAGAAAACTATTCCAATTAGATTGCATGTTGGTTCAAATAAATTAAAACCTTGTCCTGTCTGTGACGGCACAGGATTTAGGTCTTCTGATAAGTTTAGCCAAAAGGAAGGTGAGCCATTGCTAGATTATTATGAAAGAATGTCGCACCAGAGCAGGTTTTGTTGTCTGCGTTGTGGTTCAGTAGAATACCGAGAGAATATTGTCGGTGTATTAAGAATGGTCGATGGAATTTGCTCGGATTGTCAAAATGAGACTACTATTCACCCGGAGAAATGGGATAGGTTGCTGAGTCAGGAGCCAGAGGGATTAAGTGAACTTGTTGGGCGGATTTGCGAAGCTCCCACTTCAGTAAATATGAAGATGGAAATAATTCACTGGCTCAAAGCCCAACTCATCAAAGCCACCGAATAGTTCGGTGCTGACCTGAAGGCTCTGGAGGCTGAGCACCAAGCCAAGATAGATGAGTTGATTGTAGAGGTTGAGGCTTGGTTACCTGAAGCCCTTGAAGATGATGGTGATTGGTGGCAATGCCTAAAAGCCAAATACCAAAAATAGGAGGGAGAATGACAGAGCAGGAATTGGATAGCTTAAACCATGCACTCAAACTTAGCCAGAGGTGAAAGTTAGTATTGTCAGAACTACACGATAAAGATAAGCAGCTATACACTATATCTGACTTATTATCTTGGCAACCCCCGCCTCACTATAACATTATCTCAGGCGGAGTGCTAAATGTTAAAAGTAGAATGCTTATCTTTGGAGACGAAGGTAGCTGGAAGTCAATTCTTGCTCTCCATACTGCTCATTGTATTGCGAGAGGAGGTAAATGGCTAGGTTTCTATACTTCTCCAGCTAATGTTATAAGACTTCAAGTAGAACTTCCTATGTATGAAGACAGAGATAGAATGATAAAGTATTGTAAAGGTAGTAAATCAATCTATCTAGCCAAAGATAATCACACCGATATAACTGATGAGTTGGATGAAAAGGCAACCTATTGGGCATACCCTACTAACGCCATCAGTCGTACTGAGCAGTTCATACATATTGACGAGTCATCAGGCTGGGAGTCTCTTCGCCGTAACATATATAGTTGTATAGATACTCTACCTCCACTTCCTTTAGTTGTCATACTCGACCCTCTCTATAAGATGTTCAACCGTAACATTTCAGAAGAGCAAGACCTCAAACCTCTTATAGACAAGATAGATATGATTATGGAAGATGCTAGTAAGTTAATTCCTGGCATTTCCTTTATTATAGTTCATCATACTCGTAAGACCAAAACTGACAATGCTGGTAACCTATTGTCTATGGGCAGTCAGGATGCTACTGGCAGCCGAGCTTTACTAAGATGGGTAGATACCATTCTCCGCATAGACCCTCAGCCTAATGATAGTAGTCTGAGTAAGGTAACTGCCACCTTTACCAAGCATCGTAACGCTGAGGAGCCTTTGCCACAACTCATTCTCCGCTGGAATAGAGATACTCTACATCCTCAAATACTGTCTCGCACTATCGTTAAGTATGAAGAAGATGAGGATATGGAGTTGAGAGGCGAGCTAGATATGAGAGAGTTAGAATAGTTATGCCAAATTAATAATCCATACGGGTAGTATACCATACCATTATTATATGTATTCACTAGGAGCAGGATGGATATAGATACTGAGGCTATTATAGAAGCAAGGAAAAGAGTTAATCTAGACATGAGCGCAGAGGAAAAGAGAAAGATACTTAAGCAAGTATACTCGGACTTGAAAGGCAAGCAAGACGCAAAAGAAATCTATGGTCTAATGCTGACTAAGCAGAGACGAGAACAAGATGCCAAGACAAAACTAGATAATATAAGATTTCCAGATAGCTATGCAGAAGCAGTGAAAGTTGAAAAAGCTGCTGACCGTGCCTTTAGACAGTTGCAATCTTACAGAATAGGAAAGCTAGAAGAAGTAAGAATAGCAGAATATTTAACTAGTATTGGGTATGAAGTAACTGACATATCACTCGAAAGAAATAAACTAGAGTGGTATTCTCCCTTTGACTTACTGGCAGTATCAAAATACTATTCTTTCTTAGCAGATGTAAAATTTAGAACATCTAGAGGCAGTATACCTATTAATATTGATAAGGCTTACTTGTATAATAACTACGCAAGAGAAGATACGATAGCAAATGAAAGAATATTGATAGTATGCTCTCTCGGAATACCAGATAGTTTTATAACTATTGATGACCTCCAACAATGTTCTATTATACATGGAAACTATATTATACCTAGAGAAAACACCAAAAGTATAACCATATTAAGAAAGATTATAGAAGATGGTTACAGAAAAGATAATGAACAAACATAATGGTATGGTATATCCCCTTATGGATTATTGATTACCATCTGTTCAAGAGTTATTTTATTATCCGACTTCTCCACTCGTATACTATCTTCTACTATCGTCAGCTATCTGGTATTGACAACTTATAACTTATGTGTTATAATAGAGTATTGATGATGAGGAATAATTACAGAAAGGAGGTGTAAGAACAATGAAGGTTAAGGCAGTCAAAGGATACGATGTATTAGACGCCGAAGATGATTTCTTGCTTAAGGATGACTTACCAAACCTAACTGAACGGTATCAGTGCGGCGAGTGCGATGAAATATTTGAAGACAGAGACGAAGCCAAAGAGTGTTGCAGAGAGTAAAGAAATATACAAGAGGGAGGTGTAAAATATTGAGGCGGTAGCTATCATAGTTCTAATAGTCATATTCATGCTAGTTCCAATAGTATCACTGAAAGTATTAAACTACATAAGGAGAAAGTAAATGACACAAGAGTCAAAAGTTTCAACAAGAGGATTGATAGAAGCAGACCTAGGCATCTTGCGGAGGTTCACTGGAATTTTAGACAGTGCACCTACGGAAACATCGGTTTATCAGCCTAGAAATATAGTGCCTAGTGCTGATGCTCCCCAGGGTAAACCTACTACCAGAGTTAGCCTCAACTTCAGAGAGATTGACCCGATAGAAGCTGTAGAACCTTATCACTTCCCTATCTATACAATAGTCGTGAGCAAGTCAAATAGAAAGAAGTCTCGCTGGGGAGTGTTTAGTGAAGGCACACCCAGTGACAGGTCTTTAGGCTTCAACAACATAGTTGACCAGCAGTATTCTCCAGAACAGCTTGACCCTGGCAGTCCTGAATATATCAAGCCGTTAGATAGAATGGACCTGGAGGATTGCTTTGAGAAGAGATTCGGTATGGTGCTGACCGACGGCATAGATGGAAGACCTCAGCCTATGGACTTATTTGATGGCAGAGCCAATGAGGGCAGAGGAGGAGATACCCCGACTCCAGCCTGGACAGTGTATGAGGTAGAAGGCATTGGCGTAGCGGGAGGACAGGGAACGAGTGGGACTGACCTAGCTATGAAGTTGCTGGATAATAGCACACTAGCAGACTTCAATGCTGCGGCTCTGGCTAATCCAGCTATTAGAGCAGATACAGCACTGTTACAGTCCATAGCACTACCACCTACAGCCAAGAATAGTTTTGCCAATACTGTGGTAAGTGCCGACATTTTTACCAAAGATAGCGCAGGAGTGTTTCATAAGGTATAGTTAGTTAAGGGAGTCTGTTAGTTATGATTTGAGAGGTTCCTTTGATTGGCTGACAGACTCCCTTATGGAGAATCAAGATGGATAAGGTTATATGCTATATATGCAGCAAAGGAATAGAGATACATCCTGAAGGTATCGTCTGGGCTAAGTTGAGACTAGCCATTGTTGACTACAAGAGCTTTAACGAAGTAACAGGTATTCAGTATATAAGTATAATGCAATGGTTTAGATGCGATACCTGCGGTCACGAGTACTTTACCACTACTCACATCCAGGATGAAGGAGTTAGGAAGCAATGAGGCGAGTAGATAATGCTGAACTCAAGCGAAAAGTTCTAGACCATCTAGCATCACAGTATAAGATTAAGGAAGTGCGAGAGGTTGGTCATCTAAGTAGTTATGTTACTTGCCGCACTAGAAGCTTCTTTGACCAGAAACAGACAGTAGAACCATCCGACGAGGAAGTGATGCTGTTTGCTTTGGGATTTGGACTACAAGATGTGCTAACACCAAGAAGTATTAAGCCATTAGTATATGAGAAGTTTGGCATCATCTTTAGTCCAGATATGCCAATGAGTTGGACAGGCAATCTAGGCGAGATTAAGACAACCAGAAAATCCGCAAAGTATCATTTTATGGAAGACGCTTTACCTGTTACTTGGGCAGACTATATGATGGCAGGCTGTTATATAGTAGATACAGATAAGTATGACCTTATTGTTCTATATATGTCTGGCAACTTCGCACCACCTTTTCCGCAGATATACGCAGAGACTATTTACTTTGATAAGAAAGAGATAGATACCAACTGGCAAAAGGTGATGAGTCAGAAGGAAGTACTAGATAAAGCATTAGTTAGTGGAGTGCCGCCTGAGTCGTATAAGAACTGCTATGACTTTGAGTGTCGCTACTGCAGGTATGGTCTAGTTTGTGATACCTTAGTGAGAGCTGATAGCTTACAGACTACCGAAGAGCAAATTGAAAAAGATAAGGAGTTGTGGCAGTGATAGATAAACCTGAAGTAGTTGCTTGGGCTATGGCGTCAGAAGGAAGTTTCTCAATACAGAGGGTAAGAAACTCTCTACAACCAAAGATTAGTATAAATAACACTGATGAAATCTACCTAGATAAGTTCATCAGTCTAGTTGGCTTTGGACATATTGGCAAGCACATCAATACAAGAGAAGATAGAAACTGGAAGCCTATCTATCACTGGTATATCAGTTCATTTGCAGATTGTCTAAAGTTCTGTGAGTCTGTTATAGATTACATGCCTATAAAGCAAAGACAAGTAGAGCTAGTTATGGAGTTTTGTAAGCGAGGTATAGGAAGATATAGTAACAATCACAGACTACCAATAGAAGAAAAAGACTGGCTCATATATGATGAGCTAAGATTTATAGGTAAGAGAGGAACTAATGACTACTAATAATGAACATTGGATTACTGCACTGTGCGGAGACGAGGGCAGTTGTAAGACATCAATGGCTTTATCTTTTCCTAAGCCGCTATCTCACTTAGATGTAGATGTAGGTGGCTATGCTAGAGCAGCTTGGCGAATAGATGCATCAGATATAGAAACACATAGTTTTCCTAAGCCTCTGACTGATGCAGATATAGCCAAGATGAAAGGACTTGTTATTGATTCGAAGGCATCAACCAGAACAGCTGGAGTGCCTAAGAAGATAGAAGGAATGAAGGAGCTATGGCAGAACATCATAGACCAGATAGTTGCCGATGCTCTTAACTCTGAAATCAAAACTATTGTGATAGACTCTGCTACGCTACATTATAAGATAGGCTGTGATGCTTATCTACAAGAACTTCAAGAGAAGCAGCTAATTAGATGGAGAGCTAATCCTCAAACTAGCAAGATGCCTTTTGACGAGAATGATTATAGAGAGAAGCTACAGCCTATAGAGTATGGGCAAGTTTACGACCGATTGCAGAGAATCTATCATCTTGCTAGGTCATACAAGAAGCATCTGGTGCTAGTCCACTATCCTACTGATGAGTACGGAGCAATATCAGATGGCAAAGGCGGAATGACTGATGGTAAGACTGGTAAGATAATAATGGACGGCTATAAAGACACTGCCAAGTTTGCTGATGTAGTCATGTGGCTGAGTATTAAGAGCCATATGGTAGCAACTGACCCAGCTAATTCTAAGTCCCAGAAGATAGAGGAGAAGTATCCAGTAGCCAAGTTTACCAAGTGCGGAATAGAAAAGATGGGCTTAAAAGCTTTAGGTATGGAGATACCAGCAGACTACGACAGCATCATCAATCTAAGAAATCTAATGGGAGGCAGTGTATAGAATGGATATTTACACTTGCGCTAGGTGCAAAGGCACTTTCTGGACTGACGAGATGTCATCAAACGCAGGAAGATATACTTACTGTAAAGTCTGCTTCAATAAGATAAAGATAGAGCAGAGAGAACGAAATCCTGAGCACTACCGTAAGCGTCAAAGAGATTGGAGAAGAGACGATAGGAGTCTATATCCTGACAAGTATAAAGAACTGGATAGCATAAAGTATCATAACGATAAAGAGCTCAGACCAGAAAAGATAGTAGCTAGAAATAAGATACATGAACTAACCAGAACTAGGTCAAAAGTGAATATCAAGAAGCCTTGTGAGGTATGCGGAACTATAGCTGAGGCTCATCACGATGACTACTCTAAACCACTAGAAGTAAGATGGTTATGCTCAGTTCATCATAAGGAGCTAGACTATGCCTAAGCTATACACAGACGCTAATCCAAGAATGATAGCATACTATCTCCAAGGCTCAGGAATGGACGGAGTTAGTGGATACCAAAACTTGCCTGAAGGACTAAGTAGCATGGAGGCAGAGTATCTAGCCATCATCTACGGACTTAATGAATATTTCCTGAAGTGGAACAGAGAACTGGATGCTAGACAGGGTAGCTTAGATATAGAGAAGGCTAAGATAACTGGCGAGTTTGACTTTGCTGATACAGCCTCCCCAGCAGATAAGACTCCTAGACCACTACCAGCGCCAGTACTAGTATATTGTGATAATGAAGTTGTAGTTAAACAGCTTAGCCGCCAGTATCATATAGGCAATGATAAGCTAAGAAAGCTGGCTATGAGAGTATGGCAAATGAGTCAGAATGTGGAGGTGAAATTTCAGTGGTTGAGCAGAAGAGAGAACTTGGCAGGAAAGATGCTGAAGTAGTATGCCCGTATAGTGAGCACGGCAAGTCTTCTATTGATAGAGAATATGGTATTCTATGGTGTAATCTGTCAGACAATCCTTGCTTTAAGGATACTGGAGATTGTGATGAGTATAATGAGTTATTAAAGGAGGAAGCAAATGAGAGTTAATGAGCAGAACAAAAGTATGGATATTGAACTCAGAGAGATTAACTTTATTATGGATGCCCTGACTACTCAATATCTATATCTGAACAAGAATCAGAAGCCTGAAGTAATAATCTTTCCTATGTATAAGGAAGCTAAGACAAGATATGGTAACATCCCTATCCAGTTTGTGCCTGATATGTCAGAGATAGCTCAGGATATAATACGGGATGGTAAGGATATTGCTGAGGTTACTCCAGCGCAGGAAGCAGTGATAGATAAGAAGGACGAGGAGATTAAAGTACTGAGAGAAGAGCTAGAGAGACTCCAAGCACAACCACAAAGGATAGAGACCAGCGAAGTAGAAATTGGATTTATCCCGCCAGTTGCTGAGCTAGAGTCTAAGACTGAAGATGCTATTCTCAGAGAGTCTCCATCAGGTAGAGTTCCTAAGCAGCCACCTGGCGGAGACATAGGTGCTGGTAGTCCTGACGGAATGGGAAGTAGAGACAGGAGAGACTTATCCAGAACCAGACAAGACTTGCTAGAAGAACCAACTATAAATGAGGATGAAGAGAAGTCCTTTGACAAGTCGATTACGAGAGATGAGAGCGGCAAGCCAGTAGTAGAGGAGTAGACAGAATGGGTAAGCTAAACTGGAATAATCTAACCAAGGAAGAGCGAGCTACTTACATGAGGCTCCAGATGTCTCCTCAAGGTAGCTATGATAGGAGTGGCTACCTACCAGATGATTGTGGAGAATGTGGTGCTTGCGGAGAGCCAACTCTAGGAGCAGGTTGGTGTCAAAGCTGCCATAGAGAGTATAGAGAACTCTACAACAAGCTGGTAGAAGTAGAATGATACTTGCTGATACGGCTGAGCCAGAAACTATTATAAGACTTCTCCGTCAGGCAGTTCCTGTTACTGTTTCTCCTCTAAACCTGAATAAGATTGCCGACTACTTCTTTGGTAACTACGAGGGTAAGAAGTTCCAGTTTGGCAGAGTTCAGGCAGGAGAGCTCGTAGGAGATATTGATAGTATGGAAGATGAACTCAGGCGATATTATAATAGTGCGGATGAGACATTCCAAATAATAGAAGGATTACTAAGTCCAGTCAAGTTGTTTATGAAGAGTGGTAGTGCTGAAGTATCTAATCATTCACAGCAAGGGAGGAGAGGGGAGGGTCTCAGAAGCATAGGCGGAGTAGGTCTCAGTAGCAGTAGCAAAGAAGGAAGTAGTAGTGCTTCATTAGTTGTTTCTACTAGGGACTTATCCGCAAAGATGTTCTGCTATCAGGTAGAACCGTCAGGCTTTATCAAGCATGGACGCAGTTTTAATACAGTAAGGATGGCGGAACTATATGCTTGGATACATAGGTTGAACCAGGTTGGAGTCAGTACCTACTACACCAATAACTGGGAAGAGACAGCAAGGTTACTAATCACCATCTTCCGTAATGAGCAGAAGGCACCTGAAGACCACACTACCTTTAAGCGAGTGTATAGACCAAGAATAACTATCAAAGAAGCTGACCCTTTTATGAAGTCATTGCTATTCCTTTCATCAGCATACCAGTTGGGCATAGGAGAAGTGAAAGCAAAAGCACTTTGTGATAGGTTTGCGAATCTATTTGACCTGGCAACTTCGCCAGTAGAGGAGATAGCAGAATGCGAGAAGATAGGAAGCAAGATGGCAGAGAATATACTGAGAGCCTTAGGCAGGGAATAGTAATGGAGATAATAGCGCCAAGAGGAAGAATGATACTACTCGAATACAAACCTCATAGACGATGGCGAAAGCCTACTAAGACTTTCATCGATAAGCAACAAGAGGTCATTAAAGCCTTTATGGAGCAACATTCTCATGACTAGAAAGAATAAGACAGCAATGGGGCTGGCTATAGAGCACTGGAATTGGATAGAATCTACACTATTCCAGCAGAGACAGATGGAGAAGAAGTTATTCATGGATGCTTTCTTGCATGGGTATAAGCACGGCAAGGAGGATAAGTGAAAGAGTTTGCTAGTGAGTATAGTCGCAATGAAGATGGCTGGATTAAGTTTCCCGCAGACAGCAATTATAGGAAGCGGATGTTCCCGCCTGAAGTCAACTCTCATCCTGCTAAAGCCAATGTCTATTTAGTTCAAGCTATTATAGAATATATAAGTGAACCTGACGACCTAATCATGGACTGTATGGCAGGGACTGGCACTATTATGGTGGGAGCATTGATAGGCAGGCAAGTTATCTGTATAGAAATTAGCGCAAAGTTTTATGCTATACAGGTAGCTGCTTTGAACTTCTTAGAAAACATTGACCCAGGCATTAGTGAGCGGATAAGCCTTATCAATATGCCTTGCCAGACTTACTTACCTATTCCTAACCTAGCAAATCATATCATCTTCTCGCCACAGTATGCTGGTATTATGTTGAAGAAGTCAGTCAATGACCAGTGGAATATAGATACTGGCTATGACTTTGTGGAGTATAGTAAAAGCCCTCTCAATCTAGGCGCTATGTCAGAGTTCCTATGGACTCATGAGATGGAGTCAGTATATAAGAAGTGTTACGATACTCTTACAACTCCTGGCAGTATGAGTCTAATTGTAAAAGACCACATAGACCAAGGTAATCGAGTAATGCTTACTCAGAAGGCAATAGATGCTTCCGTTAGAGTAGGCTTTAGCTATGACCCAGATGAGCATTGGAAATGGGCAGCACCAGGCATGCCTTATACTTCGGCAAGAAGAGCAAGAGGAGAAGTAACAGTAGACGATGAAAGCATTATTGTTCTTAGGAAAAGTTAAGTGCAGGCTAGGCATCCACAAGACAGCAGGGTTACAGATACTATGGAATAGAACTAATCCTAAGTATGGCGGCACTAGACTCAAATGTATTAGATGCGATAAAATTATAGAAGAGATGCGGGATGAAATGTAGTAAGTGTAGTAGAGACAATCTCACAGAGAAAGAGCTAACAGTCCACACTAAGCTCTTTCATAAGCCACCGAGTCAGTCACCTCAGATTATAGCATCAGGAGTCTGTCCAGACTGCGGCTCAACTTTATGGTATCAGGAAGGGTGCACCAGTTGTCCTTCTTGCGGTTATAGTAGATGTTAGTAAGGAGGATTTAGAAATGAATAGACCTGACTGGAACACATACTTTCTAAGTATTGCTGGGGAGATAGCATCCCGAGCAACTTGCCCAAGAGCATCAGTAGGAGCAGTAATTGTCAAGAACCATCGCATCATCTCTTCTGGCTATAACGGAGCAGTAGCAGGCGAGTCTCACTGTGAAGATGTAGGCTGTGATGTAGTCAATGACCACTGCCAGAGAGCAGTCCATGCAGAAGTAAATGCTGTTGCTGAGGCAGCTAGATTCGGGCTAGCAATAGAAGGAGCCACTGTCTACTACTGGGATAGCTTAGGCAGACCTGAGAGTTGTAACAACTGCTTACAGGTAATAAAGGCAGCAGGAATAAGTAAGTTAATAGATAGAAGTGGTAAGGAGATTAGGATAAGTTGAGTCCTGTATTTTATTTTGGCTCTAAGACTGCCAAGGAACGCTTCCAACACTTTCTTGACAATCCTCCTCCTGCTATTTCTATTGATGTTGAAACTATATCCTTAAAAGAGCGGATGCCACTAGGCTTTGCTATTGCCTTCAGCCCTGATGAAGCCTTCTACTTCCAAGTCTATCCTGAGCCACCAAGAGAGTTGGAGCTACTCAAGCCCCTCCTCTTCAATCCAGCAGTATGCAAGATAGCTCACAACGCTATGTTTGACTTATCTGTCTTGCCTATGATACTCAACTTAGTAGGCTTTGACAGCTCCAATCTCTTTGATACTAATGTAGCGGCTAGACTATTAGGCAAAGAGCAAACTGCTCTAACCATACTGGCTCCTGAAGTTGGTATGATAGCTGAAGATGCTAAGTCTTTTATGACTAGATATAGAGTAACAAATATGCTAGAAGCACCATCTACTGAAGTTGCTGACAAGTGCCAAATGGATGCTAAGGTTGCCTTTGCCTTATACAATCTTTATGAGCCACAGATAAAACAGCAGTATAACGAGTATTTCAAGGTTGAGATGAAAGTTATACCTATACTGATTGACCTTAGTCTAAGAGGTCTACAGATAGACCAGAAGGCTAGAGCTGAGCTAGATGCTAAGCTGACTTATGAAGTAGAGTTCTATCGTAAGCAGCTAGAAGAGTATGGAGTTGAGAAGCCTAATAGCAAACAACAGGTAGGCTACATACTGGGAAAGAGAGGCAATTTCCTTCCAATGACAAGAAAGAAGAAACAGTTATCTACTGATAAAGCTTCCTTAGAATTCTTAGATGACCCTATGGCAGCTGTAGTACTCGGATTCAGAAACAGGAATGATTTGCTCAGTAAGTATATAAGTCCAATCAAAGGTGATGACCGCTTTTATACTGAATACTACTTGGACACTGTTGTGGGCAGACTTAATAGCCGCAATCGCAACATACAGAATATTCCAGTTGAGTGCAGACATATATTTCTACCTGATAGTCGATGCTTTACAACTATGGACTATAGCAAAATGCATATGTATATTCTTGCAAAGAAGTCAGGCGACCGAGACATGCTTAGGATTCTCTATGACCCAGACCCGGCAAAGAGTGATATTCATCAGCACACAGCAGATAAAATGAGGGTATCAAGAAGGCTAGCCAAGACACTAAACTTTGCTGTTGCTTATGGTGCTACTGCCAGAACAGTATCCGAACAAGCAAAGATAAAGGATAGAAGCAGATGCCAAGCACTAATTGATGATTGGTTCAGAACATATCCAGGTGCCGCTGACTGGGTTCAAACAGTGCAGAGAGCTGGTATGAATTCTGGCTGGGCAGAGCCTACACTATTTGGCAGGAGGATAAGAATACCTGAAGAGTATGACAAATGGGGTAACATTAATAGAGACGGAATGGAAAGGAAGGCAGTAAACTACCCTATACTTGGCAGTGATGGCGAAGTTATAAAGAGAGCAATTATAATATGTAATAGTAAAGGCTTAGGTCCACCAGTAATGGCAGTTACAGTTCATGATAGCATTACCTTTGATGGAGATGTAGAGGTGCCTAAAGAAGAGTTAGAGATGATAGCAGGATTTAGACTGCCTATAGAAGTTAAGCAGACCTCGACTTGGGACTGAGTAGAAGGATGACGGTTACAGGTGGTTTGACGCCATAGTTACACACGGATTTGGGCAAGATTGGTTACAGAATTGCTATCATAAACAGAGCGGGGAGGAGAGGTTGGGAGGGTCTCAGGTAAAAGAAGTATCAGAAATAGGATATATAGATGGAGCAGAACATAGCCCACCAGATAAAGCACAGACAGTATGCTAATGACGAGTTTATGACTCCGCCAGAACTTGCAAGACAATTAGTAGCTCTACTACCGCTACAGACAGGAAACTTTGTAGTTGACCCATGCTCAGGAGTAGGTGCATTCCTGTCAGCATTTCCTACCTACACAGCAAACTTAGGACTGACAGAGGACTTTTTCATTTATGGGGATAAGGTTGACTGGCTAGTATCTAATCCACCTTACTCCAAGCTAGATGACTGGCTTAGACATAGTTTTGAGATAGCTGAAGTAGGAGTTGCTTATCTACTTGGACTCCACAATATAACTCCAAGAAGACTAGAGCTAGCCAACTCATTCAACTTCGGGCTAACATCATCCACCTATGCAAAGTCTTTCAGTGGTTTGGCATCTCAGCCTTCTGTGTTTGGGAAAAAGGCAAGACTGACATAGTTACCTATGACCGAGTTGTATGGAGATAGATGAAGATTTTAATAATAATAGCAGTAGCAATCGTTCTCTCTCTACTACCCTTAATCCCTACTACTACAACTATGCCATTCTTTACTAAGGTGCCAGAACAGTATACTATTACAGAAACCTACACTGAGTATGTCCCTAAAACTGGCGAGCGAGCAGTATACCATGATAGCCTAGCACGAACAGAGTGGAGAAGCAGCATCAAGTCATACAGTAGCATAGATGATGTTATAACTCAGAACACAAGAGTGGCTGCTCAGCCTAGTTACTACACTATTGAATACTATACTTACATGAAGGCAGTTGCTAAGGAGCGGCAAGTGACCAAGACAAGATTAGTAAATAGGGTTATAGATGTAGAAACTACTCAGCATATATCAGTCATTGATTATTTATTTAGATAGAGTTGTATGGAGATAGTAAATGATAGGATGTCCTAAGTGTAAGGTAGAAGGTAGATACTACTATGATGGACTCTTTATCAGATGCACTGCCTGCAACTATACCGAGTGGGCAAAGGTAGATAAGGATAAGCATCTCACTCATCTGTGGGATAAGTGGAATGTCAAGTAGTGGCTGGCTACTCAGCGACAACTAACCTTTCACCAGCCAATCTACAACTTATCTATACTGAGGCATCTGTCTGGCGGAACTCGATGAGAAATCACCTATGTATTGCTTCCTGTCTCGCCAAATAGCATAAGCCTCATTCCTGCGTTCATCAGCTTCTGCCTTGAACCTATCAGCTATTGCTATTTCAGTAGCAGCAGCATTAGCATACTGAGCCGCTTCCTGCAAGAAGGCATTTATCTTGGCTATTCTGTCTTCGGCTTCTCTGGCAAAGGTAGCAGCAATAGTATCATAGCCTGCCGACTGGTTGATGTAAGTAACTATATTAGATAACCTAACATTAGCCTCTGCTACTAGTCCACTGAATAACTCAGCAGCAGCCGCAGAGAACTCTATATAAGTTCTTGGAACATCCTGACCTTCACCGCCTTTTGTTACCTTATTAAGAAGAGCATCCCCAGCCACTAGATATGACTTGGCTGATGGGTCAGTATCGCCAAAGATATAGGTGTTAGATAGACTTAAAATGTTATCAATTCTGGTTCTCAGTTTGGCAGCATCATCAGTTATGTCCTGAAGTATCCCAGCGGCATCAGCACTACTATTGTTGTCTAGATACTTCTTCAAATTAGTAAGAGCAGTTTCTAACGCAGTATGAGCAGTAGTAGCAGCTGCTAAATCTGTCCTGGCACTAGCCAAGTCAGTCAACACTTGATGCTCATGCTTCAAGGCGTAGATGTATAAGGCGTAGGCAGCAGCCACCAATTGAATAGTATTCTCAAGAAACTCAGGGGCTGTAGAAGGAGAGAAGTCTGTTGGAGGTCTATGTTCAGAGTCATAGTATACTCTGACATGTTCATCCTCAGCCATATAGGATTGACTATCACTCTCGCCTCCGCCAGTAATATAGAGCAGCTTAGCAAACACATCTGAAGGCACAAAGGACTGAGGAACTTTGCCAACAGGATATTCTACTCTACTCACTCTGATAAAGTCAGTTAAGCTGCTAAGATCTATAGCTATCTGACTCTTAGTGTAGTCTATTAGGTAAGATGTAGATGCTGCCAACTTACCAGCCTTTGCTCTTATCCTTCCATTAGCATAGTCTATTTCAAAGTCTGTGTCTCTGGCATAAGTTGTGCCAGCGGGACTGCTAGTCAGTGCATCACTACTCCACTTGATAGGCTTATAGGCTAAGTATATCCAGACATTAGAATAAAGACCATACCCAACAGATGCAGTGTCAGCAGCACCTGCCCCTTCAATCTGGTCTAGTTCTACCTCATAAACATACTTGAAATACTTACTACCTACAATGGTTTTGCTGTCACCTGTACTATAGTGGAGGGTTTCAGTTATTGCCTTCTCATTCTCATCCATACCTTTGACTATGAAGGTAGCTCCAGTTGTGCCGCTGTCAGCATCAGTGATAGTAATAGTTAATGGTCTTGGAATATCAGGCTGTCCAGCAATAGTTAGAACATTTCCAGCAGCTACATTTATAGCCTGAGCATTGACTATAGCAGTTAAACTAGTACTGGCTGGAGTAGTAACTGTCTCATCAGTAATGGTGAGCTGTAGACTTATCTCATACAACTTCTCGTCTGGAAGGTAGCGGCTGAAGTCTGAGAATGCTCTCTCTATACAGCGGTCAAGTTCTGGGTCAGACCATAAGGCTCCACTGTCCTTTAGGTCAAGCCGCAAGTCTGACCGCATCTGTGTTCTAGTTTTTCCTCCCATAACTACCTCCTATCCTAAGTCTATGTCTAATACATAGAAACTCACACCCACTCGTACAGTGATATTGGTATCATTACTGACGCAGTGGATGGAAAATCCATGCTGCGGCTTGACTATGTATCTACCAAAGAGTGGTGCATCTATCTGAGAGCCACCGTCAGTTTGATTCTCCTCAGCAAGCTCACTATTTCCTACAGGAAACCAGCCATCATCTATTACTGTCTCGCCCGCACCAAACCTAGCATTGGCAGGAGCACCATCATCTCCTCTAGTATTCTTAAATGCTGTGATACTAGCAGTTGGAGCAGTCATAGCAATATGGTTGCAGACCCATAGACCATAGCGATTCTTGGTAGCAACATCTGAAGCTACCTGCTGAGCAAATACTCGGTCTATGATATAGACCTTTCCTCCAGCATCCTCACCATTCCAGAGTGTGCCTAGTGCAGCAGTTGTAGGTCTTGTGGCAGATGCTAAACAGGCTACTGCTGAGGAAGCCATAACCTCATACATCTTACCTGACAGTGCCATTAGTGCTGAGGGAGGTAGATGCTGTGCTATGTATAAGTCTCCGCCTTTGGTAGCCTTCAGACTTACAGGCAGTCCAGTTGAAATCCTGACTCCAAATAGTTGAAAATCGATTGGCATTGTTCTCCTCCTTTTATTTAATCTCTCTCTTTACTACCATGTTCATACCAGTCTAAGTGTATCTCATGAAGATTAGCATTAGCTCCTATGTTCTGCATTATCAATAAATACTTGGTATTCTTCTTTAAGTTCCACTCCTGTGCTCCACGACCATCTCCTCCTACAGCCTTCGGGCCGTTTCCTCCAACTAACTGAACATGGTCTAGGACGGTTCCTGCTACAAAGTTAGCCGCAGCTATTTGACCTTCTGTAAAAGTGGTTACCTGATTTGCTACAGGAGTAGCTTGTAAAGACCTTACCCTGCTAGTCTTGGGACTATTCCTGTTACGGTTATAGATTGTCTCCTCTGTGCCTGCATCATCATCTATTGTAGGTGATTCCTCTAGAGAGAACTCAGCAGGGCTTGAGGAAGCGATTTCCATTACGATATGCATAGCCATTTCAGAATCAGGAGTTCTAAAACCTACAGCAGACCTGTGGTCATCTGTATTGTCAGTTGTATTGTCCAAGTGGCTAGCATAACTTTCCCCAGAATGGATTTCGTGATGCTCATATTCAGCAGTAAGAGTAGCGCCTGTAAGCTCATCCTTTGCTATAAGCTCATCAAAGCTATGCTCCTGCCCATCACTATCTATCCAACTAACTGGAGTCCCACTCATTATCCACCTACATCCTTATCAGTTATATTCAAGTTAGACATCTTAGCTAGATGATACTTTATCTGAATCATCTGTATCCTCAGTTTCCAATTCTCCTCTATAAATGCATTTACTATTGTAGCTAAGTCTGAAGCCTTCACGTACTCATCACCTCCTTGTAATACTATTCTATCTATAAAGCTAGGCGGAACTGTCAGTCGCCTCTTCTCAAAGTCCATACTACTAGGGTTAGTAAAGATAGGCTCATTATGAGGTCTTACTGGTCTACGCCTTTGCGTCATCTGCTTTTCCTTTGATTTCTATTCTCCAAGGATTTCCTTATCACTTCTTCTAATTTTGCCCTCTTCAGCTTAGCTTCCTCCATCGCCTTAGTTATTGCTTCTAGATTGAGTCCACCTGGCTTGACAGGCTCAGGAGGCTTGTAAGGAGTGTCAAGGAAACTAGGTCTATGCTGAGAAGGTTCTGGTTCTTGCAATTTCCTAGCCGCAAGAGACTTTTTCAAGATGCTGATAGTTCGCTCAGTAGCTATCTCAGCTGGAGTAGGGACAATAAATTCAGGCTCTATACCTGCTATCCTACGCACAGTTGCTTCTGCTATCTCTGTTTCAAAGCCTAAGGCACCTTGTGTAGTCTCCATTCTAAGAGAGCCAGGCTTATAGATATGGCGGATAGATGAGACTCGAGAGACAGGGTCAGAAGGTCCAGTCACAACACCTTGTCCTAAGAAGGGGTAACCATTATTAGTTATTCCATCTATAAACCATATAGCAATGAAGCTCCATCCAGCACCTGTGAAAGTTGCCTTAGTTTTCATCTGGACTGTGGTCTTGCCAGTCCCGCCATCACTAGTAGCTTGTCCAGAGGTTTCGGTATCCCAGAAGCAGTTAGTTATTGTCCCATCACCACTATCAATAGCACAGAAGCCACCAGTTGTATTCCCTAGAGTAGTTGCTCCTGTTGAGTAACAATCGTCAATTAAAGATTCTCCCGGACCGGTTATAGAGTCAGCAAGTCTTCCTATAAACCCACCAGCAAACTCTAAGCCATTCGTAGCAATGGCTATAGTGTTACCTTCAGCGTAGCAGTTTGTTATTGTCATTGCGTTATTATCGGATGCTCCAACAAATCCACCGACCTCTACTCGTCTTGAACCTGTATTTGTGCTACTAGCACTTACATTACCAGTTGCATAGCATTGGTCTATTATTGCTCGTGAAGCACGAGCCACAAACCCGCCACCATAAGTAAATACATCGCCAGATGTTATTGTTATATTCCCAGTCCCATAGCATTTATCAACACTAGAGCCTATAGCCCCACTTATGCTACCAGCAAAGCCACCAGCACTTTTGGTGCTGGTAATCGTGCAGGCTGACCAACAATTCCTGACATAAGCAGTATTATCAACATACACCTCACCTATTAGTCCACCGACATTTCTATCGCCAGTTACACTACCAGTAGAATCACAATTATCTATATATCCGCCAGGGTCTCCGATATAATCACCAACTAATGCTCCAGCATCAACAGCACCAGTTATATCCACACTGGTTAAATGGACATTCTTGATAGCCAAGGCTGTAAATACATAGCCAAACAAGCCTACCCCGTTAGTAGATGGTCTGTTGATGAACAGGCTACTTATAGTAAAATCCTTACCATCAAGTTGTCCTGTGAACTCAGTGCCACTCCCCCCCACAGAATCAAAACCTAACCCACCATTCCAACCAGAGGTAGCAGACGCATCAATATCCCCCTCCAACTCATAGTAAGCTGAGAGGTCATTCTCCATAGCCTGAAGGTCAGTAACATTCTGGATTATAAAGGGGTCGCCTATCGTTCCAGTGCCTGTCATTTATCTCCTCAAACCGAACCATTCACTCAACCGCTTAATAACTCTTCTATGGAAACTCACATTGAGGCTATCTTCATCCTCACACCTAAGCATTCCAGCTATCTCCATTTTTAGAAATAGCTTTTGGCTTGCTTTGTCTGCCCGCTCATAAAATACTTGTCTAGTTCCCTCCGAGTCCTTGCCTAGAAAGTGGGATAATTCGTGCGCAGTTATAGCTTTTAACAAAGCCCAATTTATCTCTGCTTTTCGGGGCTTAAACAAGACAACAAGTGGTGATGGAAGATGTCCCATCGCTCCTCCCCACTGTTTGCCCTCAGCAATTCCCATCCTAATACCTTTATCTTTAAGTTCAGGAAATGATTCTACTATTGATTCATTGAGCAATGTGTCTAACTGTGGAGCAAAGTAATAGTTGTTATCCAAAATACTCTCCGTTATAATTTCTCGTTATTATCTACTATCCTTGAATTGCACCCTATCATACATCTCTAATCTAGCCTCATGAGGAGCATACATCCTGCCTGCTGTCTGTTCAAACTTAGCTCTCTTCAGTAGAGCAGCGGCTCTTTCATTCACTCTAGACTGAGTTGTCAAAGAGCCTGATGTAATTATCTTGAATATATCATCGTAGGCATCAATCTCATCTTGGTCTATTCCATTAGGACTAGTGCTGGCTATATACTGACCATCGGTAAAGTCCACATCTCCGTCTGGATGACCATAGACTATGAAGTGGTTGGGAACTAGAGCATTGACTCTCTCTACATACTCATAGAAGTAAGGAACAGCGTCTGAGTAGAAAGTAATATCAACAGTGTCAGTAGACTGAGGATACTTAATCTCAAACTGCAAGTCATCAAGTGCTTTCAGGTAGCTAGCAGTCATATTTAGTAGCCTATACAGTAGTGCATCAGCAAACTCAAAAGGCTGAGCATTGATGTCAAACTGGGGCTGGAGTGAGTTGATAATATCATCATCTTCAACCAAAGCATTCAGAGCCATAGCTACTCCTGAGCCTTCGCACTCAGCAAGTATTAAGCCTAGTATAGTAAAGATGGTATCAGTAGTATAACTCTTATTATATAGTGGAGGATTGCCTAGCCTAATAATAGTCTCTCTCAGCTTAGCCCACATACCTTCCAGCTCTAACACTTCCCAGAGCTTACCGCCTGCTGAGATAGTCTGTTGATGCTTCACCCAAAGTCTGGGAGGAGCACCTTCATTAGTGCCATCTCCAAGGTACTCATTGCCAGCACCAGTTACATAACCATAGCCTATCTCAATCCAGTAACCTTTCATTGATGGTATAGTTCGGTCAGTATTGCGGAAGATGATAGTGGCGTAGTCATCATAAGGCTCTTCGGTATGGTCAATCAGCAAGATGCGATTGCCGTAAGCAGAACTATCAGTGCTAAGGTCAACTACTGTTCCACCACTTTTACTGGTGAATAGCAGCTTGATGTAAGGAGTATTAGTTGCTGCTTGCTGGGCAGTTAGGAAGGTTGCTGACACCGACCTAGACATTAGACCACCTCATACCTATCAATTATCTCACAAGACTGCTTTATCCTATGACCACATCGCTCGATGGAGACAAATCCAGTATCCTGCCATTCTGTTGGATTGGGTAGAGGAACTGCTTGATTTCTAGCCATATTTTCAGTATGCTGATAAAGACCTTCCGCCATGCTTTGAAACTCTGGAGGAAAGCATAAATCAAACTTTACTGTCCAGTTATCACCTATCTCTAATTTCTTCATCTCGGCATTAGGCGCACCAGCATTTATATCCACAGCCTTCTCTTCCTGACCTAGAACGTGGTTATAGAGTCCTCTTGCCCTACCTTCATTCTGGATGTAGAGGAAAGCCCTAACTCGGAAGTCTCTCTCTGGCATTACTGATGCCTCCATTTGGTAGTGTTAAATAACTGTGTTGCTCCAACTAAACCCTTAGTCTTGTCGTAGATAAATACTTCACTAGCATCGCCTATGTATGGAAGCTGATTGGCTGAGTTATTACTAGAACCCTTCCCGAAGAATCCATTATCTAGCCCCACTATTCCACCAAACCACTTTGTTGTATCTGTATTAACATCCATCGTCTGGGCTGGCTGTGTATCATTAGTATATAAAACAGGAGCAGTACCATTTTGGTCTAGGGTTATTAGTACCCATGTATTGTCAGCAAATACCACATTGTCGGAGTTCAGAGTCCAATGGGCTGTTCCTGTTGTTTGGCTGTAGCAAGAAATTTTCCCTTCAGTATTAATCCTAAAGGCTAAAAGAGTGTTAGCATCAGTATCGCCAAACATTAAAACAAATTTATCAGAGGCAGGGGTGGCATCAGCCATTCTAACCCAAAATGATATAGCCCCTTGAGTGTTGGATGATAAGGATGTAGTTAGAACATTGGTGAGGTCTATATTGTCATCACCATCGAAAGCTCTGCCGTAAGGTTTCCACAACGCACCTGTAATCGGGCAGGTATGCTTACGGGCATCCACCGACTTGATTGAATCGCCCTCCAAAGCCCACAAAGGAAGATACAGCACAAGTCCTTCCGTAGAGAAGCCATAAGGGTCATAGCCATCGTGTATGGCATACTTATATTGTGGCATAGGATGCTTGTAGAACATACCTCTCAAATGAGCTGGTATGAACTGCTCTATACTTCTTCCATCTATTACTGGCGTTCTCATTATGACATTAACTCGTGCATAATCTCGCATCCCCAAGTATCGCCACCAGTGTTAGCACTAAGGGCTACAACTATCTTGTCTCCATTTACAAAGAAGTCCTCATCGCCTCCAAATGGTATGACTACACTTCTGATATCTGGAGTTCCCATATCTAATGTGAAGAGGACGGTATCATAGGCTGCGCCTTCATTGGCATCGAGAGTTACTGTGAGAGTTTCGGCGGCTGCTAAAGCACTACCAATAAATAATCTTATTCCAAGTAGATGAAAGTCAGCAGCTGGATTTAGTGTTGCTATGGCTGTGTTCGTGCCAGTAGAGCGGGTGAATACAGGTACTCGCCTTCTCCTAAACCATCCGATTAGGTTAGTACCAGCAGCCAGTACAATTCCAGTTAGCAGCTGCTTAACTCTGTCTATGAGAACAACTAATCCAGCAGAAGCATAGCTGATACCTCTAACTGCGAATATGCGGTCTGATGACTGAGCTGCTGAGAGGTAGACTTTGATATACTGATACTTGCCGCCAAGAGGAACTGTAGTGCGGAAGTTGCCAGTTGAGGAAGGTATAGGCTCTTCTAGCCCTATAAGGTCAAAGGTTCCACCAGATGAATTAGAGCCTTTGATTTGAAGCTCAGCTGCTTCTATGACAGGTATGTCAATCTCTATTGCTTCGAAGGAGTCTAAGAGATTGACCTCAGGAGTGTTCTGGTCATCCGTTGCAAATGCTAGTGTAGTAGAGAACCATCCACTTATTAAAGACATTTCATACCCCCTGAAATCTATTTACTTATTCAACCATTAGTTACTTTTGGTAGATGATATGCTCAGCTACTGACCAAGGTTTAGCTCTTTGCCAGTTGCTTCTCTCGCCATTGAGTAAGCCATACCAGCACATTGCTTTTGGTCTGCTCCAGGCTGTCCCATACAAGTTTCTATTTCTGCACCGATAGCTTCTTGAACCTGCTGGTCAGTACTATTGCTATTGAGTGCCTCCATCTTAGGATTAGGCATAGTTATTCTCCTTATGGTCTGTTCCTATTATAGAATATGCCTCCACTAGCTCTATCCCATACAACGCCATTATCTTTCTGAGGGTCAATATCTTTGGGTCTTGTAGCTAGATCGTTATAGGCAGGTGCATACTTAGATACCTGCTTCCTAGATATAACATTGCCTTTGCCATCTGTTACTGCAAAGTATTCACTTTCTGTACTAGTAAATGTAGACATTATGCTCTCGCAGTATACGCTACAGTCAGGACAGGGTGCTGTGTAATCTTGTAGTGTAGTGCCGACCTTCCTTATTGACTCTAGCACATCAAACTTTCCGTGCTCAATGCATTCGTACTCATAGATGGGCATTGTATTTCCTTTGAGAGGAGCAGGATATTACTCCCACTCCCCTCACTTGGCTATTCTTTTGTCTCTTCTTCCGCTTCCTCCTCCATCTCTCCATGCTTTTCCCTGTCTACCTTGTCCTGAAACTTATACCAATCTTCAGGACTCTTTGTCTCTTTCTTCTTTGTCATCTCATTCTCCTTAGTTAAATATCTTCAGGAATATCGCAGGTGAGACAGTGGTATCTGTCGGTGAACCTTCAGCACCCCCGATGTTCGTTGAGGCGTACTGCTCACCTATGCGTTGCATCCCAGTACTTACAGGAGTTCCACCAGGAGAAGTATCTGTCCCGCCCTCAGATGTTTGGAAAGTTCCACCAGCAGCGTAACCAATGTGCTCGTATGGCTGAGCGCCTTGATACGATGCGTTGAGAGGAATGAAGTTACAAGGTCCACCTGTCTGCACCCAGCAGTACCTACTTGCATAAGACTGCTGCAGATACACACCCAAAGCCATTCCATAAGGTCCTGTGAAAGGTGACCTGACTATAGCAAAGGGATGCTCAGTGATTACAACATCGTCAGCAGTAGTGAGAGCTATGACCAGTTCTCCGTCAATAGTGAAGGTAACATAGCCATTCCCGTCTTGCACAGTATTCTTGATTATCTGATACATACTTGAACGCCCAGCAGTCTGCCTGCCTCCCACACCCATCTTGATACCGATGAAGCCACCTGCATAGGCATTTACAGCTAAAGTGGTCATGTTTACGATAAGAGTATTAGCGCCAGCAGCACCACTGATAACCTTGTTAGTCTCAATCTGCATCTCAGATGCAGACTCAACTATGTAACCAGCATTGATACTGCCATCACCTGTTCCCTTCTGACCGAAGTATGTAGGGTCAGTTTTGGTGTAGATAAATGTTCTCAACCCATGTCTGAGGATAGTTGCAGTAGGGTATTTCTGGGCTGCACTGCTCTTATAGAGATCTACACCTGGCAGTTGTAGGTTTCCGCTCCATACACCATCCTGCCCTTCCTCCCAAGGTGGTAAGTAGAGAGTACTGCCATTATTCACTCTAAGGTCATGATTTACTCCTGTATAAGAATCCGCCATTTTACTTTTCTCCTTTCATATTTTTGGTGTTTACTTGTAGGCACACCGTTAAAGCCTATTGTAAGATAGCGACATCCTCGATGTCAAACTGCCTTCCTAAGCATAGACTCGAACCAAGCAGTAGACCTCCGTAGTTGACTAGCCTCAAACCGCCAGCGTCATAGTCTTCCAGCTCAGGGAAGCGAACTAGTTTGTAAAGGTCACCCAGACCTTCAGTGCCTCCATAGGCATAGGTCAGACCAGGCTCCATATTCAGGACATTACCATGCTTGATAGCAAAGATGCTATATTGCTTGTCTCCACTAGTCCAGAGTGCACGAGCATCTGAGCTTGAGCCAGTGCCAGTATTAGCCTGCTCTGGCACAAGGTAGTCAGTCCTGATTAGCGGTATGCCGTCCCAGAAAAGGACTCTCTTACCTATATCGTTGTAGCCTAGAGTTAGGAAGCCGAGATTGCCAGTAGTGCCTCCGCCGCCTAGACCTAAGAAGCCCTTCTCCTGATAAGCAGCGTCTACTCTGCGAACTATCTCAAATGGCATCCAGATTTCGTCTATGCCTCCCTTTAGCTCGTCTATCCACATTCGGAGTAGAGCAAGACTCAGTCCAACTTCATTAGCGTCAATGTTCTTCGGGTCATTACCGCCTGAAGCCCAAGGTGTTGCTAGAGGTGCTCCGTGCTCAGCAGCTAAGGCATGAACACCATCAAACTGCTTAGCATGGTAAGTATTGTCGGCATAGATTATTCTAGCCCCTAACTTTCTCCTGAGCCCTTTCTCAGCCTCCAGAAGCATACGAGCTTCGTAGTTGTTATATGTTCCGTAGATGCCAGGCAAGTACTTGTCCAGTTTGCGTTGGATATAGCAGCGACGGAGAGTCATTTCTTTCTCTTCATAGTCTACATCCTCAGTCCAGGCAAGTTGTTCACCTATGTCAATGTCTGCCACAGCAGCCTCTATAGCGGTAACAGCAGAAGGGAGTTCCCTCAGCCATTCTATCTTGAGTCCGCTATTAGCAGCCTGACCAACAGTGACTCGGTCAAGAGGATTGTTTCTTTTTATATCTTCCTCAAATACTCCCGGAATCTTCATAGACTGCGTAAGTTTCTGAGCATTAGCTAGAGTCGACCAGTGTCCACCAGACTCGGCCATATTACTTCTCCTTTATAGATTTACTTATTCAACTCAGCAGTGCGAGTCCCACGAACTGACGTGGATTCGAGTAGCTTAGATGCTCTCTCCATATTAGTCTGGGGAGCAGCATCAGCACCTCCACCGCCAATAGCATAGGCACCTACACTACCTCTGGTAGTAGATACAGCCTTGAGTGCTTCTTCAAAAGCATCAAGCTGCGCTACTGTCTTTTCTTTGATAGTATCAGCAGCTACTCCATATTGAACTACAAGGAGAGCTCTCCGATACTCTAGAGCCTTGACAGAATCCACCTTTAACAGCTCTATACTAGCCTTGCTAGCCTCTAACTCCTGCTTGACATTCGCAGCCTCTACATCAGAGACTGTGCCACTCTTAATGGCTTGCTCGTTCTCAGTTATCTTTGCGTTTAGTTGAGCAATCTGAGTTTGGGCAGCGGACTGTTCTAACCTAGCAGCGTCTATAGCAGTGTTGTGAACTGTCTGTGCCTGTTCCATCTTGACTTCTAAACTATGCTTAGCAGCAATCAAGTGAGACTCAGCCACAAAGGCTTTGCCATCAACCAGTACTTTACCATCCTTAACTTCTACCTTAGCGGTAGGAGCGACAGTGACTAGTTCTTGTTCTTTGCCAGCATCATCAGCGTTGACTTCCTGATTCTTATCTTCCTGTGTCATTATAGTCCTCCTGATAGTATTATACCATAGTCAATATGCCCATGCAAGGATAATCAATACCGTCTGCTTATTTATTTATCTTCTCCTTTACTCAATCATTTCTTTCACTAGATATTTCTTCCTCAGTTCCTCATAAGTTAGCTTAGATTGAGCAGTCAGCAAACTTGTAGTTGTGCCGAAGAAGTTAAGCCAAGCATCAGTCTCAGGGTCAAGAATACGGAAGCGCTGTCTAGCTTCCCTGAGCCGCTTAGTAAAGCCAGCTATAAGTTTTTCGCCATCAGGTCCAAGTACTTCCTGTAACTCCTTCCTTTCAGTCCCTTGAGCAACTTCATATCTGCGAATCTGCTGTATCTGTTCGAGGTCATACTCAGCCAAGACTATACTTCTGAGATTACGATATGGGCGAAGATGCTCTCGGCTAGTTTGCCAGTAAAGCTTCTCCATAGGAGTCCAGTCAATCTGTATTCTGTCCAGTAGTCGCTGCCTATGACTAGCATCTAGACTTTCCAGTAATATATCTATATTAGCGTAGTAGGTATCAAAGTCTCTCTCCATCCGCTGAGACTCCCAGTCCCACTTATATTCAGGCTGAAGTTCATAGTAGTAATAGAGCAGTTCTTGGTCAGGTCTGAGAGCAGATATTGCTATACCTTTTTCGGCTAGATAAGCTGCTCGCTCCTCATAAGTTACAGGAACATCTTTGTAGGCAGGAGAATCATGGAGAACTCGGACCGCTTCTGCTAGCCCGCCTACAATACCAGAACGGGCAGCTCGCCATTGGTCAGGTCCAATCTCGCCAGATACAAATTGGCGATTGAGTTCTACTATGCTAGGACGAATTAGTTTGTCATCTTCATAAAGACCTACTCGTCTAGCAATATCATACTCCTTCTCTACTGTTGCGTAGTAGTCAGCAATCTTAACTTCCATCATCTGCTGTCCAGAAGGTATGAGCGGTGTAATTACTCCTTGCCACTTACGATAAGTTTCAAACTCATAGAGTAGCTTAGATTGAAGTGTATCTAGCGGATAGATGTCAGAGAAGCGTTTACCTGTTACTGGGTATCGGCGGTCAATCTGTTCTTGAACTGCTATAGGAACACCAGTTGCTTCTTCTATAGCAAGCCGCATTTCCTTTCTGATTTCAGTATATTCAGAAGGCTTAATTCTGAATAGCCCAAACTGTTGCATCAGTACGCCTTTAACACCATCTACCTTGTTCTCAGCCTTTAGCCATAACTTTTCTTCCTCTGGAGTTAGTTTCTCACCAGTCTTACGCTTCCGCCAGATTTCATCAGCATCTTCACCACCACTAGCTAGAGTGAGCATTGTCTGGAAGTCTCTGAAGCGGGAAGGATAGATGATATCTAGAACCTTACCTATATGCTCTGGAGATAATGCTCTGAGAGCACTAAGTACAGTCTTTAAGGATGGAGGAGCTAGTTCGGCTAGCAGCTCACCCTTGCCTTCCTTAGTTCCAAATAGATAAGCAGGAATCATAGGTAAAGCACCAAGCCAGAAACCTAGTCTTTGGAGATAGTCAATAAACTCCATTCCTGGCAGTTGGTCATAGAATTCAGGAAAGTCTTTCTTGTATAGAGATGCTAGTCCGCCCATCCAGATAGAGCCTCGGAGGATATTCATTTGGAGATCAGCAAAGCCTAAGGGCATATAGCCTTGGTCTGTGTATTCTTGGTATCGAGCTAGACCAGTCATAGTACCAGGAGTCCGCATGAAGGTGCGAGGTAGCCAACGCCAGCGGAAGAGTTCATAGTTCCAGAAGGGGAAGATAGCCCGCATACCTTCGTCTATTATGTTAGCATCGTCATAGGTGGGGAAGGCTAGAGCATGGAGTTCACGAGCCTTAGTCATAGCAGATGTTTTTTTAGCTAGCCAGTCAGAAGTGCCAGAAGGAAATTGCTCCACAGCTGCTCTACCTGCTACTGGTTGTCTATACTGTGGCAGCCTTTCCAAGTCATCTGCCACTGAGTTGAAATACTCTTTATACTTAACCACATCAGACTCAGGTATCTTGTTGCCAGCATAAAGCCGATGCATAGACTGCCTTATATTCTCTAGCTGTAGCATAGTAGGAGAGTCAGAAGTCAGTGTACTTGGCTCTATTCCTAAGTTTCGCCAGAGCTGGTCATAGACCTCAGCAATCCCTTCCTCAGTAAAGCCTAGGTCATCAGCAGTCTTACCAAACTTAGCCGCATAAGTGTTAGCCTGCTCTCTAGCATAGATAACAAAGTCCTCCTTAGGAAAGACAGTAGTGTAGCGGTCAACTCTAGTCAAACCACGATAGAGGTCATCACCAGTTGAGCCAAAGAGATATGCTAGATGTGTAGGAGCTAGGTTACCTACCACTTCTGGTATCTGGTCAGGCACAAAGGATGGCTTGTCTATTGAGGTGAGAAAGTTCCTGCGAGCCATAAGGTCGGCAGACTTCAGCGGCTTAGTTTCGGCAAAGTGAGTTTCCCAGCTTAGTGCTTTCTCCGCATCCTGCTGTTCCCAGAACCTAGTCATATACTTAGTATCTTTCCTTTTGTTCTTAGGGATGCGGGCTACTTTGGCGTCTATGTCTATATTACGGAGGCGAACTTCACGAATGCTTGTAAGGCGGAGACGCTCAACAACTTCGAGGTCAGCGAGGCGAGAGAGCTGAGTGTCATTCAGGACTTCAGTAGTTCTTGCTATCTCATCTATATGCTTTATCAATCTTTCTGTCTCAGTCTCAGCTGCTTCGGCATAGTCTGATAGCAACTTAGCACTGCCAGTGTTGAAGTCATCTCTATTCTTGCCAGGAGTCAGTCTCTTACCTCTCAGTGCTGTTAATCTGCGATAGTATGCCATCTGAGCATCTGAGGCATCTACCATAGCAGTTAGACTTTGCATATCTCCTAAGACATCATTGAGAGTTGCGGCAGGAGCAGATATGATGCTATCAACTTCATTCTTGAGTGCGTCTATCTGGGGTTTAAGGCTGCTAATCTCTAATTCTCTACTAGCCTGAACCCAAGCATCCATTCTAGCATCTATGCCCTTTGTTCCGCCTTTGAACATCTGCCCGTTGATTGTTTCTTTGCTGATGCCGTTCTTTACAGCAGCGGCAACTTCAGTAGCATTGCGGAGATCTTTACCAAGCTCCTTATTGATAAGTCTACGCTCCATAGTAAGCACATCTACATCGCCCATAGCTCGGACAGCTTCTGGACTGCGAAAGGCTAGCTCGGCAGTCTGCCTGTTAATATCAGTCATGTCTCTCTTGCTAAGAAATTTAACACCAGCAAGTTCAGACTTATGACTGCCAACTGTAGAGCGGATAGCTCTGTCCTCTATTGGATTATCAGTAGCCATAGTCTTGTAGAACTGAGTATGAATGTCGTAAGTATTCTGAAGATTAGTAAACTTCCCAAACATCTGATGCCAGTCCTCAGCAGAGCCAATGAGATAGTCCTCGCCACCTATGCTAATATTCTTAGCTATAGTTTTGCCGCCAACAGTAACCTGCTTAGTTACAAAGGGTATTTTAGTTGACCAACCTTCTGTGAATACTGCTGAGCGACCAGTCATAGGGTCTATGAGAGCTTGAGCTAGGCGTTGCTCACCTCTCTGCTGCATTATGGTTTCGAAGGGAAAGTTTGGTAAGTCCCCGAGAGCGTTTACAGAGTGGTCTATAAGATAGCCGTTAGGATATTGTAGTTCGCCTCCACCTAGCTGACCTCTATACATACCCTCGAGATAGTTGCCAGGTCCGAGGTTAGCAACCAGCAGATTGAGATGGGCAAGAGGCATTACTGCTCTACGCTCCAGTGCTATTAAGGCAGTTGAGTAGAGAAAGTTGTCTGCTACTCTGCTTAACCAGCTACCTGTTCTGCCTGCCTGTTTCATATAAGATGATAGTGGGCTTTGTAGATTGGAGTAGCGAGTCTCAAACAGATGAGTAGTGATTTTCTTAAGTATATCGTCTGGGTCATCTACATAGAGAGCCTTCTTAGCATCGTCAGCTATCTTTTGCTTAAGAGCAGTTAGTTTAGTAGACAACTTTTCTATTGAATCTTCAGTAGCTGTCTGACCTAAGTCGGCAAGAACTTTGCCAGCTGTTACTCTCTCACCTTGACCGGAGAACATATCAAGGACACTATTGTTAAGATGTGTTAGACGAGTAGTATCCAATTCTATCTCATCAGCAACACCTTTCAATAGAGTTCTACCTGATATGTCATCTAGATAGTTGAATTCTAGTAACTTAGAGCCTTCACTGACTCCCAAGTCCCAGCCCTCAGTTGGTCTTGCTAGAGTCTGGTCAATGAGACTGGCAGTATGGTCGTTGAGGTCTTTGGCAGTTCCTCCTACCATATTAGGCATATCAGGATGAGCTCGGATAAAGGTTGCTCGATAGCCCATAAAGCCACTATTAGCAAAGTTTCTGGCTGTCTGAGTAAAGCTACGAGGTATTCCTCTCTCCCAAGGATGACCGAGTGCTACACCAACTAACTTGGCAGGAGCTAGAAGAACTTCCCCGCCTATGAATCTGGCAGGAGCCATAATAGTAGCTTTGAATATAGCATCAGCTCCATTGATAAAGCCTGACTCAGCGTCAATAAGGAGATTGCCTATTCTTGTGCCTTTATTAACCATTCTGAGAGCAGTAGGCACTCCGCCAAGTTTCATTCCAATCGCTATTCCAAAGCCAAGTCCTAGGTAGCTAACAGGGTCAAAGGCAGCCTCCCAAGCCATCTTCATTAGTCCACCTACATCTCCTATATCCCACTTGAAGATGCGAAGTTTAAGGCTTAAGTCCCAGTCATTAAAAGCCATAGCGTAGGCAGACCTACCATCTTCACCCATAGAACGGTAGTATTGATAGAGTTCGTCTAGTCTGCCAGCGGCAGTATCCTCAGGAGTGTTAAAGAGACGATGGGTTCCTATGATAGCAGCTGCTGCTAGAGGTCTCGAAAGCATATTGAAATACTTATCTAGCAGTTCGGCAGTTGCCATCATAGGCTGAGTCAGAGTAAGTGCAGCAAACTCAATAGGAGTTAAATCAGGAGCTTCAGCAGTTATAGTTCCAGTAATTATAAGATTAGCTCTATCAGTAGCAAGAGCCCAAGCTCTAGCTCTTTCTGCTAGATAGGCTTCAGCGTTAGTCATTTCAGCAGTTGTTATATCTATATCGGCAAGCATATCTCTAACCTTATCAGGAGTTAGTCCTGTAGGAAGCTGAGCAACTCCGAAACCAAATGACTTAGCTATCTCATCTACAGTTAGATTGTGGACTGCTTTAAGTTCTAGCTTGGGAGCAGTAAGGATTTCATTCAATACCTTGGATTGAGCTTCTAGGATATCGCCAGTGAAGTCTTCTGGCAGAATATTAGTATATTGCTTCAGACGGTTATAGAGGCTAGTCAGCCAAGCAGTGTCAGCATCAGTTAAGGCAATAGGTGCTTTATACTTAAGAAGGTCTGTCGCACTACGGATGTTATATTTAGGGGAAGCAAGATAGACTTGTGCATCAGCCATAAGTTCCATCCGCCACTGAATAGAATTCAACTCCTGCATAGCAATAGTAAACTCTTGCTGAGCTCTGAGCATTTCAGACTCTTCAGTTCCAACATCAGCACCTACTGCTCCACCCATTATGAACTCATATCCAGGTCGCATAAGTGCGGGAATAATGCCAGTATCTTTACTTATAGCTAGTCTCTGCTCAGCCTTTGCCTTAGCCAGTTTTGCTTCTTGAGCACGCTGAGCAGCATTATACTGAGCAATGTTGAGTTGCTCATATTCCTTGCCGAAACCTGGAAAGAGTTCAGGCGGCTGAGGCGGAGGAATAACAGTTGGACCTTCTGGCTGCTTTGTCTCAGTTGGCATATTAAGTTACTACCTCCCTAGTTCTAGAGGTTCTAGCTGGCAGTGGAGTTCGCTCTGGCACTGTCTCACTTCTGCCAGGCTGTCCTTGCTGAGGCTGTTCTTGATTACCCTGCTCGGCAGTTAGCATTGCTAGGGTAGCATCGGCTACAGTATCATAGAGTTTGCCAGTCTCAACATCACCTATTTTGGTAAGATAAGCAGCTTGTCTTCTATAGTATTGTATGAGAGCAATCAGACTATTGCTAGGATGCATTTCGGCTTGGTCTGCTCTCACTTGAGCCCTCTCTTGCATTGGGTCGCCTATATCAGGGAAGAGCTTCTTAGTAACATAAGTATAACTAAGGCGGAAGTCAGGGTCTAACATTCTGGCAGTAGTTGCTCGCTGGACTAAGTCGCCTGGTATTTCTACATCATAGTCGGCACTAACCACTACATTGTCAGGTAGAGCATCAGGATACTTCCAACCATAAGGTTTGATGCCTCTCCACTTTATATCTTCCAGCCAGTCATTATCTATGTCCTCATAGCGGTTAATAAAGGCTTGATGAAAAGGCTTCATTACTTGATTGGCAGAAGCAGCAATCTGACTCATAACATAGGCAGTTATCTGACCTTGCACATTTCCGAACATAGACCAACTGACCCCACCTCGTTGCATCATTGCCTCAAGGTCAAGTTGCGTACTTCTCAGCTCTAGCGGAATAGGAGGAGTGCCAATGAAGTCAACAGAGTCGTCAGGTCCGCCTCTGAAGATAGCACCTCTGCGGAAGACATCTTCAGGTTTGACTATAGCCTTACCACTTCTACTCCTCTCAAAGATGCGAGGCTGGGCAGTATCTCTAAGTAGTTGTAGACTAAAACTCCACCACTTATTCCAAGTGCGGTAGATGTTCTCATTAGTAGCAATAATTGCTTGACCTATCTCAGCCTTCCAGCGTTCAGTGCCACTACTATCCTGAGTCTGTAACTTTAGAGTTGAGGAGTAATTTGGTATCAGTCCTTCTGACAAACTACCCATATCAGGAAGTCCGCCAACTGGTGCTACATAGATAGGCATCTTCTTAAACCTTGTCCGCTCAAACTTGACTAAGATAGTATCTATAACTATTGCGTTCCATACTGACTTAGCGAAAGGAAACATATCATCTATCTCTATCCACCAGTAGTCATTGACTAATATACTTCTGCCTACAGATGCTCGCCACTGCTGATAGTTGCCTGTTAGCTGCCATCCATTACACTTACATAAGTTGGTAGCCTGTGTAGGAGAGATATTGTAGATGTGAGCAACTTCACTAAGTCCTAGAGTCGCATCCCACATAGGATAGACTTCTATAGGATTTAGCGGCTCATCATAGCACTTAGTGCCGTCATCTGAGACTATGGCAAAGTCCGCATACCAACCAGTTGCCAGCATAAAGCCTAAGGAAGTCCGTTGTAGACTCTGTCTAGGATTAGTTCGGCGGAAGTTATTCTGGACATCTTTCCATGCGGTTGAGAAGAACTTGCCAACTGAAGAGATGGCAGCAGTAACTTCTGGGTCTACTGAGTCATAGTCTTTTATTCTGTGCGGAACTTCAGCATCAAGGAGATGAGAGACTAGATTATAGAGTGAGCGAGGGTCATTACCTACAAAGGACTCAAGTTTCTCAGTTTTGAGTTCATCCACCATCTCAATCATTCTATACCATCTACGCATAGCAGTATCTCTAGGAGCCCAGAACTTCTTTAACTCGTTGCACCTAGTAATAACTACAGTAGCATCTCTCTTCATAATCTACTCCTTATCTACCCCAGTCCTCTGTCCAGCCTCCCATACCAGCATCTGAAGTGGCACCTACAAATCCTCTCTGGATAGGCATAGCACTTCTACAAACTATTGCTATAGCACTAGCATCGTGGTGGTCATCAGCACCAACTACTAATATTCCACTCTTGACAGTAGCATTTCTTCTTATATTCTTACACTGAGACCAGAAGCGGATATCCTGGCAGTCAAGAAATTCCAAGTTCCTACTCACCTCTGTTATCATATAAGGCTTAGTTGCTAGATTAGATTGCCATCCAATAGCCCGTATTAACTTGCCTGTGCGGGTATCCTCTCTCCAGTAGAGGTCAGGATATTCTCGCAAATGACTTACAATGTCTAAGTTGTCTTCAGGAGCTAAGACTGCTCCATTATAGTAATGACCAACTTCCATACAGAGTAGAGCCATCTCCCACTCATCATATAAGCCTGATAGAGTAGCACAGAGTTGCATCTCTGGTGCGACTTCATCTCCGTCCTTGTTCCTGTAGCCTTCAGAAAAAGTCCATACAGCTGCTACTGATTCAGATATCTTACCTTTGCCTGGGTCTATGCCTATGACATAGCCTTTGCCTTCTTCCTTATCGTGCCAGATGTCTAGAGTAGCAGATATGGTAGATTTGGTCTTGCTATCAACTGCCACTATATTCTTCTGAATAGGTGCTGGGAGACAGTTGTGGATTTTATCTGCTATGATGTCAGTTGAGTATGCCTGGTCTCCAGCTACTAAGAAACAGGTCTCATCATCTTCAGGATACTCCTGCTCAAAGATAAATACAGTATCTCCACTGCGGCGTAAGGAAGCCATTTCCCGTTTCTTGTATCTCCTCCACCTGAGCTTAGCCATACAGGTAAAATCGTCATAGTCTAGAAGTAGTCGCCTCATCAGTATTTGCTCATCTGAAGACAAGTTTGTTAGAGGGTCTATGTCGTCTCCACTAAGACAGAAGGGGTCATCAGCATACATCTGGTACTCAGGATGGATAAACCAAGGATAGAAGTGGGGCTTGTAGACTGACTGACCTATAACAGTACCTTCCTTAGCAGCTCTATACATTTCGCAGAAAGGATTGTCTTCTCCATTAGCAGTAGAGTTAATCCGTATCTTTGTTCCAACCTTTAGTGGAACTCTCTGAACTGCTGAACTAAATACTGCCTCGTGAGTGCCTAATAACCAGAATGCATACTCATCAAGGAGTAGATTATGTATTGCCTCACCTCTGCCAAGTGTGTAGCTGCGACTAGAGAAGATATACATTACTGAGTAGAAGCCAGTTTCCTTATTCTCCCACGTAAGTTCTTCGGCTCCTTTGTGCTCTAGCTTAGGAATAGAAGGTATCTTGCGGGAAAGATGAGTATGGAATCTCTTAGCTTTTAGGATTAGTCGTTTAGCAATAGCATCATCATAGCTAATAATGACTGACACTGTCCCATTGATAGTTATGTTGTCTAGGTAGAAATCAGCTACATGGACTGAGGTGGCTCCAACCTGTCCAGGCTTGACGAATATATCTCTGTAGAGTGAATTCTCTATCATATCTGCTTGGATAGGATTAAGGACAAAAGGTACTAATCTTCTGTTCTTGTCCTCTATATCAAGTAAGGATTCTAAGGTCAACTTACGATTAGAGAATAGAGTTCGGAGGGCGGCATCCTGAGTCATAGTTGTGGTTGTCATATTATCTCCTAGTAATATAGTCTAATACAGCGACTATTGTTGCTCCTAGCAGTGCACTTGCTCCTCCGATAGCTCCTATTGTCTTCTTGCCTCTACTCTCTAGAGATGATATTCTTATAGCGTTACCGTATGACAGTTTGGCTGTAAACTCCATAAGGTCTCGATCAGACATAGCCCTTATTTCGTTATTAAATTTTAAGTCATTCAGAACATATCCACCGTTAGGCAATTATCTTCTCCTTAATGTTCTGCCTGGAGGCATAGAGTATCGCCGTCTGCTTCTAGTAACTCTTCCGACTGACCTAGGCTCTCGGATACCTACTCTAGACATCTGGGCTCTCTTAATGTTGTGTCTGGCAGCCTGAGCAGTTTTGGCAGTATTAGTATTTCGCCTAGGCATTATCTTTCCTCACTGTTAAGGTTTCTGTCTTACTCATCTGAACTATATCAGCATGCTCTGAGACCCATTTAGAGAAGTTGAAACCTTCTGCTCCTATTGTTGCTGCGGCTAATAGCTGTAGTTGCTGAGGAGTATAGACACTTCTCAGTCTAAGTAGATATTGCTGGTCATACATAGATAATTCAGCAACATTCCCTTCCTCGTCTGTCTCCATGCCAAGGCTAGTGCGAAGGACTCGGTGGTCTTTCTCCATTACCATACGGAAGTTGCGATAGAAATCAAGTTCCGTATATTCTCTGCTAAGCTCCTTCCTGAGTTCAGGAACCCTGAGTTCAAGGTCAGCAAACACATCGGATTGTCTAGCTGTGTTGAGCCAGTCTAGATTCAATCCTAAGACAAATAGTGCCTCCTCGTCTGAGAACCCACAGCATAAATAGCCCAGATACTTACTCCTATCATCGTCTCGTCTGTATGGAATAAGTGTTTGAGCGGTATTGACTTCCTGGGGCTCATCACCTTCCGGTAATAGTAAAGGTGTTACTGAATATGGCATAGATTACTCCTCTGCTCTATTATAACACAGGATAGCCTGAGTGTCAAGGAGAATTAAATATGGGCTGACTATTGATTTGTGCCAGTGAATGTAGTAAGGTTGACAAGGGTTATGCTATATGGTATAATAGATATATGATTAGGAAGGAGATATAATAGATATGAGCATAGAGGACTACTGGAAAGAGGCTACCGCATTTGCCGATGCTCTTCTGCCTATACCACCAGTAGTATGCCGTGATGAGCAAGGTAAGATAGTAAGAACATCAAATTGTGATAAGTGCGTAATGTTAGTAGAGTGTAAGTTAAAAGAATAGTATGGATATCTGGATAAGTACATGCAGGAAAACCGTTCCCCAATGCTCTTACTGCGGAGAGCCTGTTGAACTTGATGAGCCAATGGTCTTTGGCAAACTATGGCAGAGATTTACGCAGGAAGGAGGTGAAGTAAGAAGATGGATAAAGAACTTCCGCTGGCACGCACAGAGAAAGAAAGATGGACAGTGCTGCTGGCTCGTATCGGGTCTGGAGAGTCTGGCTCAGAATCCGCCCGTAGAAACCAGAGGGCGCAAGATGCTACTACTGTCAGAACCAGTCAGAGTAGAGCGGTTAAAGATATTGAGGCAAAGAGCAAGAGCAGTCGCAGAACTGAAAGATTTAATGCTAGACGAGTTAGACCAGAAAGATATGGACAAGGTAATAAGAATAGGAAGCAGGATAGAAGAGATGAAGGAGAAGATAGCAAGCCAAGGTGGAGTGCCCAAGAGTTGGGTATAGTCTGGATTGGTAGTTACTGCCCAGATGGTTCACCTCACTATCTGATAGAGTACTCTAAGACTAGTTTTGGTAGTTTGTTCAAGTGTGTCTACTGTCACAAGGTAAAATGGCTACCTACTCAAATGTCTGATGCCTTTAAGCTAGATGCTATGATGAGAAAGTATGGGCAGCAGGAAGGATACTGCCACTTTCTTAACTTTCACCGAGATGCTAAAGTAATGGTAGCAAAGTTTCAAGAGCTGGAAAGGATTAAGAATGTAGTGGATAATGAGATAGAATTTGCCAGAATAGCTGATAAGGTGTTAAATGAAAAGGAGTATGATAGAAAGGAGGTAACAGTATGAGCCAACCAGATGTAGTTATATTAGTAAGGAGTGGGCAGGATAGAATAATCATGTTTGATGTGTCACAGAACCTTACTGGATACATCTTTTGTAATCTTGTCAAGCAGGAGTTTACATTTAACTTTGACCCACTAGACGATACAAAGAATGTTGCCGATGCTATTTTTAAGAAGGAGGTAGCAGTTAATGGATAAGGACTTTCACAAGGAGTTCACTAAATGCCCTGTCTGTAGTTCAGAGGACAGATTCATGGAGCAGTTAGGCTATGAGTTGAAGGATAGGGGTATAGCTCGCCCTGAATGGAATATGAGATGGGATGCCAGGCAAGGTGTAGTGGCAGACTCGCAGAAAATGGCTGCTTTACCTATAGGCTCTGAACTGCCTGGATATGTAGTTAACACTGACATCTGTATGGACTGCGGTTGCATCTATGCTGTAGACATTACTAGACTGAACGGCAAGGTAGGATTAGCTCCTCAGCAGCCAAGTCAGCCTAATAGAGCGGATAGGAGAAGGATAGAAAAGTTGGGTGGGAATTATAGTAATCCTATGCTATCATAAGGAGGTGGGAATATGAAACTTGTAATAGTGAGACCACTAGATGAGTCAGCCAGCTCATATCAACTAGGACAGCTACTATCCAAAGTTGCTGAAGGAACAGATTACCGCTTTGTTATCATACCTGGCAGGATTGACTTTGAGATGTCTACTAAGGAAGCACTGTTAAGGATGGTAGATAGTATACCTGACTAGCATCTACCTAACCTTACTAGATAAAGGAGTAATATGAACTGGATTAAGAGTATATTCTGTAGTCGAATCTTACAATGGCACTCATTCATAGTAGGTTTTGAGGTTGTAGACTTTGACGGGTGTAGTCAGCACGCTAGATGTAAGTGGTGTGGCTACGAAGGCATGATAGATTCGCAAGGTAATCTGTTCTGACTATTAAGTAAATTTTCTGGTAGCCAGAATTCTGCTCTCACCAGTAGAGAGTAATATATCATATCAAACTCACTGACCCCACCTCAGCATATGTTATGTTAAGTTGGATTATGTCAAGTTGTGGAGGTGGCAGGTCAGAAACATTATGTAAAGCTAGCCTCCACTAACCAGGTCAGTAATGATTAGAACAAATGTTCTACTTGTCTATTGGCAGGAACTTGGACAGCAACTGGACATGTGGCAGGTTCACAGGTCAATAGAACAAATGTTGAAACAACTAGCACAGTGGCGAATGGATGAGCCTGAGCGACCTTGATGGCGGTGTGGCATAGGTCAGCACCTGCCAACAGCTGCCACTGCCCTTGACAACTCATTCAATAGGTGATATGATATATATATCAAGTGGAGATGGAACTGGACAGAACCAGAACCAAAATACAACTCCACTAATGGGGAGGTGAGCGACAACACACAACTCCACATAGGAGACAATAGAATATGGTAGAACCTAAAGACCGAAATGGCGAAGTTACTATCGTTAAGCCAGGAGTGCCAGTCAAGCAAGTTGAGCCAATAGACAGTGCTCATCCAGGCAGGGAGATAGTCCAGCCAACTGAAGCCGAGCTGAAGACCGAGCTGAAGAAAGCATATGAGAGCGGCGACTTCAAAGCTATAGCCACAGTTGCCAGGAAGATTGACACAGCAGTCAAGGTGAAGGAAGCCGCAGAACTGGCAGCAGCTAGAGATATAGCAGACAAGGTCAGTGCGAAGGTAGCCAGCATCATAACTAAGGCACTACAACCTATGTTAGATGCTAAGGAACTGGATGCCTTTGACGGAGTCTGGTATAGCAATGACTTTGGAGAAAAGGCTGCTACAGTCAGGCTGCTGAAGTCAGCACCGAAGGCAACCAGGCAAGGCGGAGGTGGAGGCGGCAAGAAGTTCGATGTCAGCACAGACGATATGCTATTAAGGCACGGAACTAAGGACTATAAGGACGGGATAAACTTCAGCCAGGCATACGAGCACTCAACTGACAAGAACTGGAGATATGCCATAAGGCAGAAGTTGCTAAAGTTAGATGGTATCATCTAACCAGTAGCAGCAAAGGTAAGGACTAGGTTAGTTGTCGCCTAGTCCTTTTCTTTTGCTCAGAAATAGAAGGCAGATAAGATAAGTGATAACAGGCAGTCCAGAACAAGTTAAGTTGGAGCATATAACTTGAAAAGTAGAAAGTAAGAAGTAAGTACAGTTACTTGTTGCGAGTGGCAACAGATGAGTAAAGGTTGACAATACAGAACAAAGTATGATATAATGATAGTATGGATGGATGCAAGCACAAGCCTAGTGGAGTTCTTATAGTCTGGATGAGTAAGGATGGCAAGATACATACCCAAAGTATAGGTCTGCATCCTTATCACAAAGACAGGATGCTAGCAGTAGATACAGGTACTGCGTTAATGCTTAAGCAACTAGATACTATGGGAGTTGAAGGATACATTCTACCTGCTCCTATGATAACCAAAGGCTTAAGCAGAACAGCTGCCAAGATTGCCTACAGGAGAGAGCTATCATCTGGAGCTACAACAGATGAGTTGGGGTGATGGAATAGGTCAGTTGATATGTCGCAACAGGAAGGTTGACATCCAGGCTGAATTGTGGTATAATTAGGTATGATTAAATTAGGAAAGGAAGAAGGTGGTAAAGATGGAAGCATACGAACTAGCAGCTAACTTGCTACTCAAACCGGGCGAGTCATACTGGAAGACTCACGGCTTTATGTGGCTAGATGAGAATGGCAGACCGCATCTAACAGCAAGAGTAGTAGTAGGCAAGGAGAAAGCTGAAGAGACCAGAAAAGCCGAGTATGTCTTCAGTAATGGCGGATGGGAGCTAGTAGTATAAGTAAGGAGGCTGCCAAGTGATTATCTTAAAGTTCAAGTGTTCGGTCTGCGATGAAGGGCAATACTACAATGAGAATGAGAAAGTGGAGTGCCCATACTGTGGGGCTGGTAAGGATAAGCAGAACTTTATAGAACAGGAGGATGTAGATGAAGATGAACAACCAATATAAAATTGAGAATGATTAGATAGGAGGCAGTATGATTATTCACACTTACATCACACCTACAGAGCGGCACCGCTTGTCTCAATCAGACCACGACTACTTCAGGCGGCAACTGGAGACTAATACATTAGTTAACAGGCTAATGCATAGACCAGTCAATGAGAAGCTGCTTGCCGAGTTGCTATGCCTTTTGGATAGAAAGCCAATAGCTAGACGGAAGACAGAGCAGAGGAATGGCAAGGTAATTGTAAGAAAGGTAACAGTTGAGGAGATGGAGAAGCTATGGAAATAAACACAGGATACACTAAAGGAGGATGGAAGTGGCAAGGAGAAGATTACAGACGAGGATGGGGTTGGCAAATTCTAGTTGGTAGTGATGGAGAAGGTATTATAGTAGGGCAAGGCGAGAACAATAAGCCTTCTGAATACCTTAAGGCTTTTATGCCTGTATCCTCTGAATACTGCATAACAGGTTCTCTGGCGGCAGACAAGCCTCATGTTAATGCTGTGCATGTAAGAGAACAGGACGCCTGTCTGATAGCAGCAGCACCTGATATGTATGAGGCACTAAAAGAAGCAGAGAATTTCTTCCTCGTAGCAAAAGCTTACATACCATCACACGGAAATACCTTAAAGATAGTGCAGCGAGCCCTCGCGAAAGCTCTAGGAGGTAAGTAGATGGAAGTAAAGATTACCGAGCTGCTTAAACTACTACACGAAGAAGCTGCTAGGGCGTATTGGAGGACTGCTGATAACTGTGGAAGTGATGTCTCTATTCTGTGCGAACCTTGCAATCATTATACTCAATGCGTGGAAGCTGTAGAGATTGAACGAAGGCTGAAGGAGCTAGAATAGTATGAAAGTAGCAGAGATTTTGAAGCTAGAAATGAGATTGCCTCTAAACTTGATTGAGTTAAACAAGGAACTAATGGAGGATATAAGGCTGAATGGCATCCAGATGCCTATTGAGATTAGAATAAGAGAAGATGACTCACAGATAGTATGGGATGGACTTCACCGACTCAAGATTGCTGTTGAGCTAAACCTTCCCGATGTTCCTGTAATGCTTGTGAGAATGTAGTAAAGGAGTGAAGCAATATGAATAGTATAAAAGACCAAGAAGTCAGAATATGCGAAGCTACTGGCGATAGAGTAGTAATGGAATATGTAGGCAAAGACTTCGTGGAAAATAATGGTAATCCAGGTTGGCTGTGCTTGCACCAGAACAAAGATGCACCTAGTGAAGAAGAGCAAGCAAGGTTAGACGAGGAAGCAGTCAAGCAATTCCTCTTAGACCAGGAGAATAGATAATGCCAAGCTATGCTGAGCAATACTGCTATCGCTGCTCTCACTGGAAGTGGACTAACGAGACTGTAGAAGTTGGCTATTGCGCTATGTACTCTTGCACTTGCGCTACTGCTATACTCAACCACACCAGTCCAACTTGGTTCAGGAAGGCTGAAGATGCTAAAGACCTGCCAAAGCCAGAATCGCCAAGGTCATTTACTGAAACTGATATTGGTGAGTTATATAGGAAGATAGCAACACTATCAAGATGAAGGAGGGCAATGAAAGTTAAAGTATTAGTTGAAGCTATATTAGAAACAGACACTATCAGCAACAGAGTTGTTAAGTATGCTATTGAGCGAGCCGTCCTCAACAAGACTAAAGATAATCTGGCTGAGATATGGGCAGTAGATGAGGTTGACAGGAGCACCACTTCTCAGCAAATAACTCTTGAGTTAATGTAGCTATGACTATAATACTACCTGAGTTCCAGGAACCTACTTATAAGCAGAGAGAGGAATACTACCGACTCTTCAAAAAAGATCCTGATAGTTCTTGGAGTCGAGGAGATATTGGTCGTAGGATAAGGCAAGGAATGATGTATAACTTAAGAGGCGGGAAGCGATGAAGTATAGACTTCTCTGGCTACTTCGCTGGCTATACTGGACTATATGGAAAGAGCATAGACTTTCTAGCTATACTCACTGGCTTTGGGAGAATATGTAATATGCATGATACAGTTCCTCTGCCTATGGGCAAGCTGCTTCCTGACCTAAGAGGTAGCTACAGCTACAATCATGACTACACTCCTGACTGGCTAAGAATGGAATGTCCCAACTGCCAGTCCGACAATGTATGCTGTTTAGATGATAAGTATAATCCTGAGCTAGGTGGACTGGGTAGATGGTTCTGTATCAGTTGCCACGATAGTTGGATTTATGGATATGAAAGATAGAGATGAGTAGCAAAGAAGCTAACAGTGCTAAAGCGTCTTGGCAGAAGACTCACATGAGGGACATCTTGCTCTTTGTTCTACAGAAGTATAATATTACCTGCTTCTTCTGCCATAAACCTTTTACTATTGCCGACTTCCCCATCCGTAAGACTGACCTAATTACAGAACATCATGTCAACGGAGACCATCAGGACATGAGACTAGATAATAGAGCTCCAGCTCATCGCTCTTGTCATAAGTCCCATCATCTTAAAGAAAGAAGAGCTAAGGAGACATATAGCAAAGCAGCTGCTGCTATTGAGAAGTTGGGAACAGTCAGTATAGAGCCAGTTGAACCTAATGAGTAATTTCAGAAATGGAGATAGCTGATGTATCAGTATCGTAACAAAGAACAGATAGGCACTTCTGACCCTTCACCTGAGCCTTCTCAGCCTTATGATGTCCACTGTGGTCACTGCCATTGGTGGGGATACGAGAGGCAACTAAAGACAATCTATAAAGTTAGCAATGACGGTTATGACTTCGCAACTCTAGGCTGTCCTATGTGCGAGTCAGACTACTGGCTAGAGTATAGGAAGGACTAGTTATGAGAATTAGAAGGCTATTATTGAAGATTGCTAAAGGTGTGGAGAAAGAGAAACTTGAACATTGCAGAGATGTATTAAGAGGTGCTGAGGGAGAGTGTGGAGCACTAAAGATTGAAAATAGACAGTTAAAGACAAAGATTAAAGAACTTACGCTAAACTGGCTTTGGGAGAATGCAAAGGATAGCCGCTAAGCTGGCTGATAGTAGCTGTCCAGTTTGGAAATTGGAGAATTAGTATTGACTGAAATATCTACTTATGAAATCAGAAGACGCATCTTAAAGGAGCATGGACTAGTACCTAGAAAGCATCCTCCTTTCTTTTTGCCTGAGCAGCCTCCTTACGATGAGTCTGAAGTTGACTTTCCCAAAACTGACCTAATGCGTTATATAGAGACAAAGTATAGCATCAAACTAAAGATGGACATCTATAGAGGTAGCCTCAATGATGTTGCTAGTAGATATAAATGGGAAGTGGATAGGTCAACTATTAGTAGATGGAGAAAGGTTATCAGACGCTACTTAATCAATATACCAAGTGTTAGGAAGATTGACAACTCAGATACTAGTATGGTATAATTAAAATGTAGCTTGCTGGAAGGCATATGAGGGAGTGCCGCAAGGTTACAACAGAGAACTGAGTCAGCATACCAGTTACAGCCGAGAGGCTTGATTGGTCTTGCCCGATGCTGAGGTGGGAGATTAGGAGGAGGACTTGCTGAGGTAGCGACTTGGTGGTAAAGTCAATACCTCCACTATAGTCTCTTATGGGTAGGCAAGATGACCACTAAAGGGATGCCGTGTAGGCAGAGGGCAGGAAGTAGAAGCCAGCCACCCGAAAGGGTCAGAGACCGGAAAGGGCTGAAAGACGGAGAGTAGCACTCGGCAGGACTTCTTCGGAAGTTACAAGATTACACTGTGCTACTGGCTGACTCGCACCTGAGCCACCCTGCGTAGTAAGTAGGGCTAGCGGGTAGAGTAAGACTGCTACTGGCTCAGGACTGGAAGGGTGAGGGCAGCAAGGCAGGTGAGCAAAGTGGCAATAGAGACCACAGCCAGCCCTTACCCGACCAGAGAAGAAAGGAGGATTAAAATGTCAGAAGAATTTAATACTGGAAGCATAAAGGTCAAGGACATACGAACAGGTGATATGATTTGTGAGGATATGCTTGGGAAACCTGTTCATTACGGGGACAAAGTTATATTTTACACACAGAAAGGTTTCGCTATCACAATTACAGAGAGTGGGATTAGGCAAATGCTTAGTGCCTGGTATCATCTTGAGTTGAATGAGGTAAAAGATGGAAAAGCCGACTGATGAACAGATGAAAGAGTCCTGGGGGCTGTGCGGGTTTAGAGATTGCGAAAAGATAAACAGCATTATGTCTATGCCTACTGGATGGTATTACCCAGACGGCAAATGGGATAAAGACATTCCTGCCATAGACCTCAACAATCTGTTCTTATATGCCCCAAAACGAATGACTCCCGTCTTATGGCGAAAGATAATAAGGGAATGGGCTTCTACATTAACAGCAAACTGTAAGGTAGATACCCTGGTTCTATTCTGGGCAATCTATAAGGTAATGAAGGAGTAGATATGAAGATAATATCGGATGAAGCAATACTCAAAGCAAAGATGGAAGCAGAGCGACTAAGTTGGACACATACATTTCACCCAGCTTATGAGAAGGAGAAGTTTCTACTTAACGAACAGCTTATCTCTGACCAGGAATTTGTAAAGGGCAAGGTGGGTGAGATAGAGACTATACTTGAAGCAGGAGATATGTTTCTAAATCCACCTGAAGACTTAGCGGCATTTATTATTAAGCCTGCTGTGATAAGAAGCAGGGCTGACCAAATTGTAGACCTGCTGGTAGGGAGGAAAGATGAATAAACCCTGCGATGATTGTTCCACTA
>SDBU01000839.1_pt1 | contig 44611 bp, 56 predicted proteins | sample 2277071 | NCBI WGS metagenome assembly SDBU01 (sample SAMN10397929, study PRJNA504765) | marine sediment metagenome | isolation source: marine sediment core GS08_GC12, 126 cmbsf | place: Arctic Ocean: Gakkel Ridge, Loki's castle | collected 2008
GCCAGGTGTGATGATGCCATAAACTCAGGAGATGCAACTACTGATGGAGTTATAGATGCTCTTAGGGATGCCATGATAACACACGGACTAATTGCAGCAGCTTAAAAGGAGAAGTATAATGGAAAACAGAAGAGGTAGAAACTGGAAGAAGAAGTACATGACCATTGAGGTGTTCGAGAAGTTTCTGTGTAATGACTTCTGGCATCTAAAAGTGAAGGTAAACTTCATATTCTGGGTTACTCTAACAATCCTTGGTGCCATAATCGCTCAGTGGGCTGTAGGCTAAACTGAGAAGCCCTGTAATCAATTTTCAGCCCCTAAAAGGGTTCTTTTAATAGCTCAGTACCTATGTGGGTTGAGGCTAACTACCCTGACTCACATAATTTATTTTTGATGGGGGGCTTGACAAATAAGATATACAGGTGTATAGTTTTATTTATGGACAGAAAACAGTTTGGGAAAGACCTCAAGAAACTTAGAAAAGAGATGGGTATAAGGCAGGAAGACTTGGCGAAGATGATGGACGTAGACCCCCTTACCATATCAAGGTGGGAAAGGGGAGAGCGGAGACCCATGCCAGTTCACTTAAGGAAAATAGAACGGATACGGAGAAAGAGGTGATTACTTGGTTATTCAGGGGGTGCGGTAGATGTGGTGGAGACCTGTTCTATGATGAGTTTGAAGAGTGGCCTAAATATCAGTGCTTACAATGTAGCCATACAATAACAAAGGAGGAGATAGCATGGAGATTACAAGAAGGTACCGTGTCAATGTCGGCACCAGTGTCAAGGGAGTCAAGACCTATGACTGCACAGTTGAGCTAAGTGTTGACCTTGAGTCATTGGGTGAGCAAGCTAGGGAATCTATACTTATTGAATCCGATGCCCTTGTAGCTGAATTGGACAAGAGATATCCACCACCAAAGGAATAAAGGAGGAATAAAATGGAAAAAGATTTAGTAGTCAGAGAAGAAGCTACGCCTGCTGAGGTAGTGGGGTTAGCTACCAATCAGGCAACACTACTCATGGATATTGTTGAGAAGACCAAGTGCTACCAGAACATAGGTGGCAAGAAGTATCTTCAGGTTGAAGCATGGGAAACCATCGGGGCTTTCAACAGGACTCATGCCGAGACGGAGAGTATCACCCCTATCTTGAGAGATAATGAAATCATTGGTTATCAAGCCCGCGTCCAGCTCTGGAAGGATGGTGTGGTTGTTGGCGGTGCTATCATGCCCTGTTATTTCACCGAGAACTGCTGCAAAGGGAAGGAAGGTGATGCCAAGCACAAGGCTTGCATGAGTGCTGCACAGACATTCGCTACAAGCAAGGCTTACCGCATGAACTTCTCCTATGTGGCTATCCTGGCAGGGTTTCAACCCTTACCGGCAGAGGAAGTAACAGCAGACATGGAGGCACCCATTGATAAGACTCAGCACTGGTGTAAGGAACATGAAGTTAACTTCTTTAAGTCCCCAAAGATGAGAAGTTATGGTCACCCCATAGAAGGGACTGAGCCAACCGAGTGGTGCCATGAACACAAGACCAAAGAGGAGCCAAAGGTTGAGTCATCTCCAGATGTCTTAGAACTTGACACCACTCCAATTACTGATAAGCAGATAAATATTCTGGCTAAGTTAATGAATGCAAAGGGCATGCCCTTTGCATACCTTGATAAATTCTGCAATAAGGATAAAGGGTGGAATATCAGGGACTTCAAGAAAGAACTGGTGTCATGGCAGGTTGATGAGATTCTGGAGGCTTTCAAAAAGGGAGAATAAATGCCTGAACGCAGGACTGTTAATAGGAGCTGCACATCAAAGCAGCCTGAACCTGAAGAGGTAAAGACTGATGACCTCAAGGTAGCTGCTATGGTGGAATATTATGAGGAGAAGACAGGGCGGAGAATTAACACCGGAGCAGAGGTTGATAAGTTAAAAGATATAGCTGACACATATCCTGATGGCTGGTTTGAAGAGGCATTAAAGGAACACCCCGATAAGCCACTCAGTTATCTGGCTAAAGTAATGGAGAGCCGGCAAAAGGAGGGGAAAAGTGGAACACGTAGGAAAGGTTCTCGGCAACTTAAAGAGAGAGGAAGTTACTCACCCTCGCCAAACGATAACTTATAATAACCCTGAAGATGACCCTGCATTTGTTGACAGTGCAGAATATCGCTTGGAGCAACTCAGGAGAAGGTTGGGCGTATCTACACTTGAAAACACGTTCAAAAATTTTCTCCCACAAAAAGGGACTGAGAAGGCACTCCAAGCCTGCCAAGTCCTTGCCAGCGGTAAAGCCAACTGGAATATGCTGCTGATTTATGGCGGTGTGGGAAACGGCAAGACTCACCTTCTTGAAGCATTGGTTATTGAACTGTCAAAGGAAGGTATATTTTGCAGAGTTATGAACTATTCAAAGATGATGTCTGCCCTTAGAAGCACAATGAATAAAGACTCTGAGTTGAGTTTTAAGGAAATCTTTGAGAGGTGGTGTCAAGCAGAGCGCTTGGTGATTGATGATGTTGGCATAGGTGGCTCTGACAGCGAGTGGTCAATGAAGATGCTGGAGGATATTATTCTTGCCAGATACAGAGACGGATTGTTTACAGTCCTGTCAACCAATGTGGATATATCTGAGTTGCCCGAGAGAGTGGTTTCGCGCTTCAAAGACCCGCAGAGGGCAAGAATGGTTCTCAACTCTGGAGAAGATTACAGACCGAAGAAGGGGAAATGATAACCGAAAAGCAGTTTGAGGCACAAGTTAAAGACCTTGCCAAGGTACTAGGTTGGAAAATGTACCATACTTGGCGTAGTATCCATAGCCCTGCTGGTTTCCCTGACTGTGTTTTTGTTAGGAATGGCACCATAATATTTGCTGAACTTAAAAGCGAAGTTGGTAAGTTAAGTGATGCACAACAGGAGTGGATAACCGCGCTGGAGCGTGTGGCTCAATGTAGCTTAGGAGTTCAAGTCTTTGTTTGGAGACCTTCTGACTTTGACAAAATAGTTGAGGTACTGAAATGAACATCCGCCATTACGGAATACCAGTTTTTGATATGGAAAAGGAACTAGCTTTTTATCTCAAGATGGGGCTCAAGATTAAGTCTGATGAAGTTGAGCAGGTCAGGATAGTAAAGCTGGAAGATAAGAACGGCATGGTGCTTGAGCTTCTGAAGTATGAAACACAGGGACCCGGCAAAGAGCCGCATGTGGCATTTACCAGAGACCCTGAAGGTAATATGATCGAGGTGGTAGGATGAAATGGTTTCCATTTAATAAAAATAAAGGTTCCCATCAGAAACGCCCGCCTGGGAGAAAGGATGTCTTGGTTATACTTGAAAAGACGAGCCCTAGTTTGCCTAGGTCTGTAGCTGTAGGTTATATGAAGAACTCGGCTGGACAAAAGCAATATCCTTATTTTGTAATTCCGGGAATTGGTGGTGAGGTTATCGCTTGGTGTGATTGTTTACCTGAAGGATTTTGGGAATCTATATTACCTTTTACAAATGAAGTGGAGGTCTTAGATGTTGAACGGACTTACCAATGTAAACATAGAATTAACAAGCAGGTGTAATAAGTCCTGCCACATGTGTATGAGGCTGGTTATAGAGCGTGATTATCCTGAATTAGCAAAATGGGGGGACATGGACTATGAATTGGTTAAGCAGATTGCTAGACAGTTACCTGATGGAATTGTTGTGCAGTTTCACGATAATGGTGAGCCTCTCCTTTACCCGAGGCTTGGAGACGCTCTGGGACTATTTACAAGACAGATACGATGCCTTGATACTAACGGTAAGCTTCTTATTGAAAAGGCGGATGAAATCATAGGCAACCTTGATACGATTACTGTGTCTACCTTTGAGGGGGATGAGGAATGTGAGGAACAATATGAGACTGTGATTGAATTTATGAGGCTCAAGGGTGATGCTAAGCCTAAGGTTATAATTCGTGTTTTGGGTAACAGTTCCTATAGGCACAGGTATGAATCTAGGAAGTTCCTCATAGCCAAGCGCCAGTTCCATTCTCCTACGAGCAAGGTTGAATATGCATCGCCTCCTATTGTGCCTGAAATTGGTATCTGCCTTGATTTCCTAAACCACATGGTAATTAAGAGAGATGGGGCAGTCTCAATGTGCGTAGTGTTTGACCCTCACAGAAAAGGGGTTATCGGCAATGTTAAAGATACCCCACTTGATAAACTCTGGAATGGACCGGTCAGGCAATTAGCCCTCCAGAACCACATCGGTGGCCAGAGAAACAGGAACCCACTCTGTCAATCATGCGATTACTGGGGAGTAGGTTAGAAATGATTTATATGGTTGATATAGACGGGGTTATTTGCACTAATACTAATGGTGCCTATACTCAGGCTGAACCTATCCGGGAGAACATAAAAAAGGTTAATCAGCTCTTTGAAAGAGGGCATACGATAATATTATGGACTGCCAGGGGAAGTTTATCGGGAATAGACTGGTCTCAAGAAACTAAAGCACAGATGGAAAAATGGGGAGTAAAACATACAGAACTACGCTTGGGTAAACCTCATTACGACTACTGGATTGACGATAAGGCGGTGAAATTATGAATGAATTGGAGAAGATAGCCGAAAACCTATGCTACCTGTGTCGTAGATACAAAGGTGAGAGTTATGGCAAGCCAGTATGGGAGAATCTTCCCGACTATGTGAGAGAACAGTGGCGGACAGAGGCGGGAATACTCCTAGCCCTCTATAAAGATAAAGAGGAGAGGTGTTGAGATGAAAGGAAAGATACTGGCAGTTTTAATTGGATTGATGTTCGGGCTTATATTATGGGGACTAGGCTTTATCACAGCATTGATGATTTACAAGTAAATTGACGGAGGTGAGGGATGAAGAACAGATATGGAGAGAACTATTGCCTTAAGTGTCACGGAGCTTTATGGAAGGATTGTAATGGTGGTTGGTGGTGCGACTATTGCTGGTCATATCAAGATTGGCTAATGAATCTATGGGTTAGGCTAGTAAGAAGATGGTGGATTAAGCCTACATAACTATAGTGCGTAATGAAGTAGAGAGTTAGAGCTAACCCAATAACCAATAGAAGGGAGGGATAGATGATAAGAACAAAAGAGTTTAAGTCAAAGGCATACATAACTGAGGAGATGGTAGAAAAGGTAGAGTTTGTCTTGAGGGGTGGTATTCTTTCTGGATATTCTGCCTCTGACCCCGACAAGCTAAATGGCGGTTACTTTGTCCAAGAGCTAGAACGCAAGTGGGCAGAGGTTCATAAGGTCAAACATGCCATAGCAGTCAACTCAGCAACAAGCGGGCTTATTACGGCTCTGAGGGCTTTAGAGATAGGCTATGACGATGAAGTCATAACTACTCCCTTCACTTTCTCTGCCACTTGGGCAAGTATAAAGCTGGCGGGGGCTACTCCTGTGTTTGCTGATGTGGATTTGGAGACGATGTGCCTTTCTGAGCAAGCACTCCCGACAGCTAAGAAAATATTGTCTGTTAATTGGAATAGTAATATTTCTCTTGCTCATAAAGACATTGGGGATTTAGCTCAATGTGCTGGTATGCCATTTGAAGATATGAGAATCGGTGTCTACTCCCTCAATCAGCCTAAGAACATAATGTGCGGTGAGGGTGGAGTAATAGTAACCAATGATGATGAGCTGGCCAGAAGGTGTCGCCTTATCAGGAATCATGGGGAGAACATTGACCCGAAGTGGTCAGGCTACAACTTCAGGCTGACCGAGATACAGGCCGTCATAGCCTCTTGCCAGTTAGATGAGCTAGCATACCTGAACAATATCCGTCACCGAAACTGGCTGTACTTGTTAGCTCAACTAGCCGAGTATCAGGATTTTATCGTTCCTCAAAAGATTACTAACCGAGAAACTTACAGCCCTTACTGTGTGGCCTTCAGGTGGATACCTCCCAGGAGTAATATAAATCATCCTATGCTAAGAGACGCAGTAGCAAATAAACTCAGAATGGAAGGGATACCAGTGGCTATGGGTGTTCCTTTCTTACCTGCTGATTTACCCAATGCCAGCAAGCTACAGAATGAGCAGTATCTAGGCTTCTTCCAAATAGGTTGGCCAAATACCTATGAGGACATGGACGATATAATTAAGGGCTTCAGGAAGGTGATTGATGGATAATGAACAGGAACTATTGAGTGATGAGAGAGTTATACCAGTGCCCGCTTATGGAGACTCGATAGATATAACTGCTCATCTCAAAGCCCAAGTAGCCAAACTCAAGGCTGTGGGCTATGAGCAAGTGTGGAAGAAATGCCCTGGGTGCATTGATGGTGTCTGTTCTTCTGGTAGTAAGAACCCAACAACTAACTATCACTGTCGCACTTGTAAAGGCACAGGCAGGATACCTAAATATGTGAAATGGGATAGGGAGAAGGTGGCAAGATACTTAGCTGAGATTAAGGAGCTTGATTGGGAATGGAAAAGCACAAGACTTGACTGTGCTAGGAAAGCCGACCAACTCAAAGAGATACTAGGGGGTGAGGAATAAATGGAAGTATTAGCAGTAATACCAGCCCGCGGAGGTTCAGTAAGAACACCAAAGAAGAACATCAAGATGCTGAATGGTAAACCACTGCTTGCCTATGCTATTGAGGCAGCACAGCAGTCTAAGTATGTAACTAGGATTGTGGTTTCTACTGATGATGAGGAGATAGGTACTTATGCTTACAAGGCTGGAGTAGAGTGGTTTGTTAGACCTGACCGCCTATGTGGAGATTGCCCCACTGAAGATGTTGTTTTAGATGTTGTTAAATGGTATCAGAGAAAGGGTATTGATTATGATATAGTAGTATGCCTTGAGCCACCACAGCCGTTCAGGACAGCAGAGCATATTGATAAGTGTGTCTCTTGGCTCTTTACAGGTAAGGCAGATTCTGCTGTCACCATCCACGGAGTAAGTCAGAGACCCGAGTGGATGGTTAGACATGAGGACTGGTATATTAAACCTTACACTAAGCACTGGAAGAAGGATGGCATAATCCGTTCACCAGCCAGCCAAGAGTTTGAGGAGCTATATTATATCAACGGCATCGTGTTTGTCTGTAGGACGGAGACACTCCTCAAGTACAAGAGCATGATAGGTAAACACTGCATCGGAGTCATCACCGACCGCCAGGATGCCTTTGACCTTGACTATCCAGAGGACTTCGAGATATGTGAAATGATAATGAAAAGGAGGGAGAAATGATGTATAGACCTAAAGGATGGGAGAATCCGCATAGTACATTACCTGAGCATATGGAGTTAGAATATCCAGTGTTACCTGAATGGTCAGCCTATGAAGCTGGAGCAGATGCTATGTTAGAGGGGTTGAGGAAACAAGGGGTTACACTTTCAATAGCTGACCAGAAGATAGATGTGCCAGGATTTCATATAGTCTTTATCCCAGAGGAGGGAGAAATGAAAGAACAAACCTATCTTGATGTGATTTACCATTCTCAAGAAGGTGATTACCCCCTGAAATTATGCTTCCACCTTGCCCGAAATTATCTCAAGGACTCTAGAAATAGACTACTAGACATTGGTTGCGGGAAAGGCACTCATATGGCAGCTTTCCATCAGTTGGGTTTTATTGCAAATGGGATTGATAAGCCCTTAGTAAATTTAGAACAAGATAAAATATACTTTAAGGATAATACTTTTGATGTAGTCTTTTCCAAATCCTGCATTGAGCATATCTCGAATACTGAGAACGTGCTATCTGAGACTTACCGAGTCTTAAAGCCTGGTGGCGTAGCTATCTTTATGACCCCAGACTGGGCTACGGATTACAAATACTTCTGGGATGACCCTACTCATGTCAGACCATTCACCAGAAAGGGACTTCAGAATGCTTTCCTATTTGCTGGGTTTGTTGATGTAGAGTGTAAACACTTCTGGCAACTTCCCTTCTTGTGGCGCTACCCCTTCCTGGAGCCACTGAGATGGATAATTAGCCTACTTCCCAATCGTTTTAAGTGGAAGGATAGAGAGCAATCAAAACAGCGTGTCCTAATAAGACACGCGAAGGAGAGAATGTTATTATGTGTGGCAAGGAAAGGAAGGTAATAAACTATACAGACCACAGAAAGTTCAGGAATGATTTGGATGCTTACCTTAATGCCGGAGTTAATATTGTGGTACTTCATAATCAGGATAAACTAATTAAGAGAATAATATTAGGTAACTATCCCCTCAAGGCACGTAGCAGAGGGGGTGGTATAGTTGTATAATAAGAATTATACCATACCTCTACTACTAGTTATCCTAGGAGGGGGGCTTATGACTGGGGGACAAGGTTATTCGATAGCAGGTGCTGTTGCAGCTTCCATTGGTACGGCAATCTTAATATTAACAGGCCTCTATAGTTGGCGTAAAAGCCATCAGCGTAATAAAGCCTTGGATGACCCGTGTGATATTTATTATGAGAATGAGAGGAACGATATTAAATATACCCACACTGTAAACACTTCCCTAGAACCGCAGTACATTCGTTTCACTCTCAAGTTCAAAACAGAAGTAAACATAAAATGCCTGTGGATTACTTTTGAGGGAGAGGGGGAGTTAGCACCAGACATAGAAGAGGTGTATGAATGGGATATGGGTATCAAACATAAACCCCACGACCATAATATTTGGAAAGTGGAAGATGGCGGATGGAATTGGACTTATAATACACCACTTCATAAGCATCAAGGAGACTCCCTCAATATAGGTGTTCAATGTATAGCAAAAGAATCTGGTTCTAGTTTCCTGTTGGTGTACTTGGGGTGTACTGAGGAAAGGGCGAAAAAACATCGGTGGTTGCCTCTTGAAGCAAGGATTGGAGTCTAAATAATGGCAAAAGAAACTAAAATAACGAAGAAGCAACTACATAAGTTATTGAGCAAGGCATCTAAACCAGTCAAGAAATCCGAGAAAGAAAAATCTTGAACATAGGAGTGTCAGCCTTACGATGGTTATATCTAAAGGCATACTCATTCAAGTATAGTTGGAGATATTGAGGACTAACAGAATGATAGACACCAGAAATACCACGCTTAACCAGAGACCAAAAGCCTTCAATGCTATTGGTATGAATATCCCCACTCACATAGACCTTGGAATGGTGGTCAATCCTCTTATGCTTGTAGCCAATCCGAGTCATAGTGTCGTAGGTGGGGAACTCGTCAGTGTAGAGGGTGGCGGTACGAGCGACACTCCTATTAACGAAGGGAACGATAGTCTGTCTCTTAACATCAGGGGCAACTATAGCAACGACCTTATATTATTGGAGACAAAATGAAAACAGCCTTAGTAACAGGAGCAAGCGGTGGAATCGGTAAAGCTATCTGTAGAGCACTAGAAGCAGACGGCATCAAGGTAGTTAAGACCTCAACCTCAATAGAAGACGGGATACTAGCTGACTTGAGATATGATGTTATGCACATGTGCCATGCTGTACTGAGAGAGGTAGGTGTGCCTGATATCATCATTCATAGTGCTGGGATACTTCCTGACAAGCTGATAGCAGACACGGCCTTTGAGGATATAAAGGATGCTTTTCAGGTCAATCTCTTTGCCCCGATAATGATAACTGCTTTCTTTGCCTCTGAGATGATGAAACGCAAATCAGGGGAGCTTATATATATTGGCTCATCCAGTTGTTATGAGGCATCAGCAAGGCGAAGCATTTACGCGGCTACCAAGCATGGACTCCTGGGCTTTGTCAGGGCAATGGATGATGAGCTGAGGCCTTACAATATCAGGGTGCATATCATATCACCTCAGAGCGTGGAGACTTCGATGCACAAGGATACACCGATATTTAACAGGGATACATTGATACTACCCAAAGATTTAGCCGAAGCCGTCATGTATGTGTTGAAGTCAGACGGCCCCGGCATAATCAAAGAGCTGAGGATTAGCAGGTATAACTGTTAGTGGGTAGGCAGGTTGCGTAGCGCCTTTAGTAGAGAACGGATGCAGCAACAACCTCCAACCTTATCCCACCAGGCGCATTCTTCACCTTTACAGTCAGTATAGTGATACCCGTCTCTTGTGATTGGTTGTAATGGACAAATCATTATTCACCTCCCTGAATAGCATCTTCCAGCTCTGGAGTCGTAACCTCATCTGGTGTGTAGGCAACCACTCCATTAGCTCTCAGAATCTCAAGTACCCTGTCCCTGATTGCTTTAGTGATTTCTTCTTCTGATAGTGACATATTAAACCTCCTTTTAATCTTGACAAATAGTCTTAGCTGTGGTAGTGTTGGGATTACAGGGCTTGGCTAGCCCTCGTGTCGCCTCCTTTCATAAGGATCGGGGAGTTCCGCTCTCTTGCTCCCCGGTCCACTGGGGTCTCAAACATTCATAAGCCTGTCACGCTCCTTAAGGAATTTAGCTACAAACAGGTCAACATCTTTCTTACTGTATTTCCCGTCATATCTAGCCTTTAGGGCTTTAGGCAGGTTCGTGATAGGCTCCATGTTACCGGCTAGCGCTTCCTTCTCGAACCAGGCATTATCAGCCCAGAACATAGTGCCGGTATAGTCAGTGCCGTCCTCCATACCTTCAAAGTTAATGACCCTGACATCTTCGGCAAGATAGTCCTCTTCAGACTCCCATTTACCTTCTCTCTTCAGTCTATCCTCGTTAGCGTCCCACTCTTCAACTGATGTGAAGCCCAGGCGCTTGGCTAGAGCTGATAGTTCCTTAGCCTTTTCACGGAATGGTTTCTGTCTTTCATATTCTGATTGGTATGACTGATAGTTGCTAACAAATAGCACACCTTCCTTCTCTTCCATCATATTCTCAGAAATTGCCTTGGCTATGAAACTATTAAGTAATGAGAGCTTGATATTCAACTGGTTGGCAATGAAATCCCGCGGTAGAGGTCTGCCGTCATTGTCGCAAATCGCGCCATCTTTCTGCTTTTCTCCGGCCAAAGCAAGGAAATCCGCCCAAACTCCTCTCTCTTCTGATGACAGTTGCCACCTGATAGTTCCGTGCAACCAGCCAGTTACATATAGTTTAATCCAACGCTTCCTCCAGTTACCTCTAGGCATGAAGCACCTCCTTCTACATATTCCAGGCACCGTTCATACTCTCAACGGTTGCCCCAGTTAATACTGCTTCTTGTATATCGGCTATCTTAAAGTCTTTTCGGAAAGTGTGACCAATTCTACGTTCTACCTGGGCATATTTATTGAGCATCTCGGGGTTGTGTTTACCAGCCAGGATAAGTGCTGGCTTAGGGGCGAAGATGCAAAATATACAGGAGAGCCTTGGCATGCCTAAGTCATAAGCGTAGTGATAAGGAACGCCAGATGTTTTAATAGATGCCCATACCTGGGTCTCTGTCCAGGTATGGATGGGTAGCCAGGTGTCTACGGTTCTAGTGTGGTTAGTGCCCCGTGTGTTAGGCTCGAAGGGGTTTCTTTTAGCTCTGGCTGGTGATTCTTCGGCTCGAAAGCCCATACAATTAAGGATGCGGTTAGCTTTGCCAGGGTATTCTCTGCTAAGCTGGGTAAATATCTTTTGTATCTGGCCTCTTTTATGGTCAGAGGTGCAATACCTAGTAGTTGAAGATGGCCACATACCATGTTCTTCAATATGAGAAAGCAAATCCCCCTGGGGGCGAGCAATAGGAATGAATCTCAACCCATAGAATTTCGCTTGTTTTTCAGCCAATTCTTTAGTTCTGGGCCACTCCATTGTGCCAAGGTCGGCATGAGCAACAATAATATGGTCTCTCGAAATACCCTGGGTGTCAGCAAGTTGAACCACATAACGCATCTGGGTTTGAGAGTCCTTCCCGGCGCTGGAGTTTACAATGATGTAGTCATATGAGCCTAGATTCATCTTATCTCCCCCCTTTCGTTACAACTTAACTATTGATAGGTTACCACAGAAGTTACAGCTTGTCAAGCCCCTTGTTGTAACTTACTTAGTAACCTGCCTGTAACTAAGTGTGGTAGGGGAGGGGAGGGGAGGGGATAAGAGTAGAAAAGAAGGTAGTTTAGATAAGATAATAATATAGAGAACCCCCCTACCCCCCTGTTGACTTTTATTAATTAATTACTTATAATTTATTTGATGACTATTAGAACTACTGATAGAGTACCTATCCCCAGGAAACTTAATCCCGGGATGATTGAGGCCTTGTCACTCGCTATTGCCAAAGGGAATTATGCTGTGACAGCCTCCAGGCTTTGTGGTATTGATGAGCATACTTTAATGAATTGGACTAATCAAGGCCTAGCTGACATACTTGCTGGGCGTGAAAATCTATATACACAGCTAGTTTCAGCCCTAAAAGAAGCTGAAGCACAATCTGAGACTGATATGGTCGAATTAGTGCGTAACACAGCTGTGGAGAAGAAGGATGGATACCTGGGTATGACCTATCTTGAGAGGCGTCACCCTGACAGATGGGGTAGGCGTGAGCGCAAGACTATAGAGATAAATGAACACAGGGTTATAGAGGTCACACATGTTGAGGTCATCAAGGACCGGGGTCCAGACATCACCATCGAGCCTAGTACCCCTAATTTACTGACATAATAATTGACATAAGGATTATAGTGCGAACCAAACCCAGGCACCCCTAGAATGAATACGCGAACCCGTGAATTGAATCTTAGGATACTGTAATTTGTAGACACAATCTCAGGGGGATAGAAAAAGGTAAAAAAAGAGGTAATATGAAGCCAATAGAGTATTTACATTGTGACTTTTGTGAGGCAAGGACTGATACATGGCACGGGATATCTGGGGATACTTCGCATCCTTTTCATAGTTGTACAAAAACTCCTACACCTGAAGGTTACAGGCGAAAGATGGAGGCGACTGACTATTGCACACTATTAGACCAATCTGTATGTCCAAAGGCTAGATTGAAGGAGGCATAATGAAAATCAGGTTACAGGTCTTGACAGCGATGACAATATTGGGTACATTGGGAGTAATGGGGATACTGAGTGGGTATCAGGAGATAACAGGGGTATGTGCGGCGGGGGTGATAGGGTTAGGGATGAAGTTACTGGAGGGAGAATAATATGCCAGGGCACACGAAAAAGGAACGGAAGAAGAAAAAGAGGAAATAGATGTGGGACAGATTAAAGGAACTATGGGCTGGTCTCTTACTCATTTCAACATTATCCTGGGTTATGTTCCATCTGGTACTGATAAAGATACATGGGATTGTGCAGATATACGAAAACAATCAAGTTATCCTATGGATTGAGCTAATAGTCGTCCCATTATTATTTCTGCTGGCTGTGGAGCGATTTATCAGGGATTTAAAGAGGTAAGAATGGCGGTAGCCACTGAGGGAAAGAAGCCCGAGTTCAGGGAGTTTACCAAAGACAAGGGGATGCGGATACACCTGCATCCCGGTCAGGTAAGGGCGTGGGACTCGGAAAAGAGGATAATAGCCATGATATGCGGCTCTCAGGGCGGTAAGACGGTACTGGGGGCTCACTGGCTGGAAAGGGAGATAAGGGCCCGGGGGCCTGGGGATTACTTAGCGGTTACCAGTTCTTATCCCCTACTTGCCAAGAAGATGTTGCCTGAGTTCCGGTATGTTTTTGAGGACATCTATCACTATGGCAATTACAACAAGCTGGATAAAATCTTTGTTTTTAATCAGGAGAAGAAAAATCCGTGGGACAGGGTACTTTTTCCTGATGCCGAAGTGCCGACCAGGGTAATAATCGGCTCGGCCCAGAACCCTGAGTCGCTTGAGGCAGCTACTATCAAGGCAGGGTGGCTTGATGAGTGCGGGCAGAAAGATTTTAAGAGGGAAGCCTGGGAAGCCTGTGAGAGACGGGGTACAATCCATAAGGCACGGTATTTGCTCACCACTACGGTTTATTGCCTCGGATGGCTTAAAACGGAGATTTATGATCCTTGGGTTAAAGGTTCTGAAGATATCGAAGTGGTTCAGTTTGACTCGATTCTTAACCCTGCGTTTTCAGAAGAAGAGTTTGAAAGACTGCGTGGCAAAATGCCCTCATGGAAGTTTGATATGCAGCACCGCGGGCAGTTCGCACGGCCGGCAGGTCTGATTTATGATAAATTTGATAATGACCACGTTATTCCACCCAGGGAACTACCAACTGACTGGCCTAGATATTTCGGCGCTGACTTCGGAGTTAATAATACGGCTGCTCTCTGGAAAGCCTATGACCCGAAAACAGGTGATGTTTATACCTACCGGGACTATCTCAAGGGAGGTCTGTCTACATTTGAACATGTTACTAACTTCCTTGAACTGTCAAAGGATGAGAGGATTGCTATCAGGGTAGGCGGGGCACCGGGAGAAGAAGGATGGCGGGGTGATTTTACCCAGGCTGGCTGGAGAATAGAGAAACCGATGATTGGCGATGTTGAAGCTGGTATTCAGAAGGTCTATGGCTTGGAGGCGCTGGGCAAGCACTTTGTCTTTAATACCTGCTTGAATTACCTCGATGAGAAAAGGACTTATTCTCGGGAACTTAATGACTCCTATCAGCCAACCGATAGAATCGAGGGGAAGGAGTGGTTTCACCTTATGGATGCCGAGAGATATATTACCGGGAATCTCAGGACTGCCTCGGTAGGTGGCTCTAAAGGACCCAGGGTTTTCAGGTGGTAAATGAAAACAGTCATAAAGAAATGGGGCAGGGAGGAGTGGATAGTAAATGAACCTGAATACTGTGCCAAGTTTCTCTATGTTGACAAGGATGCCTCTGGTTCCCTCCACTACCATCCTGTAAAAAAAGAGACTTTTATCCTTTTGCAAGGTTCTGTCTCACTTATCGTCCAATATCAGACAACTCCACCGACAATCTTGGAAAAAGGTAGCCCTTATACAATTAACCCAGGTGTCCACCATAAAATTACAGGTCTGGGTAAGAAAAATGTTATTCTGGAGGTCTCCACTCACCACAATGACGAAGATGTTGTGAGGCTAAATGAAAGTCAATCTGGTCAAGAAATCGAAGCAGTTACGCAAAACAGTTCTTGAAATGTGCATCAGGGCGGGCACGGGGCATGTTACCTCCTGCTTCTCCTGTGTTGAAATCATGGTTGAACTGTTCTACCGCGATATGACCCCCGATGATGTCTTTATCCTTTCCAAAGGTCAGGCCAGTCCACTGATGTATGCTATACTGGCAGATAAAGGCCTTATTCCAGAGGAGGAGTTGTGGAAGTTTGCTCAGAAAGATGGTATTCTGGGTGTCCACTTAGACCACAATATCCCTGGAGCTGTCATAACTGCCGGCTCACTAGGTCACGGCCTGGGAATTGCCTGCGGAATAGCCAAAGCCAAGAAGCTGGACAGAAAACCAGGGATAGTCTACTGCCTCCTCGGTGACGGCGAATGCTATGAAGGCTCGGTCTGGGAAGCCGCCATGTACGCCGGAAACGAGAAACTGGATAACCTAGTGGCTATTGTTGACCGGAATGGCTATATGGTCACTGGAGAAGCTAGGGTTAATCCACATGATATGTTCGCAGCTTGCGGATGGAGCTGTTACAAAAATGACCATCTTCCGTTGATGCGGATTATAGAGACAACCAAAGGCGAAGGTATCCCTTTCATGGAGGGCGATACTATGTGGCACGGTGTAGCCCCGCAGGGCGAAGACGCCGACAGAGCGAGGAAAGAACAAGAAGAGATAAGGCGGCGTCCTCAGCATGGGGATCTATTACCATGTGGAAAGTGTTTAGATTTAATGCGAAAGTGGCATATCAGGCACAGTACGGATATTGAATTTTCCCGTGAAGAAGGCTATCAAGCACATGGAGATTTTAAGTAATGCCAACTAGGGAAGAGATAAGGGAATGGTCAAGTAAAAGAAAATACAATCCGTTTAATTCTGATAAAGGTCTGACTTACTATACGAACTACAAGCAGATTCTGGCTTGGCTTGATGGGGACAAATACTTGCCTCCACCGATTGAGGTGAATCTTGACCCTGTTATCGGCTGTAACCTGAATTGCTACTTCTGCATCACCCAGAGCTACATGAAGGGCGTTAAGCATGAACAGTTGCCGTTGGAGTATATGATGGGATTGGTGGACTTCCTTGCCGATTGGGGAGTTAGAGGTCTTTGTATTAGTGGTGGGGGAGAACCAACTCTTCACCTCGATTTATCAGATGTAATAGGTCATGCAAATATGAAAAAGATGGATGTTGCGTTGGTAACCAATGCTGTTAAAATTCCCATAGAGGGTTTAAGTTGTAGATGGATGGCTTTGTCAGTGGATGCTTCTACTAGAGATACTTATAAAAAAATCAAAGGGAAAGATGAATTTAAAAGCGTTTGTGACAATATCTTAATCCTTTCTGACGTTAGAAAAGGATTGGAGCGTGAAACAGACCTATGTTTTAAGTTCCTCATCCTCCCTGAAAACCAGTATGAGATTTATGATGCCTGTAAACTGGCTAAGGAACTGGGGGTTCAGGACTTTCATGCCAGACCTTGTGACTTTGAGAAACAAGATATAGTGGGTCATAAGAAATTAACACTAGATATAGTGGCTATCCATGAACAGTTTGACAGATGTCATACCTTAGAGGATGAGAATTTCCATGTTTATACCATTACTCACAAGTTTAGCCCAGAGTTTCATGTAACCCATGATTATCCCGCTTGCCTAGCTGCCCCACTGATTCTGCCTGTTCTAACTGATGGCAATGCTTATCTTTGCGTAGAACACAAAATGGATCCAAAGTATCTTCTCGGAGCTGCTTACCCCAACCCCGAGAAGATACTTGACTGGTGGGGCAGCGATAGGCACCGTCAGATGATTAAGGGCATAGTTCCTGAGAGGGATTGCTCAAGGTGTATCTATTCGGGGTATCACCAGCAGATTGAAGCAATCAGGACTGACAGTATGTCTTTGAGTTTTCCATAATGATTATTTCTCGCACCCCTTTTCGCATCTCATTTTTCGGTGGAGGGACGGATTACCCCGAATACTTCAATGAGCATGGGGGAGCTGTCTTAGCCACCTCGATAGACAAATACTGCTATGTTGGTATAAATGACGGTAAGATGTGGTCTCACACCGAGCTGCCCATGAAATGTGGTATGGGAACATCCTCTGCCTTTACAGTGGGTTTACTCAAAGCCTGTACGCAGAAAGACAATAAAGAGATAGCTAGCTTGGCTACGGTCTGGGAAAGGGATAAACTGGATGGCAACATCGGCGTTCAGGATCAGTATATCTGTGCTGTGGGCGGTTTCCGTAGGTTGAGGTTCTTTGCTTCGGGTATAGTGGATGAGGAAGTGGATTATAAGTGGCTGGAACCTTACCTCATGCTGTTTGATACTGGTCAATACCGGCAGGCAGGCTATATTATTAAAGACCAACTGGCTCGGATGGACAAGAATATGAGGATACTCCGCGAACTGAAGGAATTGGCATTAGCCGATTATGCAATACCCGCAAAGTTTGGCAAAGCACTTAACAGGGCATGGGAACTCAAGAAGGATTTAGCCGATAATGTAACTACTCCTTTCACGGACGAGGTTTACAGTAAAGCTATAAGGGCTGGAATTCTAGGTGGTAAACTTCTCGGCGCCGGTGGTGGTGGCTTTATGGTCTTTGTGGTTCCCCCTGATAACCACGAATCGGTCAGAAAAGCTCTTCACTTAAAGCAGATACCTTTCCAGTTTGAGAACAAGGGTAGTGAGGTGATTTATGATAATAGTTAATCCGAATAATAAGACCCCTAGCCCGATGGCAGCTATTGAGCCTCCGATATGGTGTGCTTACTTGGCTGTTGAAAATGATACCATACTGGATGCCGAAGCTGAGGGATTGTCAAAGGATGAGACGGTTCAGAGAATAGGCAAAGAAGTACCGCTTTTTGTAGCAATGGGGGCTAATCCATCGGCTTCATCTACGCCAAAGATGGATGTAATAAGGGAATTAGAAAAAGGGTTTCACATTTGTTTAGTAGCAGGATTGCACCCGCAAGTTGTTGGGGCATTTAATCTCACCCCTTTACCTTCTCCAAGAGAACTTTGCAGGATAAAGCCTCGTTGGGATTTAATTGATTTCTCTAAATACCGTGCCCATAACTGGCAGTGCCTTGACGGGAGCGATAGGAGCAACTACGGTGTAATCTATACCAGTTTTGGCTGTCCCTTTAACTGCTCTTACTGTAATATTCACGCTATTTATAAGACTCGTAAAGTAGCCTTTAGAAACCCTGAAGATGTCTTGGCAGAGATTGATTATCTGGTTAAAATCAAGGGGATAAGAAACCTCAAGATATGCGATGAGTGTTTTGTTCTCAACAAGGAACATGTCAATGCTATCTGCGATGGGTTGATAGAAAGGAAATATGACCTGAATATCTGGGCTTATGCTCGCGTGGATACTGTTAATCCACAATTACTGGAGAAACTAAAGAGGGCAGGATTTAATTGGCTCTGCTATGGATTTGAGTCTTCCTCACTGGCAGGTGAAAAGTATGCGGCTGATTTGTCTTTCAAGGCAAGAGCTATGACCCGTGAGGCAGGAATAAATGTTATCGGTAACTTTATGTTCGGCTTACCTGGTGAGGATGATGTTGATATGTGGAATACGCGGCTTTTAGCTAGTCAGCTTCAGTGCGAGTATGTGAATTTCTATGTTGCTCTGCCGTATCCGGGGTCAGAGTGGTATGAATCCCTGAAGGAAAAGCCTACCGATTGGTCAAGGTTTAGCCAGTTCTCAGAGAACATGTGCGCCGACCCTGAAATAGTGAAATTTAGGGATGAGACTTTCAGGGAATACTTTACAAATGAAAACTATCAGAGTATGATAAAAGATAAGTTTGGTCAGCAGGCAGTAGACCATATAAGGAGTATGCTTGAATGGAGTCCCAGAGCAGAGAAGAGTACAGTAAAAAATATTATTTAGAGCACCGTGAGCAGAAACTAGCTTATCAACGTAGCCACGAAGTAAGGGAGCGTATTCGCCAGAGAAAACGCCAGCAGAAATATGACATCTTTGCGCATTATAGTGATGGGAAGGTAACGTGTGCACATTGTGGTGAATCACGCCTTGCGTGTTTATCATTAGACCACATTGACGGAAGTGGGCGTTTGCAACGCAGAGAATTAAAAAAGCAAGGTAGTGAGTTTTATCAATGGTTGAAGAGAAACAATTATCCTACTGGCTTCCAAGTGTTATGTATGAATTGTCAATGGATAAAAAGGGAAACGAATGGAGAGGTGAAAATATATGCAGAGTCAACGTGACGCCTTTTTCAAAAGCCTCTTCGAGTTAGCCAAGAAAGATAAAAGAATAATCGTTATCACCGCCGACTGCGGTGCCCCGTCATTAGATAAATGGAGGGAGGAACTGCCATGCCAGTTTATAAATGTCGGCATTGCGGAGCAGAATATGATAGCGATAGCTGCGGGACTTGCTCTGGAGGGGAAACGCCCTTACTGTTACGCAATTGCACCATTCGCGACACTCCGATGTTACGAGTTCATAAAGGTGGACGTGTGTCTTATGAACCTACCTGTAGTGATAGTGGGTGTTGGTGCAGGCCTCAGCTACAACGAGGCAGGCCCAACTCATCACGCAACTGAAGACATCTCCATCATGCGGGCTTTGCCCAATATGCGGATAGCTAGTATAAGTAACAATGAGCAGGCTAGAAATATAGCTTCAGAGATAGGACCTCTTTATGTGAGGTTGGATAGAGGAGATGGTGAATATGCTCCTCGCATTATCTTTAAGCAAGTACACAGAAATATAATTCAATATCCGTTGTGGTTAAAACCATTTAGGATGAACATTCCTCCAAATGCAGAAGAAATCATAACTGTAGAAGAACACCTACTTGCTGGCGGTCTAGGCTCAATAGTAGCTGAATATCTGGTTGACAATAACATTAACATCCCCCTGAAACGCATTGGTATCAATGATGAGTATTTCTACAAATACGGCTCTCGGGAGGATATATGGAACGGGGACAAAGAACTTTCATTATCGCTGAAATAGGGATTAACCATAACGGCTCACTGGAAATAGCCAAACAGCTTATTCACGGGGCAAAAGAGGCTGGAGCCGATGCCGTCAAGTTTCAGAAAAGAACGATAGATTCCGTATATTCTCAGGAGTTCCTCGATTCACCAAGGGAAAGTCAGTGGGGGACTACTCAGAGAGACCAGAAAGAAGGCTTGGAGTTTAGCAGGGAAGATTATGATGAGATTGACAGATATTGCAGGGAAAAGGAGATTCCTTGGTTTGCCTCGGCATGGGATACTAACGCTCAATTGTTCCTTGAGATGTATAACCTTCCCTATAACAAGATTGCCTCACCGATGCTCACTAATATTCCACTCCTTGAAATGGTAGCGGGAGAAGGGAAACATACCTTTATCTCGACTGGTATGAGTACCATGAAGGAGCTGGATGAAGCTCACCGCATATTTTTTATGGCAAATTGCCCCCTTGAGTTTATGCACTGCGTCTCGGAATACAATATGCCAGACAGCCATGCCAATCTGAAGATGATTGAAACTTTGAGAAACCACCTTTCTTGTAGAGTAGGCTACAGCGGGCATGAGCAGGGTATTATTATCCCATGTGCTGCCGTGGCTTTAGGGGCTACTTCAATTGAGAAACATATTACTCTTGACCATGCCATGTACGGCTCCGACCAGGCTGCTTCTATGGAGATAGGTGGTTTTGAACGGATGGTAAAATATATACGGGCTATTGAAAGTGGCATGGGAGATGGTGTAAAATATATTAGTGAGGAAGAAAAGATAAATGCTGAAAAGCTCAGATACTTCCAGGGGGTAAAGGATTATGCAACCAGATGATACAATTTCTATGATAGGGAAATGCTTAATATGCGGCGCACCAAATTCCCGGGCAAGTAATGTTTGTACGGGCTGTCTCACTAAAGGGTGGGGCAGGTTGCCCAATATGCCTCTTCCACAGCCTAAAGTTAAGAAGTCTGCGCCGCTTTATGTTAGCGATAAAGACAAGGCAAAATCTAGGAAAGCCAGGAGGTAACTGAAATGCAAGGAATTAACGACAGACAAAGGCCTGAACCTGAAGCTCTGATAGCTATTGAGGATGTTGGCTTGCAGAGGATTACTTTGCATCCTTTTGGTCAAGGGGCTTTAACCCCAAGTGGAGACCAGTATTCTTCACCAGCAACCAGTGGTACTGCGGAAAATACTTATGCTACTGCGGCCTTAGCAACCGCTAATCCATCTGTGCATGGAGACCTCATGGAACTCGAATTTAAGACGGTTGCTGCCATAAGGTCTGAAGGAACCGCAGGTGATATTACATGGAAGTGGCAGGTAAGGGATATAGACTTAGCTCAAGGTACTGTGAGATCATCAAGGACTTTCATAGACCTCTTTGGAGAGGATTCAACCGTTAGCCCTGGGACTGCCTTCTTTGACTCCACTGCCGAGGGATATTTTAACCTTTCAAATAATGTGAGGCATATCCCTCTGGAGATACAGTTACTTGTCAAGAGTACCAAGATTTCCGATGGTGTAGCCAAGGCCAAGAATCGAACCTATGTTTCTGGCATCGTTTCTTCGCTCTATAACAGGACTATAGATTAGCTGGAGGTATAAAAATGATTGCAGAATTTGAAATCGGTGGTTACGGCCCTAAAGAGTCTGCTGAGATATTGAAGGAAGCCATAAGCCAAACATCGGGTTTAACCTTGAACAGTCCCAAAATCAATGGCACAATAGCTACTACTGGATTAACTCTTCCTTCTGTTACTCTTGGTGGAACTATATTGGGAGGACAACAAGTTATTAATGACATATCAACTCTGCAGGTTGGGGCAACTGGGTTTATGCTTTTTCTTAGACACTTAAGCGGAAATAACCGCATCGACTCATATGATAGCCCAATCACAGCGACTATACCACTCATAATTAATGCTCTTACACATACATTTAATGTTGCGGATATCACAAAACTTGCTCTTACGGCAACAGCATTAACTCTTAGCGTTCCTGTAGTCCTCAATGGTCAAGCCTTTGATGCTGGGAGTGGGGATGCTCAGATAAATACTACTGGTAGTGACAAAGGTATGCGAATAGACTCCACTCAAGCCGGCGTAACAGGGGCGTCTATTGAGTTAAGGCATAACACAGCCTCTATCGCTAATAATGACAGACCAGCTTCTTTTAATTTCACGGGTGATGATGTTGGTCAGACTATCAACACTTGGGGTAAGTTCTATATGCTCGTAGCAGACCTAACAGAAGATTCAGAAGAAGTTGGATTTGTTTGGGAGGGCACCACTGGAGGTGCTGTAAATAGCAATATGACCCTCTCTGGTGCTGGTGCTTTGTGGTCTGACTTATCAATGGATACTCTAACCTACAAAGTGTCTGGCACTCAAGTAGTAGGAGCAAGGGTAGTAGATGCAAAGATTGATGATGCCATTAATGCTGGTGCCTGGGATGCTACTACGGCTGGTGTTTTAGAGGCTTGCCGAGATGCTTTAGTTACTCATGGACTAGTAGCAGCAGCTTAATTAAGGAGGATAATATGAAGATAGTAAAAGATGATTGGGAGTTTAAGGTAGAATCTAAAGGAGGGGAACTTGTCTGTTCAGCACACTATTCCGTTGAGTCTGAAGGTGTGGAGCAGAATCGAGGTATGGAGGTTAAACTCTCCCCTGCACAGAAGAACCAGATAAAAACCTTTGTTAATAATGTGGTAAGACCTAAAGTTGTAGCAAAGGAGGCATAATGCTAATTCAACCGACACAACAGGAGCTATGGGGGCTTAATCAACTCAACCAGGATGCCCAGAATCTCCAAGTTCAACTACAGCGAATTAAAGAGGCACAGTGGGCTTTTATTGGATTACTGGAGACAAAGTATAATGCGGTCTTTGATGAGAAGTCTGGGCAATTAAATCCGAAAAAGGAGAAGTCAAATGACAAATCCTTGTGAGAATTGCTCGGTGAAGATTGACCAATCTATACTTTATGATGAGGTAAGTTGTTTTAGGACTTGTACAGAATTTAAGAAGTGGCGCTCTGGGCGTGATAATAAGGATTAAGATATGCCTCATTTAGATTTAAGTGACGACCAAATTTTCAAGATGATAACCGATAAAGAGGCTGAACTGATACCTCTTTATTCACGCATGGATGCTGATAGAGACCTCTACTGGCTCAAGCCTTTCAGATTGAAGGTTGGCGCTGAACCGCAGGAAGTTCCTCACGTTGAGAATGTGACATCTAATGGGCCCCGAACTTTTGCCGATAGGCTGATATCACTTCTTACCGGAGCTACCAAGAAACGAATCATTAAAAGTGAAATACTGACTGATGAAGAGAAGGCTGAGGTTAATGATTTCCTCGATGATGTCGATGTGGAAATGGATAAATGGCTGGAGAAGATGGGTTTCGACAAAGGTGTGGATAATATAGCCTTCTCTCAGTTAGCTCTGCGCGGTTACACTGATTGGCGCTATGAATCCAGAATGGAAGAGGGGAAATTTATCCCTGACCTTGCCCCATGGGACTCCCGCTGGTCAGCTTTTGAGTATTCAAGGGATGGGCTTGGATGGGGTTCTTACAGGTCAGCTCGTTCAAAGTGGCTGATACATGACCAATATCCTCAGTTGCCATTGTTCGTTGATACACCAGTTGAGGTCGTGGACTGGTATGGATTTAATAAAAACCTGATATTTATAGGTGCTGACCCTCAGCACGTTATTCCAAGAATGCATGGTTTCGGTGCGGCCGGCAACACCGTAATAATCCAGAAGTCTTCTTCAGGCGCTTTTATGAGAGATGGTAACTTCCTTGCCCACGATGCTGAGAGTATCTATGCCCCAGTACGCGACCTGTATCCCGAGAAGAACAAAGCCTTAACAATTATGCACACGCTTACAGTTGCCTCATTCTTTGGGGGGTTGCAGTATGCTGGTCCAGAGGGTGCGGATATGACTAAGAAGCCTGAGATACCGCCTTATGGCTTGAGATTTGTTGTTCCGATAGATAAGGACGGTGGTTATAAGGCTATGCCAGTAAATGACATCCATAACGCTACCAGGCTTGGTTTTCAAATAATTGAGACAGACATTCAGAATGGCACCTTCCCGCCTACGGAATTTGGCAGTCTGGAATTTCCTATGTCAGCGGTGGGTCTGGTAGAACTGGGGCAGGGACGTGACCAGAGAGTTCTACCGATTGTGGATGGGTGGGCACGTTTTAAACGAAGACTTGCCAACATGATAATTGACCAGTTTATCAAGAAGAATATGACGGCTACTTTTGGGCACAGTGGGAAGAAAGAGAGAACTTATACCGCTGACCAGCTTAAGAAGCACCAGGGCAAATATGAGATAATCTTTAAGTTCACTAATGTCTCAGACCGAGACAGGATTGCCAAGATTGAGATGGCTCGTTCTATACCACCTGATTTGATATCTAATGATACCAAGCGCAGGGATGTCCTTGAGATGGAGAATCCCGATGCCGAGCAGGATAAGATTAACATTGAGGCTGCTATCTTAGCTATCCCTGAGTTTCAGCTTTATAAGTACGGGCAATCCCTGTTAAGGCAGGAACCGCCTGATGAAATCGGTGCTCTTTTGATAGCGGATAAGCTTGATATCACTCTTGCGCAGTTGGAGAGTGGAACATTTGTGCCACCCGAGCAACCTCCATCGCAGGATCAAGGAACTCCTATGGTGCCTCTAACTGGTGGAGGCAGTGCAAACCGAAAGAGTTCGACAGAGAGACGACTGGAAATAGCTTCTGAAGTGAGGGAACCTGTATAATGGCTGAGGATAGGTTTGATATAAATGCTTTTAATCGGAGGGTTTTAAGTTCCTTAGAGCGCAGGGCTGCCCTCAGAGAAACTAATAGACCTCCGACTCTTATTGAACGCTTCAGAGCTGTCAGGAAATTTGGGCGAAAATTTACCCTTCGCCAGAGGTTCTAAATGACAACTCAACGACAGCCAACTGAAGATATAGAGATACTTCAGCCTGTAATAAGACCTCCCGAAGATATAGAGGCACTTGAACCTGCTGCCCCACCGCCAGAACTTACACCAGAGGAGACTCAACTAGAGACCGAGCTTCTGGATACACTTCGCAGACTGTATCCCCGTTCATTTGAACCTGAAGCCAGCTTTGGCTTTACTGAAGAACAGATACCAATGCAGGTCATTGAGCAGGTAGCGTCCTTTGCTGATTCTGACCCTGAGCAGTTTCTCAAGGACTTACTGGCAAGGGGTAGCCGTGGGGACATAGCTGTAGTTCTGAGTGCTCTTGGGGCATCTGAAGCTGATGTAGTGGAGATAACGGCTGGCGTACCCAGCGCACTTCCGATTGCACCCCGCCGTGAATCTCAGGCGGAGATTGATGCTAAGATGATACGCTTTGGGGTCCCCCCTGAAGAGGTATCTAAGATTAACGAAATGAATAAGCTGGAGCTTTCTTCTGAGGAGTGGAGAGAGCAGTTCCTTTCAATAAGTCCATCTGCCCTTAAGAGTATTCAGTTCTCTGCTACGGGTAGCTCACTGGCTGCTGGGCTTGGTGATGTGGTTCAAGCTGGTGCTGGTTTGGCTGGTTTAGCAAAACAGGAAGAGTTGCGGGATAATATGCTGAGTATGGCAGAGGTCTTACAGTCTAATGCTCCACCTGTTGAGCCATGGGAACCAACCCTTGCTACTGTACTTGACCCGAGATTCTGGCAGACAACTGTGGCCAGGGCACTGCCATTCACATTATCGTTAGTTCCGCTATCTATCCTTGCTGCTTATGGTGCTGTGCCTGTTGCTGGAGCAGTAGGGCTTGGTACATACGGCACATTCATTTTACAGGCTATCTTTGCCGGTGTTGCTCAATCAGTCCTTGAAGCCAGTTTTGAGGGTGGTGTAGCTTATAATAGTGGAATAGATAAAGGCTTTTCCCACGACAAGTCTGCCGATGCTGCCCAGAGTGTGTTCTTCAAGAATGTTACTACCCTGTCAGCTACTAACGCAGTTCAGTTCTTCGCTGCTTTCTTACCTGCCCCTGCCCGTACCTTAAATAACTTGATTACCAGAGGTCTTGTTACTGTTGTCAGGGTAGGTGGTAGGGTAACTATTACAGGACTCACAGAAGGCGGGGAAGAGGTAGTTCAGGATATCTGGCAAAGACAGGCTTTAGGGGAAAAGGTTGAGTGGGATGATGAACTCAAGATGACCTTCATACTCGGTAATATTCTAGGTATTGCCCTCGGTGGTGCCGGCGACATCCTTACTACCATAAATCAGAGAGTGGTAAACGCTCTTCCTGAAGATATTGAAACTGAATATCTCAGGGAGAAGGCTGCACTTATTGATGAGGGACTAACTGAGGAACAGGCATCTCTCAGGGCACTTGATGTTGTGGCTGATACTAAGGAAGGTCAAGCACTAATTGAGGATATTGTTCAGAAAACAGAGCGCGAAGAAGTAATCAAGAATATCAAGCCACAGAATGCTACTGAGGCTCAGGCGTGGGAACACCTCAGAGAGCAGACTATCAAGGGTTTGGATAAGGCTGTTACAGAGGTTTCACTAGAGCAACAGATAAGAGATGTCTATACTCCTGAGAAAGCGGATGCTGCTAGAGCAGCTTTAAACGCAATAATAAGAGGGAGTTTTGACCAAGTAGTTACCCGAGAAGGTAGATTGGATGCACATATACGTTCACTTGAGGCTGCTGGGTTTGATACTTCAAGGTTTAATTTACCTGTCGCTAAGAATCTTACAACTAGAGAGCAGTTTAGCCAAATGGTTGAAGAAGCTAATGTTTTCTTCCGTGCACTTAATAAGGTGGAAAATGAATTAGGAAGACCAATTTCAGAGGAAGTAATTGCTCCTATACCTGAAATCACGGAAAGGGAAATTGTATTTGCTGAGGAAGTAGTGCCAGTTGAGCCTATCCCTGAGATTACGGCTGAAGAAGGGGTGGTTATTGAACCTGTAACATTAAGTGAGTTGCAATCAGCAATACGAGAAGGTGTTACTGGGCCTGAGCTTGATGCCTTGATTGCAAGGAGTAAACCCGAGCCTACAGTCCAGCAACCGATTGACCAACCTGTTCCCAAAGTAACTCAGAAAGCCAATGATACCAGCATTGTTAATGTGGTCAGGGAAGATGCTGCTTTACCTGTTCCAGAAGATACTGTCAAAAAGCTCACTGATTTGATTAAGCAGGCTGTACCTATCAGGGAGATTCAAGAGGGACTAAAGCACGAAGAATTGGTAAGGCGTTCTGGCAGAGCTTCTGATATACTGGACTCTGCTGAAGGCAGAGAGGCTTTCGCAAGGTCTAAGTCTGCTTTAAGGGGAGAATTACCCAAAGCTGAGTTCGCTCCGCCTGAATTGCAGATGACTGACCAAGAGATTAAAGGTTTGTTCAATCAGATTAAGGACTCAGAGTTGCAGTTCTTCCAGAAGCTAAACACTGCTGAGGCATTAGAAAAACTATTGGCCGGCACACTTCCAGCACGATTTGAGATACAGCGTCTTGAGAATATGTTTGGCTCTGCTTTGGCTAAGGCAATACTTGATAAGCGTCCTGGTGGTGCAAAGGCGTGGGAAAACATTTTAGAGGCTATGAATCTTCCAAGGGCTGTACTGGCATCTTGGGATTTATCTGCTCCGTTAAGGCAGGGTGCTCTTTTGTTTTGGGGGCAACCTGCACAGTCGTTGCCAGCTTTAAAACCAATGGTACAGGCTTTTGCCAGCGAACGGTTAACTAAGATAATAGATGAGAATATTAAGGCTGGTAAGTTTGCTGAATTGCGTGAGCAGGCTGGTTTATTCCAGGCAGATATTTTTAGTGAATCTCTTGGGCTGACAGCAAGAGAAGAAAACTTTATGTCCAGAACAGTTCAGAAATTACCTGACCTGTTAGAGAATTTGGCTGGCAGGAAAATATTACCCATTACAAAACCTATTGCGGAGATAATTAGAGTAATCCGCCGTTCAGAGAGAGCCTTTGCTACCTATCTAAATAAGCTCAGGGCTGATGTGTTTGATAGTTATGCTCAACAATGGGAAGGCATTGGGAAAACCCTAAAGGATTATAAAGACTTAGCTAATGTGATAAATATAATGACGGGGAGAGGACCACTGGGGGCATTATCAAAGAGTGCTCCAATTCTTAGTGCTGGATTCTTCTCACCTCGCCTCCAGGCTGCTAGGGTTACTTTAGTACCAGTAACAATAAAAGCCTTCGCTACTAAAAGTGCAGTTAGAAAAATTTTAGCAAGGAATATTATTGCATTTGTCTCAGCCAATTTCACTATTATGACATTGGCTGTACTGGCGGGTGCTGATGTAGAGGATGACCCTCGTTCTGCTGATAGAGGCAAAATAAAAATAGGGAACACTAGGTTAGATTTATGGGCTGGTTTTGCTCAGTATGCCCGTTTCGTTGTTCTGCTTATCAAAGGGGTGAGAAAATCATCTCAGACAGGCGTTTTAACAGATGTGGAACGAGATGAACTTATAGCTGATTTCGTCAGAAGTAAGTTGTCCCCTGTTTTCGGGCTTGCCTCTGATATCATAGAGAATGAGACATTTGAGGGAGAGGAGTTTACTGCCGAACCTGAATTTCTAAGAGAACAGGCTTTCAAGAGACTGGTACCTATCTTCATTCAGGATATGGTTGAAGCGATAGAGGATATAGGTATTGCAGGTGCTCTGGTAGCACTACCTGGCCTGTTCGGTGTTGGTGTCCAGACTTATGGGAATACATACTGGGACGAGATTCTGGATAAACTTGGAGAGCCTAAAAGCACAGATACTTTACCCTACTCTGCTAATGTAGAGGAGTTCAACACTACTAAGAATATATACAGTCTTATCCAAGCTAGGACTACAGGTTTAACAGTAGAGGATTTAGAGCCTCAGTTTGGTTTCCCTGCCCTTGTTAAGTCTGCCGTTGAAGCCAAGAATACTAAGGTTGAATGGCAGGACAGACCTAACAGTACCCTTGTTAAGATTAACACAGACATCACTGAGGGAGACACCTTTGAGCATTTCTTTATCCAGTGGCAGGAGTTTCAGAAGCTCGAGACTGATGAAGAGAAGGCTGAGTTCAAGGATGACCACCCTCAATATTTCCAGGGTAACTTTACAAGGAGACAGCTTTCTTTGCTCAGGGAATACCATAGATTAAATGATGATGAGCAGAAAGCCTTCCTTGAATTACACCCTGAGTTGGGTACAAAGCCTCGTATAGAATGGCTTAAGGATAATCCAGAGCAGAATGCTTTACTTGCCCTGTGGGGTCAGGCACCTGTCAGAAGTATTGAAGCCTTTAACAGGATGCAAGCGCTTATTGAGGAGCTTGACATTCCTGACTCGGCTATACCTGAATTTACTTTACCGCCAAGAGAGTCGGTAGATAATTACTTTAGCTATCTTGATGCCGGTGAAGACTTCGGGTTTAACAGCTCAGAAGTCAAGCTGATAGTAGCAAATGACAATGAACTCAGGGAATGGCTTAACAGGGAAGAGATAGATACCCCTACCACAAGCCTTGAGATAAAGATTAAGAACAGGGAACTAACAGAGGAGTATGATTCCTTCGGCGATAACGAATCCTCCCTATTTATTTCAGATGACAAAGCTCGTGAGGAACGCAGGGAGCAATTTAAGAAAGATAACCCTGAATGGAATGATGACCAAAGACGTATTCAGGCTATTGAAAACGAAGGCTCTGAGGAGAATATCACCGACTGGGTGGACAGGGGGCAAACCATAGACCAGTTTGAAGGGGGTAGCTCAGAGGCTATGGTGTGGTTGCTTGACCACCCTGAGACATATGACTGGGCAATCGCACAGGAACTATTAACAGATAGGAAATCAGAACTGCTAGACCAGGAAGGTGTTCTCCGTATAAATGTTGAATGGCGGGTTCAGGATGAAGAGTATGATGCTATTCAAGACCCGAATGATAGGGTACAGACTGAACTCAGGAATGCTTACTTGGATGCCAATGAGGAATATGCCCGAGACAGGGGAATCAGGGACGCTCTGGGAATCAGACATCCTGATGACTTCTTCAGGAAGTTCCCAGAGACTCAGCATGAGGCTTATGTAAGATGGTATAATGATAAAGACCTCCAGAGACCTGAAGATTTAGATGATAGAATCCCCTGGTTTGAGGATGACTACTTCCTGATTGCCAATCGCAGCTTCATGGATAATATGTTTGAGTTCGGTGTCTGGAAAGATAAAGAGAAGACATTGGAATTACTGACCAAAGTACCCACCAGAGAGATTTATAAGAAGTTCCAAACTTATGTTCTGGATAGGGTAGAGGGCAAGCCAAGAGAAGACTACCGATGGGACAATCAGGATTTGGATGCTTGGCTGGTTCTTACTAGCAGGGTAACTATACCGATAACCGAGAAAAGACGCAGGTCTGAGCTGTCTCCTACCGAGAGATTCAGGGAAGATTTACGCAAGAAACGAGAGGAATTTCAAGAAGGACTTGACAAACTCAAGGAACTTCTGAAATAATATTATATTAAGAGGAGAAAATAACTATGGATACGGAATCTCAAGGAAAGTCTCAGGAATCTCAGGTTAAAAATGAGCCTTCTGTGAGCAAACCCATTGAGCCTTCGACACCGCCAAAGACTTACAATCAGGGAGAGGTGGACAAACTTGTTGCAGGGGTGCAGTCCGGGTTAGACAAGAAAGTTGAAGCTTTAACGCGTACGGTTGGGTTAAACAAGACGAGTGATACTAACCTGAAGGCTCAATTGAAAGCTGAGAAAGAAGTATCAGCGGGACTACGCAAGACATCAGAAGAAGCTGAGTTCGCTGCAATCCCTCGGGATAATGCAGATGCTCTCAGTATGTGGACAGCAAAGCAGGCTCACAAAGAAGAGGTCAGGGCTCACGAAGCTAATGTAGCCAAGTTTCTGGAGATGAAAGCTGAGTTAGAGACTGACATCGCTGATGTGAAAGAGTTTAAGAAATTCAAGGGCGCTGTAGAAATCGTCTCTCGGGACGAGTTCAAGGGCGTTAAGGCTGATGACCTTGTTAATCTGACGGATGGTTCTCCTGACAAGATGGAGGCACTGGCAAAGGTTCTGGTACTTACCGTAAACCCGAATCCAGCTCCCCCAATACCTCCAGAAACACCGCCTGACCCTGGGAGTAATATTGGTGGTACAGGACAGTTGAGCAATGAAGAGATGGAGACCATGTCAATGGAACAATATGCCAGTCATCCATCTAACAAAGGCCGGTTCCAGAGCACTTATGAAACGGCTAAAACTTAATGCTTGACTGCCTGATAGTTAAATATATCAGGAGGAAAATCAGTTGACCACTTTAATTACCCCGACAATTGTTGCCAAGGAAGCCTTGCTGGTACTGGAGAATAACCTTGTCATGGCGGCTCTTGTTCACCGCGACTTCTCCAAGGAATATCAGAAGATAGGCGCTACTGTAGTTATCAGGAAACCAACGTCCTTTACGGCTTCGGCTGTGTCAGGTGGTACAGCAAGGCACATGAATACCATCACGGAATCCAGTGTGGTGGTTGTCCTTGATACTCACCTTGACGTATCCTTTGAAGTGAGTTCCCAGGAACTCGGTCTACAGGTTAAGGACTTCTCTGAGCAGTTTATTATGCCTGCTATGAGAGCTATTGCCGATACCGTAGACACAAAACTTCTGACTCATGTTGACAGTGTTGCCGGCCACTTCGCAGTATCGGCTACTCCACTCATCAGCGATATTGCCGAACTCGGGGCTGTTCAGGATGTTCTTCAGACTCCCCGAGAGGGCAGACGGCTGGTATTAGGTCCGATTACCAAGGCGGGCTATATGTCAGTCGCAGCCTTCCACGAAGCCCATAAGAGGGCTGATGGCGGGCAGGCTCTAAGGTCAGCCGAAATCGGTCACGTTCTGGGGTATCAGACCTTTATGGACCAGAATGTACCTCAGCACGCTCAACCGCTTGCTGATGCGGGCGGCGTTCTAAGAGAAGTATTGTCCGCCGGTGCCACAAGTGCTACTGTGTCGGATATCACCAGCGCCGGGACCATCTTAACCAACGATGTATTCAAGTTCACAGGTGTTGACCAGTGGTTCCGGGTTAATCAGTCGCAGAGCACCGCTCTGATTGCCGATAGTGGAGGTACTGCTGTAATTGCCGACTTCAATCCCGCTGTTAAAGGTTCAAACATTGCAGAGGCTACGGTAATTACGATCCAGAAGACTCACCGGCAGAACGTAGCCTTCCACCGCAACTTCATGGCTATGGTCGTGGCTCCGTTGCCACCGCCTCTTAGCGGTATCAACGCAGCCGTGCTTTCCCATAACGGATTGTCCCTGCGGGTTGTCTTTGACTACGATGCGTCAATCAAGACGAATGTCATATCCATTGACATGCTCATGGGTAGCAAGACGTTAGACATCAGTTTAGCAGCCCGGTTAGTTGACGCTAGGTAAACCAAGCTCCTCCTTTCGAGGGGGGGCTTGACCAGAGGGGAGGGAGAGGTAACAGCCTCCCTCCCCGAAGGAAAAAAGAATAACATCTGGTCAAGGAGTAGACATGCTACGCATTTTGTGGAGTTCAAATAGTCCTTTCTGTCCCACTGGTTACGGCTCACAGACAGCCACAGCAGCACAGAGACTCACTAAACTAGGACATCAATTTGCCATCTTTGCCTTCTTTGGACTGGAAGGTACTAAGATAGACTGGAATGGCATACCGATTTATCCCAATAATTCCCGTGATTGGGGTCAGACCGACTCCTATATGTTCTATAAGGACCATGAGGCAGACATCTACCTTTCTCTGGTTGATGCCTGGGTACTTAGGGGTCTTGATGTCAGGATGAATTGGGTGCCCTGGATGCCCGTAGACCATGACCCGATACCTGAGCTTGTCGTTAAGACATTGAAGCAAGCTGGAGGTCTGGTGAAGCCGATAGCCATGTCTAAGTTCGGGCAGAAGCAATTAAAAAATAACGGTATTGATGCCTATTACATACCTCATAGCATTGATACTACCGTGTTCAGGCCCGACCCCGAACTGAGGAAGACAAACCGAGCAAAGTTTGATTGGGGAGACAAGTTTGTTATCGGTACTGTCGGTACTAATCACAGCGAAAGGAAGAACTGGACTACGAGTTTAAGGGCTGTTAAGATACTTGCAGAAAGACACCCTGATGAAATTATATACTACTGTCATACCGACCCTGTGGACTCCCGTGGAATAAATCTGGCTAGCTTGGAGACAGAGTTAAAATTGCAGGGGATCAGCTTCTTCCCTCCCAGGGTTAAACTTTTTACCGGTATTAGTGTTGAGGCCATGGGTCATATCTATAACACACTGGATGTATTTCTGTTGCCCTCGAAGGGAGAGGGCTTTGGCATACCGCTGATTGAAGCTCAGGCATGTGGAGTGCCTATTATTACTACGAAATGTACTGGCCATGAAGAACTTATGGGTGGTGGCTGGTTTATTGAAGAACTGACTCCCGACTGGACTGGACAGGCTTCCTGGCAGTTTCTATGTACTGTTGAGGAAACACTGGAGAGACTTGAACAGGCTTATCAGGCTAAGAAAGACGGTTCAATACAGGCGGAAGCTGATAAGGCTAGGGAGAAAGCTCTTGAGTATGATGATAACCTTATTTATGGTGAGATTTGGCCTAAAGTGCTGAGAGACATTGAGAAAAGGATTCATGGGCCAAAGAACCTGGAAGGGATTCAGCCGGGTAGATTAAATCTCATACCGAAAACCTGTGCGCCGAGAAAGGTTCTGGATATCGGCTGTGGTGTTACTCAGCCTTACCGTACTGCACTGGAACATCTTGGCGACTATGTAGGTATAGATACCAAGAATGGGCCTGGTGTGAAAAGGATGGATGCTCACAACCTGTCTTTTAAGGACAAGGAATTTGGCTTTGTATGGTGCTCCGAGGTATTAGAGCATGTTAAAGACCCCGTGAAGGTACTTGCCGAGGCTAAGAGAGTAGGTAAACATGGTGTCTGCATCTTCTCTACTCCAGCCAACAAATTCTTCACAATGGACGCTGAGCATAAGGTAGTTACTGGTATTGATTACGCAACAATAACTTCTGGTGATGGTCTTATTTTGTGGTGATTGGCATGGGAGGTTTATGAAAAAAGATGGCTAATATCCTCCTCGTCAAGCCACAGAAAAATAAACCTGAACTCTTTGATGAAACGCCTTCGCTAGCTCTCCTGACGCTGGGTACTCTGGCGGAGAATGAGGGTCACATCGTTCATGTTATTCACATGGCTTCCGACCAGTTAATGATAAGGGAGGCTCTAACCGCTTATCATCCTGACATTCTGGGAATCACCTGTAATACCTTTCAGGTAAAGTCAGCCAAGCATATAGCTGAGTACGCTAGGAAGTGGAGCAAGGACTTACGGATTGTACTGGGTGGCCCGCATGCAGTTGCTTACGATGGGATAGCCGATGATATTGTTATCGGTCAGGGTGAAAACAAGTGGCTTGAGATACTGGGGGCAAAGACTCGGATAGAGAGTATAGACGATATTCCTCAGTTGGATTACAGCCTTGTTGATTTGAGTAAGTTCCCGGGCATTAGTCCGGTAGGCGCTGTGCCTTCAATGTCAATGATGGCATCAAGGGGATGCCCTTTTAAGTGTAGCTTCTGTAATACCCCTATCTTCTGGGGCAAGAAAGTTCAATACAAAGACCCCAAGCTGATAGTTGATGAGGTTAATTATCTCAGAGGACAGTTTGGTATCAAAGAAATATTCTTTCAGGATGATACTTTCAATCTGAACCATGACTGGGCTGAAGCCATATTCAATTATATAATAGAGTGGGAACTCAATGAGCAGATGATATTCAAGATAGCTTGTCGCGTTAATGAGAAGCTATTTACTCAGAAGTTCCTTGATAAAGCTAAGGAAGCAGGAGTCTGGAATATCTTCTTCGGCATTGAATCAGGCTCACAGGAAATGCTGGACAGTATGCACAAGGGCATCACACTGGATGAAGTCAGGAGGGCTGTCAGGATGACTCATGAGGCTCACATTTCAACCCAGTGCAGTTTCATAATTGGTATGCCAGGGGAGACTCAGGCAACTATAGAGGAGACTGTAAAATTCCTTGAAGAGCTACACCCTAATATGACTGGTTTTTGCTATGCCTGCCCATTTCCTCAGACAGAGCTTGATGGTATCGTTACCCATAAGAAGCATAAACGTGATATTCCTTATGAAGAGTACGGCTATGGAATGGTTCTATGCCGTACCGATAAACTAAGCTATGAAGATTTAGCTACTTACTCTGAGCTGGTGTTCTAAGTAATGGACTCAAAAATTAAACTACTCCGACATTACGATAGGGTTGAGGGCATACTGGATGATAACTTCCTGCCTCCCATAATGGCAGATGTGGATGTTGCCTGCGGTGCATGCAACTTAGACTGCGTGTGGTGTTGTCAGAAAGAAAGCAGGCAATCAAAGACGCCTTCCTATATGCCTATTGAAACTATGAAAAGGATGGGTTCTTTTTGTAGGGAGTGGGGCATAAAGTCATGGAGAATAGCAGGAGACTCCGAACCTTTAATGAATCCAAACCTGCATGTCCTCCTAAATAGTGGAGCAGAGAACGGTATTGATATGGGTATGATTACTAATGGTGTCCTACTCAGAACGGCTAAAGACCTTCACTTGCTTAGGTGGCTGGGGATAAGTCTGGATGCTACTACTGCGGTAACATGGAGTATGCTAAAGAAATCATCTCTTGATAACTTCGGTGCGATTATTGAAAACATTAAGGCACTCCGCCAGGTAGTTCCAGAGTTAGAAATCACAATCAAGTTCCTGAAGTGGTTCAAAGCTGATGGGCTATCAAACTACATTGACATGGAAGCATTGCCTGACATGGCTAAGGCGCTGGGAGTAAACTATCAGGTGAGGGAACCCTTTACTAAATCAAAGTCTGTTGAGGTGTGTCGCTGTACTCCACTATATGCCCTGTTTGGTGCCGACCATGAGTTCAGGCTGTGCTGTGATAATAGAGAGGGGCTACTACTCACTGATGATTATACAAGGAACGATTGGAGGGAATTGCCTGACTTGTGGGGCTCTGAAAAGCACAAGGAACTCATAGCCAGTATAAATCCCAAGAGCTGTAACTTCTGTTCAAAGCAGTGGTTGAATGATATCTTTGAGAGCATCATATTAGACGGGAAACACACCAGAGAGTATCAGGTTAATTTTATTTAAGGAGAGCGAAATGATTTATGTAGTAACCACCACAATCAATGTGCCTACATTCCTCAAGGACATTAAGGGAGACTTCAAGGCTATTGTCATTGGGGATGTCAAGACTCCAAAGGAAACCAGAGCTTTCTGTGATTCTATAGATGCTTGGTATCTTGATATTGACGACCAGAAGAAAGCAATCCCTAAAGAACTCTGGGATATGATGCCTTTCAACACTGGCTCCCGCAAGATGATAGGAACTTACCTTGCCTATCAGGCTGGTGCTGACAAGGTGATTATGATGGATGACGATAACTTCCCGATTGGTGGGAGGTTTATCAAGAAGCATAGTATTGTTGGTAGTCAGGTAGAGCACTATCTTATTAAAAAGAAATCAGGCTGGTTTAATAGTGCTGATGCTGTTATGGAGGAAGCTTTTGTTCCTTTTTATCCTAGAGGGTATCCTTGGTCGCAACGTTTCTCAGGCGACAAGATAGCCAAACTTACTCCTATGAAAATCAAGATAGTTGTCAATCAGGGCTTAGTTCTAGGTGACCCTGACATTGATGCTGTCAGTAGGCTTTTCTGGCCTATTGAAGTTACAGCTATGAGACCTGAGTTTGAGCCGACCTTTGCCCTTGCCCCAAGCACATGGTCTTCTTTCAATGACCAGAACACAGCACTTGCAAGGGAAATAATACCTGTTTATTTCAAGCCTCCCTCTGGTGGCAGGAACGCAGATATATGGGCAGGCTATATCGTACAGAGGCTTACAGAGCACATGGGAGATGTGGTTGCCTTCGGTCATCCTCTGGTGAGACAGATTCGTAATGAGCATGACTTGAGAGAGGACTACAGGCTGGAAGAACTGAACAACATAGCTACTGATGACTTTGTTGCTCTGCTTAGAGGGGTTAAGCTAACTAAGGATACATATATTGATGCTCTGGGTGAGTTGATAGATGGGTGTTTGAATGAGAGAATGGTTGATTTAAACTCCAAACAATCTCGCCATTCTCAATTTCCTAGCGAAGAGACACAAATGGAGAAAGTGCAAGCCGTTGTTGAACTGATTGATAACTTCTTTACCGAATACAAAGCGTGGTATAATTTCTGGAAGGAGGAGTTCAATGCCGGCAGAAGCAGAGATAAGAAGAGCAGTAAAGTTATTCCATAAAATACTGGAGGAAAGAATACATGCCAGCAACCAGCGAAGCACAAAGAAGGTTGTTCTGTGCTGCCCTCAGCATCAAGCAGGGATTAGCTAAAAAGTCAAGCAATCCTACAGCAGCCAAATTAGCTGAACAGAACTCGGAAGCCACTCTTAGGGAGTTCTGCAAGAGTAAAGTGGAGGGGTCTTGACCGAGCCTTTATTTGATGTAATTATCACCACGCACAATCACCTGGAGCTTACCATAAGAGCCATTGACTGCCTTTATAGATACACGCGTGATAAACCATTCAGGCTCACAGTTGTTGATGACTCTACTGATGAGACCCCTATCTGGTTAAATCGTCTTGCCAGAGAGAACGAGAATGTCCAGATAATCAGGGCAAGAGGTAAAATCAGGGGTAGCCATCATCTCTACAACATGGCTCTCAGGAAAACTACCCTGCCCATCGTCAGCATACAGGGAAACAGCACCTTCGTTGAACCTAACTGGCTTGATGCAGCATACAGTTTAATGAATCGTAGACCTCAATGCGGGATAGTAGGCTTCAAGATACTTAACCCGCAGGGTACAATCCAGAGTACAGCGGTTATGGGAATGTTCGATAACGGCTTGATGTCTGTGAACTGTAAGGATGAATCAGGCCACCACGCTACCTATATTAGCCATGTTCCAGCTATAGGAGGCTGTCTGTTCCTGTTGAGGCGTGATGCGCTGATGACACTTAAGGGCGGTAAGTTGGATGATACGACTTACTATGGTTTCAGGGGATTTGATGACCTTGATATGTGCCTCTCTATAGGGGAGAAAGGGTGGGAAGTCCTGTACTGCGGGTACGGTTCTGCTTATCATGTTGACAGCCCGACCAAGAAGGAAGGGCATACCACAAACCAGTTCTATCCTGAACTTGACCATAATAAGAAAGTTTTCCTTGAGAAGTGGAAGGATTTCAAAGTTAAGTCTTATGAACTATAGCCATTATCTACCTAACACACCCAAGAGATTACTCAGGTTCAAGAGATTGGTTGGTGGCAGACCTGTGGCAATCCTGTTGCCCGGTTATTCACTCTACGAGTTTCAGGAAAGAATAGAGGAGTTCAGGGACCTTGATATTATTTACGCAGGAATAAACAGGTGGACTCCTTTGGAGCAGGATATTCTTTTCAGGATAGATAAGCGGTTCTCAATTATCTTCTGTGGTGCTGCTCCAGACTGGTACATTGACGAAACCTGCTCATTTCTTGATAGGAAAGACGAAAACCTTTTCATCACTGAGAGATTAAACTTCAAGGCTGATAACGGTCAAAACCTCGTTAAGCTATTTGAGAATTATAATGAAAAGCTGCTTCTGTTCACATCGTACTATCATTACAGTGACTTCCCTTCTGATGATTACCCCTTGCATTTCATAAGAGAGAACTCCTTGTCTATCCTGACGGCTCTCATAGCTATCGGGGAGCCAAGTGCCATCATCCATTTCGGTGCTGATGGTGGACGGATAAGCAAGGATGGTTTATATTACGAGGCACTCAACGAGTTTATACATCCAGACCAGCTTGACCCCGACAGCAGTATCAAGAGAGATACGGGGTGGTTTAATGCTGGTATGCTCTCAACCCTGGAGTTCACACGGAGGACTCATAAGCTGGGGAACTGTGAGATAATTAACTGCTCTGAGAAAAGCCACCTTGATGTGTTCCAGAAGTTGTCGTATAATAAGACAATAGACTATCTGCGGAGGATATGCTGATGGCTATACATGAGGATGACCTCGTAACAAAGATACAACTCAGGTTAAGAGACCCCAGTACAGCTACTTTTTCCACAGCCAACATACATGAAGCCATGCAGGACGCCCTGTTTGACTTTGCCGAGGCTGTGCCGAGGATTGTGGTAGCCACTGTGACCACTCAGGAAGGAACAGCCTTTATCAATATCGGTGCTTTGAGTAACCTGCTTTACGGTGAGAACGTGAACTCTTTTGAGAGCGTGGAGTTTCCCGTTGACCAGATCCCTCAGAAGCTAAGGGGTTTCTCAGTGCAGGGTAGTGCCCTCCACATTGACATTGATTTTCTGCCCATTGCTGCCGAGAGTGTCAGGATATTAACTCGTACTCCCCACCTTGCGTCTGGTTCCGCTGCCTCTAGCCTTTCCCTCACTCCTAGACTGGAGAGGTTGTTTATACCTTATGTTGCTGGAGTAATCGCTGGTGATGAAGCAATAGATTCCATTGGCGGTATCAGTATTGGCGGTCAGAATACACCAGAGCAGTTTGAAGGGCGCGGTTTCAGAGTAACAGACAAGATAAGGAAAGAGCTCAACAAAATGAAGGGAGCCAGGATTGCCATAGAATATCCCCGTGATAGGTAATGAGGATATTATTCGTTAATTACGACAACGGCGGGGCCCAGAACCCTATTCCCATGGGTCCCTGCTATGTCGCTGGCTATCTTAAAGCACACGGCTACGATGACATCACTTATTACTCTCAGGATGTTTATCATTATAGCGAACACCACCTCACCGAATACTTAGATACCAATCACTTTGATGTACTGGGACTGGGGTTCGTAGCGGGCTACTACCAGTACAGTAAAATCCTCAATATATGCGAAGCGATAAACCAGAGTAAAGACAGACCTTATGTAGTTCTCGGAGGGTATGGGCCGAGTCCTGTACCCGAGTTCTTTTTAGAAAAGACTGGCGCTGACTGTGTCATAGTGGGTGAGGGGGAATGCTCCCTTCTTGCCACAGTCGAGTCCCTTGCAACGGGTTGGGGCTTACATACTGTAGTAAGGGGGGAACCACTTAGAGATTTAGATACCATCCCCTTCCCCCTCTATGACCTTCTGCCCATGGAGTATTACCTGAACCAGAAGCCGTTCCTTAATATGTTTCCTACTGACCGCTTCCTTCCCATGATAACCAGCAGGGGATGTCCTTATTCCTGTAACTTCTGTCAGAAGCAGACTCACAATATCAGATATCGTTCTGCTCAGAATGTGGCTGAGGAACTGGGTAAGTATGTCGTGGATTATGGAGTGAGTTTTATTCAGTTCTGGGATGAACTCTTTGTCTCCTCTGAAAAGAGAACCTACGCATTAACCAGAGCTATAATGCCTTTTGATATCCATTACTGGTGTACCGCTAGAGTAAATATAGTCAACAGGGATATCCTGGCTATGCTCAAGGAGTCAGGCTGCGTCTATATTGATTACGGCATTGAACAGTTTGATAATGATGCCCTCCAAGCTATGAATAAGAAGCAAACCGAAGAGCAGATAATAAATGCTATTGAATTAACTCAGGAAGCTGGCATCAAGATAGGCTTCAATATTATTTTCGGTAACATCGGTGATACCAGAGAGTCCCTCCGTAAATCCCTTAATCTCCTGACAGAATATAATGATTACGGCCAGCTAAGAACTATCAGGCCAGTGACCCCTTACCCTGGCTCACCTCTTTATGATGTTGCTATTGAACGGGGCTTACTTACTGGCCCGGAAGATTTCTACCAAAAGCACAGGAATGTGGAGCTACTGACCTGTAACTTTACCGACATACCTGATGATGAGTTCCACTGGTGGTTACAGAATGCTAACTTTGATATTATAGAACAATATTTTGACCGCCTAAAAAGCGATATGCAGACAGACTTTGCCAAGGTATATCAAAACAAAGAGCTATCCTTCAGGGGAGCAAGACATAGATAATGCAGACATTATCCAGTACGCTTGAAGCTGCCCAGAAAGCTAAGAGAAGGCTCAATCCGATAGTCAAGGTTGTGCTTACCCGAAGTGGGCAGGCTACCCAGACCTATCTCAAAGACCGCATACTGGCTTATACAAGCACAAGAAGCCAGTGGAGTCATGTTTTAGAGCTTACCCTGCATAATTTAGATGGTGCAATCGGCGACATTGATTTTAAGGGATATAAAGGTATCTTTAGTCGAGGTCTTACTGGTGGTGCCGGGGATGAGTTCTCTGCTTTTGAACCATTGTGGGTGTTCCCGCAAAGATATGATTCTGGCAGAACAAAGTTTGCAGGGCTCAGACCATCCACTCTAAGACTGATTGGCACATTTGACAGGATGGAACTCGACCATGCCTCTATAGAATTCAGACCTGCTAATGACGATGCGACTACTATAAAAGGGCACCTTCAAGCATTGGCTGGTGCTACGATGCAGGGCTTTACTCATACCCAGTCCTTCACGATAACCTTTGATGCAACAGAGGAAGCATTATTAACCTCAATAACTCCTGGTGACAGCTTTGCAGTAGGTTTCCGTGAAACAAGGTTGTCGGTCTTTAAGAAGCTGATGGCTTATGTGAAATCAGTAGCCAGGGTGAGGGATGACGAGGAAATACACGTCTTTAACCCCGTGGTTAGCGGGAGTTCGTTTGATTATGAATATTTTCTCGATGTAGAGGATGAGCATACCTACTTCCAGGAAGGTTTCAGGCGTGAGTTTGTAGTACCTACCAAACTCACTATCACATCTCATCCTGACAGTGGTACTGCCCAACCCGGTACGCCTGATTTCGTAGGTCGTTCCACTGCTGCTGACGATTCTCTACTTAGTCACCCAGATTTTGAGAGACTAAGGGTAGCCAGCAATGCAGAAGCTCAGAACATTGCTGATGCCAAGGTACAAAAAGGTGAGCAGGCTGCTGACAAGGGTTATCTGGTCTCAACCATCAATGTCGGTCAGGAGATGTTCGATTACATCAAGATAACAGACAAGAGACTAGGATTAAACAGGCAGGGTAATGTTGGTCAGATTGTTGAGAATTATAAACCTGGCGCAACTAATCCCTGGGAGATGAGGTTGAGCTTGGGGACAACTCCCACTGCTATCATTCCTTTTTTCCCTGGTTCATTTCAAGCTACTCAGGTTACTACAGAACTGTTCAACCTGCACTTGCAAGACTTCCAGAGGTTTGTGGATGCCGTTAGACTGGTGCTTACAGACCACGAAACACGCATAACTGCATTGGAGGAAGGTAGTGCTTCGGAGAATTTCTTTAACGGAGCCTTTGATGCAACCCCCTCTACGGCTTCTTGGCTGGCTGAGGCTGGATTACCATTTGACCCGATAAGAACAACCCCATCGGGGACTCTCCCTTATGTCTATTTCTCTCCGATTATAAATTTAGTTCCCCTTGAGGAAATTATTTTCCTGATAAATTATGAGAGAGAATTTTGGTTTTATAATCTTGATGCCAGAAAATACTTTCCTTTGACTGGACCTGATACTGATGGTGACTTCTGGGGCAGGCCGATAGCAGTTTCCCCCGATCAGAATACTCTGGCTGTCATTTCTGATTCTGTTGACGAACTGGTTCAGGGTAACTGCCGGAAGATAGAGTTCTATGACATAGCTACGGGTACCTGGTCGTCATCACCGGCAGCACCAACAATAGATGGTGAGACTGGGTTCGTGAGGAGTTTTGTTTTTCTTGATAACAATACCATCTGGGCTTGGGTGGCGAATGGCATACTTAACTCGGATGTCAAGGCTCTAAAGCTGACTAAAGGTGCTACTTGGGCTGCAAGTTCTTGGACTCAATTCACCAATATGATAACTGGACAAGTTCAGCTAAAGGCAGCAGCAATCAACGCGGCAGGAACGATACTATATGGTACTCGTTCAGATGACGGAGGCAATGTCAACCGAAGCTGGCTTAAATATACTATTGCCACTGATACTTATACCAGTGGAACTCTTGATGCAGCTACAGAAAGCTTCTCGGTAGATGGCACAGGGCAAGATAATAGTTCTAGGTTGTGGTTCCGCAAGGCTAATAGATATGGTTTCTTTGATGTGGAAAGTGAAACGGAGACTGATGACCACTTTGCCCTAGATACCTTACCGAATGTTGTCCAGAACACAAACTTCGGGACAAAGGGGACTACGGATATTCTCGGCTTGCAGGCTTCGGCCTTGCCCTTTATCCATTCTATCAGGGCTGGAGGAACTTATCTTATAGGAACGATAGTCGCCAAGAATAATCAAGAAGTCCTGGTAGAAAAGCCTGCTGATGATTTTACAGTTACATTTGTTAAGAGAAACTCTAACCGTTCGTATGCTATCATAGATACACAGAGCTTCAGATTGATAGATGGTACATGGGACGTGTATTATCCTATAGACGGAGATATAACTACTGTTACTATAAGGTTGTTGTAAAATGACACAGGGAAATACTGACGAAGGACTAAGAAGAAGGGTTAACCAGCATAACTTGCGACATGCGGATGGTGGGCCTGATGAGATTGACATTGGTGGTCTTTCTGGCGACCCTGCTGATACCATCAACGAGTCCTTACTCACCACCCAGAATGACATCATAGTTCGTGGTGCTAGTATCGCTGAGAGATTGGCCATTGGTGCCAGTCGGATAGTAGCCAGGTTAGCTTCGGGGAATGTGGTAGCGGCTACCGCTGCCCAGATTCTTGCCCTGTTGTCTGGGGCGGCTACAGCAGCCTTCTCTTGGGCTAACCAAAACTTGACCAACACAGGAACCATCACGGCTCAAACATCAGTTTGGCATCATGAACACGACTTATTTGCTACCTCACTTAATCCAGGAGCTTCAGGGGCAACTAGAACTGCCCCAGATTCAAACACAATCGGTGGGTGGCAACTAAACGCTGCTGGCGAGACACTCAATTTCGAAGCTCATATGGAAGCAGAGTGGGATGCAAGTAGTGACTTAATAATAAACGCTTGGTGGGAGGTTAATGTAGACAATACTGGGGGTGCTGGTGGAGATACGGTAGACCTTCGCCTTGTAGTAAGATATAAAGGCGAAGGTGATACAGTGATTAAAACTCAAACGGTAGAGGTAGCTACTACTGTTGGGGCCTCAGCCAGATATAAGCAGTTTAAGACTACTTTTACTATAGACTATGATGCAGCTAATAATGTGATTGACTCGCTAGATGTTTTATCCTTTGCTCTTAATTTAGAAACAGACACCAGCGAAGTAGACGATATAATTCTTAATCTTATGGAGTTAAGATACGCAACCACGAAACCATCTTTGGAGGCGTAAATAATGGCAGTAGGAAAGTATTTACCAGAGGCTAACCCCGGCCCATCAACAAGTATCGGCGATGAACTGGTAACCATATTAGAAGCACTTAGTGGTGGGAATCAGCTTTCCCACGGCCAACTGGATGACGTGGGTTCT
>SDBU01000840.1_pt1 | contig 44556 bp, 36 predicted proteins | sample 2277071 | NCBI WGS metagenome assembly SDBU01 (sample SAMN10397929, study PRJNA504765) | marine sediment metagenome | isolation source: marine sediment core GS08_GC12, 126 cmbsf | place: Arctic Ocean: Gakkel Ridge, Loki's castle | collected 2008
TATGCCATTGCGTTTACCGGCTACGATACGTATACGGTTACAGTAACCGCCGTCTCTTCGCTGCGCGTCGATAAGCCTGCAACGCCTGCGATAGTAACGATAGATCAGAACGGCACCTGGACTCCGTAAGGTAGCTACGACCTTTTTTTCACAACTACCGGTAATTGTTGAGACAAGCTAAAATAGGTGGGGGCCTTGTAACTCAAGGCCCCCACTTTGCATTAAAGACGACGCCGGCTTTTTGATTCAGGTCAGGTAAACACTCTCTGTTTCCAAAACCATTTATTATAAGACCCTCCATTTGCCGGGGTCGCTCATAAATAAAGCAATAATTTTTGCCTCTGACGGCTTTTTGGAGTATACTTTAATTAGTAAAGCGTTAAAACAGGGGCAGGCTTTGACACTTCTTTTTTATACTTCTTGCCCTATATGAGTGAATTGGAGCAATCGTTGTTACTGAAGAGACGGTTGTTCGGCAATTAGAAGTAGGGAGAATGGTGATGATGACCACTAAACGAGACAAGTCTGCGTGCGGCTTTACATTCATCGAGGTAATGGGCGCAATTGTTATTCTGACAGTGGCTGTGCTGGGCACATCTGCATATAGATATCATGCCACGCTGGATGTGCGCAAAGCCAATATGAAAACAACCGGTGCCAGGATAGGCTGCCTTCTTTGCGAAACCTGGCATGGCGCAAGCGACCCAAATGCTTTTGACCCGGTAAGCCATTTCGGAACAGAGCTGACGATTACATCTCTGACCAGCTCTGCGGGTCCAGGCGCACCGTCAGGTCATACGGAATTGGGAACCTATGAAATTACTGTTAATGATACTGACTACTGTGCTACTCTTTTTTGGAAGGACGTCTCTGCAGGGCTGCGGACCTTGAGCGTTTTTATAGTCTGGGACTGGGACCCGCAACACCATTCAATGGGCTCCCATCCAATTAGTAAATCATTCAGGCTTACAACGTACGTGGTTAATTAGCGTTGTGAAAGGAGTGTCGGCAAATGTCTAAGAACAAGAGAATCGCAAATAGCAAAGGGTTTTCACTTTTGGAGCTGATGATGGCGACAACCCTGGCCTGTATCGTCGTAGTTGGTGTCGGCGTGGTGCTGGTCGACAGTCAGCGTGGGTGGAACGCAATGTACACTCGCACATACTCTGATGTTGTAACCGATGCTCACGTAGCCAGAAGGACGTTTGACCGCGTTGTCCGCAACGCAAGCAGCCAGGGCGCTTTGCTGGATGATTACGGCAATTGGGTCGAGGTTTATTACTATTCAGACCCCAATTCGGCTATCGTTGACCGCTACACACGTTTCATTAGCTCTAACAGCCAGTTAACTGTTGAGTATGGGGTAGTGGAACCCAGGCAAACATTGAACACCGAGATTCTCTGTGAGAACGTATCGAGCTGTGTCTTCAAGTTAGCCGGCAACTCCGTCCAAATGGTACTAACGCTCGAAGACGGCTCGCAGAACGCTACCATTGTCGCATCCGCTGTTACGCACAATTAATAACAGAATGCCCTGTAATAAAGGGCAGAGGGGGCGAAAATGAACAATAAGCCGGTACAATCAAAAACGGAGAGTTTGCGCGACTCTTGCGGAAGGGGCGGTTTTGCATTGGCCACTATGCTGTGCGTGGTCGTAATACTGCTTATAATCGGTACAGGGGTTCTGAGCTTTGGCCTGCACAGTCGAGCATTCGCGGTTCGCACTTCGTCTGAGATGGTAGCCCGCAGTGCAGCCGATGCGGGGGTGACAAAGGCCGTCTTTGAAATGAACGAGAAGCTGAAAGTTATACCCTGGGACGGGAGCCTCCTGCCAGAGGTAATAAGTGAGACTTTGCCGAATAGTAACGCCACTTACAGCTATGCGGTTACAGGAGATATAGTCAACGGTTACGATCTTAAATCAGAGGGCACATACGGGCTGAGGGACAAAACAATCAACTGCTCTTTGTCGCTGGCGGGGCTATTTGAGAGTGCAATTTTTGCCAGGCAGACGCTCATATTGAAAGCCGGCACGTTAATTGATGGATACAACTCCGGCGACCCATGGGATACAAACATAGACGTACATGTTGGTACCAAGAGTATCCTGCCCGACAGCATAGTTCTCAACCCCGGTGTAGTTGTAAAAGGTAATATCGCGGTAGGTGTCGGGGGTAATGTGGAAATCGTTATAAAAGACTTAGGTGCCAGCACGTACAGGAAGTATTCTATGCTTAAGGATGTTGATATGCCTCTGATAACCCCGCCGGAACTTGTGGATACCGGTTCAGGGATTAATGTGCATGGTATAACCATAACAGTGGGTCCGACCGATAATGGCCAATATAGCGAGATTGAGTTAAAAAAAGCCGCCAATCCGGGGATATTGGAAGTAAATGGCGGAGATGTTATTCTATATATAACCGGAGACATCAGTCTTGGCCAAAATTGCGAAATAGTGATAAAAGACGGTTCAACTTTAATCTTGTATCTGGACGGAGATATGGATGCAGCTAATAACGCCGGCATCAATAATGAGGGTGTTCCATCAAGCTTTAAACTTTTCGGTACAAGTACGGAAGAACAGAGCTTCGTCCTGAGAGCCAAGAGCGAAACCCTTGGTGCAATTTACGCCCCGAATGCAAATGTTATTATTATGGCCGGTAGTGATATATACGGTGCCATTATCGCCAAAAGCATTGAGCTCAAAAGCGGGGGTAATTTCTACTACGATAAAGCGCTGAGGGAAGTCAGCACCGATGATGATGCCGTACGCTTCGTAGTAAAACAGTGGCAAGAGGAGTAAGTAAAGACCGCTTAGAAATTCTAATGTCGCCGCATCCGCTGTTATGCACAATTAATAACAGAATGCGTTGTAAAGGGCAGAGGAGGCGAAGATGAACAATAAGCCGGTACAATCAAAAACGGAGAGTTTGCGCGACTCTTGCGGAAGGACTTCGGCGAGCTCAGTCGAGCCGGGCGGCTTTGCATTGGCCGCTATGCTGTGTGCAGTCATAATACTGCTTATAATCGGTACGGGGATTCTGAGCGTTGGCCTGCACAGTCGAGGATTGGCGGTTCGCACTTCGTCTGATATGGTAGCGAGGTGTGCAGCCGATGCCGGGGTGACAAAGGCCGTCTTTCAAATGAACGAGAAGCTCAAAGTTATACCCTGGGACGACAGCCTCCTGCCCCAGATAATAAGTGAGACTTTGCCGAATAGTGACGCCACTTACAGCTATGCGGTTACAGGAGACCTGGGAAGCGGTTACAGACTTAAATCAAAGGGCAAATCCGGGCTGCAGGAAAAAATAATCAGCTGCTCATTGTCGCTGGTTGGGCCGTTTGAGCATGCAATTTGGGGGCAGGAAGCCGTCATATTGAAAGCCGGGACGTTGGTTAATGGATATAACTCCGGCGACCCCTGGGATACTGAGGTAGAAGTACAGGTTGGGACCATGAGTATCTTGCCCGACAGCATAATTCTTAACTCCGGTGTAGTTATAAATGGTAATGTCGTGGTAGGTGTCGGGGGCAGTGTGGAAACCGTTATAAAAGACTTGGGCGCCAGCACATACAGGAAGTATTCTATGCTTGAGGAGATAGAGCTGCCGCTCATAACTGCGCCGGAAGAGCTTGTCGATATGGGTTCAGATATTAAGGTTCACGGTACAACCCTAACAGTGGGTCCGACCGATAACGGCCAATATAGCGAGATCGAGTTAAAACAGGCCGCCAATCCGGGAATATTGGAAATAAATGGCGGAGATGTCGTACTATATATAACCGGAGACATCAGTCTTGGCCAGGAGTGCCAAATTGTGATAAAAGACGGTTCAACTTTAGTCTTGTATTTAGACGGCAATATGGATGCGGCTACTAACGCCGGAATCAATAATGAGAGTGTTCCTTCAAGCCTGAAAATTTTTGGTACAAGTACAGAAGAACAGTATCTGACGCTGAAAGCCAAGAGCGAAACTTTTGGTGCAATTTACGCCCCGAATGCGGTAGTTATTATTATGTCCGATAACGATATATATGGTTCCGTTACCGCCAAAATCTTCGAGCTGAAGACCGGCGGCAATTTCTACTATGATAAAGCGCTGAGATATGTCACGACCGAGGATGATGCCATACGGTTCGTAATAAGACAGTGGCGTGAGGAGTAAGTGAACCCCGTTAGAAACTCAATGAAAAACGGGGTAATACATGAAGGTTATAAACGATTCGAAATGTGAAGTTTCTAACGGGGTGAATTAGTATAGTGGACTGCCAACGGTTTTCTGGCTGTCCCTAAAATTCAAAACGGGAGGTTAAAATGTATAGAAAGAGGTTGTTACAATCAAAAAGATACGGCTTTGCAATCGTGCTGGTGTTGTGTGTAATCGTACTACTGCTTGTAACAGGCGTGGGTGTGTTGAGCCTGGGGGCACATCGTCGCATGCTGGGGGTGCGAACCAGCTCGGAGATTGCGGCCCGCAGCGCCGCCGATGCGGGACTGACAAAGGCTTTGCTTGAAATGAACCAGCAGTTGGAAGCCAAAACTTGGAATGATAGCAGCCTGCCATCTGCAACAGATGAGCCGCTTCCAAATTGTGATTCAACTTTTAGCTATAACGCTGCAAAAACAACAACAGCAGACGGTAATGATTTATATACGATTCAATGTACCGGCAACAGCAGCCGGTTCCAGAGAACGGTCAACGCCACTTTGGAATTGAAGGGAATATTTGAGTATGCAATCTATGTGGCGGAAAGTCTAACACTGAAACAAGGGACTACGATTAGCGCCTACAACAAGAAGGCGGGCGACCCGCCTCTGCAAATCGGCACTAACAGCACCAGCTCAGGGGCCATTACCGCCAAAACTGGGGTCACAATAGACGGCGATATAGTCATAGGTGTCGGCGGTGATACGAACGTTGTTATCGACAACAAAGCCGAAGCGGCCATCACAGGCAAATCTTATCCCTCGCTTATTAAAAATAAGACTCCCGCAATCAAAGTGCCGAAGTATCTGCTGGATATGGCTTCCAGCGGCGCTCTAACCGGCTCTTCAACGATAAGCACTTCGGTAAAGTATGACAGTATCAACCTTAAGGGCGTTGTCGATCCGAACAAAACCGATATAATTACAATTGATGCAAAAAATGTTGAGATTTATGTTCTCGGCGATTTAATACTCGGTAATGGCGACGAGCTGCAGATACTACCTGGTGCCTCGTTGACTATATATTTAGGGGGAAATCTTTTCATTGACAACAGCGGCACTATAAGCAACCTGACAATGAATGCAAAACAATTGAAAGTATACGGGCTTGATACCTGTACAAATATCGATTTTAAGAACAGCAGCGATTTTTATGGCGCAATTTATGCTCCGAACGCAGATATACGCCTCCATAATGGCGTTCAAGTGTATGGGGCCATGGTCGGCAAAAGCTTTCTTCAGGATGTGAGTGGCAACTTTCACTATGATATGTCACTTAGAGAAGTAGATCCAACTGAAATAGGTGTGCACATGGTGATAAAGCGTTGGAGTGAGTGAGTAGGGGTGGTTCGCGAACCGCCCGTACTAAAGGAATTCAAATATACAAATAAAGTTCGAGCCGAGCAGGCGGTCAAAACAGTACCGTCTGCTCGGTTTTGCATTTCGTCCGGCCCCACGCCCGATAATTCTCAAAAACATTTCTTAAATCCCCTGTGACTGCGTAGGTTTTGATTCAAACAAACCTCGCCGGATGTTTCAAGTCCTTATCTTTGCCCGTAAATCACAATATTTATAGGACTATGCAGCTTTCAATCAGGGACACCGACCTCTCAAATCAATCTATTGTAATTATATAATTTCTACGTAAAACCGGGCGCAATTTCTACCGATGAAAAGAAGCATACAACTGAAAACAGGAAGGCTAAAAGCTGTGAAAACTCCAATCATCAGACGGGCAAGAGCGGTTCTGAAAGGCGAACTGGACAGCTTTTAGGAGCTTCTTCATCATGGAGGCATTATGGACTTAGGTTGGAAACGGTCATTCAAGCTCGAGATTGAGGAAAGGGGAGTCTTTGGTCTGGATATCGGCTCATCTTCAGTGAACGCGGTCCAACTGAACAAAAAGAGCGGCAACTGGACAGTTACGGCAGCCAGCAGGGTCAGAATTGCACCGGGTCAAGAGGACAGCAGAGAGATAAACACGGTCGGCGCAATCAGCAAATGCCTTGAGTCAACGGGTATTCGGAGCCGGATGGCGGTTTGCGGCATATCCGGTCCGGAAGTTGCGGTCCGGGATTTTAAGTTTCCTTCATTGTCGAGGGAAGAAGTAGAATCGGCGGTCCTGTTCGAAGCTGCACAGGTTTGCCCCTTTAACGCTAACGATGCGACCGTTGATTACCAGTTGGTACATAACGGCAAGGATAGTACTAAAGGCATTTTGGTGGCGGCTACGAATAAGTTAATAAACAGCAAGACGGAACTTGCTAAACAAGCTTCTGTTGACTGCGTCCTGATGGATGTTGACGGATTGGCACTTCTGAACTGTCTCAGTGAATGTGAAAAAGACAGTGCAGAGCAAACAACAGCTATCTTGAACGTCGGCAACTCTTATACGACTCTGGCCATTATGAGCGGTCGAGGCGGACCGGCGGTGCCGTTTATCCGGGATGTGACCTACGCCGGCAACGATATCGTTAAGGCAATTGCAGCCGAAAACGATATGGCAGAAGAGTCCGCCAAGGAGATTCTGTTCAGGGGTACGAATTCGACGGAACGGCCAATCAGGATTGAGGAGAGTTTAGAAAAAGCCTGTGATAAATTGATTGTCGATGTTATGGAGACGCTTCGTTATTACACAGCTCAGCCAGAATCAAGTTTTGTTGAAAAGGTATTTGTCTGCGGCGGTTTTAGTGTTGTCCAGGGTCTGGTTGAGTTACTTGATAAGCATCTTCCATCCAAGGTTGTTTCGTGGAATCCGTTTGAGACACTCGTCTGCGAAGCAGGTCAGAGCTGTAAAGAAATTCTGCAAGAAGACGGTCCATCAATGGCGGTAGCGGCCGGCCTTGCTATGAGGTCAATCTGATATGTTCACAATTGATTTGCTAAAGGGCAGGGGTATTCCGGCAAAGAGCCGTCCGAGGAACATAGCTGTTGCCGCGATAGCCGTTGTGGTGCCCGCTATTATCGCAATAGCGATGTTCGGTTTTTTTCTGCACAACAGAATCATCATATCCATTAAGAAGAACACAATAGGCAATTATGAGACAAGGATTAGCGGATTGTCGGATGCTATAGAGATGCAAAAATCATTCGAGGAAGAGAAAAGCATTTACTGCAACTGCTTATCAGAAGTCTCGAGCAGCCTTGACAGGCATACCCAATGGTCACCTGTTCTGGTGACATTAGTTGAGAATATGCCGGACTCAGTGATGCTGACGGCGCTTGATGTAAAGCAGCGTTCGACAAGAATGAAAGTTCGGCAAAAAGACGACCCCACCAAAATGATTGACGCCTTTGTTCCTGTAAGGACATTGCAGATGAAAGTTGTGGGAAGGCCAAAAACCAACTGCGACGAAGCAATCAGGGATTTTAGCGAGCTTCTTCGCTCTTCAAGCTTGCTGGGCCCAAAGCTGGAAAACATCAGGATTTCGCAGGGTCTTGGTAAGATTAAGGACCAGGAAGTAGTCTCTTATCAGATAGATTGTATTTTTAAGCCGGGATTGTAGCATGTCTTTGAAGACTTACAGCAAATATTTTAAGACAGTAGCTTTAACTTGGGCGGGCTGCTTCGTACTGTTTGTGCTTGCTTACATGGTAGTGCTTGTACCGCAGCAAAAGAGCCAAAAACAGGTGGAAAACCAGCTCGCCGAGACAAAACAGATGTACAATTCCGCAATAGAAGCAGGCAAAGAGGAGACTAAAACCAGGCTAAATGAAGAACTCGAAAATCTACGAAATAAACTGAAGGATTTTACTGCTGATTTCGAAGATTCGTCTAATTTGACCTTCGATATAAGCCAGATTGCCAACGAGAAGAAGGTTGGTTCGTTCAGCATTAAAATGCAGGATGACAACAAAGGGCCAGCCGGAATTGATCTTAAGCACCTACAGGAGAATCAGATTAATATTAACTTTGAAGGGGATTTCAATCAGTTTGCCACTTTCCTGAATGCTCTGGAGAGACACCGGCCGGTCGTCTTTGTAGATAACTTCAAAATAACTCGCTCACCACAGGAGAATTCGGGGCATAAAGTGAATATGAGGCTGACGGTTTTTGTACTTAAACCGCAGGACAGTTAAAGTGCGTGAACGTGGAATCGCAAAGCAGGGAGTGAAAAGATAAGAGAAATGAGAACGATAGCAATAGCAAATCAAAAGGGCGGCTGCGGCAAAACAACTACGTCAGTGAACCTTGCTGCTGCGTTTGCCGGACACGGTAAACGGACGCTGATAGTAGACCTTGACCCACAGGGCCACAGCACATTGGGTTTCGGGTATAATCCAGAAACTCTGGATAAAACAATTTATCACTCTCTTACAAATGTTCAAATTCCACTGCCGAGAGTGATAATAAGCACGAACGTTGAGAGGCTTGATCTGGCACCAAGCAATATCCTCCTTTCAGGTGCGGAACTTGAAATGGCCGACATCATTGGAAGAGAATTCGTGTTGAGCGAGCAGTTCAGACTGGTAAGCGAACAATATGATATTTGCGTTATGGACTGCCCCCCCTCGCTGGGGCTGCTGACCCTGAATTCGCTCGTTGCAAGCACTGATGTGATAGTGCCGGTTCAAGTCAATTACTACGCAATGGAAGGGCTAAGGCAGCTGCTTGAGACTGCGGACATTATCCGAGTGAACTTCCAGCCTTGTTACGTGAAAATCCTGGGTTTACTGCTGACCTTTGTCGAAGACAGGACCCTGCTGAGCAGACAGATACAACATCAGATGCGGGAATACTTCGGGGATTTGGTATTCGATACTGTTATCCATAGAACGGTAAGATTGGCAGAGGCACCAAGCGCGGGCGAGTCAATTTTGACTTTCTCACCTGCAAGCAGAGGTGCCGCTGAGTACACAGCTTTGGCAGCGGAGATAATCAGGCGAGAAGCAGTATCATCTGAGCAGGTTATGGGTAAGGAAGCTTTAACTGAGGCGATAAGCCAGAACCAGGGCAATACGACTGAGGAGATAAGCCAGGACCAGGACAATACGACTGAGGAAATAAGCAATGCCAAAACATAAAGCAGGACTACACAAGGGAGTCTCATCGATTTTTACCGGCGTGCCGATCCCAAAACACACCGACGGCGAGCAGAAAAGCTCCACAGCTACAAAAGAACCTGTGAATTATGGTCCTCCAAGCCACCTCAGTGGAAGAACGGTGGAAGCTCCACAGCCCAGGAAGTCACCACCGAAAGCACCCCCGACTGAAAAACCTAAAGCTGATGAAAAAAAGGCTGCTAAAGTTCAAATGCCTGTTGAGATAAAACCGGCCGGTCCGTCAGCGTTGGGACAAGTGGTGCAGCGGATAAAAGACAAGCTCTTTGAGCCAAAACCTGGTGTCAGCCCCGCAAGACAAAAAGCGATGGTGGTATTGGTTCCTGTTATGTTTATCGGTATGGTAATGGCGTTCTTAAAAGTGTTAGGCGGTGGTCCGGGTGAGACGACCGTGCCAAAGACATTCAAGCCATCGAATGTGATTGCGGCCGCTACAAGTACAATTGATTGGCAGATTCCGGAAGTCTACCCGACTACGCTTCGTGACCCTATGCAATTCAAACAGGTGGCAATGCTCACTCCGGATGAAACCGGAAAACTAAGCATCAAAGGCATTCTTTATAGTGAGCAGAACCCATCTGTAATTATCGGCATCGAAATATTGCACGAAGGAGACAAAGTATCAGGCGCAACCATAGTAAAAATAAATGAAGACAGTGTCGAGTTCGAAATGAACGGCAAAAAGTGGACCCAAAAAGTACAATGACAAAAAAGGAAACAGAAAGAGCGTATGGACAGAAATAGTACGGTTTAAAATCATTAATCTTGGAAAGGAACTATTATGAAAGGCTTTGTAACAAAATGTGGCGGATTAAAGTTGTTGGTAATTGTTGCACTTGTCATGGCAACCTGTGGAATCGTCGCTGCGGCGGAAACCAATGAGGAGGCGGGTAAGATGGAGGTATTGACACCGCTTCAGCAGCAGATGCAAAAAACGATAAGCATCACGTTCAGGGACACACCTATCGATGATGTAATCAGGGCAATAGCTGAAAAGGCGAATGTGGATATTATTAAAAGCCCTCAGGTAACCGGCACAGTAACGGTAACTCTTACAGACGTGCCGCTGGGAGAAGCGCTGGACAACATCCTTGCCGCACACGGCTACGGCTATGTAGCCGATAAGAATATCATACGAATTGCACCGATGAGTGAGCTTGCTCAAAAGGAAGAGGTTCTTGTCAGCCGGATTTACCGAATCACTTACGCGGATGTCAAAGATGTCCATACAACTTTGGATAAATTTATTTCCAAGCGTGGTTCGTTAGCGGCCAGTATCAGCACCAGCAATATAATCGTAACCGACACGGAAAGCAGAATCAAGGCGATAGACACGTTCATCGCCGAAATCGACCGGATAACACCGCAGATATTAGTCGAGGTAAGAATCTACGACATCACGTCCAAGGACAATTTGGATCTCGGTATCGATTGGTGGGCAGGCCGGCAAAGCAACTGGGACCCAGATACTAGCCTACCAACCACTAACACCGAGCCGTTTGCTATCGCTACATTTGACGCTGCGTTAAACAAAGCGGAGGATCTATCAGGCCTTTTTCGTTTTGGTGTTTTGAATGACTCTCTCGATATTGATGCTCAAATACGAGCCGAGCGGGAAGATATCAATGCCAAGCTCCTTGCCAATCCGAGAATACTGGTTCTTGACAATGAGACGGCCATTTTTGATATCGTGACCGAATATCCCGTCGTGGAAAGAACGATAACCGGCAACCTAATCACAGAAACAGTTAGATTTAAGCCGGTCGGCACCAAGCTCCAGGTCACACCGCACGTGACAAGGGGCGGAATGTTAAGATTACACATCCTTCCGGAATTTGGCGTTAAAGTAGATGACGTTACGCTTGGATCAGGTGTGACTCTCACTACTGTCCCCGTTATTGATACCCGCAAAGTCGACACTATAGCATTGGTGCAAGACGGCGATACGGTGGTGATAGGCGGCCTGCGGAAAAAAGAGGTCAGCCAGCAGATTAACAAAATCCCTCTGCTGGGCGATATACCTCTTTTGGGCATGCTGTTCAGATTCGAGGGTGAAGATGTTACTAATAGCGAGATTGTTGTTTTCATAACGCCTCGGATTATCACCCATCCGGGTTTGTCGGAAGCGGAGCAGCAGGCTTATGAAGAAACCGAATTTAGCAGACCGGTACCGGTTCAGACCAGGATGGAGAAAGAGGCAGAGGAAGAAGCAGAACAGAAAGATTCAGAGGAAGAGACGAGTGACGAGTAATCCCTGTTAATAAGTAAATACCCAACAGAAGAATTTTATCTAACAATCGGTGGAAGGAAGCGCCGGGGCCGGATTTGACTATTCCGGTCCCGGCGTTCAAAATATCCGATTCATCCTTTCTTACCAAAAGTACACAGCGGCATTAATAGAGTGAAAGAAAAGCTGATGAAGAACAAGAACCAGCTTAGCGATTTAACCAAAACCAGGATGAGGGATGCTTCGTCTGATTGCCTGATGACCTCACTGCGGATTCAGCTGGAAGTACAAGATGTGATGAGCAAAGACATGGTTACGACTTCCTCTGATGAAACTGTACTCTCAGCCGCCAAGACGATGTGTGAGAATAACATTTCCTGCATCGTGGTTGTAGACAATGGGAGTGTGGCAGGTATCCTTACCGAGACAGACTTGCTGAAAAGGATTGCGGCTAAGGAGAAGGATTACAGCAAGATAACGATAGCGGAGACAATGTCATGTCCGGTGGAGACAATACCGGTTAATTTGCCTGTCCTTGAGGCTGTCAGAATTATGGAGGCCAACCACATCAAGCGGCTGCCAATCCTCGAGAAAAATCAGTTGGTCGGGATTATAACACAAACCGACCTGACTCGACTTTTGGCATCGTCAGCGATGTGGAAAAATGTTGTTGAGATAATGAGTCCGGATGTGGCTGCAATACTGTGCAAGGCGAGTGTGGCAGAAGCAGCGGAAGTTATGACCTCCCGCCATATATCATGTATCGTCATCCTGGAAGCCGATGAGGTGGTGGGTGTTCTCACGGAAAGAGACCTGCTCAAACGAGTTGTTGGTCTACAAAAGGACCCTGCTGATGTCAAGCTGGAGGAGGTGATGTCTTCTCCGGTGATATGCGTACCGCCTGATTGCCCGGTGTTCACGGCCGGCAGGATTATGGAGAATATAGATATCCGCAGACTGGTTGTAACGGAGGACAAAGAGCTGTGCGGGATAGTAACTCAAACAGATGTCTTCAGGGCAGTAAAAAAGAAGTTAGAGCTGGATATTGCTGAGCTGACCCGATTGCGTCATCGGCTGAAAACGGAACAGTACTTTGCGGGGATTGTGGGTCGCGATGCAAAGATGCTGGAATTGTTTGACACCATAAGGGAAGTTGCCGAGGTCAATGTCCCTGTGCTGATTCAGGGTGAAAGCGGTACAGGTAAGGAGCTGGTTGCTGCAGCTATTCACAATGAAGGTCCGCTTGCGGAGAAGCCCTTCGTTCCTGTCAATTGCGGGGCGCTGCCGGAGGGGATTTTGGAAAGTGAGCTGTTTGGGCATGTTAAAGGGGCCTTTACGGGGGCTGTTCGCGACAGGAAGGGGCGTTTCGAGCTGGCAGACGGCGGAACAATCTTTCTGGATGAGATCGGAGATATTCCAGCGGCGATGCAGGTGAAGCTGCTGCGGGTCTTACAGGATGGAACTCTTCAGCGTGTGGGAGGAGAGGAGAGCATAAAAGTTGACGTGCGCGTTATCAGTGCAACGAACAAGAATCTGGCAGAGGAGGTCGCTGCAGGCAGGTTCAGGGAAGACCTTTATTACAGGTTGTGTGTAGTGCCTGTTTATCTGCCGCCGCTTCGTCAACGGCGAAATGATATCCCACTTCTGGCCGAGCACCTGCTGAAAAAAGCCTTGACGGAAATGGACCGGGAGGATGTTGTCCTTTCATCGGAAGTGGTCGATGTTATGATGGATTACGACTGGCCCGGAAATGTTCGAGAGCTTGAGAATGCCCTTCGATATGCGCTTGTGAAGTGCAGAGACAATGTCCTGCTGCTTGAGCATTTGCCCTTAAATATTCATAAGACAGATATGCCGACACAAACTTGCCCAAAGAAAGGGAGAAAAAAGCGAAAACACAAGCTCGATGTGGAGACGGTGTGGCAGACGCTCGCAGAGACCGGCGGCAATAAAATCGAGGCTGCACACAGGCTTGGAGTTTCGCGGGCCACTCTGCATCGATTCCTCCGAGAGAGCGAAATGAGCATAAAATGAATAAAGTGGACCAGGAAAAGATTAAGATTTTACAGGTGGAAGACGACCAGATAGACGCACTATCGGTCCAGAAGATGTTAACTGAGGGAATGAATACTCCGTTCACTCTTGAACGTGTAGGCCGGTTGTCAGAAGCAATTGAATGCCTTGAAAAGGCGTGTTTTGATGTTGTTCTGCTGGATTTGGATTTGCCGGATAGCGTTGGATTGAAGACGCTTGTCGAGATGCGTGAGCGAGCGGCGCACGTGCCGATTGTTGTTTTGACAGGGGAAGATGAAACACTATCAATTGACACTTTACAGCACGGTGCCCAGGACTACCTGCTCAAAGGGCACATCAATCCGGGTACTCTCCGACGGTGTGTGCATTATGCCATAGAACGCAAGAAGATTCGGGACGCCCTGTGGATAAAGGAGCGTGTTATTGAATCCTCCATCAATCCCATCGCAATCAGTAACCTCCAGGGCAAGCTGACATATGTAAACAATGCTTTCCTTGAACTATGGGGATACGAAAGCAGCGAGGACGTTGTCGGCAGGGCTATCAATGAGTTTTGGTACAAAACCGATGAGACTTTGCGGATAACGGAAACGGTATTTAGCGGCGACAGTTGGGTAGGTAAAATAGCCGGCAGAAGAAAAGATGACACCAGGTTAGATTTACAGCTTTCGGCATTTATAGTGAAGGAAAAAGGTAAGTCCGGCGAATCAATGTGTATGGTATTTTCGTTTGTGGATATTACCGAGCTGGCACACTTGCGCCACCGGCTGAAGACGGAACAGTCTTTTGCCGGGCTTATAGGCCGCGATAAAAAGATGCTGGAATTGTTTGACACCATCAGGGAACTTGCCGAGGTCAATGTCCCGGTGCTGATTCAGGGCGACAGCGGTACAGGCAAAGAGCTTGTTGCCGCTGCTATTCACGATGAAGGTCCGCTTGCGGATAAGCCTTTCGTTCCTGTCAACTGCGGGGCGCTGCCGGAGGGGATTTTGGAAAGTGAGCTGTTCGGACACGTTAAAGGGGCCTTTACAGGAGCTGTTCGCGACAGGAAGGGGCGTTTCGAGCTGGCAGACGGCGGAACAATCTTTCTGGATGAGATCGGAGATATTCCCAGTGCGATGCAGGTGAAGCTGCTGCGGGTGTTACAGGAAGGGACTTTTCAGCGCGTGGGAGGGGAGGAGAACACAAAGGTTGATGTGCGCGTTATCAGTGCAACGAATAAGAACCTCATAGAGGAGGTTGCAGCAGGGAGGTTCCGTGAAGACCTTTATTACAGGTTGTGCGTAGTTCCTGTTTATCTGCCGCCGCTTCGTGAACGGCGAAACGATATCCCCCTTCTGGCCGAGCACCTGCTGAAAAAATCTCTGACAGAAATGGCCCGGGAGGATGTTGTCCTTTCATCGGAAGTGGTCGATGTTATGATGGATTACGACTGGCCCGGGAATGTTCGAGAGCTTGAAAATGCCCTTCGATATGCACTTGTGAAGTGCAGAGACAATGTCCTGCTGCCTGAGCATTTGCCCTTAAATATTCATAAGGCCGATATGCTGACACAGCCTTGCCCAAAGAAAGGGAGAAAAAAGCGAAAACACAAGCTCGATGTGGAGACGGTGTGGCAGACGCTGGCAGAGACCGGCGGCAATAAAATCGAGGCTGCACACAGGCTTGGAGTCTCACGAGCCACACTTTATCGGTTCATCGAGGAAAGCGAAAAGACGGGCAAAATCACGACTGTATAATCTGTCGTTTCAGCCTTGAAAGTGTCCCAGATAATAAGCACTGTCTCATTTAGAGTAAATGAGACATTATAGTCTTTGGCCCGCCACTAACCTACCTATAACGTTCTTATAGACAAGAGCTTACAACAGACCGTGCCCAAGGTCCCATAACCTTGAGCAGCCAGTTTGTTTAATGTCTCGTTAGCAACTTTCAAATGAGACATTCCAACCACATCCCCTAAAAGTTTTATCAGCGTAAGTGCTTGTTTCCTATGAGCTTACAACTTTTTTGCTGTCCCACTTAATAATTTGGCACACCTATTGCTCTATATACTAATGAACATAGAAGTAAGAAACAAAAAGGGGGTAAATGATGACAGCTTTATATTACAGAATGTTGCTTTCGGATACGGTTGGTAAAAAGCGTCTGATAGTCCTTGCAATAATCTGCTACATCACCCTGTGCTAAGTATTTAACGTGTGCCGGATAAGCAGCACGTCAGGAGAGAAGAAAATGGATAATCGAAGCAATGAATACATTTCGGAGGCCTTAAAAATAGCCGATGACTTAATGGGCCTTGCCAACGATGAAGCCGGACTTGCAGATGAGGGCGGCTTCGGCATACTCCTTGGCGTGATGCGGGATTGTGCCTACAAGATTCGGCACCATGCAGAACGAGAAGGGCGCAAAGCAAAGGTTGCCTGGGTACATGCAAATGCTATTTTGGTGATTTTCGCGACAGCATTGTTGTCAATGGTCTTCGCTTCGCCGGCTAACGCAACTATCATCCTCTCAACCGACTTCTCGGAAACATTAGGTGGATTGTCCTTCAATAGCGACGACCTGGCTGAGTATGACTCGACATCCGACACCGCAACATTGTACTTCGACGGAACTTTGTTTGGTGGCAACGAAAATATCGATGCGGCACACGTCCTTGCCAACGGCAACATTATTCTGTCCGTCGAAAAAGATGGCACAACGCTTGGCGGCTTGACCTTCGGGAATGGCGACCTCATCGAGTACAACCCGACAACTGATGTGGGAACGTTGTACTTCGACGAAAGCTTGTTCGGCAGCAATGAAGACATCGATGCGGTGAACATCCTCGACAACGGCAACATTATTCTTTCAACAATCGACGGGGCAACACTGGGTGGCTTAACCTTCGGGGGTGGTGACCTGGCCGAGTACAATCCGACAACCAACGTAGCAACTTTATTTTTTGATGGAAGCTTGTTCGACGGCGCTGAAAACATCGATGCAGTGCACATCCTTGACAATGGCAATATTATTCTTTCGACCGCCGGTGGCGCAACGTTAGACGGGCTGACGTTCGCGAATGGCAGCCTGGCTGAGTACAATCCGACAACGGATGTCGCGACTTTATACTTCAGCGAAGCTCTCTTCTCCAACAATGCCAACATCGATGCCGTTTACGTTACGACTGTGCCCGAGCCGGCGACGATAGCTCTGTTAGGTCTCGGAAGCCTGATATTTATTGGCCGTAAGCGTAAATAGTTCGGTCCTGAAACAGGCCAGTGCTGCGCTGTGGTTACCTTCAAACCTTCCAAGTCAACCATTCAGCACTTCAGTCTTTCTTTACATAAAGTGTCTGGCTGGGGAATGCAAACTCGATTTGCTCAGCTTCAAATCGCTTCATAATCTCGAGGTTGACACGTTCGTTGACTTCGTGATAAAGCCAATAGTCGGGGGGCCTGACCCAGTAACTCATATATATGTTGAGCGCCCAATCGTTGAAGTCGCTGAAATAGACCCTCGGCGGATTTTCAGGGGCGGTATTTATTTCTGGCACATTGGATAATACCTCTTTTATAATCTGAACCGCCCGCCCAGCCCCGCGTTGGCCTGAGTCATACGTTATCGTAATGTTCGAAGTCCTGCGAATAAAGGGGCGTCTTCCTACGTTTTCCACGGCGGAGTTTACAATTACACTGTTTGGTACGGTCACGAGATGTCCCTGGAGTGTGCGGATTTTTGTGCTTCTGAATCCGACTTCCTCAACGGGGCCAAGGTGCTCGCCTATCCTTACAAGCTCATCGATTTGAAAGGGCCTGTCTGCAAAAATCGTTACCGAGCCGAAGAAATTAGCTATCGTATCCTTGGCCGCCAGGGCAATGGCAATACCGCCAACACCGGCACTCAATAGAATTGTCTTAATCTGGCCGGCCCCAAGGATAGTTTCAGCGATGAAAAGTGTCGCGATAATAGCAATGGTTATACGTAGCGACTTGCGTATTACCGGCACAAGCATATCGTCCAGCTTTGTTGCCGTCTTGGCCGCCCAGCGGCTCAAATAGTATTCAATTACATCCACCAGCCGAAAAAGCCCATACGCAAGGGCAATTGCTCCTACACTTTTGGCTATCCTTATCCAGCCTGTTCCGATAGCTGTGTGGATGCCCTCCTGGTCGTCGAAATACAAAAACAGCTTGCACACAAACAGCCCAAGTGCGAATATTGCCACATAGAGCGGCTTACTCAGACATTTCAGAAACAACGTTACAACACTGACGCCTCTCTTTTCTTCTCTGCGACGGGCGTACGACTCAATGCCGTACTGCATTATCCGCCCCAGTGCCATTGTTACCAGAATCACCAGTAAAACGAGAGCGAAACGCCAAATCGCATTGCCTTTGATGATTTCGTAACTGATGGTACTCTTCCACGAATTGGTTGAAGCTATTATTGTTAATTCTGAGGCCGTCATATCTTACCTCCCGTCTAACCGATTACCGATTACTGATTACTGATAAATGATTATTGAAAAAGACATAAAAAATGGCCAACAATCGAGCATCTGGTTCAACGACTAACAAGCGACGAGTATTCTGTAACATCCAATGTCGTGGGTGGCAGCCTCAAGCGCAGCTTGGGGATGGCTCGGAGCAACTTCCAGTAACCACCACGCACTTGTCCGGTTACAGACCACTATTAATAAACTTTTCTTCTGCCTTTTTATATAGTATCGGCTGTATGCTTTGCACAAAAACAACGATTTTTCATATGATTTTGCTTTACTTCAACGAAAGCAATGCGAAAATACTTTTTCGTTATCGTTGAAACTCGGCAGGATTTTGCAGGTCGCTCTTGGTGGATATGATGAAACGCGGAACGTTGAATTTTGTTGTTGATTTGGTCAGCTTTATCAATCTGGTGTGCCTGGCTTTAACGGGCTTTATTATGAGGTACATTCTGCCTCCCGGCACCGGGGGACGCGGTCGTATGCTGCACGGTGGGGGCGGTAGAGAGCAGATAAAAGAGCTGTGGTCAATGACCCGTCACCAATGGGGGGATATCCATTTCTATTTGGCACTTCTTTTTGTGGCCTTGATGACTTTGCATATCATTCTGCACTGGAGCTGGATAAAGAATTATCTCAAATTACTCCTGGGTATCGGGCGAAAAACAGCCGGCGGCTAACGGGTAGCTAAATATGGATTCCCACCCATTCGGCTTCGCTCAAGGCAGGCTTTGCGCGGTAATGACAATAGGAAAAATCCGCACTAAAATTGCGGGCTGAACATAGATTGCCCATGCGCGGGAAACACTATTTTAGCTCGACGGACCAATAGGCATGGTCGAGGAACTGCTTCCAGCTGCGATAGCGCTGATGGCCCAGGTAAATATGTAGAAGTGGATTGTGCTTCGGCTTTACCGGCTTTCGAAAAAGTGTCATAGAAGCCTGTCGGGGAGTTCTGCCGGCTTTTTTCACATTACACTTGGTGCAGGCACACACTATATTTCCCCAAACAGATTTGCCGCCCATACTCCTCGGTATAACGTGGTCGAGTGACAACTCGCTGGTCGGCTGGCGTTTACCACAATACTGGCATTTGTTTTTATCTCGCGCGAAGATGTTTCGACGATTAAATTTTACCTCACTGCGCGGCAGACGGTCATAAAACAACAGGCGAATAATCCTCGGCACCGCAATATAAAAATTCACGGTGGATACCCAATCGTGACCGTCGCTCTCGAAGTGACGCCTGAACTGGCTTACCTCACACCAGCTCTCGAAATCATAGTTTGAATATCTGCCCTCCTCAAGTGAAACGACCTCCGCAAGGTCGCGAAACAGCAAAGAAAATGCCCGTCTTGCGCCGATAATGCGGATAGGCATATAATGCTTGTTCAGCACAAGGACATTACAGCTCAGGCCCGAATGATACTGGTCACCAATCATATATCGTATCTCATACCAAGACGCACCAGCCGAGACACATTCAAGATACCGCTCCTGCTGTTGTCTCGTCCTTAATTAATGAAGCAGTCAGGGAATGAGGAAAATAAAAGTTCTCTCACCTGTCCTCAAGCCCCAAATACATCAGGCTTACGTATCCTCTTTACCTTCTGAGGCAGACTCATCTTCTGAGGCAGACTCACCTTCTGAGGCAGACTCACCTTCTGAGGCAGATTCACCTTCTGAGGCAGACTCACCTTCCGAGGCAGATTTACCTTCCGAGGCAGATTCACCTTCTGGGGCAGATTCACCTTCTGAGGCAGATTCACCTTCCGAGGCAGATTTACCTTCCGAGGCAGATTCACCTTCTGGGGCAGATTCACCTTCTGGGGCAGATTTGTGGACTACATTCTCAGCCCTTAGCCCCTTTTCACTCTCAACGACGTCGAAAGTCACCGGGTCGCCTTCAACGAGAGTCTTGTATCCTTCGCCTGAAATGTCTGCGTAATGTACGAAAATATCCTTGCCGTCCTCGGCAGCGATAAATCCATAGCCCTTCCGTGGATTGAACCACTTTACTGTTCCCTCTGACATAAAACGCTCCTTTTGACGAACTTTGTCAAGAAAACTTTTTTTTGCACAGGCCACAATCTATCACATCTGCGAGTTCATAGCCTAAAGGCGGTCGGCAGAAAACTGAGTGTGGACTGCGCGGGTTTTTGCTCAAGACAACTACTTCGCATCGGCCGATCCTGCAACGGGTACAGCGCTAAGATTCTCTCTCATCAGTCGTCCCATTTTAAACTTAACTGTTCTCTTGGCAGGGACCTCAACGCGTTCAAGTGTTTTGGGATTCTGTGCAATTCTTGCGACCCTTGTCCTGGTCTCGAAGACACCAAAATCGCGGAACTCCAAACGATTACTCTTGCACAACTCCGCGGTCACCTCTTCGAGAAACGCCTGCACTATACCCTTGACTATAACTCTTTTTGCTTGCGTTCGTTCTGCAATCCGGTCGATAAGCTCTTTCTTCGTAACTGTTGCCATTAGTCACCTCATTTCAAGAAGACAAGGATTGGAAACTGAATTCTGCCTACATGTAGGAAAGCCGCTGTCCAGAACCCTCTAAAATATTGCCCTGCCGGATTGTCCAACAGCCCACCACACACCTCTGCAAAAACACAAATCGATAAGTAAAAAATCTCAAAGCTGATTCTGCGATAGCTTGCGTAACATAATTTTCTAAATTCATTACAAAACCAGCCTGTAAAATAAAACCTCTCAATAATTGCAAGTTACTATACAGCCGAGACTTCTATGCTGCAAGCGATTTTCAAATAAAAAATCCCAACTTCTAAAAAAAATTTAACTCAACTCGAAATGCAGACAAAATAAGCAGAACCACTTAGACGATGTCAATTATAAGAGCTGCTGCAAACCAGGCAAACTCAGCAGCGGATATGGGAAAACGCAAGCATAGACAAGCAATGTTTTTTACAAAAAGGCAGGCGTAAAACCTTTGGTATCAAGATGTTATGCGAAAACAGCCTTGTTTAAGCCCGCGGCTTCGCTGAAAAAAAGAGGCTGAGGAACCGTATTTAGAAATTCGGCTTCTGTGCCAAGCAAAAGCGGTTTTTGTGGTTTTGGACAGGCCGCAATGCCTTGTGACCCTTTAGAAAATAGCCTCAATACAAAATAGTTTATTGACCGGGCAGGGACTTAACGGCATAATCAAGGTGAAAAGTAAAAGTAAAAAGATAAAATAAAAAGGAAAAAGATTTAATTTTCTAAGAAACTATCTCAAAATTGCCGTCCCTGCTCAGGATAAACTCGGCGAGGGGTCCGGAGAGCGGAAATAAGAGATTGTTGGTTGGGCTGGGAATGATATTGAGTTTTGGGATAGTTTTAATCGTTTATGACACCAGGTACGACCGATAAAAGCAGAAGCAAAGAGGCCGCTGAAAAAAGAAAAAACAGGGCGGCTGAAATTGCAAATACCTTCGAATGGCTGATAACGGCCTTTATGCTGGCCTTTGTGTTCCGTGCATTCGTTATGGAAGCATTCCGGATACCTACGGGCAGTATGGCCGATACCCTCAAAGGTGCACATTTTCAGTTGGCCTGCCCTCAGTGCGGCTACCAATACGCACATAATTTCGGTGGCGAGCAAGCCCCGAATTACGAGGTCTATATCGAATCAGAGTCACCTCGCTGCCCGAGTTGCGGATATTTTCTGCCAGCCCGTACAAGGATGCCGCCGGCAAACGGGGACAGAATCCTGGTGTTGAAATGTATTTATCAGTTTTTCGAGCCGAAACGCTGGGACGTTGTGGTCTTTAAGAATCCCGACAAGCCGTGGGAGAATTTTATCAAACGTTTGGTTGCGCGGCCGGAAGAAACGGTTGAGATAATCGACGGTGACGTTTATATCGATGGTGAAATAGCCCGAAAGCCCCCCAAAATCCAGCAAGAGCTTTGGATGCCGGTTTACGACAACGACTATCAACCGGTTCGGCCTGAACTTGGGCGTTTCAACGGCCACCAGTGGCGGCAGCCGTTCCGAAATATGGCCGGCTCAAAATGGGACTTCAACTCAGAAGACCCGACGGTATTCGAGCTCCAAAGCGATGTGAATGATATCCATGTTATGTTTTATGACACCACGCTGGGCAACAACTTCGGCGCTGAGAACTGCGCATATAATCCGAGCAAGATGCATGAATGGCCGCCGTACTGCAGCGACTTAATGGTGCGACTTTACGCTAATTTGAGCGAATCAGAAGGAGTTGTCGGTATAGGTCTGAGTAAATACGGAAGACGCTACAAAGCACAGGTGGACGCGGCGGGAATTATGATGATTGCTCAAAGCGATAACGGGACCGAATGGACTGAACTGACCGACGCCAAGATTGAGCGGCCTGTATTAAATAAGCCGGTGCTTGTGAGATTTGTCAACATTGACCATCAGCTGCTATTTCAATTCGGCGACGAAACATTGACTTACGATTTAGGTCTCGACCCGGAGGCCGCAGGGTCGGTGAACGGCAATATTGAGCCGGAGGTGAGGATTTTCGGGTCAGGGAAACAGAAGCTGTCACACATAGCCATTTTCCGTGATACTTATTATACGTTGCCGCAGCAGCAAGGTGGCGGCTTTGCATCGGCGGGCCGGCCGTTCAAGCTTGAACCGGGCGAGTTTTTCGTTCTCGGTGACAACAGTCCGGCAAGCCATGACAGTCGTCGCTGGTCCAACATGGGCGTTGGAATAAACGGCAAACCTGCCTATCGACCCGGGACTGTGCCACATGACTACCTTGTCGGTAAAGCTATCTTCGTCTACTGGCCCAGCGGCTTCGAGTTCCCATGGCCGCGAAGTCTCAAAACATTTCTTCTAAAGAAGAGCTTTCAAAATCGACTGTCGGCGATAATGTACTGGGCCGCTACGTTAAGGTGGATTCCAAATATTGGCCAGATGCGATTTATCTACGGCGGAACAAATAAAAACAGTTGACCATTTACTATTTTTCCACTGTCAATTAGGGAGGTGGGCCTAATCTCAACAGGTACAGGACGAGTTTGGGATTGATAAATATGGCTTTTTCCGGAGTTCACGATGGCTTACAAGAGCATCCGATTTCGGACAGAAATGCAGCGGAATCGAACGCGGGGCCTTCCGGCGCCGCTGGTTGTATAGCTCGCTTTGTCAATATCTGTAGAAATCGCGGCAGCCGGTGAGGACCGCCCCGAAGTATCAAGCCGTCCTCAAATTCCTCGAAAAAAAATCCACGCTGGTGGTAGTTAGCGGCAGAATCCTACCCTCGCCTCACTCAGCATTCTCGTCAGCTTGCTTTTCAACCTGCGGGCGTTTTAGTGAGAGTATCAGGCCGTACAGCGATATGACAAGCAATGGGATGTGCAGGACGCCATTCCACCAGCGTCCGGCGGGATTGATGCCAAAATTGGCGTACATATTGTACAAGCCGATAATGAGTCCGACAAGACTGGTCACTCTCAGGGCAGCAATATTGACCCTCGGCCAGTACAGAGTGAGCAGCCCGACATAAACCGGCGTCATCAGGCAAAAAGCCAGCCCCGAACCGTTTGTAAGCAGGTAAATGGGATTGAAATCTGGCGTGCCTCCTCTGCTTGGTGGGGCCCAGAAAGCCAGAACCGCCAACGGTACGACCCAGTATCTCCAAAGCGGAATCCTGGCAGGCTTGAAATCATTTTGAACCACGACCGCCTCCCAGGCCCAGAAAGCGGCAACCACAAAAAACATCACGATGTTGATTGTACAAATGACCACACCATATTTTTCCGTCACGGCTATGCTCTGGCCGATGGCAAAGAGCGCATACGAGAGAGCAACATAGATGGCGAATAAGCGGGCGACCTTGTTGCGAAAAATGATAAGACCTACTAACAATATGATGGGAATCACTTTGAAAATAGGATACAGCTCGGAATACTGGTGGACGATAGCGTTGCTAAGGGCGTGCATTATTACATTCCCCCAGTCCTCTATTTTGTAACCCTTCGAGGCATACGGCGGAATAGTAAACTGCATTAGCACGAACAGCCCAAAGAACCACCACCGTCGGGTTATTCGGTCCAGCTTTCCCTGCCAAGGTATTGAATTAGTCATTTTTGCTTCCCGCAATAATTATTTGTCGGTTTCTTTTTTGGCGTGGATGATTGCTTCCAGTGCCGTGATATGTTCTTCAAAAGCATCACGGCCTTTTCCGGTGGCGTTGATGAAGGTGCGCGGCTTGCGGGCGATAAAGGTTTTTTCAATCTTGATGTAACCTGCGTTTTCGAGCCTGGCCAAATGTGCTCCGAGGTTGCCGTCCGTGAGATTGAGAATTTTTCGCAGATATACGAAATCGACCTGCTCTCCCAGGTCAAGCGCGACCAGTGACGACATAATTTGCAGTCGAACCGGTTGGTGTATGATGTTATCGAGTTGGGCCATAGCTATTTCCAAAATATCCGAATATATAATCCGGTACCGAAGAGTGCGCCGCCGCCGGTCAATGCCATCCAGAAACAATAATAGCCTGTCGGAATCAGGTAAAAACCCACCAACGTCGTGCAGGTTACACCTATTCCCAGCCAGACCATATAATAGCTCTTAAACCAGAGCCCCATCACAACATAAGCGAACATGACTGTGGTACACATAAATGCGTTTAGCTGTATTCCATGACGAGGCTTTAAAATGGAAAACCAGATAAACATATAGACAAACAACAAAGTCCAGAACAAAAATATGCGCCATCCAATCTTCTCAGCAGCCGGGACTTTGACTGGATTGCCTGAACGAAATTGACTCCAACTAAAAACAAGGGTAGCAATACAGCCTATTCCGCTAAGGCCCATCCATATTGGCCAGACCCATTCGAGAAAAAAATGAGTTCCTAAAAAACCAAGAATCCATATCAGTCCCCACATAATCAGCACGATACTGTCATAGCTGGCCGCGAGAGTCTTCCGCGTGTGGATCGAAACAGCTTGAATTTGGTCTAACGAATCCTGCGCCTCTTTTTCTGATATATCCATAATAAAAACTCCTTAATTAAGTTCTATGTTGCAGAGTACTCTATACTACAGAGTAAAATACCAAACTACGCTTTTTGCCACAACAAAAAAATGGGTTTTTTTAGTATTTTTTCAGTTAATTGCTGGGCCGGCATGGCTTGAATTGTACAACCTGTTTATACAAAAGAGCTTAAGATATCCTGCTATATGCAGAAATTTTGGGGCAGATGGGAAAATCTTACCCTGAATATTGCAGATAACTGTGATTCAGCTGCAATCACGGTCGCGAGATAAAATGGTTTGAAAATTCACTCGTTCGGTGTAGACTTTCCGATTGTAGTGAAAGGACAAGTTTTCTGATTTGCAGGAAAGATTATGTCTGAGTTTGAGATGGGAACCCACAACAGGCGGATTTCCGACAAACAGATTAAGCCGGCACAGAGAATACAGCGTTTGCCGCCCTATCTTTTCGGCCGATTGAATGCGCTGAAACTGGCCAAACGTCAGGCAGGTGCGGATATCATCGATCTGGGGATGGGCAATCCTTCTGACAGGGCGCCGCAAGCGGTGATTGACAAGCTGTGCGAAGCGGCACAGGACAGGCGGAACCACCGGTACAGCGCATCAAAAGGTATTATAGGCCTGCGAAAAGCAATCGCAGCCAAATACGAGCAAAAATGGAATGTGAAACTGGACCCGGAGACGGAGGTGCTGGCGTGTATCGGCTCGAAAGAGGGATTTAGCCATTTGTGCCTGGCGATGCTCGGGCCGGGCGATACGGCGATTGTGCCGGACCCGGCTTTCCCAATTCATAATTATGCCGTCGCTTTAGCAGGCGCGAATGTTATATCAGTTCCTTTGGGATGCGATGAGAAATTCATAAAAAATATCGCGATGGTCTGCGAGAACCTGTATCCGAAGCCAAAGCTATTGATTCTTAATTACCCACACAATCCGACGGCGATGACAGTGGACGAGGGATTTTTCGAGCCGGTTGTTGATTTGGCCAAGAGATTCAATATAGCAGTGATACACGATTTTGCCTACGGCGAGACCTGCTTCGACGGGTATAAAGCGCCGAGTTTTCTTTCGGTGAAAGGCGCGAAAGATATCGGCGTCGAATTTATAACGATGAGCAAGCCGTACAATATGGCCGGCTTTCGCATCGGCTTTGCGGCGGGCAACAAGGACATGCTCGATTACCTTGCGACAATAAAAGGGTACTACGATTACGGTATATTTCAGGCGGTACAGATAGCGGGGATTATTGCGGTGCGGGATTGTGAGGCCGATATTGCCGCTCAGAACGAAAAGTATCAGTCCCGGCGGGACGTTGTCTGCGAGGGACTTGCCAGAATCGGCTGGGAGGTCCGGAAGCCGCGGGCCACAATGTTCGTATGGGCAAAAGTGCCGGCCGAACACCTCAGTGGCAAAGGCACTATCGATTACGCAGTAGACCTGATGGAGTATGCGGAGGTTGCAATCGCTCCGGGCAGGGCCTTCGGTGAGAACAGCGAAGGTTATATGCGAATAGCCCTTGTGGAAAATGAGCAGCGGCTGAGGCAGGCAATTCGAAATATCAGCCGGTTCGTACAGCAAAAACCGATACGAAGAAAACCAATAAAGAAAAGCTAAGGTCGTTTTCCCTGCAACCGGCAAGCCAACCCGCAATTAAAAGATTCAAAAATCCCGTGAAATATTCACGTTAAATCCATACTAATACAAAAGGCTGCAAGGGTAACGCTTACAGGCCCTTGTTTAAAGACTTCGCCGATGTACAGAGCTAATGCTGGTCTTGATTAAGAGCTTATCCGAATAACCGGGTCGTTATGAGGACGAGCGAAAAGTTCGAGGCCAAGGCGGCAGGCCAAAAATGCTCGGAGGCGTGGTTTTCTCCACGTTGAGAACGTTTTTGACCGACAACGCAGACATCGGGCTTTGCAGCCGGCCGCAATAGAGCGGGTTATTTGGATAGGCTCTAAGTTACACTCACAACTTTGTAACCTGCGAAAAACTATTGTATCCAGTTGTTAGCAAATATAGCTATGTCCTTTAAGTTCACAAATCCGTCACCGTTAAGGTCTTCCGGAATCCTGCCCGGGCCGGCCCAAAGCCATCGAGAAGCAATTCTCGCTAAAACCCTAAAGTCATGTGGAATGCTGACGGTAGCGCTGCGAATAGCAGCATTTCCGTAGTCATCGACGGCCTGATAGGTTATAGTGTATACGCGATCATCGCTGGTTCCGCTGCGTTCGGACCTTAGATAGATAGAGCCATCCTCGTCTATTTGAATATCATTGCTGGTGTGCCCGTCACCGATGGTGTCGTCACCTTCGTTCGCCACGATGCTGACTAAAGACACATCCGGTGTCGCATCACATTCGTCGCTCACCGTCCAGGAGGGTGTAATCAGAACCATCTTATGATCCGGCGGCCATAACATTGTTGGCGTAACAGAGAACTCAAAATCAGGCGGCGTCGTGTCTACGACTGTTATCACGACCTCGTTAGGCTCGGAGTCGTCTATTCCATCATTAACAACCAGTGTGATTACATATTCACCCGGACAGCCGTCTTCTAAAGTGACTGTCGGCGAAGCTCCGTGCGCGGGACTCTCGAAGAAAGGCCCCGTCCAGGTATATGTTAGCACACCTCGATCAGGATCGCTCGAGTTGGTACCATCCAATGTAACCTTTGTGCCTTCCTCTGTATTGCACGCACACTCGACAGTCCGGTCAGGCCCCGCATCGGCGATTGGTGCCGTATTGTAAAACTCATAAGGACCCATATCAACAACATCATAAACTATGCGTGGGTTGCCTTCGATATCGAATGGAATCGGCTCAGCTGTGTTCCCATCACCATCTAAATCTTGAGTATCAGCCGGCAGGCTATTGTTGTTGGCGGCATTAATACATGCCGAATTCTGCAGCAGATGATAGTCGCCGATGTCCGAGTCCACAAATAGCGGGTCGGCATTAATGTTGCCGGTGCCGGGCCAGCCGCCCTGTACGTCGCTGTAAGTTATAACTGTAGTGTCTCCTCCCTCTATATATATTTCTTGAGGCGTATTGCCCCAAAGAATGCAGTTGATCAGCCTCGGGCTGCTGCTCCATCTGTTGTTCATCCCGCCGCCCCATGATGCCGAGTTTCCGCTGAACGTGCAATTAGTCAATGTCGGGCTGCTGTAGTTGTTGTACATCCCGCCACCGTAATGCACAGCCGAGTTGTCACTGAAAGTACAGTTGGTCAGCGTCGGTCTGCTGTATTCCCAGTTGGCCATCCCCCCGCCCTGTTCGCTCGCTAAGTTCCCGCTGAACGTGCAGTTAGTCACCATGGGGTCGCCGTATTCGTTGAACATCCCACCGCCGAGGACTCCTGCCGAGTTGCCGCTGAACGTGCAGTTGGTTACCGTCGGGTTGCTGTGGTAGTTGAACATCCCGCCGCCAACCAGTTCTGCCGAGTTGCCGCTGAAGGTGCAGTTGGTAATCATCGGCCTGCTTTGCAAGTTCCCCATCCCGCCGCCCCTTTGTGCCGAGTTTGTGCTGAACGTGCAGTTGGTCACCGTCGGGCTGCCAGTATCATTAAACATCCCGCCGCCATTAGAGTTCGGATTCTGGGCGGAGGGATCGTTGGCATTTCCGGCGGTTATGGTGAAGCCGTCGAGGACTGCGGTTTCATCTGTCTCGCTACCGGTTACCACATGGTAGCTGTTCTCTTCATAGTTAACGAAGTTCGGCTCATCATTGGCTGCCAGGTCGCCGCTGAGGATGGTTTCGTAGGCCTCGATATCCCGTGCATTGGGATCCGGTTCGCCAAAACCCGCATAGCCGCCTTTGATGACCACGCCATTTTTTAGTTGGAACGTGGCTGTCCGGTCGGGCGGTGGCGGCGGAACCTCTATTACCCCACCCCCACCCCCAGGCCCAGGCCCACCCCCACCCCCAGTAGTCCTGAATCTCCAGACTATACCGGTGGTGGTTTTGCCCCCATTACTGATCTCATCGATACGCCAGTAGTATGTAGTACTATAAGCCATCGTGCCGGGGTCGAATGTTGTAACAGTCTGGTTGCCCTGGAAGATACCCGGACTGGTCGTGCCGAAGTACACATCGTGCGATGTGGCATCAGAGCCGGCCGTCCAGCTCAAATCAGCCGTTCTACTGACGCGTGTTGCACCATCGGCTGGATTCGGATTCCTTGCCTGACGAATATCCGGCAGTGGACCCTCGGGAGAGTAAGCGCCCTGCGCCACACGGATTTCATCGCCCCTCCAGGCGGCAGTTAGGGCATCCTGAAGGTCATTATAAGCGTTCGCCCAGCTCGATCCATCATTTGCACCACCCGCATTTCTATCGACATATAAAATAAGCGGAGACCAGAATTCGTAAACGCCCATATCGACGGTGCCGCCCTTGATGCGTGTATTGCCGTCAAGGTCTTTTGACAATGACGGTGGAACGGCCGAGTTATCGCCGGCGTTTATACAGGGCGAACCTCGATGCAGATGGTAGTCTCCGTCAATCCATACTCCGTTGGCGTCCCAGTAACCCGGCTCAACAAAACACGGATCATCCTTGATGTTGCCGATACCTCCAAAGTTTCCAGTCCAGCCCTGGATGCAGCAATAGTTGACAGCAGGCAAACCACCATGAATTTGAGCCAACTCATCTACACCACCCATGTCACTGTTGGCCCATAATATACAGTTATTCAGAATCGGTCTGCTGTTATAATTGAATATACCGCCGCCCAAGTCGGTTGCAGAATTACTGCTGAAAGTACAGTTAATCAATGTTGGATTACTGCTGCTATTCTCATTGAGTATTGCCCCGCCGAACTGTGCCTGATTGCCGACAATGAGACAATTCAAAACAGTGGGATTGCTTGTGTGGTTACGTATCGCCCCGCCGTTTTCCCGTGCTAAGTTGTCGTTGAATGTGCAGTTGACTAAGTTCGGGTCGCTCCTGAAGTTGTACATCCCCCCGCCGTTGTCTGCCGAGTTGCCGCTGAACGTGCAGTTCGTCACCGTCGGGTCGCTCCCGTAACTGTAGTTCCAATTGTTGCACATCCCGCCGCCGTTGTCTGCCGAGTTGTCGCTGAACGTGCAGTTAGTCATCGTCGGGTTGCTCCCGCTGTTGCACATCCCGCCGCCGTTGTCTGCCGAGTTGTCGCTGAACGTGCAGTTAGTCATCGTCGGGTTGCTCCCGCCGTTGTACATCCCGCCGCCTCCCAATTCTACCGAGTTGTTGCTGAACGTGCAGTTAGTCAGCGTCGGGCTGCTCCCCGAGTTGCGCATTCCCCCGCCTTCAAATGCTAAGTTGTCGTTGAATGTGCAGTTGACTAAGTTCGGGTCGCTCATGGAGTTGTACATACCACCGCCGCTACCGTATCCACTTGAATGTTTAGCTACGTTTCCGCTGAACATGCAGTTCGTCACCGTCGGAATGCTGTTATATTCGTTTAACATCCCGCCGCCAGTCTTTGCCCAGTTGCCGCTGAACGTGCAGTTAGTCAGCTTCGGGCTGCCAGATACGTTAGACATCCCACCGCCGAAGACCGCATAGTTCCCACTGAACGTGCAGTCCGTTACAGTCGGGCTGCTGCCGACGTTGAACATCCCGCCGCCTCCCCATTCTGCCGAGTTGTTGCTGAACGTGCAGTTGATGAGCGTAGGGCTGCCAGAATAGTTATACATTCCGCCGCCGTTCGCATGTGGAGAAGGATAATCTTCGTTCGCATTACCTGCGGTGATAGTGAATCCGTCGAGGACGGCGGTTTCGTCACAACCGCTTCCGGTTACCACATGGTAGCTGTTCTCGCCGTTGTTGGCAAAATCCGGGCCATCATTGCCAAGTAGGTCTCCGCTGAGAATGGTTTCGCGGGCCTCGATATCTCGTGCATTGGGGTCTGGTTGACCAAACCCGGCGTAGCTGCCTTTGAGGGTAACTCTGTATTTAAGTTGAAACGTGGCCGCTCGATCGCCTGTTATTTGGCCACTCCCCTGGTCAGGCTTGTAAATACCCTCGGCCACCCGGATTTCGCTACAAGGTCGAGCGATGGCAAGAGCGTCCTGAAGGCGATTGAACGCTGTAGCCCAACTCCTGCCATTACCGCCTGGATGAGCATCGTCATCAACATAATAAGTCACCGACTCAGGAACCATCTCGACAATATATCCACGTATTCGTAGTCCTTCTGGCGTCGTGGCCGCATCCGGCACGTCATTCCAAAAGGGAGTTCTGGGGGTAAATCCGAAATGTATGCGGTTTTCGTTATTGCCCTGCCACTCATTGGGCTGCTGGTCATTCCAATTGCTATAGAGGAATGGTTCGTCTGTGACCCAACGCCAGCCGCCCGCCGGCTCAGGGGAGCCTTCAGGCTGGTAACCGCCAATCCATGGGCCACATGGGTAGTCCCAATACGTCGCATTATTAATCAAGGCGTGAACGAAATCATTTTCCGCCTGAGAGGTGATCGTTACAAGATAGCCACCCTTGAGATTCGCCGCTTTATTGGCGTCCGTCCACGAAATGCCTACCGAAACTCCAATTGCCTCGTAAAAATGTCCGTTGCCACCTTCGGAAATCTCCCATTCGACTACTGTGGCCTTGGCCGTAGCGACAAGACTGTCAGACATGCCGCCGGCTATGAATGCTATCCCTAACAAAAATACTGTCATTACCAGGGACATTCTCAGATTTGTTGTACTACCCATTTTTAGCCTCCGAAAAAATGTCTATTTTTCCGCTTTTGCACAATATACCGCCTTTTGGCCTTATGGCAATTCAGGGGGAGTACTAAGACAACCACATTTTAGCTATCTTCCTCCCGGATAGCCGCAAAACGCATAAAAACAGGATACCAGATTGTCACTATAAGTCAAGAAAAAAAATTCTTTTCAGGTCTGCTCATTGTGCAAATTCGGCACTAAATTCGCAATGGAAGACACACTAAAAAAGGCCTAAGCTAAAGGCCGGGCAGAACCTGCCAAAATCCCGCCAAATATCCGGGATAACGGGGCGAGCACAACCATTTTTTACAGCATAAAGCGGTTCTTATGGAAAAATCTTTAAATGCCCATTAGTTGTCAAAATCACATATTTGAGTTGCTTCGGGCGGTATTACAGGACAATTGGTTGTGGATTGCTCAGCAGCAAAGACATGAACACGAGAAAAGCCTTGACTTTTAGGGGAAAATTTGGTTTAATCATTATTAACACTGAGTTTATACATCCTGAGACGAATTGTATTTTGTGCCCTTAGCCGGCGCACAAGCGAAACACCGAAAATGGGGCGGAAGGGACTCCTTAATCCGGAAATTGAAATTCTGAGAATACGTATTTCCGCAAAGCGGCGTTATTAAGTGTTCTCGCAGGAGGAGGATAAATGAAGAAGGAAATAAGAAAAATCAATGTATTCATCGTTTTGGTCATTGCGATACTATTCGTCCGGACTGCAGGAGCAACTATCACAACAATACTGCCGGACAGCTCACACCACCAGGGGCGAGTGCACTATTACAGCGGGCGTATAGAGTATGCCGTTTATGACACAGAGACCAATCCGAATGAGTTCATCGGCGATGACGGCTTTACAGCACCTGGAACAGGCCGATACATTTATGCGTATCAGATATTCACTAATGATACCAGCACTTTCCCTACCGAATATTTTGCCATAGCCGGTATTGGTGAAGGCGCTCTCGCCGACTCGGTAAATGATAATATCGGTTCGGTCAACGATTCGCCGTCCGACCCGGGCCAGGAAGGCGTACAGCCGGACATGGCATATATTACTTCGTCGAGTACGATTGGTATAATGGGGGCCTGGGAGTTTGATGACAGCCTTTTAGTCGAAGGCGAGCATTCATTCTTTTTAGTGCTCCGCAGCGATACGGACTGGGATTGGGGTACATATACGTTTAGTAAAACTTATGCTAATCAGCCGCCGATTCCCAACCCTGAGCCGAGCACGATAGCATTACTCGGCTTCGGTATGCTGACGCTTTTGAGGCGAAGGAGGCACGTTCGGTGAGATAATTTGCGTTTGTTTGTGCGGTAACGTTTACAACCGGAGTGGGGGATGTTAAAGAACAATTCAATATCCATTGGCTATCGGAAGGCAATAGTGGTCTTGGTCCTTGCGGTTTTTTTCAGCGGTCTGCCAAAGCCGGCATATTGCGGAACAGGTAGGCCTGTGCTTTTGATTCAACAAATACCTGACAATGGTGGGACAATAACTCCGGGCGCAGGCGTTCATTACCTCCAACAGAACACAATCGTTACTTTGACGGCTGTTCCAAGAGCCGGCTATCAATTCGTTTATTGGCTGGGCGATGTGAGTGACCCCACACTAAACCGCACTACTGCGTATCTTGATGCACCGAAAATCATTATCGCTATATTTGAAAGGGCCGAATTCGAGCTTGAGGGCGTGACAGAAACGGCACAGAGCATACCCGGCGGTTATTGGGGCGGTTTGAGGAGAAGTGCTGCGGATTATTCCCGACAGGGATACCGCGGTGGAGGCGGTAGTCAACCAAGCATACGTAGAGCACCGTCGAAACCTCCCGAACCAGAGCCTCCGCTGCCACAGGATATTCCGGTCCCGATACCGGAGCCGGCAACGGTGGTATTGTTGGCCGTTGGTAGTTATCTGGCCTTTGCCCGACGGCGGTCTAAAAAATGAATCTGTACGAAAAAACTAAGATAAAACAATAAAGCAAAAGACGTAAAAGAAGGACCAAAATAGCTGTTTGTAGAGAAGCAATAAAACGCCCCCCGCCCCCCCCCTATAAGAAAGATTATGCCATCAAAACAATCCTCATCATCGGAATGTATGACCACATACATCAGCAGTAATAAACTCGGATTCAGTTCTCGGGTATTTTCTGCAATTTAACGGACGAATCGTATAAATAGAGCAAGAAGATTTCCCGTCCGGCCCGTACTTGAGGAAGGGACAAACATTAGGCAGCTTGCAGCAGTCGGCACAATTAATACATTTGCCCTTGCGTCTTTTAGAAATAGGCAGCACCGAGGTGAACGTTCTTTTTACTTTAGCAGACCAGGTATTTCTTTTTTTATCAGCCATAAGCTTCTAATTTCCGCGAGCAACGACGGTAACGTAAATTTCGCAATGAATATACTCGATTCTTTGTAAAAGCCAAGCGAGAAAGTCAGCCCACGTAAAAAATAATGTATGCCCAGTTGGCGGCAAGCAGTACGGCGGCAAGCAGCCAGGCGATAGCGCGTTCTGTGCCGGTCAGGCGGATTCTTAGACTGCGGGCAAAAAGGATTCGTATGCCGGTTACCGCAATAAACAAAGCCAATACCGAAAACAGAAGCGGATTCCACAGCCACCCGTGGCCGGGCCTCCCGCTCAGCAGAGACAATACCCCGCGCGTGAAGCCGCAGGTAGGACAGGCAAGGCCGGTGAACCGCTTTATCAGACAAAGCGAGACAACCCGGTCATGATATGAACTCAGCCATACAGCAGCGCTGCCAAGGGCCAGCCATACCAACACCACTATGACGGCCCAAACGGGCCATTGCGGACGTCGACAAACCTGGACTACGTCAATCTTCATTTGACCGAGATAATTCTATATGGATATGCTGCTCGTCCGGAGCGAATGGGATATAGTAATGAAACCTAAACCCAGCAACTGAAGGACAAGTAACACGAGTTGTACCACGATGCCGACTATACCGCAGATTTTGCCGGCCTTGGTCAAACCCTCGCCCGACCGATCCATCGTTCCTGCAGCCATTTGCTTCAGATCATTGTTACCCATTACCCAGGCAACAATGCCGCAGATGAAGCAGCAGACGATGCTAAGTATCCCAAGGACAAGGATGAGAGTGCCGCGATGAGGCGCAAGCGGCTGCTGGGTGACAGGCTGGGCTTCTACTTTCTCTGCGGGCGGTTGAGTCCCTTCTACCATAACAGTTTCTCCTAAACAAATCCGGATTTACGTCACTAAGAATCTATAGAATCAAGCCACTAAACATTCAAATATAAAATAGCCCAATTTTACAAAAACGACAAGGACCTTCTCTGAATTTTTTTTGCTCCACGCGGTTCCGATGAGCGGGCAACTCTCTGGGATTTGTATTGGTGGGATTATCTTATGATTTTCGAAAGACAGCCACGACGTGTTCGACTTCGACGACGAACAGGCGGTTGTCACCCTCGAAGTCGACAGGTATCGCACCCTTTGGATTGAACAGGACCTTGTCGTATTGTGACAGTGGTAAATCTTCCGAGTTCTCGACCTCGGCCGAGATCGCTACGATTCGCCCGGTTATCGTCGGGATCTCTATATTGTCGGGCAGACGGATGCCGCCCCTGGTCTCTTTTTTGTCCTCATCCTTGCGAATCAGGACCCGGTTGCCTATCGGCTCGACCGTTTCAAACGATGATGTCTTGGTTTGGTCTTTTTTCTTGGCCACTTTGCATTAATCCAATTAAAACAAGCTCCCTTTAGTTCTTTAATAATTATACCCGCCCAACAGCAACTTTGCAACCTTTTGCATTCTGCCGGTAAACATTCAAATGTTATTGTGCCCGTCGGATTGTTCCTCCCGCTTGGTTTTGGTTGTATCGGGATAATTCTTTTTTAACCGCGCAAAATGGATGACCAGCCCAAGTATAATCATAGTAACACCCAAACTGAACGTAATAAATGGATTCAACATGGGCATGAGAATAATCAGCATTATAGCCATACCGGTTATGATACCAACTTCTGTCTTTTTTTTTGTTTTCATAGTGACCTCCCTCTGGAAAAAGCCCCGGCTGCATCAACCGCGATTCCCATTTTGACACTCAAACAATGCATTCCTAACGATATTGCCCCAAATAACGCTTTCTGAACCGATTATACACGATTTCATGGCAAAACATAATAATATTCATTGCCCCATATTTATTTCGACACAAAAACAAACTTTTTGTGCCTTAATAATATAACTTATGAACGCACTCCGGCAGAGGCCGGGAAAAACTTTGCAAGCCGCTGCGTTTTGCGCCGTTTGAAATTGGCTTTGTTTGGCTTTGTATTGGGTTTGTATTGGCTTTATATTGGCTTTTATTGGCTTTGAATTGGCTTTGATTGGGTTCGTTTTGGGTTCGTTTTCACCAAGTGTCCAATTGGGTTTATTTTCATAATCCTTTGTTAATACTTTATTTACGTTCATTTGGGCTTTCGGCAAATTGGGTTCGTTTTGCATAATAAAGGGCTGATTTGTAAAGAACTCTCTACAGTTGTAGAGGGCCAATTAGTCGTTAGTCGATAGTATTTAGTATATAGCCGGTTGAGGCCGAGAAGGCCGGCATTATTTATTGACCACAGATTACAGATTGAAATTTTCATAACTTTGCCTAGCTTGACAGATAATGTTTTTTTGCGTGTATCTGCTGATACGAAAACGTGGGCTATCTTGCCTCAATTCGTGGAACTGCTGTTCCCATTTCCGCGGGTAGCTTACCCAAATCCTTGAATCCCTGCATGCTTTAGGCAGGGACCCAGTTTTATGCCTAAATACTACGAACTACGAACTAACAACTATATACTTAACATGTATACATGTTAACAACTTATCAAACAATAGTCAACAAAAAAAAGGGCAAAAATTAATTTTTTTTTGTTTACCCCGTGAGTTCACCCTGCGGGATAGTGAAACGTTATCTCGCTGGGGCCGCCCTGCCTGCCCCGTAACCATTAGGCACAGGCCGTAAATTGGTACGGGGAGCGAAGTCGAACGGGTCTATCACACAAAAAAAGTGCTTTATAAGCACATAAATAGCACAGTCTTACAGGCGGCGGAAGACAGACGGCAGAAGGCGAGGGTTTAGGGATTAGGGACGTAAATAACTGGGTCCCCGCCTACGCGGGGATTCGGGCAGGATTAGCATTGAAGTCCATCGGGACCCGATCAGGCCGGCTCAGTGCAACCGCAGTCATAACACGTTCTTTCGAAGTCATCAAGCGGCCTTCCTCAGACACGATCACTCAAAGCCTAAAGATTTCTCTGTTGGTTGAACAGCCTTAGTCCTTTACGAGCTTCCGCCAGTCCCGGCCTTTCGTAACCCACTCGAGATTGAAGCGAGCTACGGCGATGCTCTCGTAAAGCTTCTTCCTGCCTCGCTCGAAAAGCAGGTATATGGTACCGTCCCGTCCTGCGGAAAGCGATGAATAGGCACTGGGGCCTTCATAAACCAGCCGTTTGGCCGGCCAAGTCTTTGCGCCATCGAAGCTCGCCCAGACCGTCATACGCACACGTGAAGAACCCGGATTGTCCGGCGTACAGAACAAAAGTACATCCTTGCCGCCGGTTGCCTCCATTGGCATACGCACCAGCCCTGCGTTGCATCCATAACTGGGCTTGGTGCCGTACTTGAAGTAGAATGGCTCGCCGACTTCGTAGAGCTGTTCAGAGACTTCCCAATCCGTCCACATGTGCCCGCCGTCATAGCTCCAGGCAATCCGCCTGCGGTGGTCCACCGCCATGTGACAGCGTGAGTTGTAGTAGATGTTACCATTAGACAATTCCGCTAAGGTCCCTTCTCCGGTTCCGCTCTGCACCGGCCCGCTCGTCTGCCATGTCTTTCCCCCGTCATCGCTGTAGATTGCCGTGTTGTGGTTGTACGGCCACCACTCCTGGTCATTGTTGCCCTTAGGTGGCTGTATCCTGGCGGGCATCAGCAGCCGGTCCTTGTGCTTGCCGTAGCGTAGTGTGATTCCCGATTCCGAACAGGTCGTTTGCACGGGTACTGCGTCTTGGCTTCCGTGACCGACCGCATTGGGCCTAATTATGATCTCTTCTCTTTTCCATGTTTTCCCGTGATCACGGCTTCGCCAGAGGTACCCGCCCTTTGCGCGAACCACCATTACATCGCCGGTGTTCTCATCGACGATCGCACTGCCCCCGGCGTCAGAGCCGGCTTCCTGAATAGGCCCCCAGTTCCTGCCGCCGTCCTCACTGCGGCGCAGGACCCGGCCGGATTTGGCAAAAGCCAGGACCGTTCCGTCAGTTGCCACGACAATGTTCGGAATGCGCATTGAGGTGAAGAGGTCCTGTATCTCAAGAACCGGTGCCGCCTTCGGCCGCGTCTCTTCTTCGGTAGCGAAGCTAAATCCTGGAGACAATGAGACCATCATACAACTTATTAGAACTGCAATTAACGCTGCTTTCCTCAACATTTCTGCTCCTTTCGAGTGTTTATGGCCGTACTCCTGCACGCTACGGCCTCTATAATAGCACAATATGCGGTTCGATTTCAACACCCCTGACCGTAAACTCGGCCAACACTACTGCCACAAAGGCCCAAGAATACGCCAATTCGCTGAAAATCTAACTTTTTTATGAAAAAAATTGACCGATTTCCCGCATGTCGTAGGAGGGGATCTAGAAACTCATCCTCTCTTTATAAATGCTTTATCCATAATCATTTGTGATGAATCACAAGCGACGGGCGACGATAAGGTGCCACGGCAATCTAAATACTACACCACGAGCGAGGGGATATATAGAATAGCGAATCTCAAGTATTTGTACGTTTGAAAAAAGAAAAATATCAAAGAAAAAGTGCGGGCAAACCGAGCCCTATGGCAAAACCGTAAATAGCATCGAACCAGATGATTGAAAGCGCATTTGCTATATAAATCAGCACAACGAGGGGATAGCTTATAATGGCCAGGGGATTGAGATCACCGGCTGCTTTCTTGGCCTGCGTCAGCAGATTCTTGGCATCACCCGTGGAGGGAAACGCGTGCATACCGATTGAGATACCAAGCCAAAGTAAAAAGAGCGAAGGCAGGTTCAAAATTTCGAATACTTTGACAGGTAAAAAAGCCGGAAAGCAGATCAGGATACACAGCAGGGAATTAACAATGAAGGGACCTACAGAAACCAAAAACGTGGTAGTAAAGTCTTCTGTTTTTTCGTGAATGACATATCCGCTGGGATTACCGAAACGGAAAAAGCAAACATCAAGGATAGCTACACGCCGAAGCTTGCAGAACAGCATGTGTGCGGCCTCGTGAACAATGACGCCGGGGAACGTTGCTGCGCTCACGATAAAACCAGGTATTATAATAATCATAGCTACTCCTCTTTTGGTGGTTTCCACCCGTCAGGATATTTTTCTTTGAACTCGTCCCTATTGATAATTTCGCGAGTGTGGATCCGATGTAAAATTCGCTGCTCGTATTCTTTGAAATCCGCATCCTGTTCTAAAGCGGCTCTTGCTTTGTCAAGAGCTTCAAAGCCTTTGAGGCGGAATTGCTCATCACCCGTGACAGCATACTTACACGCATAGGCGGACGCGGCTTGGGCCAGGGTTCTGGAGTCGTTGGGACGTTTACCACGAAGTTCGAGTGCCAACCTCAGGAACTTGTCATAATCTTTGTTGTCAAAGGCCACTACGATTTCCGCTGAAGTTATGAAATAATCCAGTTCAAATTGAGGGTGCAGTATTCCCCGGCATGACTTAAATAATGAGAGCGCTTCGGCGCATTTGTCCTGCTGAAGCAGGAAAAGGCCCTTGTAAAACGATGCTAAGGTACGAAGTCCCACATGTTCAGGAACGTGTTCTGAGGCCGAATTCATCAATGAAGATGCTGCTTCTATATCTGCCCGCACCATGGCCCGGGCAGATTGGCGCACTTGCACATAGGCGGTGATGAATCTGAAGTTCCACATAAAGGAAAAAAGCACAACAGCAATCAACGCGGCAAATGACATTTTGATCCATGTGGGGAAGGGACGATTCTTGAAGAAAGAGCAACATTGGTCACAGGTCGGCACGCCGGCAATAGTATTGAGAGTAACATCGCCGTAATCTTTTCCGCATTGGATACATACGGTAGGATCCGGGTTCGGCTGTATCATTTCCTGCGTGATGTTCTGCTGGCTCTCAATAAATTCCTGGGCGCAATCCCTGCAGATGATATGGTCTGCGATCTTCAATGTTTCATTCATTGGGAAATAACGCTCACACTGCTGACATTGGGTCTGTTTCATTGCACGTGTCCTTTTACATGACATAGTCCATTTAGCACTTTTATGGACACCTTTACAACTTTCAATTTAATTTCAAAGTCCCATGTGAATTGCGTCTCTCTGAAGTCTCTTTGAACAATTTTTGCTGCCACCGTTGAAATTGACTCTGAGGATTTCCTCACGTTTTTCGCCCATTGGCTTATCTCACTTATAATAATGAAAGCCCGCTTACAAATATTCCATGGCCTCTATATTATCAAAACCATATGAAACGTGCTACTTAATTTTTTAATCCAGGCTTCAGAATCGACATACTTTAATCCGTGAGAAATAACATGTCAAAGGCTGTCGCAAACTTTCTCACTGGGCTCTACCGGTGCATTTTCAATGCCCCAGCAGCTGAAGTTGAACGTTTAGTAAAAGCTCGCTTCGTGGAAAGGCTCGACAAAAGACACCCAAGCTGGCAAAATCAAAATCCGCGAAATCGGTGAAATCCGTGGTTAAATATTATTGAATACTCTTTGCCTTCTGTGCTCTCTGTGGCTTCTTGGCTTTCTTTCTTCCGAGGAGGAGGTCTGCTTCTTCAAGTGTTTTGGGGGGCCATTGGCCTTCGGCCTGCAATTTCTTGAGGTGGTCTAACTGCTTGATGCTGATGATTGTCCTGCACCTGGGGAATCGGCCGCAGCCGAGGAATGGTCCTTTTTTGCCCTGCCTGATAACAAGGAGGCCTTCCTTGCACTTATGACATCTGATTTCGGTCGGCTCGGGCGGCGGTTTGGGCGGCATGACGTTGCCGTCTTTATCGATATTGAGGATGGTCCTGCAATCGGGATATCCGCTGCAGCCGAGGAACGGGCCGAATCGGCCGTTCTTATACACCATCGGCTTGCCGCAGACGGTGCATTTAAGCTCGCTCTGCTTTTCTTCTAACATTTTGCCTTCCTTATCGCAGGGTGCGCTGAATTTACAGTCGGGATAGGCCGAGCAGCTCAGGAACCTGCCGTTTTTGCCGAATTTATAAACAACCGGCTGTTCGCACTTGGGACATGTATATTCGCTTGGGGTGACCTCGGCCTTTGCGTGTTTCATTTCCTCGGTGGCGGTATCGAGGTGTTCTTTGAACGGGCCGTAAAAATCCTTTAAGACGCCGAGCCAGTCAAGGTTCTGCTCTTCAATCTTGTCAAGCTGTTCCTCCATATGCCGGGTGAAGGCGATATCCATTATTTTCGGGAAGTACTCGTTGAGCTTATCGGTAACGACCTCGCCAAGGTCAGTGGCGAAGAACTTTTTCTCCTGCTTCTCGACGTACTTTCGGTCCTGGATAGTGCTGATGATAGAGGCGTATGTACTCGGCCGACCAATGCCTTCCTTTTCGAGCGCCTTCACGAGTGACCCTTCCGTATACCGGGCGGGCGGCTTGGTGAAATGCTGCTCAGCCTTGATATCCACCACGGCCAGTCTCTGCCCAACTTTGGTTGGCGGCAGCTCTTGCCCGTTCGAATTGGTAGGCCATATTCTCGTGAAGCCGTCGAATACCAGCACCCGGCCGGTAGCCTTATAGTAACACGGGCCGATTGAGGTCTCGGCCACGATTTCCAGAGTCGTTATATTCGATTTCGATGGCTTCATCTGGCTGGCCACGAAGCGCCGCCAGATGAGATCGTAGAGCTTGAACTGCTCATCGGTAAGGAACGGCCTGATATCGGCCGGCGTAAAGTCCACGTCGGTAGGGCGGATGGCTTCGTGTGCCTGCTGGGCGCTTTTCTTCGAGGTGTAAATATTGGCTTTTGCGGGCAGGTACTCGGGGCCGATATGCCTGTTGATATAACCGCGTACCTCGTCGAGGGCCTCCGGCGAAATATGCGTGCTGTCCGTCCTCATATAGGTAATCAGGCCCAGATGACCCATCGAGCCCAAATCAATACCTTCGTATAGCTGCTGGGCCACCCGCATGGTCCTTTTTGTCGTAAAGCCCATACGATTCGCGGCCGCCTGCTGCAATGTGGAAGTGATAAAGGGAGCTGTTGGCCTGGAGATGGACTCCTTGGTCTGTATGTCGGCGAGCTTAAATTCCGCACCCTGGAGGGCTTCGAATACCTTGTGTGCCTGGTCTGTTGTAGAGGCCTCGAATTTCTTATCACCTACCCTGTTTAGCTCTGCCTTAAAGGCATTATGCTCGGCCAGCCATTTATTCTGCTCAGCAACGGTAGGGGGCTTACCATCTTCGGTTTCGGGCGTGACAAAATCGAGCCACTCCTGATGGTAGTCAGCCTGGATATCAGTACTGAAAACCGCCGGAATAAGCCAGAATTCTTCCTGCTTGAAACCCCGGATTTCCCTCTCCCGCTCTACTATCATTTTTGTGGCTACAGATTGGACCCGACCGGCGGAAAGTCCGCGGGCGACTTTTTTCCACAGCAGTGGAGAAATCTTGTAGCCGACAATGCGGTCGAGGATTCGCCGGGCCTGCTGTGCCATGACTTTATCCATGTCAATTCGGCCGGGTTGTTCAAATGCGCGTGTTATGGCGGCTTTGGTTACAGCGTTGAAAATCACACGGTAGGTATTTTCCTTCGGGACGCCGAGCACTTCGGCGAGGTGCCAGGCAATCGCCTCGCCTTCACGATCGAGGTCAGTGGCTAAGTAGAGGTCGCTGCAATCCCTGGCGGCCGCTTTTAAGGATATGACGGTACGTTTTTTGCCGGGTGTTATCTCGTAGGTCGGCTCGAAATCGTTCTCTATATCGACATTAAGGCCCTTCGGAGGTAGATCCCGAATATGTCCCATTGAGGCCTTTACTATAAAGCCTGAGCCGAGATATTTGTTGATTGTCTTGGCCTTGGCGGGCGATTCGACAATTACCAGTGATTTTTTAGAATTCGATTTCGGCATTTTAATTCTTTATCACAGAGCACGCACTCGTCTCGCGGTCGGCACGGCGCCCAGCCAGGGGCGTAGGCGCGAGCCGTAGCCGAAAAACCAAGTATCACAGCTTGAATCCCGAACGAGTATCGAGTGCCAGGTACTATGACCTACTAATCGGCGATTTTGGCGATAAAATTTAGAAAAGGACAAATACAGGCAACTTATAAAGATGTCAAGAAAAAATAAATTTACGTAAATCCTGCTTTTAGCTTGAATTATGGGGACACGCCTTCGGCTAACCGCTAATCGATAGTCGCTAATATTTATCCATTTGTGGCCGGGACGGCCGGGTGCCTTATAGGCACGTAATATTGAGGGCGGGGTGGGAAATGTCGGACGGTTGAACGGTTAGACGGTGGATCGCTGCGCGATAGGTTTCTAATTTTTTTGGCCAGCCGTCATGGGTGTCGATTTTCAGTCAGTCGTCATTTTCGATTTGACTTAGATAAACACGACTCCTCATCGAGTGAGAACAGCAACTAAACCTATTATAGCACCGATAATTCCTGTCAAAGTGGCAATCCACACTACAAAACCCTCACGACGTTCTCTCTTCTCTTGTCGAATGAGCTTCTGATTGACCTTGCTGTAGTATAATGTCAGGTGCCGTGATCATATTGCCTTCACTAACCGGCAAAGGAATATAAGGATCCTGCTTTTCCAATAGCGTTTTGGCTCCGGTTCTTTTAGCCACTTGATTATATGTATTTAATAACCGTCGTGCCTGATTAAGTAGTGTTTCTGTTATAAGCGGCACTTTTAGTGTGCCGGTTTTGCCTTTAGTTCCATTCGCTCTAACACTAATGTCAACATAAAAACCATCGACCTTTGTCCAACCTGAAAGAAGATAACGAAAAACGGTATAAAAATTCGTTGGTTTCACGCCTGATAACTCATAAGAGCCATCCCTGCTTGACACACCATAAACGGACTCGGGGACCCATGGCCCGGAGCCTTCCGGAATCGTAAAAGGCGCCTTTGTTCCTGTTATTCGTACACCGGCGACAGGTTGGCCATGAATATCTATAACCCGACCTTTCACAGTTACACGATTCTCTAAAGTCAAGTCTATTATATTGTCAAAATCGAGCATAGTGGTTTTTTGGGCAATCGAGGGAAGTCCATTGTTCACATCTTTCGCAGAAATACTATAAGGATTAATCGGCAAACCAATGAATTGATATTTCCCTTCTGAGTTAGTAACTGCTTCAGCCGTTAATGAACCGCCTCGTGCAACAACTACTACATTTGCCGCTGGTTTCCTGGGAGGTCGCGTATTGTCTAAAGTATTCTCGAATTCTTCCAACGAATTGGAGTCCTCAAGTTTATTAAAAAGATTATCAAACCATGCATCTGATACAGGCTCAAACACTGTACCTGTAATTCCAAACCTTTTCAGAGATGTCTTGCTGCCTTCTACCACTCTCACACTACTTGGACTATCTTCCTTTCTACAACCACAAAGACTAATCCCTATTATCACAGCTATAACAACCGCTAAGGTAGTCAGATATCTTGATCTCATTTCTTTTCTCCTTTCTCAATTGCCGAAGGCAAAGATAACAAGCATGAAGGATGTCAGGCTGCCTTCTTGATGTTATAATAATACTATCTCAATAGTGAAGAA